>OJBE01000167.1_pt1 | contig 17586 bp, 13 predicted proteins | sample 1590521 | NCBI WGS metagenome assembly OJBE01 (sample SAMN05416807, study PRJEB24817) | seawater metagenome | isolation source: Sea water | place: Canada:Atlantic | collected 2013-07
TTCAAAGACTAGCGCCGCAAAAAAGTCAGCCCCGCCGGATCGCTCAGACGGGGCCTTCCAAATGGACGATCTTTGCTTCCCAGCGAGGACCGCAGGCGTATCTTGCACCGGTATTCGTTTCCAAATGGTAAAAAAATCCTCGCCGAAGGCATCTTTTGGAGCGTCAAAAGAGATTTTAGCCTTCGGCGAGGATTTAAAGCCATTTGGAAGCGGTGCTGATTATCCCAGCTCGGCCAAACGGTTCAGAGCGGCCTGAAGCTGGTCTGCTTCTTCCTGACGCGCATCAAGGTTGCTTTGGGCTTCCGCGACGACCTCCGCCGGGGCGGAGGCGGCGAATTTGGGGTTGTTCAGACGTCCTTTCAGGCCGCCGATTTCTTTACCCAGTTTGTCGAGCGACTTTTGTAGACGGGCTTTTTCCGCGTCGATGTCGATCAGCCCCGCGAGCGGGAGGCCAAAGCTCGCGCCGGGTGCGGCGATGGAGACGGTGCCTTTGGGGAAGCTCTTTGCCTTCTCGAGGGTTTCGACCCGCGCCAGACGTTTGATCATCGCCTCGTTGCGGTCCCATGCGGTTTGGCCGGCGTCGTCCACATCGGTATAAAGCATGGGCACTTTGAGCCCCGCAGGCACATGCATCTGCGCGCGCGCCGAACGGATGGATTCGATCAGGCCGATCACCCAGTTGAGTTCGCGGTCGGCGTCGGCGTCCAGCATCTCGGCGGTGCTGTAGGTCGGCCAGTCGCCATGCACCAGCATCTTGGAACGGGTCGCCGTGGTCTGCCACAGTTCCTCGGTGATGTAGGGCATGATCGGGTGGAGCAGTACAAGGCACTGATCCAGCACCCATTTCAGCGTTTGGCGAGTCTCGGCGGCCTCTGGCACGTCGTCTTGCAGCAGGGGTTTGGAGAGTTCAACGTACCAGTCGCAGACCTTGCCCCAGACAAAGGCATAGAGCGCATTGGCCGCGTCGTTGAAACGGTAGTTGTCCAGTGCGGCGTCGACCTCTTCGCGGACGCGGGCGGTTTCGCCGATGATCCATTTGTTCAGCGTGTGATCGACCTGGGTGTGGCTGGTGTAGGTCACTGCCGCGACGCTGTCCTCGAACACGCCGTTCATCTCGGCGAAACGGTGGGCGTTCCACAGTTTGGTGCCGAAGTTGCGGTAACCGGCGATGCGTGCGGTCGACAGTTTCAGGTCGCGCCCCATGGCGGCCATCGCCGTCAGGGTAAAGCGCACCGCATCCGCGCCGTATTCGTCGATCAGGTCCAGTGGGTCCAGCACGTTGCCAAGCGATTTGGACATCTTCTTGCCCTTCTCGTCGCGCACCAGCGCGTGGACATAGACGGTGTCGAACGGCTTTTGATCGACCACGGCGTATTGCATCATCATCATCCGGGCGACCCAGAAAAAGATGATGTCAAAGCCGGTGATCAGCACTGAAGTGGGGAAGTATTTCGCCAGCTCATCCGTCTGTTCTGGCCAGCCGAGCGTGCCGATGGGCCAAAGGCCCGAGGAGAACCACGTGTCGAGCACATCAGGGTCGCGGGTGAGCGTCTTGCCGGGGGCCATCGCCTGCGCTTCGGCTTCGGTTGCCGCGCAGTATTCCTTGCCCTCGTCGTCGAACCACACAGGGATCTGGTGCCCCCACCACAATTGGCGCGAGATGCACCAGGGTTCGATGTTTTCCAGCCAGTTGAAGTATACCTTGCGGTCCTGTTCGGGCAGGATCTGTACCTCGCCGTTGCGCACCGCGTCGATGGCGGGTTGCACGATCTTCGAGGTCTCGACAAACCATTGATCGGTCAGCATTGGCTCGATCACCACTTTCGACCGGTCGCCGAAGGGTTGCATGATCTTTTTGGGCTCGACCAGTGGGACCAGCGTCTCGTCCCGCTCTTCGCCGCCTTCTTCGGGGGCGAGGGGGGCTTTGACGGGTTTGCCCAAACGCGGATCGGTCGGCGGCACCATGACGGCCAGGCCTTCGGCGGTGATGTCGGCAATGACCTTGGTGCGCGCCTCGAACCGGTCGAGGCCGCGGTATGCGTCGGGGACGAGGTTGATTTCTGTCGCGTCCGCGGGCGCGTCTTCACGGCCTTCGGCGATGGCGGCCGCGCGTGCGGCGGCGGCGTCATAGGGCAGGCCGTCGGCGCGCATGGCACCGCGGGTGTCCATCAGCGCGTAGAGCGGGATATTATTACGTTTGGCGACGCCGTAGTCGTTGAAGTCATGCGCGCCGGTGATCTTCACCGCGCCCGAGCCGAAATTCTTGTCGGGGTATTCGTCGGTGATGATCGGGATACGGCGGCGCTGCGCCTTGGGGCCGACGGGGATTTCGCACAGCTTGCCAACGATCGGCGCATAGCGTTCGTCAGAGGTGTGAACCGCGACCGCGCCATCGCCCAGCATGGTTTCGGGGCGGGTCGTCGCGATAGAGATATAGTCGCGTTCTTCGGAAAGCGTCACGTGACCGTCTTCGTCTTTCTCGACGTAGGTATAGGTCGCGCCATCGGCCAGCGGGTATTTGAAGTGCCACATGTGCCCGTCGACTTCGGTGGATTCGACTTCGAGGTCGGAAATCGCGGTCTCGAAATGCGGGTCCCAGTTGACCAGACGCTTGCCGCGATAGATCAGTCCCTTGTTATACATATCCACGAAGACCTTGATCACGGCGTCGTGGAAGTTGCCTTCCTCGCCGGCGGGGGCACCGGGGGCACCGGACATGGTAAAGGCGTTGCGCGACCAATCAAGCGAGGTGCCCAGACGTTTGAGCTGGCCGATGATCGTGCCGCCGGACTTCTGCTTTTGCTCCCAGACTTTGGCGGTGAAATCTTCGCGGGTGAAATCGGTGCGGCGTTTGCCGTCTTTGGCAAGCTCGCGTTCCACCACCATCTGCGTCGCGATACCGGCGTGGTCCTGACCGGGCTGCCAGAGCGTGTCAAAGCCGCGCATCCGGTGCCAGCGTACCAGAATATCCTGCAATGTATTGTTGAACGCGTGGCCCATGTGCAGCGATCCTGTCACGTTGGGCGGCGGGATCATGACCGAAAAGGTTTCCGTGCGCGAGGCATTGGCTCCGGCCTTGAAGGCACCGGACTCTTCCCATGCGGCATAGAGGCGGGCTTCGGCCTGGGCGGCGTCAAAATTCTTGTCGAGGGCCATGATCAGCGTCCTTCTATTCACGTAGCGCTTTGAGCTTTGGGATGATCTAGCCGAGCGGGGCGTAAAGGGGAAGGCTGGGGGGCCGAAAACTTGGCGTAGCAGCCCCAGCTTTCGCCCCGCATCGTATGGACATCGCCGGTTTGGCGCTTAAGGTCGGGCGCAACACCAAGATGATGATCAAAGGATGCCGCCAGATGGAAAAATTCGGGAAAAGCCAACCGGTCAAACGGGTCGAGGATGTGCGGTTTCTGACCGGCGAGGGGCGCTATGTGGATGACATCGCGCCAACCGACGCGCTGCATGCCTATTTCTTCCGCTCGCCCGTCGCACATGGGGTGATCACGACGCTGGATGTCACAGATGCGGCCGAGGCAGAGGGCGTGCATGCGGTGCTCACGATCGAGGATCTGGAAGCGGCGGGGATGGATATCTCTATGGCGGCGACCGTGTTGCAGAACCGCGATGGCACGGAAGGGGCCAAGCCCTTGCGTCCGATGCTTGCCAAGGGGCGCGTGCGCTTCGTGGGGGAGCCCGTCGCGGTGGTGATTGCCGAGACATTGAACCAGGCGCGCGACGCGGCGGAGCTGATCGCATTCGACGTTGACGATCTGCCCACCCACATGACGTTGGAACGGGGCGGAGAGACGCTGCACACTGAAGCGCCGGACAACATGGCGTTCGACTGGGGCATGGGCGATGAGGCGGCGACGCAAAAGGCATTTGATGACGCAGCGAAAACCGTCAGCCTGAACGTGGGCGACAACCGTATCATCGTCAACGCGATGGAGCCGCGCGGCTGCTATGCGGAATGGAACGACGGCAAGGTGCATCTTGCGAACAACGGGCAGGGCGTCTGGGTGCACAAGGGCAACCTCAAGCGCGTTTTCGGGCTGGATGACGACCATGTGCAGGTCACAAACCCCGACACAGGCGGCGGTTTTGGGATGAAGGCGGCCGCCTATCCCGAATATTTCTCGGTCGCGCAGGCGGCGCGGGCCCTGGGGCGTCCGGTGCGCTGGATGTCGGACCGGACCGAAGCCATGCTTAGCGACAATGGCGGGCGCGATCTGACGTCGCTTGCGGAATTCGCTTTTGACGAAAACAACAAGATCACGGCCTACCGTGTCCGCACCAAATGCAACCTCGGGGCCTATAACAGCCAGTTCGGCCAGCCCATCCAGGCGCTGCTGTTCAGCAAGGTCTTGATGGGTGTCTATGATGTGCAGACCACGTGGCTGCAGGTCGAAGGCTATTACACCAACACGGTGCAGACCGATGCCTATCGTGGTGCCGGCCGACCCGAAGCGATCTATGTGCTGGAGCGCTTGATGGACCGCGCCGCGCGCGAGTTGGGCGTCGACCCGTGGGAACTGCGCCGGATCAACTTTATCAAGCCCGAGCAGTTTCCCTATACCTCTGCCACGGGCGAGCTATACGATGTGGGCGAATTCAACCGCTTGCTGACCCGCGTTGCCGTCGAGGCGGATCATGATGGCTTTGCAGCGCGCAAGGCGGCGGATGCGGCCAAGGGGCTGCTGCGTGGGCAGGGGCTTTGCTATTACATCGAAAGCATCCTTGGCGATCCGGCAGAGGGGGCCAAGGTCGAGTTCAACGAAGACGGCACCGTGTTCATCTATGTTGGCACTCAATCGAACGGGCAGGGGCATGAAACCGTCTATGCGCAATTCCTGTCGGATCAGACCGGGATACCGGCTGAACTGATCCACGTCATTCAAGGCGATAGCGATCTGATCAAACAGGGCGGCGGGACCGGCGGCTCGCGCTCTGTCACCACGCAAAGCACGGCAACGCTGGCGACGGTGGCCAAGATGACCGAAGCTTTCACCGCCTTTCTGTCTGACGAAATGGGCGTGCCTGCGGCGCAGATCAGCTTTGACGACGAACGCTTCCGCGCGGACGGGTCGAACATGACCCCCACCATGCTGGAAGTCGCCGAGATGGCCCGCCAGAAAGGCCGCGACGATCTGCTGGTGCACCACGAACGGGCGACCTTGCCGGGGCGCAGCTATCCCAACGGGGCCCATGTGTCCGAGGTGGTGATCGACCCAGAAACAGGCGTTGTGACCGTTGACCGCTATACGGTGGTGGATGATTTCGGCAATCTGATCAACCCGATGCTGGCCGAAGGTCAGGTGCATGGCGGGGTGGTGCAGGGCATCGGCCAGGCTATTCAGGAGCATGTGGTCTATGATGAAGACGGCCAGCTGCTGACGGCCTCTTTCATGGATTACGCGATCCCGCGCGCGGCGGATGTGCCGTTCGTGTCCTTCAACTCCGAACCCGTGCCATCTACGGCGAACCTGATGGGGATGAAGGGCTGTGGCGAGGCGGGGACCGTGGGCGCACTGGCGGCCGTGTCGAACGCGGTACAGGATGCCCTGTGGGAGCGTGGCGTGCGTCAGGCCGACATGCCATTCACACCTCATAAAGTCTGGGCCTTGCTGAACGACAGCGCCATCGCGGCAGAGTGAGCTTGGCTTGTCTCGGGGCGCATTACCCGCCCCGAGACTGCGTTTTAGCCCGTGATCTTCATCACGATGCAGGTGGTTGAACCGGTGGCATACAGCTTGCCATCCTCGACCCCGCGAATTTCGCCATGTGCGACACCGGTAGAACGACCCACGTGATCGGTCGTGCCGATGCAGTCGATCTGCATGCCCAAGGGGATCGAACGCAGGATGTTAATCTTGTATTCCAGGGTTGTATAAACCGACCCGCGCGGGACTTTGGTCATCACGGCGCAGGCCATCGCGGAATCGAGCAAGGTGCCGTACCAGCCCCCATGCACGGTCCCCATCGGGTTGGTCACGTTGAACTCGGGCGTGCCGCGAAATACCGCGCGGCCCTCGGACACGTCATGCAGCGCATAGCCCAAGGTGCCGCCAATGGGCGGGCCGGGGTTGGTGCCGTCCAGAATCTTTTGCATGAATTCCAACCCGCTGAGAGAGAGCGCTTCGGATTGGCTCAGCAAATCTTCGGGTGTTTCGGCGAGGCGTGGCATAAAAAATCTCCGGCAGTTGAATGCCGGAGAAGACTGTTCTGTTCTTTACCCAAGGGCAAGTTGTGCGGTGGTTTTACGCCACGTCGGACAACGATGTTTGCGCCGTCACCCCAAGGGCACGACAGACGGCGCGGGTCAGCTCGGGCCGGTTGAGCGTGTAGAAGTGCAGGTTCTCGACACCTTCCGACACCAGTTCGCTGCACATTTCGGTGCAGAGCGCGGTGGACAGCAGATCGTGACGGTCATCGCGGATCGCGGCGGCATAGGCTTCGTCCAGTGCTGCTGGCACGCTGGCCCCGCAGCGGGTGGCAAAGTTGCGCGCCGATTTCCAGTTTGTCACCGGCATGATGCCCGGGGTGATCGTCTTGGTGATCCCCGCCGCGGCACAGGCGTCGCGGAAGCGCAGGAATGTTTCGGTCTCGAAGAAGAACTGGGTGATCGCCTCGTCCGCGCCAGCATCGAATTTGCGTTTCAGCCATTCGACGTTCTGCGCCTGATCGTTGGATTCGGGGTGCGGTTCGGGGTAGGCCCCGACGCGCAGGGTGAACTTGCCGGTCTTTGCCAGCGCCTCGATCAGCTCGACACTGTCGGCAAAGCCGTCCGCGTGGGGCGTAAAGGTCGGTGCACCGTTTTCGGGATCCCCGCGCAGGGCGACAATATCGGTCACGCCGATCTCGGCAAAGCTGTCGGCGACCTCAAGCGTTTCGGCCTTGCTGGCCCCCACACAGGTCAGATGCGCGGCAACCGGCAGGCCAGAGGTGCGGCGCAGCACATGGGCAGAATCATGGGTCAGGTCGCGGGTAGACCCGCCCGCGCCATAGGTCACGGAAAAGAAACGTGGGGCCAGCGGTGCCAGGGCCTGCGCCGTATCCCAAAGACGGAACGACGCGTCCACGGATTTGGGCGGGAAGACTTCGAATGAAACGGCGGGACTGGTCATTTTTACGATCCTGTTTTTAGCTTTCGTCTCTTGTCGCACAGATGCGGTTGTGAAACAAACTCATAACTTTCATTTTCAACATGAGGAACGCCTCATATGCATATCGAGTTCCGTCACCTGCGCACCATTCAGGCGATTCACGAAGCAGGCGGGCTGGCCCGCGCGGCAGAGACGATGAACATCACCCAATCAGCCCTGTCCCATCAGGTAAAGGGGTTGGAGGATCAGGCCGGCGTGGAACTGTTCGTGCGCCGGTCCAAACCGCTGAAATTGTCGCCTGCCGGGTTGCGGTTGCTCAAGCTGGCGCAGCAGGTCTTGCCGCAGCTTGAAGCAGCGCAGGCCGAATTTATGGGTCTGCGCGCGGGCAGCACAGGCCGCATGCATATCGCGATCGAATGTCACGCCTGTTTCGAATGGCTGTTCCCCGTGCTCGAACAATTCCGCAAAAGCTGGCCCGATGTGGATGTCGATATCCGCCCCGGTCTCGCGTTCGACGCCTTGCCTGCCTTGCTGCGCGAAGAGGTCGATCTGGTGGTGTCTTCCGACCCCGAAGAACTGCCGGGCGTGAAATTCGTCGAGCTGTTTGATTACAAGGCGGTCTTTGTCGCCTCCAGCACGCATCCCTTGGCGCAGAAGCCCTTTGTTGAAGCGGCGGATTTCCGGGGCGAGACGCTGATCACCTATCCGGTGGAACGGACCCGTCTGGATGTGTTCAGCCAGCTCTTGATCCCCGCCAAGGTCGAACCGCTGGCGATCCGGCAGGTGGAGCTTACGGCGGTGATCCTGCTGCTGGTCGCGTCGAACAGGGGCGTGTCAGTGCTGCCCGATTGGGTCGTGCGCGAGGTGAAATACAGCAATGATTACGTCACCCGTCCGCTGACCGAGAACGGCATCACCCGCAGGCTTTATGCGGCGGTGCGCGAGGATGATCTGGAGAAACCGTTTATGACCAAGCTCTTGGGGTTGGCAGGGGAAGAGGCGCGCAAACTGCAGCGGGCCTGATCGCTGCTGCCCTTAGCGGTGCAGCCGCGGGTCGAGCGCGAAGTCTTCCTGCACCACATCGTCGTAGTGATCGGCTGCCTTTTGGGCGTCAAAGATCAGGTTCCAGCTGTGCCGCGATACCGTTGACGGGATCAGCACAAACAGGTGATCGCGCAGCAGCGCGTCGCCAAATCCCTTTTGCCCCGCACCATGGGCACCGGGCACCAGCCAGTTCGGGTTGGGGACATCCGCAGCTTGCACCATATGCACCGTCGTCGGGTCGATCACACGGCCTGATGTCAGCACGTGATGCGCGGTGTCCAGCGCCTTGAACCCCTTGTGCACCGCAACCTCGAGGATCGCGGTGGCAGGGTCGAGCGCGGTATAGACCGCCCGCACACCGCTGCTGTTCCAGCGTCCACCGACGCGGTAAGCCCCTTCGCCGCTGTGCCATGTGGGCGCATGCTGCCGTTGATCCAGCCGCCAAAACCGCAGCTCGCCCGTCCCAAGCGGCGGGGGCAAAGGGGTCAAGCGTAGACCCCGTACTCCATCCGGGTGAGCGCGTTTTCAACGGCTTCCGCCCCCGCTGCCGACGACAGCAGGTCAATCGGACGGCGGTTATCAAGGCCGATGGCAGGGGCCAGCATCCATGCCTCTGCGGCGTCCTGATCGCCCAAGACATCCGTCGCCTGCGCCAGCAGCTCGGCAAAGCGCCACGCACGGCTGCTTTGTTCGGGGGACAGACGGTCCTTGCCCTTGTCGGCTTTCTTGCGCTGAAGCGTGCGCAGGCTCATCCCGATCGCCTTGTTCAGCGCATCGCCCGAGGACAACACCGACACGGTATCGACCAGATGCAGCAGCGCTTTAGAGGAGATGCCTTTCACGATCACATCATGCGCATCAAGCGAGTTGCGCACCGTCTGGTTGATCACCTTGCGCCCGCCCAGCAGATGGAACGCACGCACAGCGTCATCTGCATCCACGTCGATCAGGGGGATTGCACTGCTGTCGGATTGAAAGGCCGTCGCACCCATGGCTGAACTCCTTTTCGTCATGTGTCGTAAAATATATGACACGTGTCGCGGTGTTTTTCAAGGGGGCGGGGGGAGGCTCGCATTCATGCGAAGAAGGGCAGGGGCGCGGACGCCCCCACCGGTAGGGTGTTAGCCAACCTTGACGATGGCCTTGCCTTGGTTGCCACCGGTCAACAGGTCCATAAACGCTTGTGGCGCGTTTTCCAGACCCTCGGTAATGTCCTCTTTCACCGCAATGGTGCCGTCGGCGACCTTGGGGGCGACTTCCGTGAGGAACTTGGGGAAGTTGTTCCAGTGGTTCGAGATGATGAAGCCGTTCACGCTGAGGAAGTTCACGAGGATCGTGCGCCAGAGCTTCGGCGCGGTCAGCGCCTCTTCGGCGGCACCGGCACCCAGACCACCGGCGTTATACCAAGCGATCATACCGCAGATCGGGATGCGCCCATGCGGGTTCATCATCGGGATCACGGCTTCAAGCACTTTGCCACCGACGTTTTCAAAATAAATGTCGATCCCCTTGGGGCAGGCGTCTTTCAACGCTGCGCGCAGGGATTTCGCGTCGTCATAGGCGCGGTGGTCGATGCATTCGTCAAAGCCAAAGTGGTCCTTGGCCATGGCGCATTTGTCCGCGCCGCCTGCAATGCCCACGACGCGCAGCCCGTGCGACTTGGCGATCTGGCCGACCATCGAGCCGACCGGACCCGTTGCCGCTGCGACGACGAGTGTTTCACCCTCCTTCGGGCGACCATATTCCATCAAACCTTGCCAGCCGGTAAATCCGGGCATGCCCAGAACACCAAGCGACGTGGTGATCGACACCTGATCCGGATCGACCTTGCGCAGTTGGTTCGCTGGCAGCACGCCATGTGTGGCCCAGCCCAACATCCCGAAGGCATGATCGCCGGGTTTGAAGTCGGGGCTGTTGGAGGCGATGACCTCCCCGACCGAACCGCCCTCCATCGTGCCGCCGACAGGCACCGGGGCCGCATAGGATTTCGCGTCGTCCATGCGGCCACGCATATAGGGGTCAAGCGACATGTATTTCACACGGACCAGCACTTCGCCGTCGCCGGGGGTGGGCACGGGCCCTTCTTCAAGGCGGAAGTTATCGGCGGTCGGGGCCCCGTCAGGGCGCGACGCAAGCACAATTCGTTTCATCTGGTCGGACATTTTGCTTTCCTCCTTAGCAATGTTTCTGGCACGTTATATGGAAATCGAAGGCAAGCAAGGCAACCGCGCGCGCCACGTTGCGTCAGATGCCGCTGCCCCCTTGGCAAATGCGGCATGGGGGCTTATACGCACGGCCTGATCCATCAAAGGACACGGAAATATGGTTGGCAGTGCAAATCTAAACATCATGATCAAGGCGGCCCGCCGGGCGGGGCGCGGGTTGGTCAAGGATTTCCGTGAGGTCGAGAACCTTCAGGTGTCCATGAAGGGGGCCGGCGACTTTGTCAGCCGCGCCGATATTCAGGCGGAAAAGACGCTCAAGGCAGAACTGATGGGCGCACGCCCGACCTATGGCTGGCTGGCCGAAGAGGGTGGCGAGGAAGAGGGGCAAGACCCCACACGCCGCTGGATCGTCGATCCGCTGGACGGGACAACAAACTTTTTGCACGGTCTGCCCCATTGGGCGGTCTCCATCGCGCTGGAGCATAAAGGCCAGATCGTTGCGGGCGTCGTCTTTGATCCCGCCAAGGACGAGATGTTCTTTGCCGAAAAAGGCACGGGTGCCTGGATGAACGAAGGCCGTTTGCGCGTCTCGGGCCGTTCGCGGATGATTGAATCGGTTTTTGCCACCGGTCTGCCCTTTGGCGGTCGCGGAGATTTGCCGGACACCCTGCGTGATCTGGGCCGCATCTTGCCGGTTTGCGCCGGTGTGCGTCGCTGGGGCTCTGCCGCGCTGGATCTGGCCTATGTGGCCGCCGGTCGCTATGACGGCTACTGGGAGCGCCGGTTGAACAAATGGGATCTGGCAGCGGGCATGTTGATCGTGCGCGAAGCAGGCGGCATGGTCGAGCCGCTGAACCCCGAGGGCAACATTCTGGACGATGGCGAGATCGTCTGCGCCAATGAGGCGTTGTTCAGCGGATTTTCAAAAATCGCACGCGGGTGATCCTGTGGCCGAGGGCGGGATGCCTTCGGCGAGGATTTAAACCATTTGGAAGCGCCCGTCGGCTATTTGTCTGACGGGTGGTTGATCCCGTCGGTGTAGGGGATCGGTTCCTGTGTCCAGGGCGCAGCCCCGTCGATACACCCTAGATTGACGCCGCATTGCGCGGGGTCGGATCGACGCTGGTGGTACATGTAGATGCCACAGATCTTGCAGAAATAATGTTTCGCCGTATGGGTGCCCCAGGTGTAGAGCGTCAGATGCTCGGCTCCTTTGGTCACCTTGAGCGTGCTGGTGAGCGCCGTCACCGCCGGTGCCGCGCGGCGGCGGCAAAAGGAACAGGTGCAGCGTGTGGCAGAGGAGAGCCCCTCTGGCAGGGTGGCGGTCAGGGTGACGCTGCCGCAGTGACAGGTCGCGCTATGGGTGCTGGCGGTCATTTTCGTTTCACTTTTGGGATCCGGCTGGCGGAGGTGGGGTAGGTCGCTTGCGGGTGCGGCGGGTGGCCATCCGTGGCCGACCAGAAGCGCGGCCCGCCCAAGCGCAGCCACAGTGGAATGGTTAGTACCATCCCCACGATAAACCCGCCCGCGTGCGCCCAATAGGCGACGCCGCCCACGGTCGGGTCCGCCCCGACGCCACCGATAAACTGCATCCCCAGCCACAAGCCCAGCATGATCCATGCGGGGATCGGGAAGATGCGGAAGAACACGATAAAGATGATCAGGATGTCGACCTTGGCTTTGGGGTAAAGCAACAGATAGCCGCCCATCACCCCCGCAATCGCGCCCGATGCCCCGACTGTCGGGACCGGCGAATAGGGGGCAGAGATCACATGGGCCAGCGCCGACAGCAGCCCGCAGGCGAGGTAGAACAGCAGATAGCCGCCGTGGCCCATCTCGTCTTCTATATTGTCGCCAAAGATGTAGAGAAACAGCATGTTACCCGCGAGATGCATCCAGCCGCCATGCAGGAACATCGAGGTGAGGATGCCGGTATAGCCATCCCCGGTGGTGACGCGGCCGGGGATGAGCGCCCAGTCGAAGAAGAAGATATTGAGCGCGCGGTCGTCGCTGAAAAGCCCGACATAGCTGAGGAAAACGCCGATGTTCACCGCCATCAGCAGATAGGTGACATAGGGCGTGCGGCCGGACGGGTTGTGATCGCGAATGGGGAACATGGGCTGACCCTTAGCCATTGCGCGGGTGTGGTCAAGGGCGGGCGTCGGAACGCCCGCCCATGTGGCAGATCAGCCGGCAGCCCCCAACAGCTGCGCGTTCCCGCCAGAGGCGGTGGTGTCGACGCAGACATGGCGTTCGGCGCGGACGCGGGCGGTATCTGGAAGCCCGCGCAGCAGCGGGATGATCGGCCCGTCGCGTTCAGACAGGGCTTGTTCCAGTTTGCGCGCGGTCGCCTCGTCACCCCACCAGAGCACACCACCATAGGCTGGCCCATCGGTCAGCGCGGTCGCGTCGATGCTGCCTGACAGCTCCACCGCATTCCCGCCAAGGGCCGTGACCGCGCGGGCTTGCTCGGCTGCGGTGTCCTTGCCCGGCCCCATGCACAAGAGCGCCGGACGCGGCAGGGTGCTGAGCCGGTTGGATTCGCCCGTAGGCCCCGGCAGCGTGATGGTTTCGAGGAAGGCCCCACTGTGGCCGGGCAGCTTGGGCAGGTCTTTCTGCGTGCTGTCCCATGTGTCCTCCACCACCTTGAGGTCAGGCGCGCTGAAACGCGGGAGGTAGTTCGGACCGCCCGCTTTCGGACCTGTACCCGACAGGCCTTCGCCGCCGAAGGGCTGGCTGCCGACAATCGCGCCGATCTGGTTGCGGTTGACGTATATGTTGCCCGCCTCGATCCGTTCCGAGACATGCTGCACCCGGTCATCGATGCGGGTGTGCAGCCCGAAGGTCAGCCCGTAGCCCGTGGCATTGATCGCGTCGATGACCTTGTCGAGCTCGGTCGCCTTGAACGTGGCGATGTGCAGGACGGGGCCGAAAATCTCGCGCTCCAGATCAGCGATCCCGTTCACGCGGATCATTGTCGGCGCGATGAAAGTGCCGACGGTTGGGGCGGTCAGCTCGGCGATGATCCGGCCCTCGGCGCGGGCGGTCTCGATATGTTCGGCGATGCCTTTTTGCGCGGTCTCGTCGATCACGGGGCCCACGTCGGTCGAGATGTCCCAAGGGTTGCCCATGACCAGCGCGTCCATCGCGCCTTCCAGCATCTCGATCACATCTTCGGCGATGTCTTCCTGAATATAGAGACAGCGCAGGGCAGAGCAGCGTTGCCCGGCAGATTGGAACGCGCTTTCGACAACCGATTGCACGGCCTGTTCGGGCAGGGCGGTGCTGTCAACGATCATGGCGTTCAGCCCCCCCGTTTCCGCGATCAGGATCGCACCGGGGTCACAATGTTCAGCCATCGCGGACCGGATGCGCAGCGCTGTGGCGGTAGATCCGGTGAAGGCCACGCCGTTGATCCGTTTGTCCGAGGTCAGCGCCGCGCCGACCTCGCCACCGCCGGGCAGTAGTTGCAAGGCGTGACGGGGCACGCCGGCATCATGCAGCAAGGTCACGGCAAGGAAAGCGATCAGCGGGGTCTGTTCCGCCGGCTTGGCCAGCACCGCATTGCCCGCAGCCAGTGCCGCGCTGACCTGCCCGCAGAAGATCGCCAGCGGGAAGTTCCACGGCGAGATGCAGGTGAAAATGCCAGCGGGGGGCGTGTTGGTCGCCTGCTGTGCGTAGTAGCGCAGGAAGTCCACCGCCTCGCGCAGTTCTGCCACGCAGTCGGGCAGGCCTTTGCCGGCCTCGCGCGACAGCAGGGCGAAAATCTCGCCGTAGTGCGATTCCAGCATATCGGCTGCGCGCAACAGGACCTCGCGGCGTTCCTCTAGCGGGGCGTCCCAGACGGCGGCATTGTCCAACGCTTTGGCGACGTCAGCCTCGGACGCGTTGCGCACGGTGCCGGGGCTGCGGCCAGAGGCAGCAGGGTTCATCAGGCGTGCCGATTTCTTGGGCTTTGCCTCGCCGTTCAACAGCGGCACGGCGGCCCAACGGTGGGCTTTCCACGGCGCGCGGGCGGATTCGATCACGTCCAGCGTCGGCGTATGCATCAGATCAAACCCCATCGAGTTCACGCGCGCAGGGGCATAAAGCTCGGGCCCGGTGGGGATGTGCAAACCGCTTTCCGCGAGGCTGTCGAAGGGGTCGGCAGCAACGACCTCGGGGGCGACGTCTTCGTCGACGATCTGGTTCACAAAGCTTGAGTTCGCGCCGTTTTCCAACAGGCGTCGCACAAGATAGGCCAGCAGATCGGCATGTGCGCCCACGGGGGCGTAGACGCGACAATGGGTGCCGTGCTTGTCCATCACGATGTTATGAAGGGTTTCGCCCATGCCGTGCAGACGTTGGAATTCGAACTTCTCTTTATCCTCGGCCATATGCAGTACGGCGGCGACCGTATGCGCGTTATGTGTGGCGAACTGCGGATAGATCCGGTCGGTCATGTTCAGCAGTTTGCGCGCGTTGGCGATATAGGACACATCGGTCGCGGCTTTTTGGGTGAAGACGGGGAAACCTTCGACACCTTTGACCTGTGCGCGTTTGATCTCGGTGTCCCAGTAGGCGCCTTTCACCAAGCGAACCATCAGTTTGCGGTCGTGGCGGATCGCCATGTCATACAGCGCATCGATCACCACACCAGCGCGGGGGCCATAGGCCTGCACCACGATGCCGAAACCATCCCAACCGGACAGCGCAGGTTCGGAGAGCACTTTTTCGATGACATCCAGCGACAGGCCCAGACGGTCGGCTTCCTCGGCGTCGACGTTCAGCCCCATGCCGGCGGATTTCGCCAGCAAGGCAAGCGCCCGCAGACGCGGCACCAGATCACGCATGACGGATGCTTCTTGCGCGACCTCATAACGCGGATGCAGGGCCGACAGCTTGACCGAGATGCCGGGGTTCTTGCGGCTGTCCTTGTGCACGCAGGCCGTCGCGATGGCAGAGATCGCGCGGCTGTAGCTCAGGTGATAGCGTTTGGCGTCGCTTTCGGTGCGCGCGGCTTCGCCCAGCATGTCATAGCTATAGGTATAGCCCTTCTTCTCCATGCCCTTGGCGCGTTCCATCGCGGCGTTGATGTTCTCGCCCAGAACAAACTGGCGGCCCATTTCCTTCATCGCGCGGCTGACGGCGGTGCGGATCACCGGTTCGCCCAGACGTTTGATGGCTGCGCGCAGGTGGCGCACGGGGCCGGGTTGGTCATCGTCCAGCACGCGGCCGGTCAGCATCAGGGCCCATGTGGACGCGTTCACCAGCGGCGAGGTGGAGTGCCCCATATGGCGGCCCCAGTCAGAGGGCGCGATCTTGTCCTCGATCAAGGCGTCGATGGTCTCGGCGTCAGGCACACGCAGCAGCGCTTCGGCAAGACACATCAGCGCGACACCTTCGTCGGTGGACAGACCGTATTCGGCCAGAAACACTTCCATGATACCGGGGGAGGTATGGCCGCGGATATCGCGCACGATCTGCGCCGCGTCTTGCGTGATCTTGACCCGTTCCTCTGGCGACAGATGCGCATTGCGCACCAGTTCACGCAAGACGTTGTCTTGGTCGGTGTAGGTGCCTGCGTCAATCTGGTGGCGCAAAATAGGGGAAGAATCGCGTGCCATGAGGTACTCCAACTGATAATTGCGCTAGAATAGCTCGGGAATAGTAGTATTAGTTCCTGATTCCGGCCAGTTTGGTGGGTAAACCGCTTTATTATTGGGCCTCTTGCGTGACAAACGACGACTTTAAATTGGACCGCTTCGATGCGGCGATTCTGACGGTACTGGCCGAAGACGGGCGCATCAGCATCACTGACCTCGCCAAACGGATCGGGCTGTCCAAATCCCCCACCCAAGCGCGGCTGCGACGGCTTGAGGATAGCGGCGTCATTCTGGGCTATCGCGCCCTGCTGGACCCGATCCGTCTGGGGCTGGATCACGTGGCTTTCGTAGAGGTCCGTTTGGAAGACACCCGCGAGGTCGCCCTGCGCGCCTTTAACGAGGCCGTGTCCCGTGTGCCTGAAATCGAACAGGCCCATATGATCGCAGGGAACTTTGATTACCTGCTTAAGGTGCGCACCCGTGACATGGCTGCCTACCGTCGTTTTCTGGGCGAAACGGTGACCACGCTGCCCTATGTCGCCAACACCTCTACCTATGTGGCGATGGAAGCGGTCAAGGAAATCATGCTCGCGGACATGGCGTAAGCCGCGAAGGCGCAAGGGGGCCAATCGTGATTTTGATGCCGGCTGCCCTGCATCTGACCATTTACACCGCCCGCAACCTAGCTATTGTGCGCGGCACTGCGGGCGTGATGGAATGGTAGACATACCAGACTTAAAATCTGTTGGGCCTTGTGCCCGTGTGGGTTCGAGTCCCACCGCCCGCACCACTCATCCCTCCACTTAGATCACGCATCGTAAAAGCCTAACGCGGCCGGTTATCATGGCATTGTCGTTGCTCTTGGCTGTGCATATGGTAGCGGATGCGAAACAAATGGGGGATATCGGGTGGACGACAAAACGAACATGCGCGCGATCATTCAGGATCACGAGGCCTATCTTGCCGGTGCGCATGATTTCCAGTCAGATATCGAAATGCTCGCGGCAAGCGAAACTGTGGGCACGTTGCTGGAAACGGTAATGCTGGCGACGGATATGCGCTTTGCTGCTGTGGCGCGGGTGACGACCGATCGCTGGGTCGCCTGTCGCACGGTGGACGAGGTGAACTTTGGCTTGTCCGAAGGCGACGAGATCGGGATCGACCAGACCTTCTGCCAATCGGTGCGCGAGACCTCCGAGAAGGTGATGTTCAACGATGTCGCCACGGATGATGTCTATCGTAATCATCCGATTGCCGCGCAATTCGGCATCGTCAGTTATGCCTCCATCCCGATCTTCCGCAGCAACGGGTCGTTCTTTGGCACCCTCTGCGCGATTGATACCGAACCGCGCGACGTCAAACACCCCCGCGTTGTTGCCATGCTCGAGATGTTTGCCGATATCATCGGGCGCAGTCTGGAAACCGAAGAACGGCTTGAGGCGCAGGAGCGACTGGTAGAGCACGAACGCCAGATGGCCGCCGTGCAAGAGGAGTTCGTCGCCGTCTTGGGTCACGACCTGCGCAATTCGGTCGCCGCGCTGAACGCAGGTGTGCGCCAGCTCGACAAGGAGCCGCTGTCAGACAAGGCGCGGAAAATTCTGCCGCTGATGGGGACCTCTATCCACCGGATGAGCGAGCTTATCGACAATATCATGCTGCACGCAAACTGTCTCTTATACACATCTGACGCTGCCG
>OJBE01000174.1_pt1 | contig 17270 bp, 12 predicted proteins | sample 1590521 | NCBI WGS metagenome assembly OJBE01 (sample SAMN05416807, study PRJEB24817) | seawater metagenome | isolation source: Sea water | place: Canada:Atlantic | collected 2013-07
GCAGCGATCTGGGGCTGAACCGGGGGCGGGGGCTGGCCTTTACGCTGGCCTTCGGCGTGCCCGTGGCCGAGGTGGTCGAGGTCACCAACACCCCAGACGGCATCCGTATCGACAAGGTGTTCGTCGCCGCCGATGTGGGCCGCGTGCTGGACCCCGTGAACTTTGAGGCGCAGCTGCAAGGCGGTGTGATCTTTGGCCTGGGCCACGCGATGAACTGCGAGCTGACCTACCGCGACGGCGTGGCAGAGCAGGATAACTACCATGCCTACGAAGGGATGCGCCTGCACCAGACGCCTTTGATCATGGTGCGCGGACTTGAGAATGGCGACAAGATCAGGGGCATCGGTGAACCCGCCGTCCCCCCCGCAGCGCCCGCTTTGGCCAATGCGGTCTTTGCCGCGACGGGGCAGCGTATCCGCGAACTGCCGCTGTCCAAGTCGATTGATTTTGTATGATCTCCCTTCGCGGGGGGATCATCGGCGGGATCATCGCGCTGGTCTGCGCGGGCGGTGCTTTTGCGCAAGAAGCACCCGATCGCGCGGCGGCGCTGGCGGCGTGGGATGATATCCACACGGTCGTTTCGCATCCGCGCTGTACCAATTGCCACGTGGGCCCCGCTGGCGTGCCGCTCTGGGAGGGGTTGGGGCACGAGGAGGCTGCCGACCAAGCGCCTGTGCACGGCATGAACATCCTTGCCGATGAAAGCCGCATCGGGGCCGAGACGATGCCTTGCCGCACCTGTCACATCAGCGCCGCGTCGGAAAATACCGTCCCCCACGCGCCGCCGATGATCGCGGACGCATGGCGGCTTCCCCCGGTAGAGATGGCGTGGAAAGGCAAGACCAGTGCCGAGATCTGCGCACAACTGCGCGACCCCGACAGCAACGGGGCCTTTACGCCCGAAGACCTCTCCGATCACCTGCGAACGTCGGCCTTTGTGGCATGGGGCTTCGACCCCGGCGCAGGGCGAGAGGCGGCCCCCGGTAGCCTCCCCGAGATGCAAGAGGCGCTGGCAATCTGGGTGGCAGGCGGTACGCCCTGTGTGGGCGATCCGCACCCGTAGTCAGCCCTTGAACAGATCCGCATAGGTCTCGCGCAGCAGGTTCTTTTGTACCTTGCCCATCGTATTGCGGGGCAGGGCATCAACCACCACCAGCTTGCGCGGACATTTGAACCGCGCCAGCGATTGCGCGACGGTCTGCGACAGCGCCTCCAGGTCCAGATCACGGCTGCCATCGGCGACCAGCACACCAATCGGTGCCTCGCCCAGATCCCCATGAGCCACGCCGATCACGGCGCTTTCCAGCACGCCGGGTTGATCGTCCAGCACCTGTTCGACCTCTTTGGGATAGATGTTATAGCCGCCGGATATGATCAGATCCTTGCCGCGCCCGACGATCTGCACATAGCCGTCTTCGTCAATCAGCCCCAGATCGCCGGTGATAAAGAACCCGTCCGCACGCAGTTCAGCGGCGGTTTTTTCGGGCATCTGCCAATAGCCTTGGAAAACATTCGGCCCGCGGACCTCGACGTCGCCGATCTCTCCCTGTGGCAGGGTTTCGCCGGTATCGGGGTCGCAAATCTTGAGCTCGACCCCCGGCAGGGGTGTGCCGACGGTCCCGCCGCGCCGCGGCCCGTCATAGGGGTTCGAAGTGTTCATATTGGTTTCCGTCATCCCGTAGCGTTCCAGAATACGGTGGCCTGTGCGTTCCTCGAACTGCTTGTGCGTCTCGGCCAGCAAGGGCGCAGAGCCCGAGATGAACAGACGCATATGCGCCGTCAAACCGGCGGTGAAGTCATCAGAGCTCAGCAAACGGGTGTAGAAGGTCGGCACGCCCATCAACGCGGTGGCCTGCGGCATGAAACGGATCAACTGATCGATGTCAAGCTTGGGCAGGAACACCATCGCGCCACCGCTGAGCAGCATGATATTGGTCGCCACGAACAGCCCGTGTGTGTGGAAAATCGGCAGCGCATGGAGCAGCACATCAGCCTTGGTGAATTGCCAGACATCAACCAGCGTTTCCGCGTTGCTCAGCAGGTTTCGCTGGCTCAGCATTGCGCCTTTTGATCGGCCCGTGGTGCCCGAGGTATAGAGGAAGGCGGCCAGATCCTCGGCCGCTCGGTCGACGGTATCGAAGGTGTCGGGCAGGGTGGCTGCCAGATCGCGCAGCGTGCCACGGCCGGTGTTGTCCATCGTCTCTACCGCAGCACCGGCGGCGGCAGCGACCGGCGTGAGTTCGGGAACATCTGCAGGATCGCAAACCAGCAGCCGCGCGCCCGAGTTGCCGACGAAATAATCCACCTCGGATGCTGTGTAGCCGGGGTTGAGCGGTAAGAACACCAGCCCTGCCTGCACGCAAGCGGCATAAAGCGCCAGCGCATCCGGCGATTTGCCGACCTGCACCGCGACACGGTCGCCCGCTGTCAGCCCCTTGTCCGAAAACGCATTGGCATAGCGCGCGGCAGAGCGGATGAATTGGTCATGGGTGATGGTGCGCCCGTCCGGCAGGATCAGAAACGGCGTGTTTTGCCCGATGTGGCGACCGAATAAAGCGTCGTAAAGCGGGTTGGGCATCGTCGTCTCCTTCTGACCTTTGGTAGCGCGGAATTTGCGCCATCGGCAGGGCCAGGTAAAGGGCGGCAAATGGCGCATTTTGATCTTTGCTGCATTTCGCGCGTGCAGACGGCCTTGACGACCCGCAGCGTATGACTTACCCCTCCTCCCGTAGCGCGGGCGTTGTGTAATGGTAAGACCTCTGCCTTCCACGCAGAAGACGCGGGTTCGATTCCCGCCGCCCGCTCCACTCCTTACCGACATCCTTTTGATTTTGGCTATTTGCGCTGGATCAATGCGCTTTTGTCGCAAGCGCCCTAGGGGTGCAGCCCTTGACCCCGCGCGATGTGCGGGCGATGACACGGCAGCACTCCAAAGGATATCTCATGGCACGTACCCCGACGCCCGGCCCCGGCACCGAAGAACGCGAAAAATCGCGCGAGCTGGGGGCCCTGCGTGCGCTGCTGCCGTTTCTTGCGCCCTATCGCGGGCTGATGATCGCGGCCATTCTGGCGCTGGTGCTCACGGCGATGATCTCTTTGACGCTGCCGCTGGCCGTGCGCCGCGTGATCGATAACTTCGGCACCGGCGAGGCCGAATTGCTGGACCAGTACTTCGTTGCAGCCCTGATCATCGCGGCCCTTCTGGCTGTCGGCACGGGGCTGCGCTATGCGCTGGTGACGCGCTTTGGCGAACGGGTCGTTGCCGATATCCGCAAGGCGGTGTTCGATCGCGTGATCTCTATGAGCCCGGCGTTCTACGAGAACCTGATGACCGGCGAGGTGCTGAGCCGGATCACCACGGACACCACGCTGATCCTGTCGGTGATCGGGTCGTCCGTGTCCATCGCGCTGCGCAATATGCTGATCGTGACCGGTGGGCTGGTGCTGATGCTGTTCACCTCGGCCAAGCTGACGGCGATGGTGTTGTTGATCGTACCGGCGGTAATTGTGCCGATCCTTGTTCTGGGGCGGCGCTTGCGGGTGCTGAGCCGGGAAAATCAGGACTGGATCGCGGCAAGCTCGGGCAATGCGTCCGAGAGTTTGGGCGCGGTGCAGACCGTTCAGGCCTTTACCAACGAGGCCGCCAGCCAGTCGCAATTCGCACAGATGACCGAAGCGTCCTATGATGCGGCGCAGCGTCGGATCAAGACCCGCGCGCTGATGACGATTATTGTGATCTTTCTGGTATTTGCCGGTGTCGTGGGCGTTTTGTGGATGGGCGCGCGGGATGTGCGTGCCGACCAGATGACCCCCGGTGCCTTGGTGCAATTCGTGATCTATGCCGTAATGGTGGCAGGCGGGGTCGCGGCGCTGTCCGAGATCTGGGGTGAACTTCAACGCGCCGCCGGTGCCACGGAACGTCTGGTAGAGCTATTGCGGACCGAAGACACCGTGCAAGACCCCGCTACGGCCATCGCCTTGCCCAGTCCTGTCGCCGGTCGGATTGCCTTTGAGGACGTGCATTTCAGATACCCCGCACGCCCCGATGTGCAGGCACTGGACGGGGTCAACCTGTCGATCAACCCCGGTGAAACGGTCGCGTTCGTCGGGCCCTCGGGTGCAGGCAAGACCACGATCATCCAGTTGATTCTGCGGTTCTATGATCCTGCTTCGGGACGGATCACCCTTGACGGGGTCGATCTGCGCGATGTCTCGCGTGCGGCCTTCCGCCGGTCGGTCGCCTTGGTGCCGCAAGATCCGGTGATCTTCGCCGCCTCTGCCCGCGAGAATATCCGCTTTGGCCGCCCCGACGCCACAGACGCCGAGATTGACGCCGCGGCCGAGGCCGCCGCCGCCCACGGGTTCATCAGCGCATTGCCCGACGGCTACGACAGCTATCTGGGCGAACGCGGGGTGATGCTGTCGGGCGGGCAAAAGCAGCGTATCGCCATCGCCCGCGCCATCCTGCGCGACGCGCCGGTGCTGCTGCTGGACGAAGCCACCAGCGCCTTGGATGCCGAAAGCGAACGCGCCGTGCAGGCCGCCGTGGATCGGTTGAGCGCGGACCGCACCACCCTGATCGTCGCGCACCGTCTGGCGACGGTGAAAAAGGCCGACCGCATTGTCGTGCTGGAAGCAGGGCGGATCGTCGATATTGGTACCCATGACGAGCTGGTTACCAAAGGGGGGCTCTATGCGCGCCTGGCGCGGCTGCAATTCACTGATGGGCGCGCGGACGTATAAAAACCTTGTGAATTTCACGGTTAGATGGAAACAATCACACCCGAATGGATCCAGAAGGAGAACAACATGGGTTTGTGGAGTTTCGTAAAAGACGCCGGCAAAAAAGTATTTGGCGGCGGTGATGATACCGAAGTCACCGGAGCCGCGCTTCAGGATGAATTGAAAGACCTCGGGCTTGATGCAGAAGGGCTCGATATTTCTGTCGAAGGCGACAAGGTCAAGGTCTCGGGCAAGGCAGCGAGCCAAGAGATGAAAGAAAAGGTCATTCTGGCCGTGGGGAACGTCGAAGGCGTTGCCGCGGTTGAAGAAGACATGGACGGCGGCGAGGGCGACGGCACCTTCCACACCGTTGAAAAGGGCGACACGCTTTGGGCCATCGCGGCCAAGACCCTTGGAAATGGCGCGCGCTATGAAGAAATCTTTGAAGCGAATAAACCCATGCTGACCCACCCCGATAAAATCTATCCCGGTCAGATGCTGCGTATTCCTGCCAAGTAATCGCACCACACATAAGGGGTGCGCCACGCGCTTTTACCCCATAAAAGAGAGCGGCAGGCGGCGTCTGCCGCTCTTTTTCGAGCCTTCCGTTGGGTCAGTGGGCTTGAACGCAGCGTTTGAGCGCCTGCAAATGCTTGCGAAAGCTGAAATTAGCAATCATCTTTGACAACAGGGAATAACGGGATGCGGGCAAACCGCACCACTAAGGGAGGAAAATAATGTCATTTGCCGGTGTAGAAGACCGTAACGCAATCGAAGCAGAAATGCCGTGGGCTGACCGCGACGTGCCCAAAACACTTTGGAGCATGTTGAGCGAAACCGCCGGGAAGTTTCCAAGCCACGACGCAATCAGCTACCAGATTTTCTCTGGGCCGAAAGATCACGCGGAAACCCTAAGCTGGTCGCAGCTGCGGGGGCAGGTGGGTCGTGCGGCCAATCTGTTCCGGTCGCTGGGTGTGGGGCCGACCGATGTGGTCGCCTATGTCCTGCCAAACTGTAACGAGACGGTCATCACGCTTCTGGGCGGTGCGGTCGCAGGGATCGCAAACCCCATCAACCCGCTGCTCGAGGCAGAGCAGATCGGATCGATCCTGCGTGAAACCAATGCCAAGGTCGTTGTGACCCTGCGGCCTTTCCCCAAGACGGATGTGGCCGAGAAAACCGCCGAGGCGGTCAAGCTGGCACCGAATGTCACGACCGTGCTCGAAGTGGACCTGTGCCGCTATCTTACCGCGCCAAAGTCTTGGATCGTGCCGCTGATCCGTCCGAAGTTGAAGGTCACCAATCAGGCGACCTACAAGAACTTCAATTCCGAAATCGCCAAGCAACCGGCCGAGCTGACATTCGACGATCCGCAAGAGGATCGCGTCGCCTTCTACTTCCACACCGGCGGGACAACGGGCATGCCGAAAGTGGCGCAGCACAAGTACTCCGGCATGGTCTACAACGGCTGGCTTGGGCACACGCTGCTGTATACGGAAAACGACAACATCATGTGTCCGCTGCCGTTGTTCCACGTTTTCGCCTGCCACGTGATCCTTATGGCCGCGGTGAAATCCGGTGCGCATGTGGTCTTCCCGACGCCTCAGGGCTATCGCGGGGACGGGGTGTTCGACAACTTCTGGAAACTGGTCGAGCGCTGGAAAATCACTTTCATCATCACTGTCCCTACGGCGATTTCCGCCAAGATGCAGCGCCCGATCAACGCTGATATCTCGACCGTGAAAACCGCCTTCTCGGGCTCGGCACCCTTGCCGCTGGAACTGTTCCGCCGCTTTGAAAAGGCCACCGGCATCACGCTGATCGAAGGCTACGGCCTGACAGAGGCAACCTGCCTTGTGTCGTCGAACCCGACGGACGGCGTGCGCAAAGTGGGCAGTATCGGCATCACCTTCCCCTATACGGATGTGAAGATCGTCAAAAGCACCAGCGACGGGCTGGTCGAGGCAGAGGTCGACGAGATCGGCGAGATCTGTATCTCGAACCCCGGCGTCTATGCGGGCAATACCTATACCGAAGCCGATAAGAACAAGGATCTCTACTATCAGGGCACGCACCTGCGCACAGGGGATCTGGGCCGTATCGACAGCGACAAATACCTCTGGATTACGGGCCGCGCCAAAGACCTGATCATCCGTGGCGGTCACAACATCGACCCCGCCGAGATCGAAGAGGCGCTTCTGGGTCACGAGGCGGTCGCCTTTGCCGGTGCCATCGGCCAGCCGGATGCCCACGCGGGCGAAGTGCCTTGCGCCTTTGTCGAACTGGTCGCAGGTGCGTCGATCACCGAAGCGGAACTGCTGGAGTTCTGCAAAGAGCACGTGCAGGAACGCGCGGCGCAGCCCAAGCATATGACCATCATGAGCGAGCTGCCCAAAACCGCCGTCGGCAAGATCTTTAAGCCCGACCTGCGCAAAAACGCGATCACGCGCGTCTATGACGAGACGTTGGAAGCCGCCGGTCTGCCCGCGCGTGTTGCCTCTGTCACCGATGACAAGAAACGCGGTCTGGTTGCGCAAATCGCCATGAATGGCGCAAGCGAGGCTGATGTCGGCGCATCGCTGGACGTCTTTACCTTCGGTTGGGAGGCCGCGTGATCCAACCCGACTACCGCGTTCTACTGGATGAGGAAATCTGGGCCTATATGGACCGCTCGGACAGTTTCTATCCACCGGACGCGGTGTCACTCACCATCGACCAGCAGCGCGCTGTCTATAACCGGATGTGCGCTGCTTTTCACCAACCCCACCCTGATGGGGTCCGCACATGGGACGTGGCCTTCGGCGGCGTCCCATGTCGCGTTTACGAGGCCGACACATCCGCGATCACGGTCGTCTACTATCACGGCGGCGGGTTTGTTGTTGGCGGGCTCGACAGTCACGATGATGTCTGCGCCGAGATTTGCGCCGCGACCGGCTACCGTGTGATCTCTGTCGACTACGCGCTCGCGCCCGAGGCCGTCTTTCCCGCTTGCTTCAACGACGCATGGGCCGCGTTTCAGGCGATTGCAGCCGCATATGACGGCGGGATTGTATTGGCGGGGGACAGTGCGGGCGGCAATCTTGCTGCCGCCGTCGCCCATACCGCGCGAGGATCTCATGACGGGCGCATAGCGGGTCAGGTGCTAATCTATCCCGGACTGGGCGGGGATCGCAGCAAGGGCAGCTATATCACCCACGCCAACGCGCCGCAGCTGACGGTTGCGGATATGGAGTTTTACCAGCAGGTGCGATCCGGTGGGGCACCGCCGGTGGACGATCCACGCTACGCCCCGCTGCACGATACCGACTTTACCGACCTGCCGCCTACGGTCATCCTCACAGTGGCCTGTGACCCGCTGTCGAGCGACGGGGAAGCCTATGCCGCCGCGATCAACGGGGCAGGCGGGCAGGCCCATTGGCACGAGGCCGCGGGCCTTGTCCACGGCTGTCTGCGCGCGCGGGTGATGTCACGCAAGGCGGCGGCATTCTTTGATCAGGTGACAGCGGCGATCGGCGCTGTCGGGGCAGGGCAGTGGCCTGCGATCAGCATGGGCTAAGAAACGGCATTATTTCAGGAAAGACTGCGCCTTCATGGTATCAGCAACCGGCGCACCCAGACGGCCAAGGATCGTCGGCGCGAGCTGCAGCTGGTCGATCACCGTATCTTCGGACGGCCCTTCGGCATCGCCAAAGTAATACAGCGCGGTTTCCTGCTGCAACGCACTGCGTCCGCCGTGATGGCCGCGTTCGTCCTGCCCGTGATCGGCTGTGACGATCACCTCATACCCCAAGGCGCGCCATTTCGGGATGAAGGGGGCCAGCATCTCGTCCATGACGGCGCAGGCGTGGTCCATTTCCTGACAGTCGTGGAAAAACCGATGCCCCATGCTGTCCAGCGTGCAGGTGTGCAGCATTCCGTAGTTCAGCCCGAACCGCAGCGCCAGATTGGTGAGAGAGCCAAACAGATCCACATCCGAAGGGGTCATCTGGTTCACCAGCCCGTAGCCGGTCATCGTGTGAAACCGCCCGTGGTTGATCGTGTCGCTATCGGGTTCGTCGTATTCCACATCGCGCACATAGTCGAAGGGGTGGCGATTGAAGAATTGCGACCAGAAAGAATGGGCCACGGCCCCTGTCACACCGCCTGCAGCACGGGTCTGGGCAAAGACGTCCTTGTGCTTCAGCCGGAACACATTGCCGTTGCCGGTGCAGCCATGTTCAGCCGGTGCCACACCCGTGTGGATCGAGGCATAGCAGGAGGCAGAGATTGACGGCAGCACCGCACGCTGGGTCCAGACCCGCGCCTCGCCACTATCGACCCAGCCTTCCAGATTGCCGAACAGCCGACGGAAATTGCGGTAGGGCACACCGTCTAGGATGATCAAAAGCAGCTTGTTCTTCATGTCGATACCTCTTCGGCGGGCCACAGCGCTTGTATTTGTCCGATACAAACCGCCTCGTTGCCCACAGGCTTAATTGCCAGCACTTTCCATTTTGCGATGTGCGATGGTTTCTTCCAGCCAGCCGATCTTCATCTCGGGGACAGAGCTCAGCAGCAGGTCGGTATAATCGTCAAAGGGCGGTGACAGCACCTGACTTTTGGTGCCATACCGCACCACTTCACCCTGATACATCACAGCGATACTGTCTGCGATGGCTTTTACCGTCGCGAGGTCATGGGTGATGAACAGATAGGCGACATCCTCGATCTTTTGCAGGTTCAACAGCAGCTTGAGGATGCCATCTGCCACCAGCGGGTCAAGCGCGCTTGTCACCTCGTCGCAGATGATCAGCTTGGGCTTGGCGGCCAGCGCACGGGCGATGCAGACACGTTGTTTCTGCCCGCCCGACAGCTCTGCCGGATAGCGGTCCTGAAACCCGTCGCCTAATTCGATCTCGTCCAGCAGTTCCTGAATACGTTTCTGCTTTGCCTTGCCTTTCAGCCCGAAATAAAACTCCAGCGGGCGGCCGATGATGGTGCCCACGGTCTGGCGCGGGTTCATGGCGGTATCGGCCATCTGGTAGATCATCTGCATCTCGCGCAGGTCTTCGATGGGGCGTTGCGCCAGGGCGGGGGCAAGCTCGCGCCCGTCAAAGGTGATCGTCCCGTCGCTTGGGGGCAGCAGCCCTGTGATCACGCGGGCCAGCGTGGATTTGCCCGAGCCGGATTCCCCCACGACAGCCAATGTCTGGCCCGGGTGAATATCGACGTTGATCTTCTTGAGCACATCAAAATCCGTGCCGGCATAGCGGGCAGTGACGTTTTCGACCTGTAGAACAGGGGTATCGGTCGGCGTTTTTTCCTCGTGGCGGATCGACCGGACTGAAACCAGCGCCTTGGTGTAGTCTTCCTTGGGCGCGTTGATGATCTGGTCAACGGTGCCGTATTCGACCATATCCCCTTGTTGCAGCACCATAATATGATCGCTGACCTGCGCCACAACCGCGAGGTCATGGGTGATATAGAGCGCGGCAACGCCGGTGGCGGCGATGGCTTCTTTGATGGCGGCCAGCACGTCGATCTGCGTGGTCACATCCAGTGCGGTGGTGGGTTCGTCAAAGACCACCAGATCGGGTTGCGGACACAGTGCCAGCGCGGTCATGCAGCGCTGCAACTGCCCGCCAGAGACTTGGTGTGGGTACCGGTTCCCGATGGTTTCTGGGTCCGGCAGACCAAGCTTGCGGAACAGATCAACCGCGCGTTCCTCGGCCTCGGCCTTGGTGAACTTGTTCTGATAGATCGCGGCTTCGGTCACCTGATCCATGATCTTTTTCGCGGGGTTGAAAGACGCCGCCGCGGATTGCGAGACATAAGTCACCTCGGCCCCGCGCAGGCGGCGCACGGCGCGTAGACGCTCCTTGAGGATGTCGCGCCCGTTGACCCAAACCTCGCCGCCGGTGATCTCTACCCCGCCGCGGCCATAGGCCATAGCGGCCAGCCCGATGGTGGATTTGCCCGCGCCGGATTCCCCGATGAGCCCCAGCACCTTGCCGGGTTGCAGATCAAAGTCGACGCCGTGCACGATCTTGATATCAATCGGCTTTTCTCCGGGCGGATAGGCGGTCGCGCCGATTTTCAGGCCGCGTACCTTGAGAAGTGGCTCGGTCATCCGCGGCCCCCTTTCAGCGATGTGGTGCGGTTCAAAATCCAGTCCGCAACAAGGTTGATAGAGATGCAAAGTGTGGCGATGGCATAGGCCGGATAGAGCGCCGCCTGAATACCATAGTTGATGCCTTCCTTGTTCTCTTTCACGATGCCGCCCCAGTCGGCTTGAGGCGGCTGCACGCCCAGACCCAGAAACGACAGCGTCGACACAAAGAGCACCGCAAAGATAAACCGCAGGCCCATCTCGGCGATCAGCGGCGACAGCGCGTTCGGCAGGGTTTCACGGAAAATGATCCAGCCGATCTTCTCGCCGCGCAGGCGGGCGGCCTCGACATAGTCCATCACGGTAATGTCCACGGCCACGGCGCGCGCCAGACGGTAGACACGGGTGCTGTCCAGCAGACCCATCAGGATAATCAGGATCGGCACGGTGGTCGGCATCACCGACAGCACGACCAGCGCAAAGATCAGCGACGGGATCGACATGATCAGATCGACAAAACGCGAAATGGCTTGGTCGACCCAACCGCCCGAGACGGCTGCGAAGAAGCCCAGAATGGACCCCAGCGTAAAGCTGAGGATGGTGGCTGCAGTGGCGATAAAGATCGTGGTGCGCCCACCGTAGATCATACGCGACAGCAGATCGCGCCCGATGCTGTCGGTGCCCAGCAGGAACTCCGACGATGAAGGCTCCCACACGTCGCCGACGATTTCAGCCATGCCATAGGGGGCGAGCCAAGGGGCAAAGACGGCCATGATGAAATAGACGCTGGTAAAGAACAGGCCGATCATGGCGGAGATTGGAATGTTTTTCATGGGTTCGCTCCCAAACAAATGAATGGGTCAACGTCAGGTGGCGATACGGGCTTGCGGCAGGGGGTCGCGTTGATGCGAAGCTGAACTGCGGCCCCGTGCGTCGCGCATTGCCTCGGGGGGAGATGCGCGGCGCTCATTTGGGATGCCTCAGGCGCGGGTTGGCAAGGATCGACACGATGTCGGCCACAAGGTTCAACCCGATATAAACGGCGGCAAAGATCAGACCGCAGGCTTGCACCACGGGCACGTCGCGCTTGCTGACGTGATCGACCAGATATTGCCCCATGCCGGGATAGGCAAAGACGACCTCTACGACCACGACGCCGACGACCAGATAGGCGAGGTTCAGCATCACCACATTGACGATCGGGGCGATGGCGTTGGGGAAGGCGTGCTTGCGGATAATCTTCAGCATGCCCAAGCCCTTAAGCTCGGCTGTTTCGATATAGGCCGATTGCATCACATTCAGGATCGCGGCGCGGGTCATGCGCATCATATGCGCCAACACGACCAGCGTCAGCACCATCACCGGAATGGCAATCGCGTTCAGCTTGGCCCCGAGGCTCATGCTATCGTTGATGATCGCCACCGACGGAAACAGCCGCCATTTGATCGCCACCCAATAGATCAGCACATAGCCGATCATGAATTCCGGGATAGAGATCGTGGTCAGCGTGACGGCCGAAATCAGCTTGTCGGGCCAGCGGTCTTTGTAGCGCACAGCCAGCAGACCCAGAAAGATCGCCAGCGGCACAGAGATTGCAGCAGCCCAGAAGGCAAGGAAAAGCGTGTTCTTCAGACGCCCGCCAAGGCTTTCTGCGATGTCGCGGCCATTGGTCAGCGCGGTGCCCAAGTCTCCTTGAAGCACGCCGCCCAGCCAGGCGAAATAGCGGGTCATGGCGGGATCGTTCATGCCAAGCTCTCGGCGCAGGTTCGCAAGCGCTTCGGGCGTGGCGGATTGACCTAGGATGGATTGTGCCACGTCGCCGGGCAAAATCGAGGTGCCTACGAAGATCAGGATCGACGCGGCAAAGAGGAGAAGAAGGCCCAACGCTAAGCGTTGGGCGATCAGTTTGACGATGGGATGCATAAGCTGGGTTTACCTTATGCGTCTTTGACCCAGCATTTGATCCCGGCTTTGTTGTTGGACAGTTCCGCGTTGGGATCTTCGACCCAGCCGCCGACATTGTTGGCGACACCATCCACAAAGTCGTTGAACATCGGCAGGATCAACCCGCCTTCGTCGCGGATCATCTGACCCATCTTGGAGTAGGTCTCTTTGCGCTTGGCCTCGTCCAGTTCGGCGCGGGCCGACAGCAGCATCTCGTCGAACTCGGGGCGCTTCCAGCGGGTGTCGTTCCAGTCCGCGGTCGACAGATAGGCGGTCGAATACATCTGGTCCTGCACCGGACGGCCACCCCAGTAAGAGGCGCAGAACGGCTGTTTGTTCCAGACCTCGGACCAGTAGCCATCGTTCGGCTCGCGTTTGATCTCAAGCGGGATACCGGCGGCTTTGGCGGATTCCTGGAACAGCGATGCCGCATCGACCGCACCGGGGAAGGCACCGTCTGCAACGCGCAGGATGATCGGGCTGCCATCGTGACCGGAGGCGGCGTAATGCTCTTTCGCCTTCTCGATGGAATGTTCGCGCTGCGGGATCGATTCATCGAACAGCGGATAAGAGGCGTTGATCGGCATGTCGTTCCCGATGGTGCCGTAGCCGCGCAGGATCTTGTCGACCATTTCCTCGCGGTTGATCGCATATTTCAGCGCCAGACGCAGGTCGTTGTTGTCGAACGGTGCGGTGTCGACATGGGCGATAAACACATAGTGGCCACGACCCGCAACGGATTTCACCGTCAGGTTGGGCGCGCGGTCCAGCAGGGCGGCAACCTTGGGGTCAACGCGGTTGATCATGTTGACCTGACCCGACTGCAGCGCCGCGGTCCGTGCGGTGGCATCGTTCAGCACCAGCACCTCGTTATAATCTGTAAAGCCGCGGTTGTCGGCGTCCCAGTAGTTTTCGTTACGCTTGAAGCCGTGGCGCACGCCGGGCTCGTCGACTTCCAGCGTGTAAGGGCCGGTGCCGATGCCCGCGCCGGGGTTGTCCATGCCTCCATCGGGCTGGATCATCAGGTGGTAGTCGGCCAGCAGGTAGGGAAGGTCAGCGTTGCCGACGCCCAGTTCAACGATGAAGTTGTCGCCATCGACCTTCATGTTCTCGATGCCGCGCATGATGCCCAAGGCACCGGATTGGCTGTTTTCATCCGAATGGCGCTGCATGGTTTTCAGCACGTCTTCGGGTGTCATTTCCTTACCGTTGTGGAACTGGATGCCCTTGCGGATCTTGAACGCCCAGGTTTTCGCATCGGCCGAGGCCTCGTAGCTTTCGGCCATGCGGTTTTCGATTTCCCCGTTGGGATCGACCTCTACAAGGCTTTCGTACAGGTGGCGCAGGTTGTTCAGCGGCACTTCGGAGGCGGTCAGCGCAGGATCGAGCGTGTTGGTGGACTCACCGCCCGACGACCCGATTTTCAGTGTGCCACCGCGAATCGGTGCTTCGTGGGCTGCAGCCTGCGCGTGGTTCGCCAGCATCGAGTTGGCAACGGCGGCTGTCACGCCCAAAGCAGCGGCACGCCCGACGAATTCGCGGCGTGTCATAGTGCCCTTGGCCACTTGGCCGGTCATATGTTTCAGTTGATCATCCATGATGAGAACTCCCTGTTTTAGGTGATACTTCCACGCATTGGTGCGCAGGTTTTTTTATTGACTGGTGGCACAACGTTAAGCATTTCAGCCCGTGTCGCAAGTGGTAATACCGGCGGCCATGTGACGAGTTTGTTACATAAAGTGTCGCTTAATGTCTTCCGTCACGTCGCGTTCATAGATCAATTTGTCGTTTTCGTACGCTTCAAGACGGGCCGTCAGATGAAAATGGGTCGCGTCCGACCACATCTGCGACCGGGTTTCTGTGCGCAGGATGATGTCGTCCCGCTCCAGCTCTTCGGTCCAGTGACAGGTGCCTTTTGCGGACAGCGGATCGTCGGGGTGAATGCGCCACTCCTCCCGCGCGACAGAGCCCGCGATCAGCCCGTGATCGGCATCGCGCAGCTTGCCGAAGTCATCCTCGATGATCAGAGAGACGATGCCCGTGACGCGGTCGATCTCTTGGCGGCGGATGTGGTTTTCGGGGCGCAGGGTCTCTGTCTCCCATGAGGCGGCAGAGATGGGCGGGGCAAAGCTGTATTCGTCCCCGCCGCTGGTCGGGCGCTGCGGCAGGTCGATCTGGCCGGACGACAGCGTGACCTCTGCCGCTTCGGGCGCAGGCCAGAGCAGGGGCCAATAGGCGGTAGAGATCGACACCCGCAGCCGGTGCCCCTTGGGGATGCGGTAGGCGATGTGGTCAAGGTCCAGCGTGATGTCGGTCATGGCACCGGGCACCATCGCCTGCGGATTTTCGGCGCTGTCGCGATGGGACAGGTTCAGCACGCCATAGGTAATCCGCGCCGAGGCCCCATCAGGGTGGATATGGTTCAACCGCACCGCGATCTGGCCCTGTGGTTTGTCGCAGGCCAGACGCAAGTGCAGACGCGGCGCGCCAAGGATATCCATCTGCTGCGCCAAGGGCCCGCTGTCAAAACAGACCGATAGCGCATCGTCTTGCCTTTGGTCGCCGGGCATTTCGGGGCCAAGCCAGATCGCACAATATTCCCCGCCATCCGCGCCGCAATGCGCGGGGGAGGCGACGCTGCGGTCCAGCGGGGCAGCGGTGTCTTGCAGGCCCTCATCCGTCAGATGCAACGTCTTGACGGGCAGATGCGATGTCGCGCCTGTGGGTTCGGTGATCCAGCGGCCGGGGCGTTCATGCGTCCACGTGGCAGGGCGCATGCCGTCCATCAGATACGCGCGATAATCGGGGTCGTCCTCGACGCCCGTGTCGATCCCCTTGAGCCACCGGTCCCACCAGCGCAGCGCCTCTTGCAGAAAGCCGATACGAGGTTCTGGAATGGCGAAATGCGGGTATTTATGCACCCAAGGCCCAACGATCCCCTTCGCACCGGACAAGGCTTCAACCAACTGCGGGACCGCGTTCTTGTAGGAATCGCCCCAGCCGCCAATCGCCAGCACTTTGGCCTTGAGCGCGCTATACTCCTCGATCACCGACCCTTGCTTCCAATAGGCGTCGCGTGATTGATGGCGCAGCCAAAGCGCGGGGAGAAACGGTTCTGCCTCTAGCCGCTCCAGCCACATTTCGCGCCAGTCGGGGCGCAGGGCGGGATCGGGCGCGCGGCTGGAATAGGCCCACATCGTCGCCCCCCAGCCAAGGTTCTCGTTCAACAGGCACCCGCCCTTGTAGTGGATGTCATCGGCAAAGCGGTCGACGGTGGAACATAGCGTTATCACCGCCTTGAGCGGCTCTGGCGCATGGGCTGCGACCTGCAGCCCGTTAAAGCCGCCCCAGCTGATGCCCATCATGCCCACCGTTCCGCTGCACCACGGTTGCGCGGCAAGCCAGTTGATCACCTCTATGCAGTCGGCCTGTTCCTGAGGGGTGTATTCATCCTCCATCACGCCATAGCTATCGCCATTGCCGCGCATATCGACCCGCACGCAGGCATATCCGCGTTCGGCAAACCAAGGGTGGGTCAGCGCATCCCGTGCGGTGGTGCCGTCGCGTTTGCGGTAGGGGAGGTATTCCAGAATCACGGGCACGGGGGCGGTATCGGAATTTTCAGGGCGCCAGACTCGTGCGGAAAGCCGGCACCCATCCGAGAGGGTGATGCCCATGTCGGGGTCTTCGATCAGTGATAGCGGGGTGTTCTGGGCGGTATCCATGCCGCGAAGGTCAGGGGGGAGCCCAATATTGTCAACCGTTTGCACGGGCTTGCGGTGTGGCACCCATGGGGATTTTTCCTGAGTGAAATGAGGTGGTTAATTATCTGGCAACGTTAACTATTATTAACGCTTTCCCGCAGTGGTAGAAACTGTGGCCGTGTTGCACTGTTGAAATAAGGCAAGAATGTGGCGTTCCACTTTAACCTTGGCTTTTATGTGTCTAAGCGGCTACCTTCTGCCTCAATAATACGTTTCGTTTTTTACGACGGACATAATCAGGCGGCTGCACGATGCGATCAACGCGTTGGCGGTCATATAATTTCTCAGGTGTCGCGCGCAGAATGCGCACCGAGGTGGAGCAGATATTATGAAGACGATAGATTTCGTCGTTCGCGATCAAGCGGGCGCATTGCAGCGTGGCACGGTTGCGGAAAACGCAAACTTCCATGTTATCCAAGCGACATCAGGTCAGGAAATCTCGCTGAACCTGCGTCAGACCGATTTCCAATCGCACCAGCGGTCGGGCAACGATCTTGTGCTCACGCTGAATGACGGGTCGGTCATCACCATCGAGAATTACTTTAACGAAACCGGTGCCGCGAACCGCCTGTTCATTTCGTCAGATGGCTATCTGAACGAAGTCGCATTCGTCGAGGCCGAAGGCGGCGGGCTTTATGCGCAATACGGCCCGACCGAGCAGTGGGGCAAATGGAGCCCCTCTGACGATCTGATCTATCTGGGCCTGTCTCTTATACACATCTGACGCTGCCGACGACTCCTTACGTGTAGAT
>OJBE01000189.1_pt1 | contig 16464 bp, 16 predicted proteins | sample 1590521 | NCBI WGS metagenome assembly OJBE01 (sample SAMN05416807, study PRJEB24817) | seawater metagenome | isolation source: Sea water | place: Canada:Atlantic | collected 2013-07
GTATTTGTTCAGCACGGCCTCGTAGCAGCGCACGCGGGTAAAGTGGTCCACATCGCCGGGCTTGGTCAGGCCGACAACGGGGTGGATCAACAGGTTCGCCTGCGCTTCACGCGCGGCGCGGAAGGTCAGTTCCTGGTGCGCGCGGTGCAGGGGGTTGCGGGTCTGGAAGGCCACAACCTTGCGCCAGCCCATCTTGCGGAAATAGGCACGCAGCTCGTTCGGCGTGTCGCGACGCGCCTTGAAATCATAGTGGACGGGCTGCTGGATGCCAGTCACAGGGCCGCCCAGATAGACGTTGCCCGCGGTGTTGTGCAGATAGTTCACCGCCGGATGCGCGCTGTCATCCGCGCCAAAGACTTTCTCTGCCTCGCGGGCCTTGTTCGGGACCCAACGGTCGGTGACGGTCATGACCGCCAAAATCACGCCTTCCTGATCGCGCAGGGCAATGTCCTGCCCGATCTCGAGCCCTTCGGCAAACTTCTCGGACACATCAAGGTTGATCGGCATCGGCCACAGCGACCCATCTGCCAGACGCATGTTTTCGACAACACCGTCATAGTCTTCTTCGGTCAAGAAACCCTTAAGAGGGTTGAAGCCACCGTTCATCAGCAGCTCTAGATCGCAGATCTGGCGCGGCGTCAGGTCATGGCTGACCAGATCGCCAGCTTCCACCTTCAGCTTCTGCGCCGAGTCGTAAGAGACATAGAGTTCAGGGATCGGAGCAAGGTTGGGCGTTTGCATGGGCGTCTCGCAATATTTTAGGTTCAAATTCGAATATTCGGGCTGATAGACCGCACCGATTGGGCTAGGCAACCTTTGTAGCCGCTTTGCGGCGAATTACGGACAGCGACGTGTTTTTTGCTGGGAAAAGGCAATCTTATCCCAGCAAATGCCATCCTAGGCGAACGTTATGCGTCGTCTTTTACCTCGGCTCCATAGCCAAGCGGCAGCGATGTGTCTTTGCCTTCGTCATCGCCAACTTCTGCAAGGAATCGTTCAGCCTCTAGCGCGGCCATGCAGCCCATGCCGGCGCTGGTCACGGCCTGACGGTATTTGTGGTCGGTCAGGTCGCCCGCCGCGAATACACCGGGGACAGATGTTTCGGTGCTGTCCGGCTTGGTGACGACATAGCCGCCCATATGCGTTTCCAGCGTATCCTTGACCAGTTCATTCGCGGGCGCGTGGCCGATGGCGACGAAAACACCTTTGCACGGGATATCGGTGATCTCGCCGGTTTCGACGTGCTTGACCTTGACCCCTTCGACACCAAGCGGCGCATCGGTCCCATAGACTTCATCCAGTTGGTGAAACCACAGCGGCTCGATCTTTGGATTTTTCATCAGCCGGTCGATCAGGATCTTCTCGGCGCGCAGCTCGTCCCGGCGGTGGATCAAAGTGACCTTGGAGGCGAAGTTGGTCAGGAACAGCGCTTCTTCCACGGCGGTGTTGCCACCCCCGATGACCACGATTTCCTGATTGCGGTAGAAGAAGCCGTCGCAGGTGGCGCAGGCCGAAACGCCGAAGCCTTTGAACTTCTCTTCGGTCTCAAGCCCCAGCCATTTTGCCCGCGCGCCTGTTGCGAGGATCACGGCGTCGGCCACATAGGTCGTGCCGCTGTCACCCTTGGCGTGGAAGGGGCGGCTGGACAGGTCCAGATCGGTGATGATGTCGCCGATGATCTCGGTCCCCATCGCCTTGGCGTGGTCCTGCATACGGATCATCAGATCGGGGCCCTGGACCTCGCTGTCGCCGGGCCAGTTTTCAACCTCGGTCGTGGTGGTCAACTGCCCGCCCGGTTCGATGCCTTGTACAAGGATCGGGTTCAGCATCGCGCGGCTGGCATAGACACCGGCAGTATATCCGGCAGGGCCGGAGCCGATGATCAAAAGCTTGGTTTCGCGAGTTTCGGCCATGATAAAGAACCCCAGAATGTATCATTTGTTGCGTTCCAACCGATATAGACGCCCCTCGGGTTGCCTTAAACCCCAAGTTTGCATATCCGCCCTGCAAAGATCGCCGTCATCGAAAATGCGGTTGATTTTTGCTTGAATTCAGAACATTGCGCACCGGCGAAAGATTATTGCGTCCAACGATGTTGGTGCTATAACAATTGAAAATCCTATGGGGGTATTATGGCAGGGACGCGGCTTGATCCGATTGATCGGAAAATTTTAGCCGAATTGCAGGCGGACGGGCGCATGACCAACGTTGAGTTGGCCAAACGTGTAGGCATCTCTGCGCCGCCGTGTCTGCGCCGGGTCCGGACCCTTGAGGAAAGCGGATATATCCGCGGCTACCACGCGAATGTTAACGCGCGTGAGCTGGGTTTCGAGGTACAGGTCTTCGCGATGGTCGGTCTGGCCAGCCAGGCTGAATCCGACCTCACCGCCTTTGAAGAGAAGTGCCGCAACTGGCCGCTGGTCCGCGAATGTCACATGCTCAACGGCGAGGTGGATTTCCTGCTGAAATGCGTCGCCCCCGATCTGTCGAGCTTCCAGAGCTTTCTGACCGGACAATTGCTGACGACGCCCAATGTGGAAAGCGTCAAAACCAGCCTTGTGATCCGCCCGGCCAAAGACGAACCTGGCGTGCCTTTTGATGTGCTGGAAAGCCGTCTGAAAAGCGAACCCTAAGGGCTATTGCGCAGCGTAGATCGGGTCTGACCGTTCTGACGCGCGGGGGTGACACAGCGGGCCAAAATCTTTGGCGCCACTGATATGCGGAAACATTGATAAAAACGCGTCACGTTGATGCAGCGGCAGGGCTGCGATTGTCGACGGGCCGGGGTGAAATGTCTCCATCTCCAGACCGCTGACGCTGATCGCGGCATGACGGGCAAGACCCAAGTGATACAGCCGCACCGGCGTCGGAGGCTGAATTTCGATGATATTCACCCCGTCCACCAGATCACGCATGAGGGTAAAGACCTTGCGCGTCTGCTCTGCTCCGCGAAGACTTTGTGGCGTATGCAGGATGCGCGCAGCGGGGCCGAAGGTCAGGAAACCAGAGGGGCGCGCCAGCCCCAGACTGTCCGCCATGACCCGTACAAGCGGCGTGCGATGGCCGATATCCGCAGGGACGAACTTGCTTGATCCAACCCAGAGAAGCGGAGTGTGCAGCCCGTCGGCCTGTACGATCCGGTCACCGGGGCAAAGGTCTTCGACTGGGATTTCCCCTTGGGTCGTGCGGATCAACGTGCCATGGGCGAAAGCGGAAAACGGTTCTTCGAACAACGGTGTGGCAGGGGCGTAGCCTTCGGTCACAAAGACGGAGCCGTCCTGACGCAGCACCGCAATCTCATACGCGCGGGTGCGTCCGGTAGATCTGGCACGCGCTTCCCGCAGAACCGAACGCGAGGCTGCTGATTGCGCCGTATGTGTAGGGGAGGGGATGAAATCAGGGGCAGTATGCAATGTCATAACGTGACCTTTATATGGTCGATCCCACGTGCATAGCCCCCGCTGAAACACCTGCGATCCGGATTAATCCGCGCGAGAGAGGCCCGCGCGCAGAGAATGTTTGTGATCGGTCTCAAACCATCTGTGCGGACAGGCACCCGCCCGTCGCGCGCAGGGTCACCGGCTGGCCCGAGAACCCCCGGGCCATAAGCCGACCCTGTTCAGGCGGCTTTTTGCTGGGACGTCAGGGCAGCGCGTTTCGCGATAAACGCGGCGCGGCGTGTGCCACGGGACCAAGGCAGGTTCACGCCTTCCTTGTTGGAAGCGTCGATAACCGATTTGATGAAGCGTGCGTTGGTTTTCATGCTCTGTATCCTATTGTCTATGGGCAATGCCCTTTCGTCGAGGATCACTATGCAAATGCTTTCGGGCACCGATTGGGCATTTCACGAAAAAATACAGATAATTCGAGCAGACCTGGGCGCGGTTTGTGGCACGCGCTCAAAAGCGCGAAACACCCTTGAATTTATGACCTGTGGTAGAAAATGCGCCGCCATTCAAACAGGCTGCTGGCTGGCTATGGGGCGAAATTTGGGCAGGTGCCTGTCGCATTGCTGCCTAAATTCACGCTTCTATAGCACAATCGCAGCGATCAGCCGGCCATAGTCAGCCTCTTTCGCGTGGGTGCTGCGACGGTAGCTATAGAAACGATCCGCATCGCTATAGGTGCAGTGGCGCGTCCATTCCGCATGGCCCACACCTGCCGCGCGCAGGCGGTTCAGGCCAAAGCCCGCAAGGTCGAACTGCATCCGGTCATCGGCACCATTTGCGAAATAGCGGGCGAATGTCGGATCTTCTGCTAGGAAGGCGTCGATGAACTCTGGCCCGACCTCATAGGCGCGCTGGCTGATGCAGGGGCCGATCACTGCTGTGATATTATCGCGCGTGGCCCCAAGGTCTTCCATCGCCTCGACCGTGGCAGTCAGCACCCCGTCAAGCGCGCCGCGCCAACCGGCGTGCGCCGCCCCGATCACGCCGGCTTCGGCGTCGTGGAACAGCACAGGCTGGCAATCAGCGGTCAGGATCGACAAGGCCAGCCCCGGTGTCGCGGTGACCAGCGCATCGGCGCGGGGCTTCTCGTTCAGGGGGCCATCGACGCTAATGACGGTGGCGGAATGGATTTGGTGCACGCCAACCAGATGGTCCGGTGCCACGTCCATTGCATCGGCGACACGGGCACGATTGATCTCTACGACCTCCCGCTGGTCGGAACTGCCAACCCCGCAATTCAGCCCGGCAAACACGCCAGAGGAGGCACCGCCGCGGCGCGTAAAGAACCCGTGGCGCACGTCGCCAAGACTATCGGAGGTGAGTATTTCCAGCGTCATGGTTCCAATCCTGGGGGCGGGCTATGGTGCGGAGGATAAATCCCCATCACTTTAAACAAATTTCCCATTTCTGACGGATGCGTCAAGCGTCTATGTGCGGCGACATGGGCGTTCAGCGCGTCGTCGGTCATGCCCTTGGCAAGGGTCTGTGCGCGTTGAGTGATCCCGAGGCGTTCAAGGAAGACGCCCTGCGGGGTGATGCGAGTGTGGCTGGCCGGTGCGGCCGCGAGGGCAAGCTTTTCAAAATCGACGTGTGCTGTCAAATCGGCTTGGCCGGGGGCGGCCAGCGGATCGGCTTTTTCATGCCCCCGCAGCGCCTGCAAGGTATCGCCCAGACTGTGCCAGTCGCCATAATCCACGATCAGCGCGGCGCCGCCGTGGGTGGTGATCCGTTCCGACACGGGGTGGAGGATCGGCGCAAGCTGAGTGCAATCCTCGACCAGATCGCCGGGCGTGGTATCGGCCAGCCGGTCGGCCAGCGCGGGTTGCGGCAGCTCGGGCCCCAGCCCAAAGCTCAACGCGCCGTCCGCCAGCCCAACCTGCCGTTCGCGCCACGATGTTTCACCACGGACGAACTGGCGGATCGGCAGCGCGTCGAAAAATTCATTCGCCACCAGAAAAAGTGGTTGGTCGGGCAGCGCGTCGGTCCCGTCGGCCCAGATCACCTGATGCCCCGCAAGGGTCTTGGCCTGCACATCGCGCAGCGTCGGGGACGCCTCTACCAGCGTAATTTGCGCCGCCTCGATAAAGCCGGGCACGTTGCGGGTCGCGCGCAGGATATCGGCCATCAGGGTGCCGCGGCCGGGGCCAAGCTCGGCCAAGGTGAAGGCCGAGGGCGCGTCTTGGGCGAGCCAGCTCTGCGCGAGACACAGGCCCAACAGCTCTCCGAACATCTGGCTGATCTCGGGGGCAGTGGTAAAATCGCCTTGGGTGCCAAAGGGGTCACGGGTGGTATAATAGCCCTGCGTCGGATGCAGCAGGCAGGTGGCCATATATTCGTCGATCCGCATCGGCCCGTTGGACGCGATGCGGCTGTGTAGAATGTCGCGCAGTGTGGTCATGCCTTGCGCGTCGCCCGCAAGATCAGGAACACCCCGATGGCAATCATCGGCAGGCTCAGCAGTTGGCCCATGGTCAGCCCCCAGCCGTTTACATGCCACGCCAGCCCCAGCGGGTTGTCGGCGCTGACAAATTGCGCATCAGGTTGGCGTACGAATTCGACGATGAAACGCGCGGCCCCGTAGCCGGCCAGAAAGACCCCGCCGATCAACCCCTCCGATTTCAGCCCGCCGCGCCGCCATGCCAGATAGATCAGCAGGGCCCCAAGGATCAGCCCCTCAAGCAGCGCCTCATATAGCTGCGAGGGATGCCGCGCACAGATCGTCGCAATGTCCGGGCAGTCCTGTGCGGCTACCGTGGGAAAGGCCACGCCCCAGGGCAGATCGGTGGGGCGGCCCCAAAGCTCTGCATTGATGAAATTCGCCAGACGCCCCAGAAACAGGCCGGGTGCCAGCCCCAGACAGACGACATCACCGGTAGAGATTGTGCTGATGCCATGACGTTTGGTATAGGCGATACCCGCAAAGATCACCCCAAGCGCGCCGCCGTGGAACGACATGCCCCCCTCCCAGATCCGCAGGATCTGCGCGGGATTGCTGAGGTAATAGCCCGGTTGATAGAATAGTACATATCCCAGACGCCCGCCCAGAATGACGCCGAGAATGACCCAGAAAAGCAGATCCTCGACCTGCTGTTTGGTCATGACGGGGGTATTGCCCGCCCAAAGCTTGGGCCGTTCAACGGCGCGCACAACGATGCGCCAGCCAACGAGGATGCCGACGATATAGGCCAGCGCATACCAGCGCAGGGCGACGGTCATGCCAAACAATGTGAACGAGAAAATCTCGGGCGATAGGTCGGGGAAGGGGAGCATTGCATTCATGCGCTGATTGAGCCTGACCGTAAACGGAAGTCAACCTTGCGAGAACCCGCTTTGCACACCATATAGTGAGCAACAGCCGATCAGGAGAGAATGACCATGCAAACGCGCAACAAGATTTTCGACGACATCTCGCAGATGATGACCAATGCCATGGGCGTGGCCCAAGGGGCCAAGACCGAAGCAGAGACCGCGATGAAGGGCATGCTGGACCGTTGGCTGGCAGACCGTGATTTTGTGACACGCGAAGAATTCGACGCGGTGCGCGCCATGGCGCAAAAAGCCCGCGAAGAGAATGAAGCGCTGAAGGCGCGGCTTGATGCGATGGACAGCAAGGGCTGATCGCCGCGCTCATCCTCGGCCAACTTTGTACGATGTGATCCGCACCCGCCTTTTGGCGGGTGTGTTCGTTTTTGGGGTGGCACCTTCGCCTCTAATGCTGTCTGTCGGGGTCAGTGCTCTATAGATTGGGGGTTATGCTGCTTTTATCCACAAGATACTGAGGTTATCCCCTATCTTTCGTGGTTACCCCCAGAAAAAGACTTGCCTCAGGGCCGCGTTGCGCGCACCATATTTGGTATAGGTCGCTAATAACTTCGGCGATTTATGGTAGATGCACCCATGTATTGATGTGCCTGCGCATATGAATACCCGGATCCAAAGAGGTGACCACATGGCCCTGACAGAGCAGTATCTTGAAGAAGACATTCACCCCATCGACATCGTAGAAAATCTCGCGGCGTATCACGACTGGGACTTCGACCGTATATCGGACGAACAGATCGCGATGGCCGTCGAAGGGCAGTGGCGGACCTATTCCATCACCCTCGCGTGGTCGCCCTTTGACGAAACCCTGCGCCTTGTCTGCACCTTCGAGATGGACCCGCCCGCGGAAAAACTGCCGGTGCTCTATCACTTGCTCAACGATGTGAACGATCAATGCTGGACCGGTGCCTTCACCTATTGGCCGGAACAAAAGCTGATGGTTTATCGCTATGGGCTGGTTCTTGCCGGGGGGCAGGATGCCTCTGCGCAGCAGATTGATACCATGATCAACGCCGCCGTGAGCAACGCAGAGCGGTATTATCCCGCGGTGCAACTGGCGGTTTGGGGCGACCAGACGCCCCGACAAGCCCTTCAGGTTGCCATTGCAGAGGCGTACGGCCACGCATAGGTGTATCCCCGAATGTTAATTTAGGGGTACAGATATGAAAGATACGCGCATCGCCAAAGACGGTTTGGTTCTACTGGGCTGTGGCAAGATGGGATCCGCGATGCTGGCGGGCTGGCTGGCACGCGGGCTTCCGACATCTTCGGTATATGTCATCGATCCGAAACCCTCTGACTGGTTGAAAGAGCAGGGCGTGCAGTTGAACGTCGATCTGCCCAAGGAGCCCGCTGTGGTTCTTGTGGCGGTGAAGCCGCAGATGATGGGTGACGCGCTGCCCACGCTGCAGGCCATGGGCAACGGCAAGACGGTTTTTGTCAGCGTCGCCGCCGGCACCACCATCGCGACGTTTGAGAAAACGCTGGGGGCACAGACGCCGATCGTGCGCGCCATGCCCAACACACCCGCCGCCATCAGCCAAGGTATCACCGCCATCGTCGGCAACGCCCACGTCGACGCCAAGGGGATGGATGAAGCTGAAGAGCTGCTGTCAGCCGTGGGCGACGTTGTCCGGCTGGAGGAGGAATCCCAGATCGACGCGGTCACAGGGGTCAGCGGGTCGGGGCCGGCCTATGTTTTCCACATGATCGAAACCATGGCCGCGGGCGGGATCGCGCAGGGGCTCAGCCCCGAGCTCGCGCTAAAGCTCGCCACGGCCACGGTCGCAGGGGCAGGGGCGCTGGCGAAATCCGCCGACGAAGGCCCGGACCAGCTGCGCATCAACGTGACCAGCCCCAACGGCACCACACAGGCCGCGCTGGACGTGCTGATGAACGAGCAAGACGGTTTTCCGGTTTTGCTCAAACGCGCTGTGGCGGCGGCCGCCGATCGATCGCGCGAGCTTTCGAATGGCTGAGATCAGCTTTGACGACTTCATGAAAGTCGACATCAGGGTCGGGACGGTCACCCGTGCCGAACCCTTCCCCGAGGCGCGCAAGCCCGCGATCAAGATGTGGATCGACTTTGGTCCCGATATCGGTGAGCGTAAAACCTCGGCTCAGGTGACGGTGCATTACACGCCCGAGACGCTGATCGGCACGCAGGTGATGGGGGTGGTCAACTTCCCGCCGCGTCAGATCGGGCCGTTCATGTCCGAAGTTCTGGTGCTTGGGGTGCCGGACGAGGACGGGGCGATCGTGCTGATGCGCCCCACGCAACCCACCCCGAACGGAGGACGTCTGCATTGACGAAACTACTGATCGCCCGCCCTGCGCCCCCCGAAGTGCACGAGGCCCTGGAAGGCTTTGACGTGACCTATCGCGAGGACAGCGCGCCCTTGTCCGAGGACGAGATGCAGGACGCCCTGCGCGACTATGACGGGGTGCTGGCCACCTTGGGCGACCGCTTTACCGCGGATGTCTTTGGCAAGGTCGGCATGCCACGGTGCAAGATGCTCGCCAATTTCGGGGTGGGCTATAACCACATCGATGTCGACGCGGCAAAGGCGGCGGGGCTTCAGGTCTCTAACACGCCCGGTGCCGTGACCGATGCCACCGCCGATATCGCCATGACGCTGATGCTGATGGCCGCACGGCGTGCGGGAGAAGGCGAACGGCTGGTGCGGTCAGGTCAATGGTCCGGATGGGAGCCTTCGCAGCTTTTGGGCATGCATCTGACGGGCAAGACTGTCGGGATCGTCGGGATGGGACGTATCGGCCAAGCCGTCGCGCGGCGCTGTCACTACGGCTTTTCGATGGATGTGAAATACTTTAGCCGCAGCGCGAAAAGCGTCGCCTATCCGGCGGAACATATCAGTGATCTCAAACAGTTGGTCGCCGCTGTTGATGTGGTTGTTATCGCCGTGCCGGGCGGGGACGACACGCAGCATCTGATCAACGCGGATGTGCTGGCGGCGATGCAGCCCCATGCCTTCCTGATCAACATCGCGCGCGGCAATATCGTCGAGGAAGCCGCCCTGATCGAGGCCCTGCAAGCGGGCACCATCGGCGGCGCAGGGCTGGATGTGTATGAGTTCGAACCAGAGGTGCCGCAAGCCCTGCGGGATCTGGATAACGTGGTGCTATTACCGCATCTAGGCACGTCCTCCCGGGAGGTGCGTGTGGATATGTGGATGATGGCGGTTGAGAATTTGAAAGCGGGCGTCGCGGGCGAAACGCCACCGAACCTCGTTTAACGGCCCACGGCCTCGCGCCAATGTCGGCGGCATAATGAGATATAGGTCTCGTTGCCGCCGATCTGCACCTGCGCCCCTTCGCGGATCGCTTTGCCTTCGGCATCCTGCCGCACCACCATCGTCGCTTTCTTGCCGCAGTGGCAGATCGTGCGCACCTCGCGCATCTCATCGGCAAGAGCGAGCAGCGTCGCAGACCCGGGGAAGAGCAGACCACGGAAGTCCACGCGCAGCCCATAGCACATGATAGGTACCCGCAGGTCATCCACCGCACGGGCCAATTGCCAGACCTGATCAGGGCTGAGAAACTGCGCCTCGTCGATGAAGATGCAGGCGCAAGGGCCTTCAGCCAAACGCTTTTCGATCTTCGCCAGAAGGTCTTCGTCCGTCTCGAAAGTGTCGGCCTCGTGCCCGATCCCGATACGCGATGCGATCCGCCCGTGTCCGGCGCGGTGGTCGAATTTCGCGGTCATCAGATAGGGGACCATGCCGCGTTCGACATAGTTATGAGCCGCCTGCAGAAGCACGGTCGATTTGCCCGCGTTCATGGTCGAATAATGAAAGTAAAGCTTTGCCATGGCCCTCTTTAGCGTCAGGCGACCTTGGCGTTCAAGGTGGGGGGAGGGCAGCGGGGGCGCGTCTGTCGCAGACCGCGCCCCACATGTCACAGGTGTTGAAGTGGTTCTGTGCCAGTGGGCTTAGCCGTGGCGCTGCACCAGCACAGACCCCACGGAATATCCGGCCCCGAAAGAACAGATCAGCCCGGTTTCCCCATCGGTCAGATCGTCGGAGTATTTGGAAAACGCGATGATCGACCCGGCAGAGGAGGTGTTGGCGTAGTCTTGCAGGATGTTGGGCTGCTCGCCCGCTTCGGGCGCGCGACCCAGCACTTTGCGACCGATGAAGTCATTCATCGATTTATTCGCCTGATGCAGCCACAGACGCTTGAGATCAGCGGCCTCAACGCCTTCGTCAGCCATGTGGCCCGCGATGTGTTCGGCAACCATCGGCAGCACTTCTTTGAACACCTTGCGCCCGTTCTGCATGAACTGCATGTCGCGGCGGTCCGCGACGCCATCGGGGCGGGATCGGCGCAAAAAGCCATTGTTGTTGCGGATGTTGTTCGAGAACTCGGTCGCGCAACGGGTCGATTTGATCTCGAAATAAGATCCGGCTGCATCTTCGGCGCGTTCGATCAGCACGGCGGTGGCCACGTCCCCAAAGATAAAGTGGCAGTCACGGTCGCGCCATTCCAGATGGGCCGAGCATATCTCGGGGCAGACCACCAGCGCCGAGCGGATCGAGCCGGAGCGGATCATATCCGCCGCCGCTTGAATGCCGAAGGTCGCGGACGAACAGGCGACGTTCATATCGAAGGCAAAGCCGTTGATATCCAGCAATTGCTGGATTTCGATCGCAACGGCAGGATAGGCGCGTTCAAGGTTCGACGCCGCGCAGATGACGGCATCAACATCAGCCGCGGTTTTCCCCGCCGCCTGCAACGCCTTTTGTGCCGCATCCAGCGCCATCTCGGCCATCAGGCCGGGTTCGTCGTCGGACCGTTGGCGCAGCAGGGGGTGCATCACCTTGGGGTCCAGAATACCCGTCTTATCCATGACATAGCGCTGTTCGATGCCCGACGCCTTGACGATGAACTCCTCTGACGAGTGTTCCTTGGCGGGCAATTCCCCAGCGTCAATCTCGGCGGCATGTTCGGCGTTGTACAGATCGGCATAGGCGTTGAACGCCTTGACCAGCTCGGCGTTGGTGATGACCTGTTCCGGCGTAAAGATGCCGCTACCAGTAATGGCGGGTGTGTACATGGGTAAACCTTTTTCAGCGTTGTCCGAGTAGGCCAAGAAACGGCTGCGGGGTCAAGTCCAGCGGGGGCTGGCATGCAAGGGCGACGGACAATGAGAGGGGGGGAGGAAAGGGGAAAGACCTGCGCCACGCATCAAAGACGCGGCGCAGGTCAGAAAGGGCAGATTAGCCCTGAAGCGATTTAACGCCGATCTCGTCTTCAGCTTGTGCCTTGATGGCCAGCGCTGCGGCATAGGCACCGGCGGCCGTGGTGAAATACGGGATCTTGTCATACAGCGCGATAGAGCGGATGGATTTGCTGTCCTCGACCGCCTGCGCGCCTTCGGTGGTGTTCATCACCAGTTGGATCGCTTCGTCCTTCATCATGTCAGTGATGTTCGGGCGACCCTCGTAGACCTTGTTCACGATCTCGCAGGCGATGTCATGCTCTGTCAGCCAGGCGGCGGTGCCACGGGTGGCGCGCAGGGTGAACCCTTGCTCAAGCAGGATACGCGCGGCGGTCAGCATGTCATCCGACTTGTCCATATCCTTGATCGAGAAGAATACACAGCCGTTGCGCGGCAGCGGGTTGCCCGCGCCCATCTGCGCCTTGAGGAAGGCACGGGGGAAGTCGCGGTCCCAGCCCATAACCTCGCCCGTTGACCGCATTTCAGGGCCAAGCAGCGTGTCGACACCGGGGAAGCGGGCGAAGGGCAGCACGGCTTCCTTGACCGAGAACCAAGGCATGTTCGGGTCCGCCAGTGTCATTGGATCACCCAAAGGCAGCACGTCGTCATAGGCGGCATCCTCACGGTAGGGCGCGCGTTGCGGGAAGGCCGACAGCTTTTCGCCCGCCATGATCCGCGCAGCGATTGACGCAATCGCGCTGTCCGTCGCTTTGGCGACAAAGGGCACGGTGCGCGAGGCGCGGGGGTTGACTTCGATCAGGTAGATCTCGCCGTCCTTGACCGCGAACTGGATGTTCATCAGGCCCACTACATTCAACGCCAGCGCCAGCGCCTTGGTCTGTTTTTCGACCTCGGCAATGATCTCGCGGCTCAGCGAATAGGGGGGCAACGAACAGGCGCTGTCGCCCGAATGAACGCCGGCCTCTTCAATGTGCTGCATGATACCCGCGACATGGACATCCGTGCCGTCTGACAGCGCGTCTACGTCAAGTTCGACCGCACCGGACAGGTAGTGGTCCAGCAACACGGGGCTTTTGCCCGATACGACCACCGCGTCGCGGATATAGCGTTCAAGGCTGGCCTGATCGCGCACGATCTCCATCGCGCGGCCGCCCAGAACGTAAGACGGGCGGATCACCAGCGGAAAGCCAATGTCTGCTGCGATCTCAAGCGCTTCGGCGTCGGAGTGGGCGATACCGTTATGCGGCTGTTTCAGGCCCAGCGATTGCACCAGCTGCTGGAACCGTTCGCGGTCTTCGGCAAGGTCGATCATGTCGGGCGTGGTGCCAAGGATCGGGATGCCCGCCTCTTGCAGCGCCTGCGCGATCTTCAGCGGTGTCTGGCCGCCGAACTGCACGATGACGCCGTGCAGCGTGCCGTTTTCCTGTTCGACCCGCAGGATTTCCATCACGTGTTCAAAGGTGACGGGTTCGAAATACAACCGGTCCGAGGTGTCATAGTCGGTCGAGACGGTTTCGGGGTTACAGTTGACCATGATCGTCTCGTAGCCCGCGTCGGTCAGCGCATAGCAGGCGTGACAGCAGCAATAGTCGAACTCGATCCCTTGGCCGATCCGGTTCGGGCCGCCGCCCAGAATGACGACTTTCTGACGGTCGCTGGGGCGGGCTTCGCATTCAACCTCGTCAAAGGCGGGGGCCTCGTAGGTAGAATACATGTAGGGCGTTTGCGCTTCGAATTCGGCGGCGCAGGTGTCGATCCGTTTGAACACGGCCTTGACGCCAAGGTTCAGACGCGCGCGGCGCACGTTGTCTTCGTCGCGACCGGTCAGCGTGCCAAGGCGCGCATCGGTAAAGCCCATCATCTTGAGCTTGCGCATCCCGTCTTCGGTCAGCGGTAGCCCGTCTTTACGGACCTGCGCCTCGGCGTCGACGATCTCGCGGATGCGGGCAAGGAACCACGGGTCGAACATGGTCACACCGTGGATATCCACGTCGGACATACCGTGACGCATCGCCTGAGCAATGGTGCGCATCCGGTCGGGGGTCTGCTTGCTGATCGCGGCAATCAGCGCGGCTTCGTTCTGTGGTGCGTCGGCGGGCAGATCACTGTCCAGACCGGGGATGTCGATTTCGTCAAAGCCGGTCAGCCCGGATTCCATCGACGCCAGTGCCTTTTGCAGCGACTCGTGGATCGTGCGGCCAATCGCCATCGCTTCGCCGACAGACTTCATCGCGGTCGTCAGATAGGGTTCGGAGCCGGGAAATTTCTCGAACGCGAATTTCGGGATCTTGGTGACGACATAATCGATTGTCGGCTCGAAGGACGCAGGGGTCACGCCGGTGATGTCGTTGTCCAGCTCGTCCAGGGTAAAGCCCACCGCCAGCTTGGCCGCGATCTTGGCAATGGGGAAACCCGTCGCCTTGGACGCCAGCGCAGAAGAGCGCGATACACGAGGGTTCATCTCGATCACGACCATGCGGCCATCTTCGGGGTTCACGGCCCACTGCACGTTCGATCCGCCTGTTTCCACGCCGATTTCGCGCAGCACGGCGATCGAGTGGTTGCGCATGATCTGGTATTCTTTGTCGGTCAGCGTCAGGGCAGGGGCCACGGTGATCGAATCGCCTGTGTGCACGCCCATCGGGTCGACGTTCTCGATCGAGCAGACGATGATCGCGTTGTCAGCGGTGTCGCGCACCACTTCCATCTCGTATTCTTTCCAGCCAAGCAGGCTTTCATCAATCAGGATCTGCCCCATCGGCGACGCGTCCATTCCCGAGCGGCAGTAGAATTCGTAATCGTCGCGGTTGTAAGCCACGCCGCCGCCGGTGCCGCCCATGGTGAAGGCAGGGCGGATGATGGCGGGCAGGCCGACATATTCCAGCGCGTCGAGCGCAAGCTGCACGCCTGCCGCAAGGTCTTTCTTACCGCTGGCGGCAATGGGCGCGGTGACGATGGTCGCCTTGGGGTTTTCGATGCCCAAGCGGTCCATCGCCTCGCGGAAGAGTTTGCGGTCTTCGGCCATTTCGATGGCTTCGCGCTTGGCCCCGATCATCTCGACACCGAATTTCTCCAACACGCCCATCTCTTCGAGCGCGAGCGAAGTGTTCAGCCCGGTTTGGCCGCCCATGGTGGGCAGCAGCGCGTCGGGGCGCTCTTTTTCGATGATCTTGGCGACGATTTCAGGTGTGATGGGCTCGATATAGGTGGCATCGGCGAGCCCGGGATCGGTCATGATCGTGGCCGGGTTGGAGTTGACGAGGATGACGCGGTAGCCTTCCTCTTTCAGCGCCTTACAGGCTTGAGCGCCGGAATAGTCAAACTCGCAGGCTTGTCCGATGACAATCGGCCCCGCACCAATGATCATGATCGACTGGATGTCGGTACGTTTCGGCATGGCGGCCCCCTAAATTTGCAAATTGTCCTGCCTTATAGGCAAGGCGGCTCTGGCTGCAAGGGGGGAATGGCCATCACGGCCCGAGAAATAAGGGTGGCGCTGTGGCTTCACCCCCTCAAGGGCAACGATCCGGTGGGCCTTAGGGGGCTGCTGAAGGGATCAGCTTGGCTAGTCAGACCCTTCGGTATTGAGGAAGATGCGCAGCGTCGCCTCGAACTCGCGCGGTTTTTCGGCGTGGAGCCAATGCCCCGCGCCCGGAATTTTGGCAAAGCGCGCTTGCGGGAAAAGCGCCTTGATCGCCTCGCGGTGTTCGGGCTGAACATAGTCCGAGGCCCCCCCCGAGAGGAACAGAGTCGGCCCGGCAAATTGCCCGCTCACATCATCGGGCCAGCCGATGATCTTGGGCATCTCGGCCTCTAGCGCGTCAAGGTTCAGCCGCCAGCGTTTTCCGGGCACGTCGAGCGATTGGGTAAAGAAACTCTGCAACGCGCGCTCTACCCCGGCTGTGGCCAGTTGCGCTTCGGCGTCCGAGCGGCGTTCGATCTGGGTGAGGTCCACGCCGCGCATGGCGTCGATGAACATCTGCTGTGTGTGCCCATAGGTGACGGGCGCGATATCGGCGACGATCACCCGGCGCAGCAGATCGGGCTGGGTCAGCGCCAGCATCATCACCGCCTTGCCGCCCATCGAGTGGCCGCAAATGTCCACCGGGCCGCCCAGATGCGTGATCACCTCGGCCAGATCCTGCGCCATCTCGGGATAGCTATGGGTGTCGTGATGCGGGCTGCTGCCGTGGTTGCGCATGTCCACCGTGACGACGTGGCGATTGTCGGAAAGACGTTTCGCGATGACGCCCCAGTTGCGGCCAGAGCCATAGAGGCCATGAACGATAAACAGGGACGGACGGTCGGCGGCGGCTTCGCCATATTCGGTGTAATTCAACATGCGGTCAAATTACGGGCATTGCAGCCCGGGGACCAGAGCGATTAGATGCGCGCATGATTGACCGTCAAGATTTCAACACCCGCGCCGAGGCGCTGCGCCCCCTGTTCGAGGATCGGCTGCGCATCAAAGCCCGCGATCTGCGCGAGGCG
>OJBE01000202.1_pt1 | contig 15599 bp, 15 predicted proteins | sample 1590521 | NCBI WGS metagenome assembly OJBE01 (sample SAMN05416807, study PRJEB24817) | seawater metagenome | isolation source: Sea water | place: Canada:Atlantic | collected 2013-07
ACGAGATCTAGTACGGTCTCGTGGGCTCGGAGATGTGTATAAGAGACAGCCCCCATTCCCCCCAGCACCAACAAGGCCCAATCATTCCCCAGCAGAGCCACCGCCGCGCTGATACCGCCAACCACCAGCAACAAAACGCCAATCACCGAATTACTCACCGCAGTATAATCCGTACGCTTAGTCCCCCCCGCCATGTCCACCATGTAAGTCTTGCGGCCGATGCGCACGCCAGCATGAGCGATGGCCAGAACAAAGAACGCAACAGGATACAACCAGTGCACACCGTCCACCTCAACCCCAGACACCGACACGCCGCCCGCGACCATGCAAACCAGCGCCGCAAGCGCCCCGCCACGGATCATCACCGTTCGGCTGGAGCTATCTGCCATATAGCCCCACACCGTGGCACTCACAGCACTGGCTAGGCTCGAAGCCAGCACAAAGCTACCCAACAGCAAACCCAAGCTAGACTGTTGCTTTGCCAACAACACCAGAAACGGCGACGCTAGAGAAGACGCCATCAGCAACGCGCGGGTCACCACGAAACGCCGAAACGGCACATCGGTTTTCAACAGTGACAAACTGCTCCACGCCTCCCGCAGGGCATTGCTGCCACCCTCGCTGGCACCGGGGTATTCATCCACACGCAGGAACACTAGCGCTGCTGCCAGCCAGGCGACACCTGCACCAGCCAGCAATGCGGTGTAAAACAGCATGGACGGGTCGCTATCGTTGCTGAACACTAGCAGCGTCAACGCGAAGGTAAGCGCCCCAGAGAGAGTGGCCGACAGCCCAGTAAGCCGGCCACGGCGAGATTTAGGAACACACTTGCCCTGCACGTCCTTCATGGCCACGGAGCAGAACCCCCGACTGACACTAAAGACGACCAGCAGCCCGACAATACCCAGCCCAGCGGCCAAGCCTTCTAGCAACCAGACCACCAGCGCCATCCCCAACACGGACAACCCCTGCAGTGCCGAACCCAGCACCCAAAACCCCTTGCGTACCGGATAGCGACGCACCAGCGCCCCTATCAATAACTGGGGAATCAGCGAGCCAGATTCGCGAATGGGCACCAGCAACCCGGCCAGGGCCCCCGGCGCCCCGACAGCGCTGATTAACCAGGCCAACACGGTTTTCGGATTGATCAGCAAGTCGCCGACCTTAGTCAGCGTATTGGCGAAGATAATGCGGAAGAAATTGCCTGGCACCTCCCGGCAAGCGTCCTCGCTGATATCGCTACAGGTGCGAGCATCTTCATCATTGGCTACTTTTTCATACAGCCTGTCCGCTAACGACCCCTTAGCCATACGCCGCCCCTCCCCCTCTGTTCAGTGAATAATCTAAAACCTTTATTGCGGGGCGGAAGGCATGACCATTGTTTCCACCCTAATCCGCGATTAACCTAAAAATAGTGTGTTTGATCAGCAGGATACCATGACAACTGCCGTGCTTTGATTGCGCGTCCACCGGGCTGGCTTTAGACTTTGCGACATCTCTTGCTAGCGAGTCATCATGTCGCCACAGAATCCGGACGCCTTGCCCCACACCGCCGCCGACTCCGTAGGGTTGGTCGAGCCACAGGTGCATCACTTCGACACCCCGTTGGAGCTGGAGTGTGGGCGCACGCTGCCCACCTATGACCTGATTTACGAAACCTATGGCACCCTCAACAGCGACGCATCCAACGCAGTGCTGATCTGCCATGCCTTGTCCGGCCATCATCACGCGGCGGGCTATCATCGGGCAGACGACAAGCGCCCGGGCTGGTGGGATACCTGTATCGGCCCCGGTAAAGTCATCGATACCAACCGCTTCTTCGTCGTCAGCCTGAATAACCTTGGCGGCTGCCACGGCTCCACCGGCCCCGCCTCCATCAACCCGGAAAGCGGCCAGCCCTGGGGCCCCGATTTTCCCATGATGACAGTGAAAGACTGGGTGAACAGCCAGGCCCGCCTCGCCGATGTGCTAGGCATTCAACGCTGGGCGGCAGTGATTGGCGGCAGCATGGGCGGCATGCAGGCGCTGCAGTGGTCCATCGATTACCCAGAACGGCTCAGCCATGCGGTAGTGATCGCCGCCGCGCCCAAATTGTCGGCCCAAAACATTGCCTTCAACGAAGTGGCGCGACAATCCATTCTGACCGACCCGAATTTCTACGGTGGGCGTTATTACCTGCACGATACCTACCCTCGGCAAGGGCTGATTCTGGCGCGTATGGTAGGCCACATCACCTACCTGAGTGACGACGCCATGCGCATGAAGTTCGGCCGCGACCTGCGCGCCGGGCGCTTCCATTTCGGCTTCGACGTGGAATTTCAGGTCGAATCCTACTTGCGCCATCAGGGCGAAGTCTTTTCTCGCAACTTCGACGCCAACACCTACTTGCTGATGACCAAAGCATTGGATTATTTCGATCCAGCTCGGGAATTCGACCATTCGCTGGAGCAGGCTTTAAGCAAGCCCACCTGTAATTTTCTGGTGATGTCATTCACCTCCGACTGGCGTTTTGCCCCAGAGCGCAGCCGAGAAATCGTCAACGGCTTAGTCCACGCCGGTCGTAATGTGAGCTACGCCGAGATCGATACGCCCAAGGGCCACGACGCCTTTTTGCTGGATATTCCCGAGTACATAAAGCTGTTCGGTGCCTACATGCACAGGGTTGCCAACGAGACAGAGAATAAATCGCAAGCTGTAGAGGCCGCCCCCCATGCGTGATGACCTTCAACTAATCAGCGACTGGATCCCGCACAATGCCACCCTGCTGGATCTAGGCTGCGGCGACGGCACTCTGCTAGCGCATTTGAAAACACACAAAAAAACCGCCGGCTACGGCCTGGAAATCAACCAAGACAACTTGGCGGCCTGCTTTGAAAAAGGCGTCAATGTTCTAGAGCAGGATCTCGACAGCGGCTTGGGTAACTTCCAGAATCACCGTTTCGATTACGTGATCATGACCCAGGCGTTGCAAGCGGTTCTACGCCCGGACCAAATTCTCAACGAAATGATCCGCGTTGGCCGCGAAGCCATTATCACCTTCCCCAACTTCGGCCACTGGAAGGTCCGCGCTTACCTGGGCCTGAAAGGGCGCATGCCCGTATCATCCGCGCTGCCCCACGAGTGGTACAACACCCCGAACATCCACCTGTGCACCGTGCGGGATTTTGAAACCCACTGCCGAAAACAAGGCATTCGGATCCTTGAACGCCAGGTCATTAACCGTAATCACCGCACCAGCGTGCTCAGCAAATGGTGGCCCAACCTGTTCGGCGAAATCGCCATTTACCGGGTGAAGGGATAAAGCGATACACGCTGGACGGGGAAAAGTCGGGTTCTCGTAACCTTCAGAATATTTGATTTTTGCTACTCGCCGGCGCGACGAAGAGTTGAAGCGTTTAATACAACGCTTCTCATATTGCCGCTTGTAGCACGCACCTAACCGACGTCAGGAACCCCCAATGGAAAAACTCGTTCTCGCCTCCGGCAACGCAAAAAAACTCGCTGAAATGCAGCGCCTATTGGCACCACTCAACATTGAAGTCGTTGCCCAGAGTGAATTTTGCGTACCGGAAGCCGATGAAACCGGCAGTACCTTTGTGGAAAACGCCATTATCAAAGCTCGCAATGCCTGCAAGCACACCGGGCTACCCGCCATCGCCGATGATTCCGGACTGGAGGTCAGCGCCCTGAACGGTAGCCCTGGCATTTTTTCAGCACGCTTTTCTGGGGTCGGTGCCACTGACGCCAAGAACAATGCTCTGCTGGTAGAAATGCTAGCGGAAATCCCAGAAGACGCGCGCCAGGCCCGCTACGTGGCACTGCTTGTTCTGATGCGCCACGAAGACGACGCCACCCCACTAATCTGCCAAGGTAGCTGGAACGGACGCATTGTGCTGGAGCCCCAAGGTGACCAAGGCTTTGGCTATGATCCACACTTTTTCGTGGAAGAAAAAGGCTGCACCGCCGCACAATTACCCGCGGATGAGAAAAACGCCATCAGCCACCGGGGCAAAGCTATGGCCACCTTAATCAAGGCGCTGAAAGAGTAAATACCGCGAGCCGTTAGCGTTCTCCGGGCTCATTCAGGCCCATGCTAGCAAACGTTATGCAGGACCGGAAAAGGTGTGGGCGACAGCGGCGGTGATCTCAGCTCGGATAATGGGTTACTTCTGCGCCCTGGCTAACCAGCGGTCCAGCGCATTGGCAAAGCGCCCCTTGTCCTGGTTTGAATAGCTTGCCGGGCCACCGGTTTGCATCCCAGCGGACCGCATTTCCTCCATGAAATCACGCATATTCAGGCGCTCACGCACAGTATCCTTATCCAACCAGTGACCTCGGGGCGTTACCGCCTCTGCACCCTTTTCCACAACTTCGGCCGCCAGTGGAATATCCTGCGTGACTACCAAATCCCCCGGCTCACAGCGCTGCACGATTTCGTTATCCGCCACATCAAAACCCTGCCCGACCTGAATAGAGCGGATTAACGGCGTACGCGGTACCGCTATATGCTGGTTAGCCACCAGCGTGCAAGGAATTTGCGCTCGTTGCGCAGCGCGAAATAACACCTCTTTCACCGGGCGTGGACAAGCGTCTGCATCGACCCAAATATGCACAATAAAATCCCATCGATCACTAAAAAATGGAGCATGATTAACAGCACGAATACGATAGTCTCGTTTCGTTATCACTTAGCCGCGCGCCATTATCCATTTAATTGCTAACATGGCCTACTCATTCTCTGGCCGCCTGCTTTTTATGCCCCTCAAAAACCCGCCCCTCTCACTCTACATCCACACCCCTTGGTGTGTGCGCAAATGCCCCTATTGCGACTTTAACTCCCATGAGCGCGGCGAGATTCCTGAGGCGGCCTACCTGCAAGCCCTGCTCACCGACCTAGAACAGGACCTGCCCCTGATCGGCGAGCGCACGGTAGAAACCGTGTTCATCGGCGGGGGCACACCAAGCCTTCTATCCGCTGATTTTTACCAGCAGCTTTTCCACGGCATTCGGCAAAGGCTGGCCCTGCACCCAAACGTGGAAATCACCCTCGAGGCCAACCCCGGCACCCTGGAAAATGGCCGCTTCCAAGGCTTTCGTGAGGCAGGCATCAACCGCCTATCCATCGGTGCCCAGAGCTTCAACAATGCCCATTTGCAAGCATTGGGGCGCATCCACAATGCCAGCGCCGCCATTAACGCCGCTCACCAAGCGCGGGAGGCCGGCTTCGACAATTTCAATCTGGATATCATGCATGCGCTGCCCGGCCAGACCCATGCACAGGCCCTAGACGACCTACAACAGGCCATCGCACTGCAGCCCACTCACCTAAGCTGGTACGAACTCACCATCGAGCCCAACACCGTTTTCTACCGCTCGCCACCGGTTCAACCAGACAGCGACACCATGGCTGACACCGAGCAGGCAGGCTTCGCCTTACTGGCAGAGCACGGCTACCTGCGTTATGAAATCTCCGCCTTCGCGCAACCTGGGCGCCCCTGCCGACATAACCTCAATTACTGGCAGTTCGGTGACTATCTCGGCATCGGGGCCGGCGCCCACGGCAAAATCACTGCCGCCGCCCAGGGTGACGTGCATCGCTACCAGAAAACCCGAAAACCCGAAGACTACCTGGCAGACGCGGCCCATGCTCGCCGCCAGCACCAGCCCATTGCCCGCGAAGACCGTCTGTTCGAAGCCCTGCTCAATGGCCTACGCTTAACCCATGGCCTCTGCTGGCAAACACTGGAAGACGCGACCGGAGAGCCTGTTGCACAGTGGCGGCACCAATTAACGCCATTCGAACAGCAGGGATTGCTGACCCTCACAGACCAACGGCTGGCCTGTACCGATAATGGCTTACGCCACCTAAACGGATTGCTGGAAAAGTTAGCCGCTGTGCTTTTATAAACAGCGCGCCTGCCTGTACGCTGAGAAAAGCGCTTGAACCCTATAGCAAGGCTATTCAAACTGAATGGTGGGATAACACAAGACAATGACTATGACAAAAAGCACGCAGCGGGCGCGAACAAGCGCTGGCAGAAAGAGAACAGCTTTTTATTGAAGCAACCCGGCAACAGCTGTGCGATAAAGGCCTGCTGGGGGTACAGATGGCGGCCATTGCCCGCAGCTGTAATTTTGCCACCGGCACGCTTTACCATCACTTCGCGTCCAAAGAAGATCTGCTCATTGCCGTCTGCACCGAGCTAACCACCACGCGACGGGCCTACTTCGAGAAAGTTGCCCATTCCGACCTTTCCAACCGCGATAAAATGATGGGGTTTGCCGTAGCGTACTCACTGTTTGCTCAGCATTACCCCGAACATTTCCGGCTCGAACAATACATCATGACAGAAGTGGTCTGGTTGGCGTCGTCAGCTAGCCGCCGCGAACAGTTCCTGGCCGCCACCCAGCCCATCGGCAGAATGGTAGAGCAGGTCGTTCGTGATGCCATTGCCAGCAACGAACTGGAAGACCACGGCCAAGATCCGCTCACGTTCAGCATCGGCCAGTGGTCCATGTCCATGGGCATGCATACCCTGATCCACGCCGACGGCATCCTGGATATGTACGACCTTAAAGACCCACACCGTCTACTATTGCGTAACGTCCAGCTGCACCTCAGTGCCATGCAGTGGCAGCCACTTGACGACCAGCCCTTTGACGACGCCGCACTAAACAGCAAAGTGGCTTACCTCTGCGACTACCTGTTCGCTGACGTATGTAGGGAAAAAGGCAGCAGCCTGACACTTGGCAGCGCCTGAGCCCAAACAACAACGGGCCCATCAGCCACAAAAAAGCCCCGTGCTACGGGGCTTTTGCTTTAAGGCACTAGCTTAAGGCTCTAGCATAGCCCAGGCCTTAGCCTTTCGCGATACGAACATCGGCAATGGGCAGGAAACTACTGAGCGTTGGCCACCGCGCCCTGCTCCTGCTTGGCGTTGTTGCGCATCTCTTTTTCCGCTTTCAGGCTTTCGTGCTGAGCCGGCGTACAGCCCAAACAACGGACGAAAGTATTCTTTCCAGGGTTCATCACCAGCACTTCCGCCGCCTCCCCTGGGTTCCCCCCCAGCAGGCTGAACGGCAGCGTAACCACGTACAGGCCCGCGCCCACCACCGTGGAAGCCAACAGCAACGGACGCGCAAAAATCGCATCGCCGATCATTGCTATCTCTCCCGGACGATCCAGCTTAGATTCCGCCGCCTGTGCCGTAATAGGCACCATGGCAGCAAACAGCATGGCGGAGGCGAGTACAGATGCCGCAACCGGGCGCTTTGCTCGCTTCATGGTGGGTCCCTCTTGTTTTTTTATAGTTGAACCTGAAATCACCGTTTCAAGTTAAAGTATCGCTGACATTGTTTCAGCTAAGCCTTTAATATTCCGACAATTGCATCACAATCTACACCCTTGTTCTTAGGCCAGCAATAGTGCAAAAAAGCAAAGCCTGATCAACCCCGTCGCAACGCATTTCCCGCCCACACCACTTGCTGTCCCATCCGGTAATCGATTTCCTTCCCCTTCACCGCTGGCATTGTGGGCAATAAGCCGTGCTCCGCTGGCCATGACGATCCGCCTTCAATATGGCGTCGCATTGCACGCAAGGCTGGCCCGCACGGCCATACACATTGAGGGACTGAGCAAAATACCCTGGCTGACCATCCGCCCGGGTGAAATCCTTCAGCGTGGTGCCGCCCGCCTCAATCGCCTGGGCCAGCACCCGCTTAATTGCCTCTGCCAGTGCCTGATAACGCGCCAGGGAAATGCGGCCCGCCGCCCGGGAGGGGTGGATACCCGCCATAAAGAGGCTTTCCTGAGCGTAAATATTGCCCACTCCCACCACCGTGGCGTTATCCATAATAAAGCTTTTCACTGCCACCTTTCGGCCACGAGAGCGAGCAAACAACCACTGGCCATTAAAACTATCGCTGAGCGGTTCCGGCCCCAGCGACTGCAGCAGGCTGTGCGGCTGGTCACCGCCCTGGAACAACACAGAGCCAAAGCGGCGCGGGTCGTTAAAACGCAGCACCTTGCCACTATCGAGCAACAAATCCACATGGTCGTGCTTGCGTAATGGCAGGTCCATATCCACCACCCGCAAAGTGCCGGACATCCCCAGATGAATGAGCAGCTGCCCATGCTCCAGCTCAATCAGCAGATATTTGGCCCGCCGACGCAACGCCACCACCGGGCAGTCACGCAGCGCATAAATCGCCTCACTCACCGGCCAGCGCAACCGCGGTTCGCGCACCGTTACCGATTTCAAAATCCGCCCCTGTAAATGCGGGCGAATGCCACGCAGGGTGGTTTCCACTTCAGGTAATTCAGGCATAGGAAAGTCAGTTCGTGATTGATAATGGACAATTGAACAGCTAAAAACTCATTGCGCGGTCCCGAAGAGCGCGCTGGCGCTAGCTATGTTACCTTGCTGCCAGTTTTTTTGTCTTTCGCTGTCACCGTTCAACAGATAACTGCCCACTACTATGTCCGTCTCTTACTGGCTCGGCGTCGATACCGGCGGCACCTTTACTGACTTTGTTCTGCTAGGCGATGGCGAACCACGCATCCACAAGGTGCTGTCCACGCCCGCGTCCCCGGAACAAGCCATCCTGCAAGGCATTCAGGAGCTGGGCCTGAGTGATGCAATGGCCAGTGGGCAACTGGCCATTGTGCACGGCACCACCGTGGCCACCAACGCCGCCCTCGAAGGCAAGGGCGCTCGCACCTTATTGATTACCAATAACGGGCTGGAGGACATCCTCCGCATTGGCCGCCAAAACCGTCCAGAGCTCTATAATCTTACCCCGGCGAGTAACGCCTCGGCGGTGAGCCAGGTGCCCACCCTGGGCTGCCCGGCACGGCTCGATGCTGCTGGTAACACCGTTACCGCGCTCACCGATAACGATATTGCCATCATACTGGCGGCGGTCCGTGAAATCGCTCCGGAGTCCATCGCCCTGTGCCTGCTGTTCAGCTACCTGAACCCGGAGCACGAACAGCGGCTCAGCCAGGCTCTGCTCAGTGCCGGCTTTGCAGTGAGCCCCTCGCACCAAATCTTACCTACTCGAGGCGAATACGAACGGGGCATGGCCACCTGGCTAAATGCTTGGCTCGCGCCGCGAGTGGCGGATTACCTGCAACGCCTACAGCAGGCCACCAGCCCCGCTCCATTGGCCATCATGCAATCCCACGGTGGCACCATTGCTTCCCAACAAGCCGCGAACCAAGCCGTCAATCTCCTATTGTCTGGGCCCGCCGGTGGGCTGGCCGCCGCTCAGCGGCTAGGGCAACAACTGCAGCAGCCACACTTGATGACTTTCGACATGGGCGGCACCTCCACTGATGTTGCCTTGCTCGACGGGGATATCCGCCTAACCCAGCAGGGCCGCATCGGTCCTTATCCCGTGGCCGTGCCCATGGTAGACATGCACACCATCGGTGCCGGAGGTGGCTCGCTAGCCTATGTGGATGAGGCTGGGCTACTGCACGTGGGGCCACACTCAGCCGGCGCCGATCCCGGCCCCGCGTGCTACGGCAACGGCGGCCAACACGTCACAGTAACCGATGCCAATGTAGTACTGGGCCGGCTGCAACCAGACTTCGCCCTGGGGGGCTCACTAACGCTGGATGTGGCTTGCGCTGAGCAGGCCATGGACCGGTTAGCCGTAGCCCTCAACCTGACACGTCAGCAAACCGCTGAAGGAGTACTGGCGCTAGCCAACGAACACATGACCCAAGCCCTGCGGGTGATCTCCATCCAGAAGGGCTTCGATCCCGCTGACTTCGCGCTAATGAGCTTTGGCGGCGCCGGGGGACTGCACGTCTGTGCGCTGGCCGACAACCTGGGCATGCCACGGGCCATTGTCCCGCAGCGGGCCGGCGTGCTGTCTGCCGAAGGGCTGGTATATGCCCCCCGTAAACGGGAAATATTGCAGGCGCTGCCAGAATCCGCCGACGAAGACTCCCTGCGTGCACTCATCGTCCAGCTGCAACAGCAAGGCTCAAATGAACTTATCGCGGAAGGCGTTAGCGCAGACCGCATCCAGCACCGGGTATTTGTAGATATGTGCTATCAAGGCCAGTCCTCAGTGCTACAAATTGATTGGCACGAAGAACCGGCAGACCGGGTAAGCCGCTTCCATGCGGCTCACCAGCAACGTTTTGGCCACCGGTTAGGGCTACCAGTACAGCAGGTTAACCTACGCATTCAAAGCCAGGCTTTGGCTACCCCGCCCACGCTGCCCGACGGCCACACTCAAACCGCCAACCCCGAACGCCAAGCGACGCTGCCGGGTATCCGCACCGCGGTGGCCGTGTTCAGCCGCGAAACACTGGGTGTAGGTCAACGCCTCACCGGCCCGGCCCTGATTTACGAAGCAGTGGGCACCACCTGGCTGGAAACGGGCTGGACCGCGACGGTAAACCCGCAAGGGCACCTGTTGTTACAGCGCGACGCCTAGCGGGCCGCCCAGCCATCAGCCCATCGCCCCCTTTGGGCCCCTGATTGACCGTAAAGTCCGAATTTGACCTGCTTCGTGTCTTCTATCTGCCATCACCGGTAGGGCACAATAGAGGCTCTATCTTTTTATTGTGCGACATCTATGCTGAATTATTTGAGTGAGGGCCTACTGGCTCCGAGCCTCGGCGCCTTGGTGCTAATCACCTTGGCCATGACCCACGTGACCATTGTCAGTGTCACCGTGTACCTGCACCGCTATTCCGCGCACCGCGCGCTGGACATGCACCCGGTGCTCAAACATTTTTTCCGTTTCTGGCTGTGGCTCACCACCGCCCAGAACACCCTAGAGTGGACCGCCATCCACCGCAAACACCACGCTAAGTGCGAGACTGAAGAAGACCCCCACAGCCCGGTAGTTAAAGGCATCCGCAAGGTACTAAGCGAAGGGGCAGAACTGTACCGCGAAGAAGCAGAAAATAAAGAAACCCTGAAAAAATACGGCGCCGGCTGCCCTGATGATTGGGTCGAACGCAACGTCTATTCTCGGTTCCCCATGGCCGGCATTACCTTAATGGCCGTTATTGATCTGCTATTGTTTGGCGTCATCGGCATTACCGTATGGGCCGTACAAATGATCTGGATTCCACTGTTCGCCGCCGGCATCATCAATGGCCTAGGGCACTACTGGGGTTACCGGAACTTCGAATGCGCCGATGCATCACGCAACATTTCGCCTTGGGGCATTCTGATTGGCGGCGAAGAGCTGCATAACAATCATCACACCTATCCAAACTCCGCCAAGTTATCTGTGCGTCGTTTCGAATTCGATGCCGGCTGGGCTTGGATTCGCCTGTTCGAAATAGTGGGCCTAGCCAAGGTGAAGAAAGTGGCACCTAAACCCACCCTGGCAAAAAACGCTCGCGGAATCGACGTGGACGCCCTACGCGGCGTCATGCAGCACCGCTTCCAAGTTATGCGGCATTACCGCAAAGCCGTGATTACCCCCGTTTTCAAGCAGGAACAAGCCCGCGCCTGTGACGCCACCCGTGAATTTTACGCCCGCGCCAAAGCCTTACTGCATCAGGATTTGACCCTAATCAAACCGAATCAAGAGCTACGCCTCAAAAAGCTCACGGAAAATAACGAGACGCTAGAAGCTATTTACCAATTCCGTTTGCGCCTGCAAGACATCTGGTCACAGACCAGCCGTAGCTCCACGGAAATGGTAGAAGCACTAGAAAAGTGGTGCCATGACGCCCGCCAATCCGGCATTGATGCACTTCAAGAGTTCGCCGACCGGCTTCCTCATTACCGCCCCGCTACCGCCTGATCATTTGGCAAAGCGACAAATCACCTCACCGGCTGCTAAAAACAGCCGGTGAGGTTTGGCGTGTAACTCTACACGGGCTTTGAAGTAGCACAGCCGGGCAGTATTCAAGGAGCAGTTTATCGCGCCTACCCAAGGGATAGGGATATAGCCTTTATTTCCCCAACCGCAGATAAGAAATAAAAGCACTCTCAGCAACCCATACATTAAAAATAATGTGGCCACCTGCTGCCTGCTAACAGATCCAACCCTTCACATTTTGGGCTTCCGGCCTCATACACATAACACTGCAGAAACCACCTAGCGTAGCAAGGTAAAGCCCCCAGGGCGCGTGCGGCCTTTGCTCGTTATTTTTACAGGTATCGTGCCATTTCATTTAACAGCTCTTCTTTCAAAGACTGTGGCTCGATACACCAAAATGTCCATTCTCTGTCAGGAAATACCGCCACTTTGGCTTGGCTTTTTTCGAATAGTGGCAACCAATGCTCGAGTAGCTCTTCGAGACTGATTTCAGTGGCTCGGTGGCCAGGGAAGTTTTCATCTACGATTTTCTGCGCGTATTCAGGGTGTGGCCACAATGGAAAGTAGTCAAATTCTTCTGAAGCAACAGGAACGAGCCAGCCGTCATCGCTTTTGACACCCCATAGCAGCTCCCAGTCGGCGACCTTGCTCTTGCTAACGAAGTAATCGTATCTATCGAAGCCATCAAGCGCCAAGACGGCGTCGAACTGTTTTTCGTTCATCCTATATGGCACTTAACGTCTCCTGAAGCATCACTCCCGGCTCACGCGAAAATGTTTGATGGCGGCTATTTTGTACTTCCCAACGTTACCATTTTTATTCCGGTGGCAATCAATGCCGTACCCGCTGCTTTATTGATAAGGTTTATAACCCAAGACTTTACTCGTTTTCTTGCTAATTGTGCCCCCATGCGGCCAAACAGACTGTAAACCACTAAATCAGCAATAAAACAGGTGAGCCCCATAAGAACCATTTGTAAAATGACAGGCTCTTTAGGGTCCACAAACTGCGGCAATAGGGCTGAAAAATACATTAACGCTTTTGGGTTAGCTAATTGAATGACGAGACCATTTGAAAAAGCTTTCGCAGGATTCATTGTGGTTAATTGAACATCAACGTTAACTGGCCCTGCTTTGCTAAAAATTGCCGAAATACCCAGGAAAAGAAGATAAGCAATACCAAACCACTTAATGATAGAAAATACCAAACTGGACGCTATTATTAGCGATGCGATGCCTGTTGCCGACAATATAAAAAATAATACATCTGCGCTTGCTACGCCAAGAACACTTAAAAAAGTTAATTTTGAATTATGGGATGCAGCCTGTTTCGCCACCGTTATAGCCGCTGGCCCAGGAACCAAAATAAGCATCACCGTTGTAACGAGAAAGAAAGTATATAATTCAATATTCATGCTTACCCTTCATTTAGCCTAACGCCCGCACATAGCTTGCCGGACTTTGGTACCCAATCCCAGAGTGAAACCGCTCCCGATTATAAAAATCGACAAACTCAACAATCGCGGCCACCGCTTCAACATCATTCTCAAACTTACGCAGATGAACCAATTCCGTCTTTAGCGTATGGAAGAAGGGCTCCGTATGCGCGTTGTCCGTGCATTGTTTCGGCCGATTCGTACTGGTCTGATGCCGTGCCGTGCCGTGCCTGCCTAGCTCGCTCTGGGTCAAGTACGCGACATACTCCACACCACGATCCATATGAAATATTAGACCGGAAGGCTAACGCCCCGCTAAACGGCGAGCGTTAGCGAGTCCGGTGGAGGCCACGCCTTTTGTGGCCGGAACGTATTTAAGCGGTTTGTTATGTGCTAGCTGGCAGCGCATAGTTTATATACTTCCAGAGCCAATGCGCCAGCCGCGATTGCAACAGCAGCAAAAGTTAACCAATTTAGGCTTTTGGTTAATTTAGTAGAAGATTCATTGGCATTCTTAAGCTCCGCAGTTAAAGCCTCAGTATTATCGGCAAGCTTTTCAAGAGCAGATGCAGAACGATTTAAGGATGAAAATACTGTGTTCTTACTCATTGCCTCGTAGAATGTCTTTTCTACATCAGCCAATGTGCGCTCACGATCATCAGAACTCAATTTATTCTCCTTTCACTATTTGCACATAACGCCGCGCTCTGCGGAAATTTTCGAGTCACAGCGAGCAAACTTTCCGTAGCAGCGCCTTGTTATGCATTTTTTGCTAGGCGAACCGCATCAGGATCGAGAGGGTTATGATTTACCAGAATTCCCTGCTCTTTCATCAAGCCAATTTCTGCAAACACTTTCTGACGTTCTTGGCTCATATTGTCATTATCTAGCCCAAGCTTTTTAATCAGGTCTTCTAGTTTTGTGTCAGTTAAGGGCGAACAGAGCCCCTTAATAGTATCCCTATATTCGCTTAATGTAGAGTATTGACAGTTTCTACTTTTTTCTTTTTCTAGCTTTGACTTTAAGCTTGAAATTTCATTGTCCTTTGAAACCATCAGGGCTTTTAAACGATTTAACTCATCGTTGTCGACAGTTGTATTTTCAGCGCTTTTTTTTAGATTAAATACCGAATAAAATAAGGTTAACAAGCCAACGGAAATTTCACCAATAAGAATATTTATCAGCGTAGGCCTCTCAGTTTCTTGAACCTCTCCAAAACCCAGAAACAACATTGCTAAAGTGCCTAAGCAGAAGAGGACGAACACCACCAAAAAAGTCCAAAATAAAATCCAACTTATTACCATTTTTTGTTTACTTTCCATGCTTCCTCTTTAATGCATAACAGCGTATTCAGTCGAACGATTCGACATATCTTTTTTCGACATAATTCTGGACTGAGAAGCGCCTGTTTCAGCTAAAATTCCCAGCAAACACAATAATCTGAAGAGATTTTGAGAACCGTTCTCAGCCGACAAAACTCGAATGAGCGGCTTATTTCCCGTATTTCCCAGCATTCCCCATTCCCTGAAAATCACTTTATATCAACTGTTTAGCTTTTTCTGTAAGCTATATCCTACAAGCAAGACGCCCTCGTCCGGTGAGCACGGGGCAGGGACCGCCCGCGCAGACACAAAAAAACCCGGGGACTTGCGTCGCCCGGGCTTGAGGAGTGTAGCTCTGGTTATCGCTCTCCCTTAGCGATCTTCGTACCGTTGGTGTTTGAAGAAGATGCCGGTGTCGCCGAACTGGGACAGGGTGAACGGGGATGCCATGACCAGCTCACCGACTTTGGTGGCGCTGTTGCGGCGTTCACGGGCGTAGCGTGCGGTGACCCAGGGCCAGATGGACGTTTTGATGGACTTGGAGGTCGCGTAAACGTCATACACCTTGGTGCCGGGGTTCAGGGCGGTCAGGTCGTCACGGAAGTCGTGGGGCGCGGTGCTGATAGTGTTCTTCAAATCACCGTTGGGCACGAAATAAACCTGAGACGGGGTGTTGGCATTGCTCACTGACGAACCATCCTGATTCACCTTGGCCATGTCACTCATGACGACCAGCGTCGGCTTTCTGGACACCAGCGAGAACAGCGTGGTTGTGCCGAGGGTTTCGTTCACTTCCGGCTGGACATAGTTGGACAGCTCGTTGGCAAAGATGTTGTGGTTATCGCCCTGCCCGCTAAGGGTATAGAGCGCGGACACGTTCTCGGAACGCTTGCCGTCCACCATCAGTTTCAGCGCCAGCCCCGGTGCAAAGCCACGGTCCGACGGATCGCCAGTCACCGACAGGCGCAGCAGGCCGTGATCTGCTCCCTGGAACAGGCCGGTGTAGCCATGGCCTGCCGTCGGCACGAACTGCACCTTGG
>OJBE01000234.1_pt1 | contig 13863 bp, 15 predicted proteins | sample 1590521 | NCBI WGS metagenome assembly OJBE01 (sample SAMN05416807, study PRJEB24817) | seawater metagenome | isolation source: Sea water | place: Canada:Atlantic | collected 2013-07
ACGAGATCTAGTACGGTCTCGTGGGCTCGGAGATGTGTATAAGAGACAGGTTGTGGGGGTTTACGGCTGACGCGCACATTCAGGCTGTCATCCTCGGCGTAATCCCGCTTGACCTGCAATTCGGTCAGATCGTTTTCATTCAGCAACTCGGCGAGCGCCTGGATAAAAGCCACATCGGCGTCATGGGTGTTTTTTGTCATATTTTCCTCAGCCAGTCTAAGTCGATCGGGCGCTGCCTGTGCCCTTGAATTGCTGCCTTATAGGGCATGGGCGCAGCCATGAAAAGCAAGCAGTTGCCTAACGTAAGCTTGGCCGCGCAAAGCGCGGGATCGGGCAGCGGATCGGGGCGAGGGATATGTGGGATGTGACAGGGGGACGCGGGCGCGGGAAAATGCCGGTGTGAAACATATGTTTCGTCTGTTTTTCCCGCGCGCGTCGAGGCTTGGCCGTCAGATTGCCAGATATTCGGCACGCAGTTCGGCGTTGTTCAGCACCTCTTCGGCGGTGCCGTCAAACACCACGCCGCCGGTATCAAGGATCACCGCACGATCCGCGAGTTTAAGCGCACGCACCGCGTTTTGTTCGACCAGAATGGTGGTGATGCCTTGGGATTTGATCAGCGACAGGGTCTTTTCGATCTCGTCCACGATGACGGGGGCAAGCCCCTCATAGGGTTCATCCAGCAGCAGCACCTTGATGTCACGGGCCAGCGCACGGGCAATCGCCAGCATCTGTTGTTCGCCGCCCGACAGGGTCACGCCCTCTTGCTTGCGGCGTTCCTTGAGGCGGGGGAACAACTCGTAGATGCGGTCAAGCGACCAGCCGATGGGCGGGGCGATCTGCGCCAGTTGCAGGTTTTCCTCGACCGTGAGACCCGCGATGATGCGGCGGTCTTCGGGGACCAGCGCCAGACCGTTTGCGGCGGCCTCGTGGCTGGCCATCTTGTGCAGCGGCTGGTGGTCGAGCCAGACCTCGCCTTTGCGCAACTCGGGGTCTCCGATCTGCGCGATGGCCCGCAGGGTAGAGGTTTTCCCCGCCCCGTTGCGGCCCAGAAGCGCCAGGATTTCGCCTTCATGCACGTTAAAGCTGACGCCCTGCACAATATAGCTTTCGCCGTAATAGGCGTGGATGTCCCAGACCGAAAGATAGGCGGGGGCGGTAGCGGCGTGGTTGGCGCTGTTCGAGAAATCGGGTTTCGTGTTCATAGTCTTGTCCTTGCAAAGCCTCTGGTGCGGGGCGACGCGGAAGGGGGGAGCCCCCCGCGTCAGGCGGCGTCCTGGGATTCGCCCAAATACGCCTCGCGCACCTTGGGGTGGCCTTTGATGTTGTCGGGGGTGTCTTCGACCAGCGGGGTGCCTTGCGCCAACACGGTGATCCGTTCCGCCAGCGAGAACACCACATGCATGTCGTGTTCGATGATGGCGATAGTAATGTCGCGTTCGTCCTTGATCTGTTTCAGCAGGTCGATGGTATTGTTGGTATCGGCCCGCGCCATACCCGCTGTGGGTTCATCCAGCAGCAGCAGGCGCGGGTCTTGCGACAGGCACATCGCGATTTCCAACCGACGTTTGTCACCGCGCGACATAGAGGCCGCGTGCATATGGCGCTTGTCGGCGAGCTTCATCTCGACAAGCATCTCCTCGGCTTTTTCGATCACGTCACGTTGGCTCGACATGGCGGTGAGCGCGTTCATCTGGAACGCCCCGTCACGTTTGGCAAAGCAGGGGATCATCATGTTCTCCTGCACGCTGAGATCACCAAAGATTTCTGGCGTCTGGAAAACGCGGGAAATCCCCATCTGGTTGATCTCGTAGGGTTTGCGCCCCAGCACCGACTGCCCGTCGAACATGACCGATCCGGTATCGGGGATCAGCTTGCCCACCAGACAGTTCAGCAGCGTGGATTTGCCCGCCCCGTTCGGCCCGATGATCGCATGGACCGAGTTTTCCGCGACGCTGAGGTTCACGTCGCTCAGCGCTTGCAACCCGCCGAAACGTTTGCCGACATTTTTGACTTCGAGAATGGCCATCTGTTCAGCTCCTTCTTATTCGGCTGGGGGTGTGTTGCGTTGTGCGGCGGCGTCTGCCTCGACCGATCCGGCGTTCCGGTCCTTGCGGCGGAACACGCGACCGATACGTTGACCGCCTTCGACCAGACCACCGGGCAGGAAGATCACGACCAGCATGAACAGCAGGCCCAGAGTCAGGTGCCAGCCCTTGCCCACAAAGGGGTGGATCAGCGTGATCAGCGTGTCTTCCAGCCCATCGGGCATAAAGGCGAACCAACCGTGCAGCACGTTATCGTTGATCTTGGAAAAGATGTTTTCAAAGTACTTGATAAAGCCCGCGCCCAGAACCGGCCCCAGAAGGGTGCCCGCACCACCAAGGATGGTCATCAGAACCACCTCGCCCGAGGCGGTCCACTGCATCCGTTCAGCACCGGCAAGCGGGTCCATTGCGGCCAGCAGGCCACCGGCCAGACCGGCATACATGCCAGAGATGACAAAGGCCGCCAGCGTGTAGGGTTTGGTGTTCAGGCCGGTGTAGTTCATCCGTTGCTGGTTCGATTTCACCGCCCGCAGCATCATGCCGAAAGGCGACCGGAAGACGCGGATCGAGATATAGAACGCCAGCAGCATGATCACGGCACAAAGGTAATACCCGACCGAGAAGGTGAAGGACCAGGCCCCGAAATCCAGCGTCGTCGCCGCATTCATTTGCGCCCCGAACAGATTGGGGTAGCTGGGTGCATTCGCCCCATCAAGGATACGCGGATCGCTCAGCGCGATTTGCAGGCCGGTTTCCCCGTTGGTGATCGGCGTCAGCACCGAATAGGCAAGGTTGAACGACATCTGCGCAAAGGCCAGCGTCAGGATCGAAAAGTAGATCCCCGACCGGCGCAGCGAGACAAAGCCGATCACGACAGAGAAGAGCCCCGCCACGATCACCGACAAAAGGATCGCGGGGATCACGTTCATCGACAAGAGCTTCATCATCCACACGGCAGAGTAGGAACCGACCCCCAGAAAGGCCGCGTGACCAAAGGAGAGATAGCCGGTCAGCCCAAAGAGGATGTTAAACCCGATGGCAAAGATGCCAAAGATCACAAAGCGTTGCATCAAGTCGGGGTAGCCCGCGTTGAACTGCGCCAGCCCTGATCCGGCGGGGAAGGGGTTGAGGATGATAGGGGCTGCCATGGTCAGGAATGCCACCACCAACAGCAGGAGAAAGTCTTTTTTCGTGAGTGAGTGCATGGGTTATTCCTCCATCACGCCTTTGCGGCCCATCAGGCCACGGGGGCGTGTCAGCAAGATGAGTATCGCGACAACGTAAATGATGATCTGGTCAATGCCGGGCAGGATGTTCTTGACCTCGTTCATGGAGGCAAAGCTTTCCAGAATACCCAGCAAGAACCCCGCCAGCACGGCACCGGGCAGCGACCCCATGCCGCCGACCACGACGACCACAAAGCTCAGCACCAGAAAATCCATACCCATGTGGTAGTTGGGCGAATTGATCGGCGCGTACATGACACCGGCCAGACCGGCGACCGCGGCGGCGATGCCGAACATGATGGTGAAACGTTTGTCGATGTTGATGCCCAGCAGACCGACTGTCTCGCGGTCGGCCATACCGGCGCGCACAACCATCCCGAAGGTGGTGAACTGCAAGAAGGCAAAAACGCCGCCGATGATCACCGCCGAGAAGGCGAAATAGATCAGGCGCCAGTAGGGGTAGATGATCGCATTGGGATCAAAGCCCAGCATCACGCCAAAGTCGAACGACCCGCGAAACGCCTCCGGGGCGGAGGTAGGGATCGGGTTTGCGCCGTAGAAATACTTGATCACCTCTTGCAGCACGATCGCCAGACCGAAGGTCACCAGAATCTGGTCGGCATGGGGGCGCTTGTAGAAATGTTTGATCAACCCGCGCTCCATGACAAAGCCGATGGCCAGCATGATCGGCACGGCAAAGAGGATCGACAGGGGAACGGACCAATCCAGCATCCAGGCACCGGCGGTCTCTCCGAACCAGTCCTTGATATAGAGAATGTCCTCGTATTTCGGCTTGCCCAGAAAATCGACGCCGGAGGGTTCCGATGCCTTATGGCTGAGCGTGAAAATCTTGCTTAGCGTGACGGCGCAGAAGGCACCGATCATGAACAGCGCCCCATGGGCAAAGTTCACGACACCCAGCGTGCCGAAAATCAACGTCAGACCAAGCGCGATGAGCGCATAGGCTGAACCTTTGTCCAACCCGTTAAGAAGTTGCAAAAGAATGGCGTCCATCGCGGTGCCCTCGAATTTTTATGAAGTGAAAGGCGGAAAAGCCCGCCGGCAAGGTAAGGCAGGGGTCGCCCCCTGCCTTAGACTTGATTTACGCGCCGGGGTTGCAGTCGCCCAACTCGCCGCCCGCAAACATCGGGTGGTCAGGTGCATAGGTGACCTGATCGGCTGGGGTGACTTCGACGATTTCCACGAGATCGAATTCATTCTCGGGGTTCTCTTTGCCGCGCACGACCACAACGTCCTTAAAGCACTGGTGGTCATCGGCACGGTACAGCGTCGGGCCGTTGCCCAGACCGTCGAATTCGAACCCGGCAAGGGCTTCGCCGACGGCGCAGGGGTTGAACGATCCGGCACGGGCCACCGCATCCGCGTACAGCAGCGTCTGCGCATAGCAGGTCTGGGCCGCCTGGCTGGGGGGGAAGCCGTATTTTTCGCCGAAGGACTGAACGAAAGCGTTGGTCCCTATGTAGCGGTCGCCCATCTGGTTCTCGAGCTTCCAGTCCCAGTTCTGCGAGCCGACGATACCGGTGATATTCTCACCCGCACCACGGGCCATCAGCTCTGAATAAAGCGGCACGACGATCTCGAAGTTCTTACCGTTCACCTGCTTTTCGCGCAGGCCGAACTGCACGGCGTTGGTCAGCGAGTTGACCATGTTTCCGCCGTAGTGGTTCAGCACCAGAACATCCGCACCGGAGTTCAGGACAGGGGCGATATAGGACGAGAAATCGGTCGCGGCGAGCGGCGTGCGCACGTCGTTGATGGTTTCCCAGCCCATGGCTTCGGTCGCGGCCTGAATGGATTCCTGCTGCGTCCAGCCCCATGTGTAGTCGGCTGTCAGGCTATAGACCTTGCGATCATCGCCATAGAGGTTTTTCAGCACCGGTGCCAAAGCGGCAGCGGACATATAGGCGTTGAAGAAGTGACGGAAGCCATTGGCTTTCTTGTCTTTACCCGTGGTGTCGTTCGAATGGGTCAGACCCGCCATAAAGATCACGCCGGCCTCTTGGCACAGGCCCTGCACAGCAACCGCCACGCCCGAGCTTGAGCCGCCCGAGATCATGATCGCGCCGTCTTTCTGGATCATCGACTGCGCCGATGCGCGGGCCGCGTCCGATTTGGTCTGCGTGTCGCCGGTCACGAACTGGACTTTCTTGCCCATGATCCCGTTACCTTCCAGCGCCTTAGAGCTGAAGGTGTTCAGCATACCGCCGTCGCCCTGACCGTTCAGGTGCTCGACCGCCAGTTCGAACGCGCGCAGCTCGTCTGCGCCTTCGTCCGCGTAGGGGCCTGATTGGGGTACGTTAAAGCCAAGCGTCACCGTGTCGCCCGTTGGCGCGTTGGTAAAGCCGGAATGCGCGGCCGCGCTTAGATACGTCGGCAGCGCCAGACCGGCCCCGGCAGCAGCGCCGGTTTTGATCACGCCACGACGCGTCAAGTTAGAAAATGACATGTATTTCCTCCCAAATGTTGAAATCACGGCCCGATTATTTTTCCGGGTCCATGATGCACAGAGGTGCAAATATGATATGAGAGGAAAACTGAAAACCGATCAACAAGCCCCTTGATAAAAACAACTATTCTGTAAATATATTCGCACAGGTTGAGGGGGAGTTGTAAATTTAATGATATTGCAGCGCAGAAAGCCGTTGATAACGCGATATAATTCGCGCGGGGATGCCGCGTGACCCGCGACGCGCTGACCGGCAGCCGTATCCGTGAACGTCGGGTGATGGCGGGGCAGAAACAGGCGGACCTTGCCAAGCGGATCGGCATCTCGGCCAGCTATCTAAATCTTATTGAACACAACCGTCGCAGAATCGGCGGGAAGCTGCTGCTGAATATCGCCGCCGCCCTTGGGGTGGAGCCGACGGCGTTGACCGAAGGGGCCGAGGCGGCGCTTATCGCCACCCTGCGCGAGGCGGCGGATGATGCGCGGCTCAGCGGGCCAGAGGCGACCCGCGCCGATGAATTTGCCGGGCGGTTCCCGGGCTGGGCCGATGTGCTGGCCAACGCACAGCGCCGGATCGCCACGTTGGAGCGTACGGTCGAAACCCTGACCGACCGGCTGGCCCATGACCCGCATCTGGCGGCCTCTATGCACGAACTGCTGACGACCGCTGCCGCGATCCGGTCCACCGCGTCGATTTTGGCCGATACCAAAACGCTTGAACCCGAATGGCGCGACCGGTTTCACATCAACATCGATCAGGACAGCCGTCGCCTTGCCGATAGCGCGCAGGCGCTTGTGGGATATCTTGAGGCCGACCCCGAAATCACCCCCGCCGCCGATTCCCCGCAAGAGGAGGTAGAGGCGTTTCTGGCCGCACATCGCTATCGTTTTGCCACGCTCGAGATCACCGAAGGGGATGCGGATGCTATCGACAAGCTGATCCAGACCGCCCCCGAACTGCAAAGCGTGGCTGCGCGTCACATCGCGCGCGATGTGTTGCAGCAGATCGCCATCGACGCCGAAGCCTTGCCGATCACGCGGCTGACACAGGCGCTTGACCGGCTTGGACCGGACCCCGTGGCGCTTGGTGCAGAGCTGCGCCAGCCCGTGGCCCGCGTCTTGCGGCGCATGGCGACGGTGCCGGAACTGGGGGCAGGGCTGGTGATCTGCGACCGGTCGGGCACGTTGATCTTTCGCAAATCCATCGACGGTTTCGTCGTGCCGCGCTTTGGGGCCTGTTGCCCGCTTTGGCCGCTGTTCGCCGTTCTGGGCAGCCCGGGCATGGTACAGAAACAACGGGTTGCGCAATTGGGGCGGGGCCATTCTGCTTTTGACTGTTTTGCCACCTGTGAGACACAGAATGTGCGCGATTACAACGCGGTACCCTTGCTCCATTCGGTGATGTTGATCCTGCCCGCGGGGCCGGACAGCGCACCCGCGCTTGATGTGGGGGCCACCTGTCGCGTCTGCCCGCGCGCGGCCTGTCCGGCGCGGCGCGAACCGTCGATCCTGAATGACGGGGTCTAGCGCGGGGCAACAGGCTTTTGACAGGGCAGGGTTTTCCGTGCATCTTGCCGCTCGGCCTACCGAGATCGCGGCACAAGCGACCAGGGCCACAGGGAGGGATTTTGCCAATGGGCAAGCATGTGGTGCTCGTGGAAGACGAGACGAACATCGCCGAGGCGATACGATTTTTACTCGGCCGTGAGGGCTGGCGCGTCGAAACGCTGGCCAATGGCGCGACAGCCGTGGAGGTGATCCGCAAGGCCAGCCCCGATCTGGTGATGCTGGATGTGATGCTGCCGGGCAAAAGCGGTTTCGAAATCCTGAAAGAACTGCGGGCGGATGCCGCGCTGGCCGATCTGCCGATCCTGATGCTGACCGCCCGCGGTCAGACCCGCGACCGCGAAATCGCACTAGAGGCCGGGGTCAGCCGGTTTATGACCAAACCGTTTTCCAATGCCGATATGCTGGCAGCCGTGCGCGATCTGACCGCCGCAGGCACCGCAAAAGCATGAGCAAGCCCCCCGGCTCGCCGCTGTTTCTGGAACGGCGCAGCTACCGGTTTCGCCGCATGATGGATGCCGTCCGTCTGCTGCCCTTGCTGGTGTTGGCCTTCTGGATGGTGCCTCTGCTCTGGCCTGTGCAGGATTCCCCCGTCGGCGCGGCCGTGCCCATGTCGCACGCGCTGCGCTATGTCTTTGGCGTCTGGCTGGCGGGCATCGTCTTGTGCTTTCTGCTCTGGCGGCGCACGGCGCGGCAGATTGCCCAGGAAGCTCAAGACTGATGGTGTCACTGAACCAGTTGGTCGCGGTCTGTCTGCTTTATGTGGTCGGGCTTTTTGCCGTGGCCTTCGCGGCAGAGCGTGCGGCGGCACGGGGGCGGGGCGACTGGCTGTTGCGCTCTCCGCTGGTCTATACGCTGTCGCTGTCAATCTATTGCACCGCCTGGACCTTTTACGGCGCCGTTGGCTATGCCGCGCGGTCGGGGTTGGAGTTTGTGACGATCTACCTTGGCCCGTCGCTGGTGATGATCGGCTGGTGGTGGGTGCTGCGGCGGTTGGTGCGCATCGGGCGGTCGCATCGGGTGACCTCTGTCGCGGATCTGATTTCCTCGCGCTACGGCAAGTCGAACCTGCTGGCGATCTTGGTCACCATCATGGCGGTGATCGGGGTGACGCCCTATATCGCGCTGCAACTTCAATCGGTTACCCTGTCCCTGTCGATCTTTGCCAGCGCCGAGCCGGGGGTGACGCCGGGCAGCGATCCGCTGAATTCCGCACAGGCGGCCTTTTGGGTCGCGGTGGGGCTGGCGCTATTCACCGTGCTCTTCGGCACCCGCAATCTCAACGTGAACGAACGCCACCACGGCGTGGTCATCGCCATCGCTGTCGAGGCGGTGGTCAAGCTGCTGGCCCTACTGGCCGTCGGCGTTTTCGTGGTTTGGGGGCTGGCAGGCGGCGTCGATCAGGCGCTGGCGCAGATTGACCGGTCGGCCCTTGGTCAATGGCAGGTCGAAGGCGGCCGTTGGGCCGCGCTGACGCTGCTGGCCGCTGCCGCCTTCATCTGCCTGCCGCGGATGTTTCAGGTGCTGGTGGTGGAGAATGACGACGAACGTCACCTGCAAACCGCCAGCTGGGCCTTCCCGCTGTATCTCATGCTGATGAGCCTGTTTGTCGTGCCGATTGCCGTGGTCGGGCTGGACCTGCTGCCCGAAGGGTCGAATCCCGATCTGTTCGTGCTGAGCCTGCCGCTCAGCCAAGGGCAGAACAGCCTTGCGATGTTTGCCTTTCTGGGGGGCTTTTCCTCGGCCACGTCGATGGTGATCGTGGCGACGTTGGCGCTGTCGACGATGGTGAGCAACCATATCGTCATGCCGATCTGGCTCACCTACGGGCAGAACTCGGTGCAGCAATCGGGCGATGTGCGTCATGTGGTGATCCTGTCGCGGCGGCTGTCGATCCTGCTGATCATCTCGCTGGGGGATTTCTATTACCGGCTGTCGGGCGGCGGCGGTGCGCTGGCGGCGATCGGGACGATCTCTTTCGGGGGGGTCGCGCAGTTCCTGCCGGTGTTGCTGGGCGGTATCTTCTGGCGCGGAGCCACGCGCACGGGGGCCGTCTGCGGGCTAAGCGTGGGCTTCGCGATCTGGGTCTATACGATGCTCTTGCCCAGCTTTGGCGCAGGCGCGGCGCTATCGGTTGCGACCTTTCAGGACGGGCTGTTCGGCATGACCTGGCTGCGTCCCGAAGCCTTGTTTGGAATCAACGGTTTGGACCCTACTGTTCACGCAGTGATCTGGAGCCTTTCACTCAATGCGCTGGTCTTTGTCGCCGTGTCCCTGTTCAGCTTTCCCGCCCCTGTCGAGCGGCTGCAAGGCGCGCAATTTGTCAATATCTTCGACCATTCCACCGCCGCCCGCGGGTGGAGCGCGTCCGTCGCGGCCAGCGAGGATCTGATGATCATGGCGCAGCGGATTTTGGGCCCCGCCGAGGCGCAGGGATTTTTCCGCGCGCAAGCCCAGTTGCAGGAAAAATCGGATGGTTTGCCAGAGCCCACGCCGCGTTTTGTCCAGGCGCTGGAGCGTGAATTGGCGGCCTCGGTCGGGGCGGCGACGGCCCATGCGATGGTGTCGCAGCTGGTCGGCGGTGCCTCTGTCTCGGTGCAGGATCTGCTGGCGGTGGCGGACGAGTCGGCGCAGATGCTGGAGTATTCAAGCCAGCTTGAAATCAAGTCGCGCGAGCTGACCGATACCGCGGCGAAGCTGCGCCGCGCCAATGACAAGCTGACGCAACTGTCGCATCAGAAAGACAGTTTTCTGAGCCAGATCAGCCATGAACTGCGCACGCCCATGACCTCTATCCGGTCGTTCTCCGAGATTCTGCGCGACGCCCAAGGGCTCGGCCCCGAGGAAAAGACGCGCTATGCCTCGATCATCCACTCCGAAACCATCCGGCTGACGCGGTTGCTGGACGATCTGCTGGACCTGTCTGTGCTGGAAAACGGCGAGGTGTCGTTGAACCGTCAGCGCGGGTCGCTGCGCGATGTGCTGGATCAGGCGGTGACCACAGCGCGCGCCGCCAATACCCGCGCGATCACCATCGACCGCGATCTGGCGGGCGAGGAGGTGATGTTGGAGACGGATCTGGACCGGCTGGTGCAGGTTTTCATCAACCTTATCACAAATGCGCAGAAGTATTGCGTTGCCGACGACCCGAAGCTGTCGATCCGCGCCCACCAGCGGGGGCAGCGCATCATTGTGGACCTGATCGACAATGGCGCGGGGATCGATGCTGCGTCTCAGGAATTGATTTTCGAAAAGTTTAGTCGTTTGCCCGGGCAGGGCGGCGAGGGGGCCGGTCTGGGACTGGCGATATGCCGCGAGATTATCAAACGTTTGCAAGGGGATATCTCGTATCTCACCGAGGTGTCGGGCACCGGTTTCCGGGTTGAACTGCCGTTGGCGCAGAACGGGGCCTAGCGATTTTTTCGGTTCTCTAAAGGGAATCGTAACTTTTCTGCGTCATTTCATAGGGTGAAATGGCAGTGAAGGAGGCGTGCGAGGGGGTAAGGGATGTGAGTTTCGTCAAATGATGCCGGTGACATCAGATGCGGGGTGACAGCGCCGTCTTGGCGCTATCCGTCGGTATGGCTTCTGCAACGGCGCGGTTGGCCTGATCCTTGGCGGATCGACCGGTGGCGCGTTGACTTCGGCGCGTTGACCCGTGGCGCGTTGCGGTTACGCGTAGGGGGCGCTGAGCACGCCGCGCATGTGGCTTAGGTCGTAGCCACCAGCCCGTGCGGCCTCAATCAGCGCGTCTGCCGGTTGTTCGCCTGCCTGACCCAAGGCCCAAGCGATGGTCGACCGTGTGCCCGAGGCGCAATAGGCCAGAACAACCTCGTCCTGCGCTACGCCGATCTCGCGGTTACGGGCAATAACATCTGGGGTCATCGTTTGGTGCGTCAGCTCTTGCACCGCAAAGCGCAGTCCAGCCGCCTCTGCCGCGGCCTGGATGGCGGCATGCTGATGGCTGGGGGGCACTTCCGCGTCGGGACGGTTGCACAGGATCAAGGTAACGCCAGCCTCTTTGATCGCCTCCATATCGGAGGGGTCGATCTGAGGGGCAGCAAAGAAGCGGGGGGTGATTTGACGAATATCCATAGTTTGACTTATCCAGCCGCCCGCGTTGTGTCTAGTATCCGCCGCGCTTTGGGGGCGATCATCATACCCGCCAGCATGGTGATCAGAAAAATCAGGCCGCCCAAGCCTCCAAAGCCAAGCGACGCCAGCGCAGGCCCCGGGCAAAGCCCGACCAGCCCCCAGCCCGCGCCGAAGAGCACGGCCCCCACGATCAGCTTGCGGTCCAGCCGCGGGTCGGGGCGTTCGGGGAAGTCACCGCCCACCACGGGCCGCCGCCCACGGGTCAGCGCCCAAGCGACCGCCATCGGCAAAATGGCCCCGCCCATAACAAAGGCGAGCGTCGGATCCCAATCCCCGAAGAAATCCAGAAACCCCTGGACCTTTTGGGTATCGGTCATGCCCGACAGATATAGTCCGGTACCAAACAAGGCCCCGGCGAGGGCGGCAAGCATATTGCGCATCTCAGACCCCTCCGACAAGGGCGCGCAGGGCGACAACCATCAGCGCGCCTGCCGCGACATAAACGAGCGTGGCAACGATACCGCGTGGGCTCAGCCGCGAAATGCCGCAGACCCCGTGGCCCGAGGTACAGCCATTGCCGATGCGCGTGCCCAGCCCGACCAGAAGACCGGCCGCGCCGACCAGCCACAGGTTCTCTGTCAGGTTGGTGGTCGCAGGGACGGGGGAAAAGACTGCGATCACCGCAGGGAGGATGATCAGCGCCGCCAGAAAGCTGCCGCGTTCGGCCCAAGCGCCGCGCGCCGATCCGTCCACCAGCCCGCCGATAATGCCGCTGGCCCCCATGATGCGGCCATTCCCCAACAGGTAGACCGCAGCGCCGCTGCCAATCATCAGCCCGCCAATCAGGCCCCAAATCCAATCTGCTTCAATCATATGCTATATCGCCCTTTCGTACCGCCGTAAGCGGCGGGTGTCGGGAAAACATATAATGAATGCTGAATGTGTGGCAAGCCGCAAGCGCGAGGTTGACGCTGTGTCGGTCTCTGGGCGTTTGTTATCTATAGAGACAGGGGCGTTATCTATAGAGACAGGGGCAGAAAGTGGCCGTCACCTGCCTTAGCCGAGGATGATACCGACCACGACCATCATCAGCCCGATCACCGACAGCAGCAATGCGCCAAGGTTCATCGGCAGCACTTTTTGCAGGACGATCCGCATCTCTTCTTCGGGCAGGGCCGCGCGTTTGGCACGGGCCACGCGCAGGATACACCAGACAAGCCCGACCAACCCTACAAAGGAGATCGCCGCGCCCGCCCAGATCAGGACGTCAAAGAGTGAAAGAGATGCATTTTCCATAGGCCGCGAGCTATCCGAATTCCGCCCAATGGGCAAGAGTGGCTTGCGGCAGCGCAGGCACGCGGGTAGTCAATGCGCTGACCCATTCAAGACATAGGACGCCCCAGATGAGCGACAGTGCCACCAATCCCGAATCCCAAGACCCCATCGGTGATGCCACATATCGCGTGACCGCGAATGAGCTGCGCCAGTTCGTAGAGCGGATCGAACGGCTGGATGCCGAGAAGAAAGACCTCGCCGAACAGCAAAAAGAGGTGATGGCCGAAGCGAAATCCCGCGGATACGACACCAAGGTGCTGCGCAAGATCATCGCTCTGCGCAAGCGTGAAGCTGATGATATCGCCGAAGAAGAAGCCGTGCTTGAGATGTATAAAGAAGCGCTTGGCATGTCCTGAGCCGGATGCGGTGCCTCGGGGGCTGATTATGCGCCCACTGGACGCCGCGCGAGACGTTTAATGCCATCGGTACGCGGGGGCAGGGGGCAATTCGCCCCGTCCCACGGGACCCCGCCGCCAAATCCGCTTGCGCCCAAGCGCAGGCCCCAATAGAAGAGCGGAAATTTTTCCGCCCGCGCCCCGCAATGCGCGGCCTTACCCTATGGAGCAAACATGCAGGTCAACGAGACGCTGAACGAAGGTCTGAAACGCGGCTATGCCATCACTGTGACAGCAGCTGAGCTGGAGGCCAAGGTCAACGAAAAGCTGGCCGAAGCGCAGCCCGAAGTCGAGATGAAGGGTTTCCGCAAAGGTAAAGTCCCAATGGCGCTGCTGAAAAAGCAGTTCGGCCAAAAGGTTATGGGCGAAGCAATGCAGGAAAGCATTGATGGCGCCATGCAAGAGCATTTTGAAAAGTCCGGCGATCGCCCTGCGATGCAGCCCGACGTCAAAATGGCGAATGAAGACTGGAAAGAAGGCGACGACGTCGAGGTCACCATGACCTACGAAGCACTGCCCGAGATCCCAGAAGTAGACCTGTCGTCCATCACGCTGGAAAAAATGGTTGTCAAAGCTGATGACGCCGCCGTTGAAGAGGCGCTGGCCAACCTGGCAGAGACCGCACAGGACTTTGAAGCCCGTGAAGAAGGTGCCAAGGCAGAAGACGGCGACCAGATCACACTGTCTCTTATACACATCTCCGAGCCCACGAGACCGTACTAGATCTCGTA
>OJBE01000240.1_pt1 | contig 13580 bp, 12 predicted proteins | sample 1590521 | NCBI WGS metagenome assembly OJBE01 (sample SAMN05416807, study PRJEB24817) | seawater metagenome | isolation source: Sea water | place: Canada:Atlantic | collected 2013-07
ACGAGATCTAGTACGGTCTCGTGGGCTCGGAGATGTGTATAAGAGACAGGGTCGGCCGCACTCGGATGGGAGAATGACATGAGCAAACAATCAGATAACCCCGCCGACGCGTTCAAAAAGGCTTTGGCCGAAGCGACCAAGGTCATGTCGAACGATCCTGATCTCACGGTCAGCTATTCCGTTGATCCGTCGGGGCTGAGCGGGGATTCCATGCGCCTGCCTCAGGTCAGTCGTCGCATGACCCGCGAGGAAGTCCTGCTGGCCCGTGGCACCGCTGACGCGCTGGCGCTGAACCGCCGCTATCACAACGGCCAGACCCACGCGAAATACATGCCCGCCGGTGACATGGCCCGCGATCTTTATGAAGCGATGGAAACCGCCCGCTGCGAAGCCGTAGGTGCCCGCGACATGCCCGGCACCGCGGGCAATATCGACGCGAAGATCAAATACGACTCCCTGCGCAAGGGCTATGATCAGGCCAAGCAGCCCTCGGACGTGCCTTTGGCGACGGCGGCAGGCTATCTGGTGCGCCATCTGGCGACGGGGCGTGACATGCCCGCCGGTGCCGCCAACGCTATGGAGCTGTGGCGCGGCTATATCGAGGATCAGGCCGGTGGCACGCTCGAGACGTTGAACGACACGCTGGATGATCAGGCCGCCTTTGCCCGCTTTGCGCGCAAGATGATCGTTGATCTGGGCTATGGCGATCAGCTGGGCGATGACCCCGACCAAGGCGACGACGACCAAGACAGCGCCGAGGAAGAAGGCACCGAAGAAGAGCAAGAGCCCGATAGCACCGGTCAGGACGATCAGGACGACGACGAGGCAGAAGCCTCGCCCGAGCAGTCGCAAGAGCAGCAGCAGGATGAATCGCAGGCGCAGGTGTCGATGGATGACACCGCCGATCAGGAGCTTGGCGAAGAGGCCGAGATGCCCGATGGCGATGCCCCGATGGAGCCGCCCGCCCCGCCGCAAGCCTCGGACGCGGACCCGAATTATCTGGTGTACCAGACCGATCATGACGAGGTGATCGGGGCCGAAGACCTTGCCGAACCGGCAGAGCTTGAACGCCTGCGCGCCTATCTGGATCAGCAGCTAGAACCGCTGAAAGGCGCGGTCAGCCGTCTGGCGAACAAGCTGCAACGTCGCTTGCAGGCGCAGCAGAACCGGTCGTGGGAATTCGACCTAGAGGAAGGCACACTGGATGCCGGCCGTCTGGCCCGTGTCGTGGCCAACCCCACAACCCCGCTGTCGTTCAAGGTCGAACAGGACACCGAATTCCGCGACACCTGTGTCACCTTGCTGCTGGATAACTCCGGCTCGATGCGCGGGCGTCCGATTTCCATCGCCGCGATCTGCGCCGATGTTCTGGCCCGCACGCTGGAACGTTGCAACGTCAAGGTCGAGATCCTGGGCTTTACCACCCGCGCCTGGAAAGGCGGCCAAGCCCGCGAGGCCTGGTTGAACGACGGCCGTCCGGTCCAGCCGGGCCGTCTGAATGACCTGCGCCACATCATCTATAAATCCGCCGACGCCCCCTGGCGGCGCACGCGGCCCAATCTGGGGCTGATGATGAAAGAAGGCTTGCTGAAAGAGAATATCGACGGGGAGGCGCTGGAATGGGCGCACCGCCGGATGATCGCCCGCCACGAGGCGCGCAAGATCCTGATGGTGATCAGCGATGGTGCGCCTGTGGACGACAGCACCCTATCGGTTAACCCTGCAAATTATCTTGAAAAACACCTGCGCGACGTGATCGCCATGGTCGAGAAACGCAAGGCGGTGGAACTGCTGGCCATCGGCATTGGCCACGACGTCACCCGCTATTATGACCGCGCCGTCACGATCACCGATGTGGACCAGCTGGCCGGTGCGATGACCGAACAGCTGGCTGCGCTGTTTGATACCGATCCCCGTGCGCGGGCCCGTGTCATGGGCATGCGCCGCGCAAGCTGAGGGTAAGGGACGCTCCGCGGGGAGTTTTAAGAGCAAAATGAAGAATGGGGTGGGGATATGTTTCAATCGTTCGAGGTAACCTCGCGGCCGGAACAAGGGCCGCCACGGCTGGCGGCGCTGCGCCAAGAGCTGCAGGCAGAGGCGCTTGACGGGTTTCTGGTGCCCCGCGCTGACGCGCATCAGGGCGAATATGTTGCCCCCCGTGACGACCGGTTGAAATGGCTCACGGGGTTCACCGGATCGGCCGGTTTCTGTGCCGCTTTGCGCGATGTGGCGGGCGTGTTTATCGACGGGCGCTACCGCACGCAGGTCAAGGCGCAGGTCGCGGATGTCTATACGCCCGTGGCCTGGCCCGAAGTCTCGCTGGCCGAATGGCTGCGCGCACAGCTGCCTCAGGGTGGCGTTATCGGCTTTGATCCCTGGCTGCATGCCGCCGGGCAGATCGCCCAGCTTGAGGACGCCTTGGACAGCAGCGGCATCACGCTGCGCCGCACCGATAATCTGGTCGACCGCATCTGGGAGGACCAGCCCGCCCCGCCCATGAACCCCGGCAAGGTCCACCCGATCGACTATGCGGGCGAGGCCCATGGCGATAAGATCGCGCGGCTGGCCGAAGGGCTGCTCGACAAGGGCCTAGGGGCCGCGGTGATCACCCTGCCCGACAGCCTGTGTTGGCTGCTGAACATCCGCGGGTCCGATATCGCGCGCAATCCGGTCGTGCATGGCTTTGCCGTGCTGCACAGCGCGGGTCACGTGGACGCGTTCGTCGCCCCCTCCAAGCTGGAGGGGCTTGAGGCGCATTTGGGCGCGCACGTGACCCTTCATGCGCCAGAGGCGTTTTTGGATGCGCTTGGCGACCTGTCGGGCCCCGTGCTGGTCGAGAAGGCCACCGTGCCTGTGGCTGTTTGGGACGCTTTGGGCGACAGGATCGTCTGGGGCGACGACCCCTGCGCCCTGCCCAAAGCCTGCAAGAACGCGGCGGAGATCGAAGGCTCTGTCGCGGCGCATTTGCGCGACGGGGCGGCCTTGGTCGAGGTGCTGGCCTGGCTGGACGCGCAGCCTGCGGGCAGCGTGACGGAGACGCAAGTGGTGACCCAGCTGGAGACCGCGCGCCGCCGTGATCCGGCCTTGCAAGAGATCAGCTTTGAAACCATTGCCGGCACCGGCCCCAATGGTGCGATCATGCATTACCGCGTGACCGAGGACACCGATAGCATTTTGCAAGACGGGCATCTGCTGGTGCTGGATTCGGGCGGGCAATATCTGGATGGCACCACCGACATCACCCGCACCATCGCCATCGGCACGCCGCCGGTCGAGGCGAAAGAGGCGTTTACCCGTGTGCTGAACGGTTTGATCGCCATGAGCCGCCTGCGCTGGCCCCAAGGGCTGGCCGGGCGCGATATCGAGGCTGTGGGGCGTTTGCCGCTCTGGATGGCGGGGCAGGATTTCGATCACGGGCTGGGCCATGGCGTCGGGGCCTATCTGAGCGTGCACGAAGGGCCACAACGGCTGAGCAAGCTGAGCACGGTGCCCCTGTCCGAGGGCATGATCCTGAGCATCGAGCCAGGCTATTACCGCGAGGGGGCCTTTGGCATCCGGCTCGAAAACCTTGCCGTGGTGCGGTCTGCGCCTGATCTGCCGGGCGGGGACGCGCATCGCGCCATGCTGTCGTGGGAGACGCTGAGCTTTGCGCCCATCGACACGCGGCTGATCGTGCCGCAGATGCTGACCCAAGATGCGCGAGACTGGCTGAACGCCTATCATCGCGACGTTGCGGAAAAGATCGGGCCGCGGCTATCACCGGTTGCAAAACTGTGGTTGGATGCGGCAACAGCGCCGGTTTGAGCGCGATATATTTCAGTTCATTCAGGGAGGACGGTCAGCAATGGCAGACCATATCAAGATATTGAAGTCGAACGGAACATGGACGGTGCGCGCAGGGGGCGCGGTACTGGCCGAAACACGTAACGCGCTTGAGCTGCGCGAAGGCGACCACGACGCGGTAATCTATATCCCCCGTTCGGATATTGCCATGGCGTTTCTGGACAAGACCGACAAGACCACCCACTGCCCGCATAAGGGCGATGCGCATTATTTCTCGGTCGTGACCAAAAGCCGGACCTTGGAAAACGTGGCATGGTCCTACGAGGACCCCAGCGAGGATGTCGCCGAGATCAAGGGCCATCTGGCCTTCTACCAATTGCCCGAGGTTGCGGTCGAACAAATCTAGGGCCCCCGAAAGGGCCCTGGAAATTCAAGATCGAAGCAAGGGGGGCTGCGGCCCCTCTTATGCGTTCAGCAGCCAGCTTGTGTCCGCGCTGAGATCGGCGGCGCTGGTGTTTTGCACGATCACCACGACATTGCCGTTGACCACAAGTTCACTGTCGGTGCCATTGGCCGCGGCGCGGATTTCGAACATCCCGTCACCGGGGGCAAATTGCGCGGGCGAGCCTTGGGTTTCCTGCAGGTACAGCCCGTCTTCGGCGAGATTAAAGTCGGTCACGATGACCGGGGCTTTGCCCACTTGATCATAGCCGATGGCATTAATCACGTCGGCCCCGTCGCCCCCTGTCACGGTATCGCCGTCGTTGGCGCTGATGGTGTCGTTGCCATCGCCCCCCAGCACGACGTCTGCCATCGTATCGGTATCACCCGACACATTGCCGTTGAGGTTGAAGTCGAACGCGCGGATCACATCGTCACCGGCACCGCCGTCAATACTGTCGGTCCCCAGCCCCGAGATCAGGAAGTCATTCCCCGCCCCGCCGTTCAACGTGTCGTCGCCCATACCGCCGAATAGCGCGTCATTGCCAGCGTCGCCATCAATCAGGTCGTCGCCCCTGTTGCCTGCCAGCTTGTCCGGCCCCTCGCCGCCTGACAGCGTGTCATTGCCGGGGCCCGCGTTGATCGTATCGGCACCTGCATCGCCAGACAGCGCATCATTGCCACTGCCGCCGTTGATCAGATCGCTTTGGGTGCCGCCGCTGATCACATCGTCGCCGCCATTGCCATTCAGCGTGTCGTTCAACCCGCCCCCCATCAACGTGTCGTTCCCGATGTTGCCGTTCAGCAGGTCGTTGCCGCCCTGCCCGTCAAGCATATCATCGCCCGCCAACCCGCTCAGCGTATCGCTGCCAACCCCGCCCATCAGCGTGTCATTGCCCTGCCCGCCAAACAGGATGTCGCGCCCGTCGGTGCCTTGCAATGTATCATCCCCCGCCGTCCCGGTTTGCGACTGTGCGTCATCCTCGGGCGGTTGCGCGGTGTCGTCGATCGTCTCGACCGCTGGATCCTCCTCGGTCGGCACATCTGTTGGTGCCTCGGCTTCAGGCTCTGCCGGGTCGGGGGTCAGCGCGTCGTCCATACCTGCGCCCGTGGTCGTCCCCATATCGGGCATGCCGATGGGGATTTCTTCGTCCTCGACCTCATCCTCCGTATCCTCGCCAAACGGGTCAAACACGGCCAGCATCGGGCCGAAAGCGGCAAAGAGCATGACGAGCAAAGGTGACATGGCAACATCCTGTTTTGACACAGTTTGCCCCCTGCTCGTGGCACCAGTTGGGTCTGGGTAAGGATAAATTAAGGCAGCCGCCTTAAAGCGCGACCAGCTGCCCCGCTTCAAGCCGGATCTGGCGGTCCATCCGCGCGGCAAGCTCAAGGTTGTGGGTCGCGATCACCGCCGACAGCCCCGTGCCCCGCACCAGCGTCATCAGCGCGGCAAAGACCTGATCCGAGGTGGTCGGATCAAGGTTGCCTGTGGGCTCATCCGCCAGCAGCAGCCGCGGCGCATTGGCCAGCGCACGGCAGAACGCGACCCGTTGCTGTTCGCCCCCCGACAGCGCCGCCGGGCGGTGGTCGGCGCGGTGGCCGATACCGACCTCTTCCAGCAAGGACAGCGCGCGGGTCTGCGCCTCGGACTGCGAGACACCGTTTGCCAGCTGCGGCAACACGATGTTTTCCAGCGCAGAAAATTCAGGCAGCAGGTGGTGGAACTGGTAGATGAACCCCACATCGCGCCGCCGCACGCCTGTGCGTTTGCGATCGGACTGCCCTGTCATATCGGTGCCGCCGATTTCAACCGTCCCCGCGTCGGGCGTGTCCAGCAGACCCGCGATATGCAGCAGCGTCGACTTGCCCGCGCCAGAGGGGGCGACCAGTGCGACGACCTCTCCGGCGGCGACGGTCAGGTCGATGCCGCGCAGCACGTTGACTTCGTTCGGTTGGCCGGGGTTGTAGGATTTGCCAATCCCCGAGAGCCGCAAAACAGGATCATTCATAGCGCAGCGCCTCGACTGGGTTCATGCGCGCGGCACGGCGCGCGGGGAAGATGGTGACGACGAAGGACAGGCCAAGCGACAGGCCGATGGCCGACATCACGTCACCGAATTGCAGTTTGGCGGGCAGGAAGTAGATGCCGCGGATCGACGGATCCCATGCGTTGCCACCGGAGAGGTAGTTCACGACGGCAAAAATCTGATCGACATAGAGCGCGAAGAGACAGCCAAGGATCACCCCCATCGCGGTGCCGATGATGCCCGTGAAGGCCCCGCAGATGAAGAACACGCGCAGGATCGACCCTTCGCTTAAGCCCATGGTGCGCAGGATCCCGATGTCGCGCCCCTTGTTCTTGACCAGCATGATCAGGCCCGAGACGATATTCATCGCCGCGATCAGCACAAGGATGCTGAGGATCACGAACATCACGCGGTCCTCGATATCCAGCGCGCTTAAAAACGAGCCCGACGCATCGCGCCATGTCCAGATCAGGCCGCGTTCCCCCGCGGCGGATAGCAGCGGCACGGTCAGATCATCCACGCTATCGGGGTTTTCGACCATCACCTCAAGCTCATCGGCGACGCCTTCGCGGTTGAAGAAGGACTGCGCCTCGGCCAGAGGCAGATAGGCGCGGGTGCGGTCGATGTCATAGCGCCCGGCCGAGAAGATATAGGTCACCTCGTAGCCATTCACGCGGGGCGAGGTGCCAAAGGCGGTTTTCACCCCGTTCGGAGAGATGATCTTGATCGTGTCGCCCAAGCCGACCCGCAGTGCTTGTGCCACGCCGGACCCGATGGCGATGCCCTGTTCGAAATCGGCCAGATCGCCATCGGCGGTTTCGGGGTTGGCGATGCGCGGGATATTGGCCAGATCGGCGGCCTCGATGCCAAAAATCTCGATCCCTGCGTTGGCCTGACCCTTGTTGGCCATCACCTGACCGCGCACCAAAGGGGCCACCTGCGTCACGCCCGGCACCTGGGCCACACGCGCGGCCATCTCGGTGTAATCGGGTATCCCCGTCTGGGACACGCCGTTCTCATCCACCGACGCCATATTATACACGGTCACATGGGCATTGGCCCCTAGGATCGTATCGACGAATTCAGCCCGAAAGCCCGACCGCACGGCAAGGGTCGCGATCAGGGCAAAGACCGCCAGCGTGATCCCGATCAGGCTGATCCAGGTCATCACGCTCACGCCACCTTCGGCGCGACGCGCACGCAGATAGCGCCAGGCGATCATCCATTCAAAAGGGGCGAAGGGCGGTGTCGAGGATACTGGTTTGGCCAAGGGCTGGTTCCGATCTGGGATCAATCGCGCGCAACCTCGCGGTTTCGGCGCATCGGGTCAAGCGAGGAGTGGTCGCGCGGCAGCTTGTACCGCAGGTAAAGCTGCGCGCGTCAGCGGCCCTGCGCCGGTATGCGGGCACCGCGCCGCCGGAACGGGGCGCGTAACAGTCGCAGCAATACACCCAGCCCCAAGCCGCCCGCGACAAAGCCCGCACCGGCAAACACCACCCCGGCAAAGTTCAACGGTACGGCGGGCTGAAACGCCTGCCACGCCGCCCCCGCGATCTGCGGGTCCGACATCTGCGGCAGATGGTAGGCGCGCATGAAAGGCCCCTGCCCCTGCAATCGGGTCAGGGCGGTTTGCAATGTCTCGTAGCGGGCAAAGGTCGCGGCCATATCGGCGCGGCGACGCTCCATAAAGTCGGTGCCGGTCATCTGCGCCAAGGCATCGCTGCGCGACAGGCCGACCGCTTGGGCGCTGGCATCGAAATCGGCAACGACCTCGTGCAGCGCATCGACCGCCCCGCCCAACCGTTGCAGATATTGTTGCGAGTATTCGGGGAATTGCGAAGTCACCGCCGCGCCCGCCACACCGCCAGCAAGGGTCAGCGCCCGCAGGATCATGAAACGCCCCAAAGGTCCGTTGTGCAGCGCTTCATGATCCGCCCCCGTTCTTCAAGGCCCGTCGTTACAAGGCCCGCCGTTAAAGGTTAAGCGATACCGCGATAAATCCCGGCGATCTTTTCGACCGCGGCCTCTGGCGTCATCTCTTCGCTTTCGCCGCTGCGGCGCGAGGTCAGCTCGACCACACCGTTTTTCAGCCCCCGCGGCCCGACGGTGATCCGCCATGGGAGGCCGATCAGGTCCATCGTCGCGAACTTGCCACCCGCGCGTTCCTTGGTGTCGTCATACAGCGGGTCCAGACCCAGAGCCTGCAGGCTGGCATACAGCGCCTCACAGGCCGCATCCGCCTGTTCGTCGCCCTGCTTGAGGTTCACAATCCCTACATGGAAGGGCGTCACGCCCTCGGGCCAGATGATGCCCTTGTCGTCATGCGATGCCTCGATGATCGCGCCCAGCAGACGGCTGACGCCGATGCCGTGCGACCCCATGTGCACCGGCACAGGCTTGCCATCAGGCCCCTGTACGGTCGCCCCCATCGGTTCGGAATATTTCGTCCCGAAATAGAAGATCTGCCCCACTTCGATCCCGCGCGCGCTGCGCTGGCGTTCGGCGGGGACTTCGGCAAAAAGCGCTTCGTCATGGGTCTCGTCCGTGCGGGCATAGCGCGAGGTGAACTCCTCCATCACGGCCTGACACTGGTCGACGGAATCATAATCGATCTCGCGGTCGCCGAACTTCAGCTCGGTGATCTGGCTGTCATAGAACACCTCGGATTCGCCGGTTTCCGCCAGCACGAGGAATTCATGCGTGTCGTCGCCGCCGATCGGGCCGGAATCCGCGCGCATCGGGATCGCCTGGAGCCCCATGCGTTCATAGCTGCGCAGATAGGTCACCAGATGGCGGTTATAGGCGTGCAGCGCATCTTCTTTCGTCAGATCAAAGGTATAGCCGTCCTTCATCAGGAACTCGCGGCCCCGCATGACGCCGAAACGGGGGCGGACCTCGTCGCGGAATTTCCACTGGATGTGGTACAGCGTCATCGGCAGGTCTTTATACGACCCGACGTGGCTGCGGAAGATATCGGTGATCATTTCTTCGTTCGTGGGGCCATAAAGCATATCGCGGTCCTGACGGTCCTTGATGCGCAGCATCTCGGGGCCATAGGCGTCAAAGCGGCCGGATTCCTTCCACAGGTCCGCCGATTGCAGCGTCGGCATCAGCATCGGGATGTGGCCCGCACGCTGCTGTTCTTCGTGCACGATGGTTTCGATCTTGCGCAGCACCTTGAAGCCAAGCGGCAGCCACGAATAGATCCCCGCCGCCGATTGCTTGATCATGCCCGCCCGCAGCATCAACCGGTGGCTGACAATCTGCGCCTCAGAGGGGTTTTCCTTGAGCACAGGCAAAAAATAACGGGACAGACGCATGATGATCCTCTCAGAGTGAATTGGCACCTGACTATGATAATCCCCGCGCCGAGACAATCACGAACAGAAGGGGCACCAACAGCGGGGCACCAGGTCCCGCGTCCCGCAACCGATTGACCCTCGGCGCACAGACGCGTTTGTTGTCAGCGGCACAAAACAAAAAGGACGCCCCATGACCCTGATCCTAGAGCCCGCGCGCGAAACCCCTGTGATCCACGAGACCGGCGTGCTGGTGATCGGCTCCGGCCCCGGTGGTCTGGCCGCGGCCCTTGCCGCCGCCCGCGCGGGGGCAGAGGTGACGCTGCTCGACCGGTTCGGCTGCTTTGGCGGCAATATCACCGTGGTCGGGGTCGAAGGCTTTGCCTGGTACCGCCATGAACAGACGATAGAGGCCGGCGGCATTGGCTGGGAATTCGAGGAACGCGCCAAGGCGATGGGGGCTGCCAGCCCTGAATCCCAATCGCTCAGCTACGAGCTGGACAGCGAGGGGTTCAAACTTGTCGCCGACCGGCTGGTGACCGAAGCAGGCATCCACCCGATGCTGCACCGCCAGTTCGTAGCGCCCATCATGGAGGGCGACACGATCCGGGGTGTCATCGTCGAATCAAAAGCAGGCCGCGAGGCGATCCTCGCCAAAATCGTGATCGATGCCACGGGCGACGCCGATGTCGCCCACCGTGCCGGTGCCCCGACCTACAAGACCCCGGTCGAGGAGATGCAGGCCGCCTCGGTCATGTTCCACATCGCGGGCGTCGATAAGGCGGCCTTCATGGCGGGGGTCAAGGCCGACCCGCAGACCTATGCCAATTGGTCCACAGGCGAATGGGTGGTCGAAACCGATGGCAAGGAAGACGCGATGTTCTCTCCGTTTCTGGCCAAACCCTTTGCCCAGGCCATCCGCGACGGGCGTATGCCCGCCAACCTCAATACCATCGGGGGCACATGGGGCGCTGTGCATGACAGTGGCGAAATGACCTATATGAACCTGATCCACCTTGCGGAATGCGACGGCACCGACCCCGACAGCATGACCCGCTTCGAGATCGAGGGCCGCGCGCAGGCGATGCACGCGATTGACGCGCTCAAGGCCTATACGCCGGGCTGCGAGACCGCGCGGCTGCGCAATTTCGGCATGAGCATTGGCATCCGCGATACGCGCAAGATCGACGCGGTCTACAATATGACCGAAACCGACGTGCGCCAGCAGGCCCGATTTGACGACAGTATCGGCATCTACCCCGAGTTCATCGACGGCTACGGCGTGTTGATCATCCCCACCACGGGGCGCTACATGCATATCCCCTACCGTGCGATGCTGCCCAAAGGGGTGAAGAATCTGCTCGTCGCGGGCCGCGCCATCGGCGGCGATAAAATCGCCCATGCCGCCACGCGCAACATGGCGTGCTGCACAGTGGCGGGCCAAGGCGCGGGCGTCGCGGCGGCCATCGCGCTGGCTTCGGGCTGCCCGCTGGACGCCGTGCCGTTGCAACGCGTGCAAAAAACCCTGCAAGATCAGGGCGTCCGCCTGCATTGACCGCGCCACGCCCGCTTCCAAATGGCTTTAAATCCTCGCCGAAGGCACCTGCCCTATCGGCGGGTGCTGCCGATCCATTTCACCACGGGCCTTGAAAAATCGCCCCCGTTGCGCAATGTCGACCGAAACCAGAATGCGAGGATGCGGCATGGGCCTGCCTATCAGAGATCAGATGAAATACTGGGGTGTCGCGGGGGCGCTTTTTCTGGTGTTCCTGTGGTTCACCGGTGACGTGCTGCTGCCGTTTCTGATCGGGGCGGCGATTGCCTATTTCCTGGATCCCGTGGCCGACCGGCTTGAAGCCATGGGTCTAAGCCGCGCGATGGCCACGATGGTGATCACGCTTGTCGCCTTGCTGATCTTTGTGCTGATGGCCCTGCTGGTGATCCCGACCTTGATCAATCAGGCCGTCAACCTGTTCGAGGTCGCCCCCGAGCTGACCCGCAATTTCACCAATTTCCTGACCGAACGTTTCCCCGCCCTGCTTGACGAAGGATCGACCCTGCGCAGCTCGATCAACTCTATCGGGTCGACCATTCAGGAACGGGGCGGCGAGGTGCTGAACACGGCGATTTCCTCGGCGGCGTCGCTGCTGAACGTGATGGTGCTGTTTGTGATCGTGCCGGTGGTTGCCGTCTATCTGCTGCTGGACTGGGACCGTATGGTCGCCCAGATCGACCGTTTGCTGCCGCGCGACCACGCGCCGGTGATCCGTCGCCTTGCGCGTGACATCGACCGCACGCTGGCGGGGTTCATCCGCGGCATGGGCACCGTCTGCCTGATTTTAGGGGCCTATTATGCCATCGCGCTGATGCTGGTGGGGCTGCAATTCGGCCTTGTCGTGGGCTTTATCGCGGGTCTGGTCACCTTCATCCCCTATCTCGGCGCGGTTCTGGGCGGAGCCTTGGCCATCGGTCTAGCGCTGTTCCAGTTCTGGGGGGATTGGTTCTCGATCGGGATGGTGGCGGGCATCTTCGTGCTCGGCCAGATGATTGAAGGCAACTTCCTCACCCCCAAGCTGGTGGGCAATTCGGTCGGGCTGCATCCGGTCTGGCTGATCCTCGCGCTGTCGGTCTTTGGCTCTTTGTTCGGCTTTGTCGGCATGCTGGCCGCCGTGCCGATTGCCGCCGCCCTTGGCGTGATTGCACGCTTCGCGACCGAGCAATATGTCGAAAGCTCGCTGTATCAGGGCACGCAGCGCAAGACCTTGGACGAAACGGCGGACTGACACGATGGCACAACAGCTTGGACTTGACCTTCCCAGCCGCCCCGCACTGGGACGGGACGACTTTTTCGTCGCCCCGTCCAACGCGATTGCCGTGGCCATGATCGAGGGCTGGCAGGCCTGGGCGGGGCGCAAGATGGTGCTGACCGGACCGCCCGGATCAGGCAAGACCCATCTGGCGCATGTCTGGGCCAATCTGTCCGGCGCAGGTATCATCGACGCGCGTGACATTGCCACAGGCGATATCCCCGCGCTGGCCCAAGGCCCGCTGGCGGTCGAGAACGTGCCCGACATCGCGGGCGACAATGCGGCCGAGACGCATCTTTTCCACCTGCACAATCTGGTGCTGGCCGAAGGCCATAGCCTGCTGCTGACCGGCACCCCGGCGGTGCCCCAATGGGGGCTGCATCTGCCTGATCTGACCAGCCGTATGCGCGCGGCGACGGCGGCCGCACTTGAAGCGCCCGATGACAGCCTGCTCACGGCCGTCATGGCCAAGCTGCTGGCCGACCGCCAGCTGACCCCCAAACCCGATGTGATCCCCTATCTGCTGCTGCGTATGGACCGGTCTTTCGCAGCTGCGGGTGATCTGGTCGCGGCCCTGGATGCCGCCAGTCTGGCGCAACAAAAGCCGGTGACACGGACGCTGGCCGCACAAGTGCTGGACAATGGGTTTAACGCCGCGCGATAATCTTCTCAGATTTCGTCACAAACCCATTACAATGCAACGCCATAAGGCCGTCATGACAAACGCTGACTTTCTCGAATCCGCCTTCGTGCCGCCGCAGGATATGCCCGATCTGGACATCACCGGCCCCGGTCGTTTCTATAACCGCGAGCTCAGCTGGCTCGGGTTCAACTGGCGTGTTCTAGAAGAGGCGAAGAACCCCCGCGTGCCGCTGCTGGAACGCCTGCGCTTCCTGTCGATCTCGGCAGGCAACCTCGACGAATTCTATACCGTGCGTGTTGCGGGCCTGCGCGAGCTTGCCCAGGCGGGCAACACCACCCCGGCCAGCGACGGGCTGACCCCTGCCCAGCAACTGGTGCTGATCAACGAAGACGCGCGCAAGCTGATGACCGAACAACAGCGCGTGCTGGTCGATCTGATGTCCGAGATGGACGACCAGAATATCATGCTCGAACGCGCCGCTGATCTGGACGCGGCCGATCTGGCCTATCTTGACGATGTATTCCTGCACCTGTCTCTTATACACATCTCCGAGCCCACGAGACCGTACTAGATCTCG
>OJBE01000246.1_pt1 | contig 13472 bp, 12 predicted proteins | sample 1590521 | NCBI WGS metagenome assembly OJBE01 (sample SAMN05416807, study PRJEB24817) | seawater metagenome | isolation source: Sea water | place: Canada:Atlantic | collected 2013-07
CAGCACGACATTCGCCCCTGCGTCTGCAAAAACCCGTGCCGCTTCGGCCCCAATCCCGCGGCTGGCACCGGTGATCATCACGGTTTTACCTGTCATATCCATCGTATAATTCCCTTCGTCATCAATAAGCCCCGCACGGGGCCTGCCGTACACGGCGTTTGGTGACATCGTTAGCAACAACATCCGCCAGCGCCAATCAAAAGCGCCCCCGCGGGCGGAACATCGCAGATTGGCGCGGGTCGCTTTGCCTTGTAAGGTGGCGTCGGGCGCTTACCTTTAGCGCAACCGCGCTGTCACCGGATAGCCGCCCGCGATTTGCGACAAAGGAATTTTTCATGATCCGCCCTCTCTTCGGCAGTGCCGCCCTCTCAGTTCTTTTCACCTCGTCCAGCGCTTTGGCGGATGTGACGCCGCAGGATGTGTGGCGTGACTGGCAGGACCATATGCAAAGCATGGGCTATGCGCTGACGGCCACCGAAAAGGTATCCGGGGATACGCTCGCGGTGAGCAATGTCCGCTTTGATCTGACGAGCGAGCCTGATCTGGGCCAGATCTCGATGTCGCTTGAACAATTGAGCCTTGTGCAAAACGACGATGGCACCGTGTCGGTGGTCATGCCCGACGCAATGCCCTTGGTGTTCGAAATCACCCCGACCGACCCGGATGAAGACCGCGTGCGCGCAGCGCTTATTGTGAACCAGACCGGCCAAGACATGCGCGTGAGCGGGACGCCGACCGACCTGAGCAGCGCCTATGCTGCCGGTCTTCTAGGCTTGACGCTGGATCAGATGACGGTGGGCGACGAGACCTTCGGCCCCGACAACGCCTCGCTGAATGTGGTGCTGAACAACGTCGAATACGCCTCTAAATCGGTGCTGGACGATATGCGCGCCTATGCGCAGGACGGGTCCATTGCGTCGATGACGTTTGACATGCGCTTCAAAGATCCCAAAGAGCCCGCCATCGCGACGATCAACGGCACCTCGACGGATATGACGTTCGACGGCGACGGGCGTTTGCCGCTTGGTATTGCGCAGGCCAGTGATATGGCCGCGATGCTGCGGGCAGGCATGACCGGCGCGGGCACGTTCACCAGCGGCAACAGCACCATGACGGTCGACATCGAAGATCCCGAGAACGGTAATATGTCTGCCGCTGTCGCCTCTGAAGGGGGGCGTTTGACGGTTGAAACCAGCGCCGACGGCATGAGCTATGCCGGTTCGCGTCAGGGCATGGCGCTGTCAGTGCAGCCGCAGCAGTTTCCATTCCTTCTGTCCTTCGGCCTTGATAATGCGGCGTTCAACCTAAGCGCGCCGGTGCTCAAGACCGACGATGCGCAGGACGTGGCCCTTGGGTTGAACCTCGAAGGGTTCACCATGTCGGATATGGTCTGGGGCATGATCAACCCGCAAGGCACCCTGCCCCGCGATCCGGCCAACCTGTCGCTGGATGTGTCCGGCAAGGCGCGGCTGCTGATGGATTACTTTGACCCCGAGGCCGCGACCAGGATGGCCGAGACCGGACAGGTGCCAGCACAGCTCGATAGCGTGAACCTGAATGCGCTGATCGTGGATGCACTGGGGGCCAAACTGACCGGCAATGGCGCGGTCACATTTGAGCATGACGAGAACGACCCAACGGCGCTCAAACCGTCGGGCGCTGTTGACCTCAAGCTGGTGGGCGGGAACACCTTGATCGATACGCTGGTGTCCTCGGGCTTGCTGCCTGCGCAGATGGCGATGGGTGCGCGTATGATGATGGGCATGTTCGCCGTCCCGGCCGAGGGTGAGGAGGATACGCTGAAATCCAAGCTCGAATTTACCCGCGACGGGCAAATCCTCGCCAATGGCCAACGGATAAAGTAACCCATCGCGGCCACGGCCCTCCAGCGACTGGCGTCCCTTGCACAGCTGCGGCAGGGGCGCTAGCAGTCTTTCACCCATTCAAGGAGTATCCCCCCATGTCGCAATCCATTGAGGCGCTGACCAAGTCGTTGCTGCATGCCGCCCGTCAAGCGGGTGCGGATAGTGCTGATGCGATGGCCGTGCGCGGGACGTCGGTGAACGTCGATGTGCGTGGCGGGGTGCTGGAACAGGCCGAACGGGCCGAGGGCGTCGATATCGGGCTGCGGGTTTTTGTCGGTCAACGCTCTGCCAATGTCTCTGCTTCCGACACATCAAACCGCACGATCGAGGAAATGGCGATCCGCGCCGTGGCAATGGCCAAAGAGGCCCCCGAAGATCCCTACATCGGCCTTGCCGATCCCGACCAGTTGGCGACGGATTGGGATGTCGAGGCGCTTGAGCTTTACGACCCCGCGCCCGAGCCTTCGCCCGAAGCGCTGCAAGAGGACGCCGCCCGCGCCGAGGCCGCAGGGCTGGCCGTCAAAGGTGTCAGTCAGGTGCAGTCCGCGGGTGCGGGCTATGGCGCGCAACAGGTATTTATGGCGGCAAGCAACGGGTTCGAAGGCGGATACCGCCGTACCGACCGCGGGCTGTCCTGCGTGGCAATCGCCGGCACCGGCACAGGGATGGAGCGGGACTATGACGGCGACAGCCGCATCTTCCAGACCGACCTGCGCAGCCCCGAAGACATCGGCACCAAAGCCGGTGAGCGCGTTCTTGAACGCATGGGTGCACGCAAACCGCCCACGGGGGCCTATCCGGTGTTGTTTGACGAACGCATTTCCTCGGCGCTGATCGGGCATCTTCTGTCGGCGATCAGTGGCACGGCGATTGCACGCGGTGCCTCGTGGCTGCGCGACGCTATGGGCGAACAGGTGCTGCCAAAGGGCATGTCCCTGATCGAAGACCCGTTTCGCCCCCGCGTCGCAGGTTCGCGCCCGTTCGATGGTGAAGGGCTGCCCACGTCGCGCCGCACCATTGTGGACGACGGGACGTTGCAGGGCTGGACCCTTGATCTGGCAACCGCGCGCAAGCTGGGGCTGACCCCGACCGGAAATGCCGCACGCGGCACCGGATCGAACCCCGGTCCGGCCACATGGAATATCGCGCTGTCCCAGGGCAATGCCACCCGCGCAGACCTGATCCGCGATATGGGCACAGGTCTTTTGGTCACATCGATGATCGGGTCGACCATCAACCCCAACACCGGCGACTACTCTCGTGGGGCGTCCGGTCTGTGGATCGAAAACGGCGAGATCACCCACGCGATCAACGAATGTACCATCGCGGGCAATCTGCGTGATATGCTGCAATCGATCGTACCGGCCAATGACGCGCGCGCGCATCTGAGCCGCGTTGTGCCGTCGCTTCTTGTCTCGGGAATGACCCTTGCCGGCGCTTGATGACCTCTCCCTTCTGATCGAGGCCGCACGCCGCTCGGGCGAGATTGCGACCTCTTTCACTGGCAAGACCGCGCAGCGTTGGGACAAGCCCGATGATGCCGGCCCGGTGACCGAGGCTGACCTTGCGGTGAACGCGATGCTGCACCAAACGCTGACGGCCGCACGCCCGGATTATGGCTGGCTGTCCGAGGAAAGCGACGACGGTACACGGCGGCTGGGGCAGCGTGATCTGTTCATCGTCGACCCGATTGACGGCACACGCAGCTTTATCGAAGGGTCCGACACCTGGTCCCATTCCCTTGCCATTGCGCGCGACGGGAGGATCACGGCGGCGGTGGTGTTCCTGCCCATGCTCGACCGGCTCTATGCCGCGGCGGCGGGGGCCGGTGCCACCCTGAACGGGCAAAGCATCTCTGTCTCCAACATCGCCACATTGCCCGAGGCGACCGTGCTGGCCACGAAACCGGTGATGGAAATGCAGCATTGGACCAAGGGCGACCCCGGCTTCAAACGCGCGCACCGTCCGTCGCTGGCCTATCGGCTGGGGCTGGTGGGTCAGGGTCGTTTTGACGGCATGGTCACATTGCGCAAAAGCTGGGAATGGGACATTGCCGCAGGGGCGCTGATTGTCACCGAAGCAGGCGGGCAATGCACCGACCGCACAGGGCAACCCCTGCGGTTCAACAACCCCGATCCACGCCTGAACGGTGTTGTCGCGGGGGGCGATGCCGTCCATGCGGCGCTGCTAAGCGGCCTTGCCCAGACCCAAGCCACCCCTTAGATTGCCCCCAAGGCCATCTGTTTGAAAACAAAGGACCGCGATATGACCCAACGCTTGCACCTCGTCTTTGGGGGCGAACTGATTTCGCCCACCGGTACCGCGTTCAAAAACGTCGATGACATCCATGTCGTCGGGATTTTTCCGAACTACGCCAGCGCCTATGACGCCTGGAAAAACGAGGCACAGCGCACGGTCGATAATGCGCATATGCGGTATTTTATCGCGCATCTGCACCGTCTGCGCGACGAAGAGGCTGCGGCCTCCTCGACCGAAGAGCTGGGGTAAACTCTTATGGCGCGGTCGCTTGGGCTGTCGGCCTATCGCGCCTTTACCGGTCGCGGGGGCGTGCCGCCATTCACCCCCGTGGCCAAGCGCCCCGAAGGCGAACTTGTCTGGTGCCACGCCCCCGAACCCGGCAGCTTGTTCGCGATACAGGATCTGGCCATCCGCCTGTGCCGGAGCCGTCCGGGGCTGAGTGTTCTGATCACCGTTCCCCAAGCCTTGGTGCCGGTGGACCTGCCGCCGTGTAGCGAAGCCGACGTGCTGATCGATACTCTGCCCGAGGACCACCCCACGCTTGCCAAGACGTTTATCGATTACTGGCAGCCCGACGCCTGTGTCTGGGCATGGGGGCGCTTGCACCCGAATATGATTGCAGAGATGACCACACAGGCCTGCCCGATGTTCCTGATCGATGCCGACAGCGACGGCTTTGACGGGCGGCGCGACCGGTGGCTGCGCGATCTGACCCGCGATCTGCTGATGCATTTCTCGGCGATCATGACGCGGTCGGAGGCAGGGATGCAGCGGCTTGTCCGGCTTGGGCTCGCCCGCAAGGACATAGAGCTGACCCCCGCCCTTCAGGCCGGTGGCCGCGTGTTGCCGTGCATGGATTCCGATCTGGCCGATCTGTCGGCTGCGGTTGTTGGTCGCCCGATCTGGTTCGCCAATCAGGTGCTCGAGGGTGAGTTGAACACCGTCCTTACCGCGCACCGCCAAGGGCTCCGCCTGTCACACCGGCTGTTGCTGATCCTCGCGCCCGCCGACCCCAAGCAGGCCGATGTTTTCGCGCAGCGGATGGAGGATCAGAACTTTCGCGTGCTGCGATGGGGCGACGCGGGCTATCCCGACGCCTCGACTCAGGTGATGATCGCCGACGATCCGGCAGAGATCGGCTTGTTCTACCGGCTGGCCCCTGTGTCCTTTCTGGGCAACTCCCTGATCAACGGCAGCGGTGGTTGTGATCCGTTCGAGGCCGCGGCCCTGGGATCGGCTGTGCTGTACGGGCCGAAAGTCCGGCGGTATCTGCCGCTTTATACCCGGCTGGCTGCCGAAGGAGCCGCGCGTATCGTGAATGATGCCACAGCGCTTGGCACCGCCGTGAACCGGCTGATCGCGCCAGATCAGGCAGCGACGATGGCGCAGGCGGGGTGGGATGTGATCAGCCGCGGTGCAGCCGTCACCGACAAGGTGATCGACCTTGTGCAAGAAACGCTTGACCAGCGAGAGGCAACATCATGAAACGCGCCCCCGCCTTTTGGCACCGCCCCACGCCCGATTGGCGCGCGCGCCTGTTGCAACCTCTGGGCGCGCTTTATGCCAAGGCCACTGCCCGCAGGCTGGCGGCGGGCACGCCGCTGCGTCTGGATATTCCGGTGGTCTGCGTCGGCAACATCAACGCCGGGGGCACGGGCAAGACGCCAACGGTCATGGCTGTCGTCGAACACCTGCGCGACAGGTATCACACGCCCCATGTGGTGTCGCGCGGTTACGGCGGCACACTGAAGGGGCCGGTGCAGGTTGATCCGTCGCGCCACACCGCCGCGCAGGTGGGGGATGAACCGCTGCTGCTGGCCGCCTTTGCCGATGTATGGGTTGCGCAGGATCGCGCAGCGGGGGCGCAGGCCGCGGCGGAAGCGGGGGCATCGGTGATTGTGATGGACGACGGCTTCCAGAACCCCGCGCTGCATCAGGACCTATCGATTATGGTGGTTGATGCGGCCAAGGGGTTCGGCAACGGGCTGTGCCTGCCGGCAGGCCCCTTGCGCGAACCCGTTGCTACGGGTCTGGCGCGGGCGGATATCGTGCTGTCCATCGGTGGCGCTGCAGATCAGGCGCAGTTTGACGCGACCGCCCTGCCCGACGGGCTGCCGCATGTGCGTGCCGAACTCGCCCCCCTGCAAACGGGGATGGATTGGTCCGACACCCGCGCGCTGGCCTTCGCAGGCATCGGCCACCCCGAGAAGTTTTTTGCCACCCTGCGCGATCTGGGGGCAGAGATTGTCCACGCCGAAGCGCTGGAGGATCACCAGCCGCTGAACCCTGCGCTGATGGGACGGCTAGAGGCGGATGCCGCCCTGCGCGGCGCCCAGCTGGTCACAACGGAAAAAGACGCGGTGCGTCTGCCCGCGTCTTTCAGAATGAAGGTGATAACCCTGCCCGTGCGACTGAAGTTCGATCCTGAAAACGCGCTATTTGCAGCGCTGGATCGACTGCCGAAACCGGCATAACCGCCAGAGCTTCCAGCGAAGCCCGGGCGGCATCTCGGGGCGAACCTAGTCGTCCTGCCCCAGCTTTGGCGCGGCGCGATGCAAAGCCAGTTCAGCGCCCGAGAATTTGAACGGCGACCGGATGCCCGGCACCCCGTCCAGTTCGACCTTCATGCCACGCGCGATGACTTGGGGGTCTTCGAACATATCGGCCATGTCGTTGATCGGCCCTGCTGGCACGCCCTCTGCCTCGCAGGCGGCGAGCAGATCGTCGCGGGTGCGTTGGCTGGTAGCCCCGTTCAGACGGCGGATCATCTCGGGCCGGTTGGCGACGCGGTCGGCGTTCTTGGCATAGTCTGCCGAGGTTGCCATATCATCCAGCCCCAGCATCCGGCACAGCCGTTGGAACTGCCCGTCATTGCCCGTGGCGATGATCAAATGCCCGTCAGAGGATGTGAACACCTCGTAGGGGGTCAGGTTCGGGTGTGCGTTGCCCATCCGCGTCGGCGCATTGCCCGTGGTCAGATAGTTCATCGCCTGATTGCCCGTCACCGCAACCGCGCAATCCAGCAGCGCCATGTCAATATGCTGGCCCACGCCGGTCTGGCTGCGCTGGTGTACCGCTGCCAGAATGGCCGTGGTGGCATAGACGCCGGTAAAGATATCGGTGATCGCCATGCCGTGTTTCTGCGGCTGACGGTCGGGTTCACCCGTGATCGACATCAGGCCGGACATGCCTTGGATGATGAAATCATAGCCCGCGCGATGCGCATAGGGGCCGTCCTGCCCGAAACCGGTGATCGAACAATAGATCAGCTTGGGGAACTGCTTGGACAGGCTGGCGTAATCCATCCCGTATTTGGCAAGCCCGCCGGTTTTGAAATTCTCGATCAGGATGTCGGCATCGGCCAAAAGCTCTTTCATCTTGGCCTGACCTTCATCGGTGGTCAGATCGACAACAACCGAGGCTTTGCCCCGGTTGGCCGAGTGGAAATACGAGGCGGATTTATCTTCCCCGCGCTCGATGAACGGAGGCCCCCACTGGCGGGTATCGTCGCCCGCCGGGCTTTCGACCTTGATCACCTCGCAGCCGAGATCCGAAAGCGTCTGACCGGCCCAAGGGCCTGCCAGAATACGTGCCAGCTCAATAACCTTGAGCCCTGCCAGCGGGGCCGCCATTATTCTTCCAGCGCCGCGTCGATGATCTCTTTCATCTCGGCATAGGGCATGTTGGAGTATTTCTTGCCGTTGATGATGAAGCTTGGCGTGCTGTTGATGTCATCCGCCTTCTGGTTTTCTTCCCACCATGCGACGAGCGACTGTGCTTTTTCACCGTCTTGCAGACAGGCGTCCAGCTCAGCATTGTCGAGCCCGGCCAAACGGCCGATTTTGCGCAGCTCTTCGACGATCGCGGCAGGCTCTCCGGCGCGGACCCATTCGGACTGACCGGCATAGATCATGTCGGTAATGCCAAAGAATTTATCCTCGCCACCGCAGCGCGACACCATCGACGCCCAAAGGCCGTAGCGGTCAAAATAGACCTCGCGGTAGGTGAAGCCGATTTTGTCGTTGTCGATGTAATCCGCCTTGAGCTGCTGGAACGGGCCTTGGTCAAAGGCAGCGCAATGCGGGCAGGTGTAGGATGCGTATTCGATGATCTGGACCGCTGAATCGGGGTTGCCCAATGTCATGTCCTGAATTTCGGTGGTTGCAGCAGGCGCATCTGCCTCTGCCGTGTCGGCTGACTGCGCGTTGGCCGCGCTGACCAGCGGGTTGATCGGTGTGCTGTTCACGGCATTTGTACCGCTGAAAGCGTACCAGCCACCTGCGGCAGCTACGGCAACAGCCGCAAGGATGGGGAATGTCGGTTTCATGTGATTTCCTTTTTCAGCGTTTGGTCTTGTTCAATATGTTCTCGCCCAGACGTGCAAGTGCATCGCGCAGGGCCTCGTTCGCGACAGGGCTGACGGTTTCGGCAGCACGCTGTTGTAAGACGGGGTCGTTCGGCGGTTCGGGATGGGTCTTGGGTTGCGGCGCAAAAGCGACCTGGCCTTCGGCAAAGCCGGTGGCAGCCGTCTGGGTCACCCGCACCCGTGCAATCGCGTTGAACCCGTAGATGGCGTTCACCTTGGCGCGCAGCTGTTCCTTCTGCATCTCCAGCATCGGCGCATTTGCCCCTGTCGTCAGCAAGGTCAGCGTCGCCCCCATACCGCCGCGGCCATAGCTGACCTCAACAGGGCGCGAGATGGCCGCGACGTCCTGGCCGACGATTTCGGCCCATTGGGTCAACAGACGGGATTGGGCAAAGCCGCGAGTCTCGCTCGCCTGACGGATCTTGGCCGAAAGCAGGCTATCCGTCCTTTTGAACCCTTTTGTACTGGTACGCCGTGGCGCCATGACTATCTTTCCCGAATGACTAGCCACAACATAGCGATCCCGCCTCGTATCACCAGCCATACCCAACCGAAAAGGTTATAAACATTGCGTGACACCGACCCCTCCGGCGACCTCCCGCTGATCCTTCTGGAATGGTACGATGTCCATGCGCGCGCGATGCCTTGGCGCGTGCCGCCAGCGGCGCGGGTGGCGGGCGTGCGCCCCGATCCCTACCGCATCTGGCTGAGCGAGGTGATGTTGCAACAAACCACCGTCGCAACCGTGCGCGACTACTTCCAACGGTTCACCGCGCGTTGGCCGACGGTCGCTGATCTGGCAGCGGCTGCGGATGCGGATGTGATGGGAGAATGGGCCGGACTGGGCTATTACGCCCGTGCCCGCAATCTGCTGAAATGCGCCCGCGCTGTGGTGGCCGATCATGACGGCCACTTCCCCGCCGACCACGCGGCCTTGCTAAAGCTGCCGGGAATTGGCCCTTATACCGCTGCGGCCGTATCCTCCATCGCGTTTGATCTGCCGTTCACCGTGCTGGATGGCAATGTCGAACGGGTGATGGCGCGGCTCTATGACATCCACACCCCCCTGCCCGCTGCCAAGCCCGACCTCATGGCACGTGCTCAGGCGCTGACCCCAACCACCCGCCCCGGAGATTACGCCCAAGCGGTGATGGATCTGGGGGCCACGATCTGTACCCCCAAATCCCCGGCCTGCGGCATTTGCCCGTGGCGCGATCCCTGCCTTGCCCGCCGCAATGGCACGGCGGCCGAACTGCCCAAGAAGACACCGAAGAAGCCGAAGCCGATCCGCCATGGCACGGTCTATCTGGGGCAGCGCGCGGATGGCGCCTGGCTGCTTGAGACGCGCCCCGACAAAGGGCTGCTCGGCGGTATGCTCGGTTGGCCCGGCACCGACTGGATCGAGGCAGACGGCCCGCGCCCCGCAGGCACACCGCCTGCCCCCGCCGACTGGCAGCCCCTTGCGGGGGAGGTGCGGCACACGTTCACGCATTTTCACCTGATGCTGACCGTCATGCACGCGCCCCTACCGAATGACACGGAGCCAGCACGCGGGCATTTTGTCGTGCGGAATGATTTCCGCCCCTCGGACCTGCCCACGGTGATGCGCAAAGCCTATGACTTGCTACGTTAGCGGCGGCGCGGCATAGTTTGTCGCAGCCAAAGCTGTGCCCGACCCCTTGGGCCAGATAACCCGAAAAGGCCGTGCAGCATGACCTCGCCCACCACAAACATAAGCACCGACCAGCTGTCGCAGTTCCGGCGTGCGCTGCCTTTTGCCCTGTCCTTTGCGCTGATCCCGCTGGTCTGGATATCCGCCACCGTCGGCGGCTGGACCGTGATCCTGATGCCGCTGGTCACATGGTACCTGTTTTCGATCATCGACGCGATCGCGGGGCTGAACCTCGATAACGCCGATCCGGACGCATCAGACGGCGACCTGTTCTGGTATCGCATGATCACGACCGCGTGGATGCCGGTGCAGTTTCTCACGCTGTTCGGGTTGCTATGGTACGTGCCACAGGCCGCCCATCTGTCCGGCTGGGAGAAAGCCGCCGTCTTCTTCGGCGTCGGCGTCATGACGGGCACCATCGGGATCAACTACGCCCACGAGCTGATGCACCAACGCAATAGACGCGAACGCTTCTGGGCCGATGCGCTGCTGGCGATGGTGCTGTATTCGCACTTCCGGTCTGAACATCTGCTGGTGCATCACCGCTATGTCGCCACCCCGCGCGATCCGGTGACCGCACGCTATAACGAAGGGTTCCACCGCTTTTACCCGCGCGTGCTGCGGCAATCGCTGGTGTCCAGCTTTCAGGCCGAAAAAGCGATGCTGGCACGCAAGGGCAAACCCTGGACCGACCTGAGCAATCCGTTTTTCAAATACTGGGCGCTGCAAGCAGGCTGCCTGATCCTCGCCGTGGTCCTTGGCGGCTGGGTCGGGCTGGGCCTGTTCCTGCTGCAAGCGGGCGTGGCGATCTGGCAGCTTGAGCTGGTGAATTACATCGAACACTATGGTCTGACGCGCAAACATCTGGGTGACGGCAAATACGAACACGTCCAGCCGCGTCATTCGTGGAACGCGGCGCATATGGCGTCCAACTGGCTGCTGATCAATCTGCAACGCCATTCCGACCACCACTACAAACCCGACCGGCGGTTTCCCGTGCTGCAAACCTATGGCGACGCAGAAGCGCCGCAGCTGCCCTATGGCTACCCCGTCATGACAATGGCCGCGATGATGCCCTGGGTCTGGCGGCGTGTGATGAACCCGCGGGTGCGGGAATGGCGCCGGACCTACTACCCCGAGATCACGGACTGGGCCGAGTATAACGCGGGCAAGACCCCCTACCCCCGCTGAACATCGCTGAACCTTCCTGACCGCTTGAAATGAAAAAGACCCCGCCAATGAAAGGCGGGGCCAAGGTGAGTGTCCTTATAGGCGCGCCTTCTCATGAGGCGGCAAGGACACCGGCGGTGTTCGTAAATAGGGTGTGAAAGTGGGGAGAGGCCTAGTTGGCCATCTCTGCCCGGATCTGCTGGCGCAAGATATCGATCGGCACGCGTTTGCCGTCTTTCTTGTAGCACCAATATGTCCAACCATTGCAGCTTGGCGCTTTCTCATAAGCCGCACCGACTTGGTGGATCGATCCTTTGACCTCGTTCCCGACAAGCGTGCCATCGGCACGGACCTTGGCGGAATACCGGCCGTTCAGGGAATAAAGCTCTTCGCCCGGGCGCAGCATGCCACGTTCAACCAGCTGGCCAAACGGCACGCGCGGCTCGGCGCGTTTCGAGGTGGTGGTCTGCAACGCTTCCTTATCGAACTTGCGCACGGATTTGATCCGCTTTTCGGCAACCTTGCGATACGCCTCTTCCCGTTCGATCCCGATAAAGTCGCGGCCCAGCATCTTGGCAACGGCGCCTGTGGTGCCTGTGCCAAAGAACGGATCAAGCACGACATCACCGGGGTTGGTGGACCCCACAAGGATACGGTGCAACAGGCTTTCGGGCTTTTGCGTCGGATGCGCTTTATCGCCCATCTCGTCCTTCAGACGTTCGTGACCGGTGCAGATCGGCAGCACCCAATCACTGCGCATCTGGATACCTTCGTTCAGCGCTTTCAACGCTTCGTAGTTGAAGGTGTATTTGGAATTCTCGTCCTTGCCGGCCCAGATCATGGTTTCATGCGCATTGGTAAAGCGCTTGCCGCGAAAGTTCGGCATCGGGTTCGACTTGCGCCACACCACGTCGTTCAAGATCCAGAAACCCGCATCCTGCAATGCGGCACCAACGCGGAAAATATTGTGATAGCTGCCAATGACCCAGATCGCGCCATTGGGTTTCAACAGACGCCGCGCGGCTTTCAGCCATTCGCGGGTAAACTTGTCATAGACGGCAAAGCTGGAAAACTGGTCCCACGCATCATCGACCGCATCCACCTTTGAATTGTCAGGACGATGCAAGTCGCCACGCAACTGCAGGTTATAGGGGGGATCTGCAAAGATAAGGTCCACCGACTCTGCCGGAAGCGCATTCATCGCTTCGATACAGTCGCCAGAAATGATCGTGTTTAAAGGGAGTGCTGCCGCACCCTTGGTCATCGTCTTCATAATAGCTGCCTCTTGCCCGGCACATTGTGTGCTCTTGGTTATCCACAAGATGCCCCGACAGACGATTCCTGGTCAATTTCTTTTTTGAATCAAGTGGTTAGTTATTTATCTTGATACAACATGTTGTGTACGGGTTTGAACAAACGTCTATGGTGTGGGGTCACACCAATTTTCTGCAACGCCTCCATGTGCTTTTTCGACCCGTATCCCATGTTGGTTTCCCAGCCATATCCGGGGTGCTGTTGCGCCAAGGACAACATGACACAATCTCGACATATTTTGGCCGCAATTGAGGCCGCGGAAATCGACTGCGACCGGGCGTCTCCCTTGATCACGGTTTCGGCAGGCAAGGTCAGATCGCGCGGGATCATATTGCCGTCGATCAACGCATAATCGGCGGGGGTCTTCAGCCCCTCCAGCGCGCGCCGCATGGCAAGGTGGCTCGCCCTCAGGATGTTGAGCTCTTCAATCTCTTCGACCGAGGCATGGGCAACGCTGACATCCGCAACCTGCAAAAGCTCTTCATACAGGCGCTCTCGGGCAGGTTTGGTCAGCTTTTTTGAATCGTTCAGCCCCTCGGGAATGCGATCCGGGTCCAGCACTACGGCAGCGGCAGTGACCGGCCCCGCCAAGGGCCCGCGCCCCACCTCGTCCACGCCGGCGACCCGCTCAAAGCCGCGCGCATGGGCGGCCCGTTCAAATTCAAAATCTGGTTTCATGACCCGTGAAAACCCCAACCCGCGCCAAAGCTCAAGCCCCGCCCAAGCGAATTGTGACCTTGCGAAGACTACGATGTCACAATCGCAAAAGATATCCACAGCACATAAGAAAGGGAGGGATGCCCGAACATCCCTCCCTTCCCCACCC
>OJBE01000253.1_pt1 | contig 13363 bp, 10 predicted proteins | sample 1590521 | NCBI WGS metagenome assembly OJBE01 (sample SAMN05416807, study PRJEB24817) | seawater metagenome | isolation source: Sea water | place: Canada:Atlantic | collected 2013-07
ACGAGATCTAGTACGGTCTCGTGGGCTCGGAGATGTGTATAAGAGACAGGCCCCTTGCAATGCAGCAATCACGGGCACGCCGCCGTATTCCATCTTGTTGAACGCCTCGTGCCACCGCAGACAGACGTGCATGAAATCGGCGGGGCTGCGGTCTTCGTCATGGTGTTCGATCAGATCAAGCCCGGCGCAAAAGTGATCCCCCGCGCCCGCCAGGACCACTGCACGTACACCAGCGCGCGGTGCGGCGGAAAAGAAGGTGACCAGCTCCTCGATCGTGTCGATGTCCAAGGCATTCCGTTTGGTGGGACGGTTCAGGGTCACCACCCAGACGCCATCGTCATGCGCCTTGATGTCCAGGTTACGGTAGCTGGTCGGATCAATCTGAACGGCCATATGAATTCCTCCTCCTATGGGCCGGCAATTGTGGTCGGCCCCGGTGCCTTGCTGCTGCAAGGGCTTGCTGAATATATGCAAAAGGCTCTCCCACCTTTTACGTGACTGTGCATTGAGTAGCGCGCCAAACACAGCCCGTCTATCGGTGATCCGCCGATTTCAGCGCGGTGACTTCCCCAAGGGCAACGAAGGCGCGAGGATTCGGCCCGTCGCAATCTGCCAGAGGCGGCAAAACCGTTTGAAAACGCAATGTTACCGTGTGAATCCGCGCCAATCCGGGGCGTCGTCAGAAAAAAATCGAAAATAATCACCGGGGCGGCAAAAATGGGGTTGAACCCCGGCTGAACCTTGGGGTAGTAGAGCGCTACCGGGTCGTTAGCTCAGTTGGTAGAGCGCTTCGTTTACACCGAAGATGTCGGGAGTTCGAGCCTCTCACGACCCACCATTCCACCACCACAATTCAGTTCTACCAACGCAACCTGCGCCGACGGCGACAGGGATTATGCGTTTGATGTCAAGGGATTGCCTGCGCGGCCTGTGGCATCAGCAAGGCAAAGACCTTGATACGACAAAGCCCCTCACCAAGGTGAAGGGCTGCTGCGGGCGTCGCAAATTTACGCCGGAGATTTTAAGCGATTTTCGCCCTCAGTCGTCGGGTTGATCAGCGGTATCGCCGCCGCCCTGCCCCTGTGTCACCTGCCGCACTTTGACGCGGATCATCTTGCCGTTTTTCAGCTCTTTCTCGTTGATCACTTTCAGCTTGCCGAACGGCAGCAAGTTCAGCTCGCGACTGTCCGACAGTGCTTCGCCCAATACGGCGAGCATGGCATCAACGACGGGTTTCGCATCGCGCTTTTTCACGCCCGACCTTTCGACCACTGTGTCGATCAGCTCTTTCTTGCGCATCACGGGGCCGAGGATCACAGGGCGCGGTGCTTCGACCACAGCGGGTGCTGCGGCGGTGTCGGGTGCGGCTGGTTTAGGCGTGGTGGTTTTCTTGGGCGTGGTCATTTGACGTCTCGTCCGTTGGGGAGGTTTCACCAAACCCTAGCGGGGCCACCGGGGGAAATCCAGCGATGCTTGGGGCTGACGCAGTCCTGCGCAAAAATCGGGGATGTGCCCACGAAAAAAGCCGCCCCGAAGGGCGGCCTGATGTCGGTTTGATCGTTGCTTAATGCGCTGTGGCGCTATCGCCTGCAGCGTTGCGACGGGCCAGTGCGGCGGCTGCGGCGGCATCTTCTGCCTCCTGATCCCATTCGATCGCTTCGGGCTCGCGAACCAGCGCATGTTTCAGCACTTCGGACACGTGTTTGACGGGAATGATGGTCAACCCTTCTTTCACGTTATCCGGGATATCCGGCAGATCCTTTTCGTTCTCGGTCGGGATGAGAACCGTTGTGATCCCACCACGAAGCGCCGCCAACAGCTTTTCCTTCAAGCCGCCGATTGGCATCGCATTCCCGCGCAAGGACACCTCCCCCGTCATCGCGATATCGCGGCGCACGGGGATCTGGGTCAGCACCGACACGATCGATGTCACCATCGCCAGACCGGCAGAGGGGCCATCTTTCGGCGTCGCACCATCGGGCACGTGGACGTGGATATCCAGCGTGTCGAACTTGGGCGGCTTCACCCCGATCTTGGGGCTGATCGACCGCACATAGCTGCTGGCCGCGTCGATGGATTCCTTCATCACATCGCCAAGCTTACCGGTGGTTTTCATTCGACCTTTACCCGGCAGGCGCAGGGCTTCGATCTGCAGCAATTCGCCCCCAACCGAGGTATAGGCCAATCCGGTTACGACACCGATCTGATCCTCAAGCTCTGCCAAGCCGTAGCGGTGCTTTTTCACGCCGAGGAAATCCTCGATGTTGTCGCCCGTTACGGTGATCTCGTCGGCTTCCTTCTTGACGATCTTGGTCAGCGATTTCCGCGCAACCTTGGCGATTTCGCGCTCAAGGTTCCGCACGCCGGCCTCGCGGGTGTAGTAGCGGATCATGCTGGTCAACGCACTGTCTTCAATGGCAAATTCCTTTGCCTTCAGACCGTGGTTCTTGACCTGCTTGGCCACAAGGTGCTGTTTCGCGATCTCGCGCTTCTCATCCTCGGTATAGCCCGACAGGGGTATAATCTCCATCCGGTCAAGCAAAGGCCCGGGCATGTTGTAGCTGTTCGACGTGGTCAGGAACATGACATTCGACAGATCGTATTCCACTTCCAAATAGTGGTCGACGAATGTGCCGTTCTGTTCCGGATCAAGCACCTCGAGCATGGCCGACGCAGGATCGCCACGGAAATCCTGACCCATCTTGTCAATTTCGTCGAGCAAGATGAGCGGGTTCGTGGTTTTCGCCTTTTTCAGCGCCTGAATGATCTTGCCGGGCATGGAGCCGATGTAGGTCCGGCGGTGACCGCGGATCTCGGATTCGTCACGCACGCCCCCCAGCGAGATGCGAATAAATTCGCGCCCCGTCGCCTTGGCAACAGACTTCCCAAGCGAGGTTTTACCCACACCGGGAGGGCCGACAAGGCACATGATCGGGCCTTTCAGCTTGCTGGAGCGTTGTTGCACGGCAAGATATTCGACGATGCGTTCTTTAACCTTTTCAAGGCCATAGTGATCATCATCCAGCACCTGCTGTGCCTTGGCGAGGTCTTTCTTGGTGCGCGACTTCACGCCCCACGGGATCGACAGGATCCAGTCGAGGTAGTTGCGCACAACAGTAGCTTCGGCAGACATGGGCGACATGTTCTTGAGCTTCTTCAGCTCGGCGTCGACCTTTTCCTTGGCCTCTTTGCTCAGCTTAGTGTCCGCGATGCGCGCTTCCAGTTCGGCGACTTCATTCTTGCCGTCTTCACCATCGCCAAGCTCGTTCTGAATGGCCTTCATCTGCTCGTTCAGATAGTACTCGCGCTGCGTCTTCTCCATCTGGGATTTGACGCGGGTCTTGATCTTTTTCTCGACCTGCAGAACGGACATTTCGCCCTGCATCAGCCCGTATACTTTCTCCAGCCGCTCGGAGACGGACAGGGTTTCAAGCAGGTCTTGTTTCTGCTCGACCTCGATGCCGAGATGCCCCGCGACCAGATCGGCCAGACGTGCAGGCTCGGACGCTTCGGTCACCGCCGACAGCGCTTCTTCGGGAACGTTCTTCTTGACCTTGGAATAACGCTCAAATTCTTCGGCCACGGATTTCAGCAGCGCCTGAGTGGTGGTCTCGTCACCGGGCTCTTCCGTCAGATATTCGGCAGAGGCTTCAAAGAAGCTATCGTTTTCAAGGTATTCCGTGATGCGCACCCGCGCCTGCCCCTCGACCAACACCTTCACGGTGCCGTCGGGCAGCTTCAGCAGTTGCAAGACATTCGCCAAGACGCCGGTGTTGAAAATACCATCGGAATCGGGGTCATCCACGCCGGGGTCAATCTGGCTCGACAGCAGGATCTGCTTGTCATCGGCCATGACTTCTTCGAGGGCGCGAACAGATTTATCGCGGCCCACGAAAAGCGGTACAATCATGTGGGGGAACACCACAATATCGCGCAAAGGCAATACCGGGTAGGACGCGTTCAGAGGCTCTAACATGCTCTTTTCCTTATACTGCAAGATGACACTGGCCCCTATCTTAGGCGACCGTTCGTTCATCTCCTGTTCTGAGTAGGATATCTGGGGACCCTACCCGCCTGTTTCAATCCCCATGATGCTGTGATCCGTTCGTATGCGGGCCATCTGGCGTGAGGGTCGCCCTAGAATGAACCGCCACCGGCGGACAGACAAGCGCGGATCGTATGATTATCCGCGAAAACCGCCAAGAACCATGGTTAACCGGCCCGAATGACAAAAAACGGGCCGGAAATGTGCTTTTTCGCGTTTAACGAGCTTACTCTGCCGCGACCTCTTCGAGGAAGGGATAATCGGTATAGCCCTCTTCGCCACCGGCATAGAAGGTTTTCGTATCCCCCTCGTTCAGCGGTGCGTTAAGTTCGAGCCGTTTTGCCAAATCGGGGTTGGCGATATAGGGCCGGCCAAAGGCCACCAGATCAGCTTTGCCGCTGGCCACGGCATCGATCGCCATGTCGCGGTCATAAAGGTTATTTGCCATGTAGACGCCGTTGAACAGCGACCGCAGCTTGCCAAGGTCTTCGCCGCTGTCCAGATCGCGCGACTGGCCGGTCGACCCTTCGACCATGTGCAGGTAGGCCAGATTGTACTTGTTCAGCGCATCCACGACGTAGGTGAACGTCTTTTGCGGGTCATCATCCGCGATGCCGTTCGCAGGCGAGAAAGGCGACAGGCGCAGGCCGACGTGATCGCCATCCCATGCGTTTACGACACCGTCCAGCACTTCGAACAGCAGCCGCGCGCGGTTCTCGACCGACCCGCCATAGGCGTCATCGCGTTTGTTGCTTGAGGTTTTCAGGAATTGGTCCAGCAGATAGCCGTTCGCCCCGTGGACCTCGACCCCGTCAAAGCCTGCCTTGCGCGCCATCTTGGTTGCGTGGACATAATCGGCGACAATGCGCGGCATCTCGTCCAACTCCAAGGCGCGCGGTTCAGATGTCGGGGTCATACCGTCTTTGGTAAAGGTCTTCACCTCTGCCGCGATGGCCGAGGGGGCGACGGGCTTTTGTCCGTCAGGCTGGATGTCCATATGGCTGATCCGGCCCACGTGCCACAGCTGGATCACGATCTTGCCGCCCTTGGCGTGCACCGCGTCCGTCACCTTTTTCCAGGCAGCAACCTGCCCTTCGGTGTAGATTCCGGGGGTTTTGATGTAGCCTTTGCCTTCTGCGCTGATCTGGGACGCTTCGGTGATGATGATCCCGGCACCGGCGCGCTGCGCGTAGTATTCGACGTGCATGTCGCCGACTTCGCCACTGTCGTCATTGGCGCGGCTACGGGTCAGCGGGGCCATCACGATGCGGTTCGCGGCCTCGATGCCACCGACCTTCAGGGGGGTGAATAATGCCTCGGTCATGGAAAACTCCTTTGCGGTGTTGTTTCTTGTCTACAGCACCTAACCTTCCGCCCCGTCATCGCAAGGACGGGGCGGAAGGTTTATTCCATTCACCGCAGGGTTTTTCTAAAGCGGCTCGATGTCGCCTTGGGCACGCTGGCTATGAAAATCAGCCTGCCAGGCGTCAAATGTCCCCGCCGCAATCGCGTCGCGCATACCCGCCATGATTTCCTGGAAATAATGCAGGTTATGCCATGTCAGCAGCATCCCCGAGATCATTTCCTGACTACGGAACACATGGTGCAGATAGGCGCGGCTGTAGTTCGAGCACGCAGGACATGTGCAGGCTTCGTCCAGCGGACGCGGGTCATCGGCGTGGCGTGCGTTCTTGATGTTCACAACGCCGTGACGCGTGAACACCTGCCCCGTCCGGCCAGAGCGTGAAGGCAAAACGCAGTCCATCATGTCGATCCCGCGGGCCACGGCCCCGACGATATCATCCGGCTTGCCCACCCCCATCAGATAGCGCGGCCGATCCACGGGCAGCATATCCGTGGCGAAGTCGAGACAGCCGAACATCGCCTCTTGCCCCTCGCCCACGGCAAGGCCGCCCACAGCGTAGCCGTCAAAGCCCACGTCGATCAGCGCCTTGGCGCTTTCCTCGCGGAAGTCACGTTCCAGCCCGCCCTGCTGGATACCAAAGAGCGCATGGCCCGGCCGGTCGCCAAAGGCCTCGCGGCTGCGCTTGGCCCACCGCATCGACATCCGCATCGAGTCCGCGATCCGCGCGCGATCCGCAGGCAGCGCGGGACATTCGTCAAAGCACATGACGATATCGGAGCCGAGCAGCTTTTGAATCTCCATCGACCGTTCGGGGGTCAGTTCGTGTTTCGACCCGTCCACATGGCTTTTGAAGGTCACGCCCTTTTCCGTCAGCTTGCGCAGCCCCGACAGGCTCATCACCTGAAATCCGCCGGAATCGGTTAGGATCGGCTTGTCCCAGTTCATGAACTTGTGCAGCCCGCCCAAACGGTCGATCCGTTCGGCAGTGGGGCGCAGCATCAGATGATAGGTATTGCCCAGCAGGATGTCCGCACCGGTCGCGGCGACGCTTTCGGGCATCATCGCCTTAACCGTGGCAGCCGTGCCCACAGGCATGAAGGCCGGCGTGCGAATATCGCCCCGCGGGGTAGAGATGACACCGGTACGCGCCGCACCATCGCGGGCCTGAAGATCGAACGAGAATTTTTTCATGACTGCGGCTATAAGATGTCCCCCGCATAGGCGCAATCGCGCAGTTTAGCCGCGCGTTCCACAAGGCTGTCATGGAAGCACCGTAAATCTGCGCTATGTCCAGCCGGAACCGCCGGGGCGCTGCCCCGGACCCCGGGATTTATGCCATTTGGAAGCCCGTGTCGTGGCTTGAGTAGACGCGGGCGACCTGCTAGGCGGCGGGATGATTTAGCTGTGCCGGAGTGCGTGACATGCAAGAATTGACGTTTGGCTGGGAAGAATGGGTCGCCCTTCCCGAATTGGGGCTTCCCGCGATCAAGGCAAAGATCGACACCGGCGCGCGCACATCGGCGCTGCACGCCCATGACATCGAAGTCTTTGGCCCCGCGTCCAAGCCCAAGGTCCGGTTCAACGTGCATCCTGTGGCTGGCAACGAAGACATCACCATCACCTGCTCCGCGCCCATCATTGACCGGCGCGAGGTCACCTCGTCGAATGGCGAGGCAGAGCTGCGCTATGTCATCTCGACCAAGATGGATGTCGCAGGGCAAAGCTGGCCCATTGACGTGACCCTGACCAACCGTGCGGGCATGACCAGCCGCATGTTGCTGGGCCGTCAGGCGCTGACAGATCACATCACCATCTCGCCCACCGAGAAACGGTTGCAACCGGATCTGAGCTATGACGTCTACCATACCGCCGCTGTGCGCCACCGCGCGCCCAAACGCGCATTGCGGGTCGCCGTGCTGAGCCGTGAAGCCAGCAACTATTCTACCTCGCGTCTGGTCGAAGTCGGCGAGGCCCGTGGTCATACTGTTGAAGTGATCGACACCACCCGTTGCTATATGGCGATCAACGCCATGGCTCCCGAAGTGCATTACGATGGCAAACGTCTGCCGCGCTATGACGCGGTGATCCCACGGATCGGTGCCTCGGTCACGCCCTATGGCTGTGCGGTGATCCGGCAGTTCGAAACTATTGGGACCTACTGCGTCAACGGCTCTGCCGGTATCCTTTCAAGCCGCGACAAGCTGCATGCGCATCAGGTCTTGGCGTCGAAGAAAATCGGCATGCCGACCACCGCTTTTGCTGCTTCGCCCAAGGACACGTCGAACCTCATGGCGCTGGTGGGCACCGCGCCGCTGATCGTGAAACTGCTGGAATCCACCCAAGGCAAAGGTGTGGTGTTGGCCGAGACCAAGAAGGCCGCGGAATCCGTGATTGATGCCTTCCGCGGGCTCAAGGCAAACTTTCTTGTGCAGGATTTCGTCAAGGAAGCCGCGGGCGAGGATCTGCGCTGTCTTGTGGTGGATGGCAAGGTCGTGGCCGCGATGAAGCGCACCGGCGCGGAGGGCGATTTCCGCTCCAACCTGCACCGTGGCGGCACCGCTCAGGTCGTGCGCATCACCAAGGTTGAACGCGACACCGCCCTGCGTGCGGCACGGGCCTTTGGTCTGGGCACGGCCGGCGTGGATCTGCTGCGGTCGGACAGCGGGCCAAAGGTGCTTGAGGTCAACAGCTCTCCCGGGTTCGAAGGGATCGAGAAAGCCACCGGCAAGGATATTGTCGGCATGGTCTATGATATGATCGAAGCGCGGGTAAAGCCGCAGCCGGTGCGCAAGCGCAAAGCTTAAGTTCCGCATTGGATCGCGGGTCCGCCCTCTGGACGGTGCCCGCTGCAATCCCTATATAAACGATAAGAAAAAGGAGCGAGGCCCTGATGACCGACAGCACACAACCTCTTGAAGGCACCCCTCTGATTGCGCCCTCGTCAACGGATCATCCGCTGTACGAGCAGATCACCGAAGCCTGCCGCACTGTCTATGACCCTGAGATTCCAGTGAATATCTATGAGCTGGGGTTGATCTACACGATCGACATCAACGCGGAAAACGAGGTCAACATCAAGATGTCCCTCACCGCGCCCGGCTGCCCCGTCGCAGGCGAGATGCCCGGCTGGGTCGCCGATGCGGTCGAACCCCTGCCCGGCGTGAAAACCGTCGACGTGGAACTGGTCTGGGAGCCACCATGGGGCATGGATATGATGTCTGACGAAGCCCGTCTTGAGCTGGGCTTCATGTAACCGATAGGCTGAAACTGGGGCGCATTTCACGTCCCGGTTGATTTTACATGAGTTTCACGCAATGGTCGCATCATTGTAACATAGGGTAGCCACACCGCTGCCAGATGATTTTATTTGGAGCGATCATGCGACTAACTACTGCCCTTACAGCTTTGGCTTTGGCCCCCACCGCGCTGCTGGCCGACGCCCACAGCACCCCCGTCCCTGTCGAATACGGTGCCCGTCCTGCCTATCTGGTGGACAAGCTTCCCGATGGCGACCTCAAGGACAAGCTGGCGTCCTGCATGGGCCAGACCGCGTCCAAATCCGATTTCTCCATCGGGCACCGCGGCGCGCCGCTGATGTTCCCTGAGCATACCGTACAGTCCAACGTTGCCGCCGCCCGCCAGGGTGCAGGCATTCTGGAATGCGACGTGACCTTTACCGCCGATCACGAACTGGTCTGCCGTCACGCGCAGAACGATCTGCACACCACCACCAATATCCTCGTCTCCGATCTGGCCGAGAAATGCACCACCGGCTTCACCCCGGCTGCGGGCGAAGAAGGTGCCAGCGCGGAATGCCGCACCTCGGACATCACCTTGGCAGAGTTCCGCACCCTGACGCCCAAGATGGACAGCGCCGACGCCACCGCCACCACCGCCGAAGACTATCAGGGCGGCGTGGCCAGCTTCCGCACCCAGCTGTACAGTGACGGTGCCGATCTGATGACCCACGCGGAATCGATCGAGCTGTTCAAATCCCTCGGCGCGAAATTCACCCCTGAGCTCAAGTCCCCTTCGGTCGAGATGCCCCATGACGGCTTCAGCCAGGAAGACTATGCGCAGAAGATGATCGACGAATACAAAGCCGCGGGCATCCCTGCCTCGGACGTTTGGGCGCAGTCGTTCAACCTGGATGACGTGCTGTACTGGATCAAGGCAGAGCCCGAGTTCGGCAAACAGGCCGTCTATCTCGTGGAATGGAGCGAAGGTTTCGACGAACAGGACCCCAGCACCTGGACACAGGATTTCGCCCAGCTGAAAGAGCAAGGCGTGCAGTATCTGGCCCCGTCGCTGAACATGCTGCTGACCAACAAAGACGGCGCTCTTGCCGCCTCTGACTATGCCAAGAAAGCCAGCGAAGCCGGTTTGAACCTGATCGCCTGGACGCTCGAACGCTCCGGTCCGCTGTCCACGGGCGGTGGCTGGTATTTCCAATCCGTTGGCGACATCATCACCGACGACAGCGACTATCTGGTTGCGCTGGACGTGCTGGCACAGGACGCTGGCGTCAAGGGGGTCTTCTCTGACTGGCCCGCAACCGTCACCTACTATGCCAACTGCATGGGTCTGTAACCTACCGGGTTTGATCCGGCGCAATCGCGCGTGACGACATGGGCCGTCCCTTCGGGGGCGGCCTTTCGCTATTGTGCATCCCCCCGCTTGAGAAACCCTGCCAAAGCCCTTATCTTGTCGGTAACAGGAGTATTCAGCATGTTCGCAATCCCAGGCAAGCAAGCCGTCACCATCACCCCCAAAGCCGCCAATCAGATCACCAAGCTGATGACGTCCGCCGGCCACGCTGGTCTGCGCATCGGCATCAAGAAGGGTGGCTGCGCCGGCATGGAATATACGATGGAGTATGTGAACGAGGCCGACGCCAATGACGAGGTCGTCGAACAGGACGGCGCGCGTGTGATGATCGCGCCGATGGCGCAGATGTTCCTTTTCGGCACCGAGATCGACTATGAAACCTCGCTGCTGGAATCCGGCTTCAAGTTCCGCAATCCCAATGTGACCGAAGCCTGCGGCTGCGGCGAATCCATCAAGTTCGACGAAAGCCTCGACGAGAGCTTGGGCGCGAAGTAAGCGCGCCCGTCAGGCTCACGGCCTTGACGAAAGGCTGCGGGCCTGCGAACTGATCTAGCAATATTAACAGATCAGGACGGATCCGATGCGCCCCAAAATCGCCGCCGGCAACTGGAAGATGAACGGCACCGCCGCCTCTTTGGCAGAGCTTCACAGCCTTGCCACCGGCCTGCCCGAAAACCCGCCGCAGGTCGTGATCTGCCCACCCAGCACATTGTTGTTCCGCGCCACCGATGCGACCCACGGCAGCCCGATTCAAATCGGCGCGCAGGATTGCCATACCGAAGGTGCAGGTGCCTATACCGGTGACATCTCCGCCACGATGGTCGCCGACAGCGGCGCCACCCATGTGATCCTCGGCCATTCCGAGCGCCGCGATGCCTATGGCGAAACGGATGCCGACGTTGCGGCCAAGGCGCAGGCCGCTTGGGACGCGGGGCTGACGGCCATCATCTGCATCGGCGAAAGCGAGGCGGATCGCAGCGCGGGCACCACGCTGGATGTCATCGCCCAACAGCTTGCAGGCTCTCTGCCCGATGGCTGCACAGGCGAGAATACCGTCGTCGCGTATGAACCCATCTGGGCGATTGGCACCGGCAAAATCCCGACGCTTGAGCAGATCGTCGAGGTGCATGACTTCATCCGCGCAACACTGGCCGAACGCTTTGGCACGGATGTCAGCGACGCGCTGCGGCTGCTGTATGGCGGTTCGGTCAAACCGGACAATGCGGCAGAGATCTTCAAGGTCGATAACGTGGACGGTGCCCTGATCGGCGGGGCGAGCCTTACACCCGCTGATTTCGTCCCGATCCTTCAGGCGCTCTCTGCCACCTGATCTTCATTTTGCCAAATAAACTCATGGCATGACACATATAAAAGGCGGCGCATCCGATGGGGTGCGCCGCCTTTTTCGTTTCTCTCGTCATGTCTCGCCCTAGCGGGTGATGATCTCCGGCCCCATCATCAGGGTCGGCAGCCAGGTCGAGATGACCGGGATATAGGTCACCATCAGCAGGAAGATGAACAGCACCACGGTGAAGGGCAGCGCGGCCTTGACCACATTCATCATCGGCATATTCGCCACGCCCGAGGTCACAAAGAGGTTCAGACCCACCGGCGGGGTGATCATCCCGATTTCCATGTTCACCACCATGATGATCCCCAGATGGATCGGGTCGATGCCCAGTTCAATCGCGATGGGGAAAACCAGCGGGGCGACGATGATCAACAGGCCCGACGGCTCCATGAACTGCCCGCCAATCAGCAAGATCACGTTGACGATAACCAGGAACATGATCGGCCCGAAACCGGCGCTTAGCATCGCGGCAGAGATCTGCTGCGGGATCTGCTCGTCGGTCAGCACGTGCTTGAGGATCAGCGCGTTGGCGATGATGAACATCAGGGTGACGGTCAGCTTGCCGGCCTCGAACAGCGTATCGCGGGTATCGCGGTGGAAGAAGACAGTGACCAGCGCCAAGGGCTTGCGCATCAGCGACAGGTTGCGCCCCTCGCCTTCGACGTGCAGCGGGCCCATGTCGCGATAGACGAAGGCCGCAATGAAGAAGGCATAGACAGCAGCCACGGCAGCGGCTTCGGTCGGGGTAAAGATTCCGCCATAGATACCGCCAAGGATGATCACGATCAGCATCAGCCCCCAGCCCGCTTCACGCCCCGAGGCAAAGACCTCGCCCCAGCCGCGCCATTCGCCCTGTGGCAGCTTCTTGACCCGCGCCATAATGTAGATGGTCAGCATCAGCATGGTGCCCGCCATCAGACCGGGGATAACGCCCGCCAGGAACATCCGGCCCACAGAGACATCCGTGGCAGAGGCATAGACAACCATCACGATGGACGGCGGAATCAGGATGCCCAGGGTGCCCGCGTTGGCGATGACACCGGCGGCGAATTCCTTGGTGTAGCCGGTTTCCCGCATCCCCGCGATCACGATGGACCCGATGGCAACCACTGTGGCAGGCGATGATCCCGACAGGGCGGCGAACAGCATACAGGCAAAGACACCCGCAATCGCCAGACCGCCCGGAAAATGCCCGACCAGCGCGATAGAGAAACGGATGATCCGCTTGGCCACACCGCCCGTCGACATGAAGGACGACGCCAGAACAAAGAACGGGATCGCCAGCAGCGTATAGTGCCCCGCCATCGCCTGAAAGAAGGTCTGCGCGATGGACGCAAGCGAGCTGTCGGACAGCACCAGCAGAAAGACGATCGACGAGAAGCCAAGGCTGACGGCAATCGGAACGCCCAGCAACATCAGCCCGACGATCATGGTAAATAGGATAAGGACTTCCATGCGCTCAGGACTCCGCGTTCATGTGTTTGACGGCTTCGATATCATCTTCGGCCTCGTGACTGACGATCAGCGCTGTGGCCTGTCCGGTAAAGACACGCACACCGGCCTGGATGAAACGGAACAACAGCAGCGCCATGCCGAAGGGCAGCATGAAATACGGGATAAACCGTGGCAGTTTGCCGTAGGTTTCGCCCTCGTTCATGATCGGCTCGATAAAGCGCAGCCAATCCGGCATGGGGATATCGACGGTTTCATACCATGCCTGATCGCGGCTATCGGCAAAGCCTGTGGGGAACCAGCGGCCCGTTGTGGCGTCCAGCCCCGCGAAGGGGGCCCAGTAATCCCACGCGCCTTTCATCAGCAAGGCCCCGTAGACCACGCAGATCACAGCCGCAACCAGCGCGAGCACCCGGCGTTTGGGCAGCGAAAACAGGTTCACGACCGCGTCCACCCCCAGATGCGCCGTGACCTTGACCGCATAGCTCATGCCCTGTCTCTTATACACATCTCCGAGCCCACGAGACCGTACTAGATCTCG
>OJBE01000260.1_pt1 | contig 13158 bp, 9 predicted proteins | sample 1590521 | NCBI WGS metagenome assembly OJBE01 (sample SAMN05416807, study PRJEB24817) | seawater metagenome | isolation source: Sea water | place: Canada:Atlantic | collected 2013-07
AAGGCCTGAAGTTCCGCGATATTTTGCTGGAAAACCGTATTCTGGCGGAAACCGTTCGCGAGCAGAAAAAAACCCTGCGCAGTCTTGGCTATGAAAGCTGATCACGGCTAGCCAAATACGGGAAGGCGTTTTCCATGGAAAGCATCATGAACAAAACCGATATCGGTTTCGGCATGGAGGCGCAAGGGCTGTTCCTGGTGTCTTCCACTGTCATCCTCCTTATCATCATCTTCTTTCTCTATAAAACCTATCGCACCTCCATCAATGTGGAAGCCAAGCTGGCGGAGTTTGCTTCGCTGACGGATAACCGCTTCGGGCGCAAGATGCACCTGATCGAGGTCAATGCGGACGAATACAAGCTCAACAAGAGCCTGCTCGGCCCCCTGGCTCGCATCATTGACGAGTATTGCGTGCTGACCACAGATAACCAGGGCACCATCACGTTTGCCAATGGCAAGTTCCTGTCACTCAGCGGCCACGCTTTTTCTCATCTGGTTGGCAAAAACGAGAGCATCAACCACCCGAAAAGCCATGACAGCAACCTGCCCACCATGCAGTGCAAGCATGCAGCGAACGGGGTCTGGAATGGCGAGGTGTGCAATCAGCGGGCCGATGGCAGCCTTTACTGGATGAACATGTTCCTGTTTCCGCTTTCCTATATTTCAGATGAGGATGATGGCTATATTTACTTCGGCACGGACATTACCGATATCAAGACGGAGAACAATCAGCTGATCCAGGAGGTCAAGGAGAAAGACCAGAAGCTGAGCCATGTGGAAACCATGTTGCTGCACTCTGAAAAGATGGCCTCCCTGGGCACTATCTCTGCGGGTATTGCCCATGAGATCAACAACCCGATTGCCATGCTGTCTTCCAACCTGAATCGATCACGAGAATACATGGACGCCATGTCACGCGTGATCAATGGCTTGCAGAAACGTATCAGCGACGAAAAGTTCGAACAGTTTCTGCAGGTTGAAGCCAATCTTAAAATTGACCCCAATAAACTTCGCTTCATTCTGGAAGATCACCCTGCGCTGATTGATGAAACCAGCGAGGGCATAGAACGCATCAAGCAAATTATCCGTGATCTGAAAAATTTCTCGCACAATCAGCCGGAGCACTTCTCCCCCACCAACATTGCCGCCTGCATCGCCACATCCCTGAATCTGGCCAAGCACGAGCTGAAGAATCGCATCCATGTCAGCCATACCAACCTGGAAACCCTGCCATTGATTCCCGGCTCGGAAAGCCAGCTTTCCCAGGTTTTCATGAATCTCTTCGTGAATGCGGCCCAGGCTATAGAGGGCAAAGGCACCATCACTATTACTGCCGACTGTGATGACCAATGGTGCACGCTGAAAGTGGCCGATGACGGGCCCGGCATCCCCGGCGAGACCCTGGAGCAGATCTTTGAGCCGTTCTACACCACCAAACCCATCGGCAAGGGCACCGGGCTGGGCCTGTCGATTTGTCATGACATCATTCGCCACCATGGCGGCTCCATGACCGTGGAAAGCCACCCCGGCACGGGCACGACTTTCTTTATCAAGCTGCCACTGAAACAGTCTGAAAAAGTTCATGCAGCCTGATTATGTGTACACCCTCACCACACCGGAAGGCGAGCAACAACGCATTGCCATCGAGCTCGCAGATGACACCATCGCCATACCGGACAGTTTCACCCCGCCTGCATGGGCAGAGCTGACTTACCATCAGTGCAGCCACTGCCCGCTGGAAAAAGAGACGCATCGCTATTGCCCCATCGCGCTCAACCTGGCTTTTCTGCTGCCGGAGTCGGCGCTGGGTGACTCTTTTCAGCCGGTTTCCGTGCAGGTGGAGACGCCACAGCGGCAGTACAATCAGACCAGCACTCTACAGCGGGCGCTCAGCTCTCTGTTTGGTCTGATTTGCGGTCTCAGCGACTGCCCACACACGCGCTTTCTGCGGCCGATGGCCAGATTCCATCTACCGCTCAGCAATCAAACGGAGACCCTGGTGCGCACCGCCAGCTTGTATCTGCTACAGCAGTATATGAATGGCCATCAGGAGAACGACAAGTCACTGGCAGATCTCAACGCGCGCTACGCAGCGCTCAACGAGTTGAACCGTTGCTTTACCAAACGTTTGCGCGGCAAACGTCAGTCCGATGCGCCCATCAATGCCCTGATACTGCTGCACGTGACGGCCCGGGAAATGCATTGGAATCTGGAGGAGGAACTGGCAAGCCTGGCGCCGCTGTTTGGTGATGACAGCGACGCCTGAAGCTTGTTAGTGACGGGGGCTCAGGACTACTGGTCTGCACCAAGATAACGATTCAGCACCAGCCGCCAGTCCTGAGAAGGCACGATATCAAGCATGGCCTGATCAATAGGTTCACGCAGCTGGCTGCCATTCGCCACCGCGAACGCATAGCTTTCCTCGCGTACCAGCTTGGGCAACACCAGCACCTGGGAGGTTTCCCGTTCGCGCAACATGTAGCGCATTACCGGGGCATCTGCCACGAGCGCGTCCACCTCACCAAGCACCACCGCACGCATGGCCTTTTCCAGGTTCGGGTATGGGCGGTAGTTGAGCCCTTCGCCCACCAGCCATTGCTCGCCACTGGTGTTTTCCACGACCGCAGTGTCCACCCGGGGCAGATCACCAGCCCCGGCCACCCGGGTCTGCAACTGGTTGACGGTGACGCTGGAGGCGATGGCGGCGGTGAAACCGGAAATGGTGATGATGCTGACGAACATCCACACCAGCCCGATAACGCGCCCGGCGGCACTGACCGGTGCCTTGTCACCATAGCCCACGGTGGTCATGGTCACTGCCGACCACCAGAAGCCGCTGCCGATACCCTGGCCCACGGAACCACCGAACTGTTCCGGGTTTTTCTTGCGTTCAAACAGCCACACCAGCAGCCCTACCAGCAGCAACACCAACCCCAGGGCGAGCACCGCGGAGAAGAACTTCCAGGAAAACAGACCTTGCAGGGTGGTCATCCAGCCGCTGGCTTCGGTGCGGGTGGCAATACCCAGGCCGCCCCGATACATGGGCTGGGTGAAGTCCAGCCGCCGCTCCCGGTCGGCGGTGACACTGATCGCGCCAATGGCCACATCCGCCTGGCCCAGCTCTACCGCTGCCAGCATGTCGGACACCGTCTTGTAGGGGCGGAAGCGGTATTCATAGCCGGCCTGCTCGGCGATCTGTTCCCACAGCTCAACGCTGACACCATCCCAGCGATCACCATTCTGAAAACTGAATGGGGGCGAGGCCTTTACCGCCACAGTGAGTGGTGCGGCACTAGCAGACGCCACCCACACGCACAGGCAAGCCATCAGCAAAACACGTATTCTTGTTCTCACAGAGATCCCTCCACTTCATACACGATGCCATGCCTGACCGACTGAAATATCCTATTGTTGTGCTGCTGGCCGGCACGCTGTCTTTACCGCAGGGTAGCGGGGCCCATGGCTTTCTGCCAGACGAGATCCCCATGGCGGCGGGCACGGCACTGCGAAACCCGGTGGATTTACCCATCCTGGCGGCGAGTTTTTACAATTCCTGGGCGCCAGCCCGCCTCGAGATCCCGCATCAACACAGTGTCCGGTTAAGCCTGACAAACCTCAGTGATGATTGGCACCTGTTTGCTCTGGGAGATGACACTGCCCTGCGCGATCAGGATCTGATCCACAAGCTGATGCCCGATCTGCGCAAGGATTACCCCAACACGCGCCTGAGCGAGCCGGGTACTACGGTAACCTTGCCGTGGCGATTTGACCGGGCAGGAACCTTCAGCGTCCGTTGTGTAAGGGCGGCACATCAGGTTCGGAGCGAGGCGCTGACTATCGAGGTTGCACCGTGATAACCCAGTTGCGAGAGACGAGGAGCGAGGAGCGAAAACCTGACTTCGCAACTTGCAGATTTTGACTTTCGAAACTCGCTTCTCGTGACTCGCCACCGCTGGGTGATCGCGCCGCGAGCGGCGCTCCTACAGGGGTGAACCCTGACTGATTGCGTAGGGTGCACTGAGCCTAGGGCGAACTGCACCGTTAGGGCGTTTGATGGTGCAGTTCGCCCTAGGCTCAGTGCACCCTACCTTTTGAAAAACCGTGGGCATTTGCGCCACAAAAAAAAGCCCCGGCAGTACCGGGGCAAGGGGAAGCCGGTGATGACCGGCATTTCATCAGCGTTCGTTGTGTGTGGCTGTTGCGTGTTCTTCCTTGACCCGGAACCAGGCGGCATAGAGCGCCGGCAAGAACAGCAGGGTCAGTGCTGTTGCCACGATCAACCCACCCATGATGGCCACCGCCATGGGGCCAAAGAAGACGCTGCGCGACAGCGGAATCATGGCCAGTACAGCGGTCAGCGCGGTGAGCACGATGGGCCGGAAGCGGCGCACGGTGGATTCAATGATGGCATCCCAGGTGCTGAGCCCCTGGTCCATGTCCTGGCCAATCTGGTCTACCAGAATCACCGCGTTACGCATGATCATGCCGGCCAGCGCAATGGTGCCGAGCATGGCCACGAAACCGAACGGCTTCTGGAAGATCAGCAGGAAGAAGGTCACACCGATCAACCCCAACGGCGCAGTGATAAACACCATCAGCGACAACGGCATGCTGCGCAGTTGCAGCATCAGCAAAGTGATCACCACAAGGATGAATAACGGCATACCGGCATTCACTGATTTCTGCCCGCGAGCGGATTCCTCCACGGTGCCGCCCACTTCCAGCAGGTAGCCCGGTGGCAGATCGGCACGTACCCCTTCCAGTTGCGGCATGATCTGGCTGACCAGGGTGGCCGGCAGGGCATCGTCCTTCACGTCGGCGAGAATGGTCACCGTCGGGAGACGGTCGCGATGCCAGATAATGCCTTCCTCGAAACCGTACTCCAGGGTGGCAATCTGGTTCAGCGGTACGCTGCGGCCGCTGTCGGTCTGTACCGCCAGGTTGCCGAGCAGTCCCAGGGCATGGCGTTCGTGGCTGTCGCCGCGCACTTCCACATTGATCAGCTCGTTATCTTCCCGGTACTGACTCACTGCCACACCCGACAGGGAAGCCTGCAGGGCAGTGGACAGCTCCGCAGTGGTGATGCCCAGGGTTCGTGCACGATTCTGGTCCACGTTCAGGCGCACCACCTTGCTGGGTTCTTCCCAATCCAGATGCACGTTCTGGGTGTGAGGATTATCGCGGACATGTTCTGCCACCCGCCGGGCCAGTTCACGAACCTGGGGAATGTGCTCCCCGGAGACCCGGAACTGCAATGGATAGCCCACCGGAGGCCCGTTTTCCAGCCGCGCCACACGGGTACGGACCATGGGGAAATCCCGGTTAAGGATCTCTTCCAACCAATCCATTACCTGTTCCCGCTCCTCGATATTGCGCGTCAGAATAACGAACTGGGCCACCGAAGCCGCCGGCAGTTTCTGGTCCAGGGACAGGTAATAACGGGGGGAACCACTGCCCATGTAACCCACGTAGTTTTCTATCAACTCGTTCTCAGCAAGCATGGCTTCCAGACGCAAGGCTTGCTCCTGGGTGGCGGTGAGCGAGGCACCCTCCTCCAGCTTCATGTCTACCATCAGTTCCAGCCGACTGGACGACGGGAAGAATTGCTGGGGCACCAGGCTGAACAACAGTAGGGAAAACACGAAGATCCCCACGGTCAGACCGATAACGGTTTTGCGGTAGCGCACGCACCACTCCACCACGTTACGAAAGCGCTGGTAGAAGGGTTTCTGATAAGGGTCGTGCACGTCGCCACTGGCATCGCGTTTTGCCAGGTTCGGCAGCAGCTTCTCACCCAGATAGGGCACAAATACCACCGCCGTAATCCAGGAAGCCAGCAGCGCAATGGTCACCACCTGAAAAATCGAGCGGGTGTATTCCCCGGTGCTGGATTGTGCGGTGGCAATAGGCAGAAAGCCGGCAGCGGTAATCAGAGTGCCGGTGAGCATGGGAAAGGCGGTACTTTTCCAGGCAAAACCAGCGGCCTTGATACGGCTGAAGCCCTGCTCCATTTTAATCGCCATCATTTCCACGGCGATGATGGCGTCATCCACCATCAGGCCCAGCGCCAACACCAACGCGCCCAGAGAAATCTTGTGCAGGCCGATGTCGAAATACTTCATCGACACGAACGTCATGGCCAACACCAGCGGGATGGACAGGGCCACTACCATGCCGGTACGCCACCCTAGCGAGAAAAAACTCACCAGCAGCACGATCACCAACGCTTCTATCAGTACCTGAACAAATTCACCGACGCCGGCTTCCACCGCCGCCGGCTGGTCGGAGACCTTGCGAAGCTCCATACCCAGCGGCAACGATAGCTGTAGTTCCCGGAAAGCCTGGTCCAGATTTTCGCCGAGGGCGAGTATGTCGCCGCCTTCTTTCATGGACACGGCAATACCAATGGCATTCTCGCCCATGAATCGCATGCGCGGCTGGGGCGGATCGCTGAAACCACGATAAACGGAGGCAATATCACCCAGTTTGATGGTGCGGTTGTCCACCTGGATGGGGAAGTGACGAATGTCTTCCACGCTGGTGAATTCTCCAGACACCCGCAGGCGCACCCGACTGCTTGGGGTTTCAAAGAAACCCGCGTCGGCCACCGCATTCTGCGACTGCAACGCCTGCTGCACGGTGACCAGGGGAATGCCCAGGGACGCCAGCTTGGTGTTGGAAATTTCCACCCAGATCTTTTCGTCCTGCAGGCCGACCAGCTCCACCTTGCCCACGTCGTCCACCCGCTGCAGGGCCAGCTGCAGGCGGTCGGCGTAGTCTTTCATGATGGCGTAGTCGAAACCCGGGCCGGTGAGGGCGTAAATATTGCCGAAGGTGGTGCCGAATTCGTCGTTAAAGAAAGGCCCGCGCGCATCCTGGGGCAGGGTATGGCGAATATCGCCCACCTTTTTGCGCACTTGGTACCACAGGTCCTTGATCTCCTTGGAGCGCATTTCGTCACGCGCCATAAACATGACCAGCGACTCACCCGGACGGGAATAGGACGTGATGCGCTCGAAGTCGCCGGTTTCCATCAACTTCTTTTCGATGCGCTCAGTGATCTGCCGGGAGACCTCTTCAGCGCTGGCTCCGGGCCACTGAGTATTGATGGTCATCAGCTTGAAGGTGAACGGTGGATCTTCACTCTGCCCCAGGCTGCCATAGGAGATCGCTCCCATGACACCGAGAAGAAGCATGGCGTAGAGCACCAGAGCGCGGTTCTTCAGCGCCCATTCCGAGAGATTGAATGACATGGTGGCGCTCCCTTATTGGCTCTCGGTCTCGGCGTCGACATCCGTTTCCGGGCCAGCCGTATCAGCACTCGCCAACTCGATCTGTCGGTTCTGGCGATCCACGGGGATGACCGTTTGCCCTTCACGCAACAGATGGGTGCCTGCTGCTACCACCCAGGCATCCGCCGGCAGGCCGGACAGTACCGGCACGGTTTCCGAGCTATAAGGGCCGGTTTCCACCGGGGTTTTCACCAGCGAGGCGTCATCGGGATTGACCACCCACACATAGCGCTGGTCCCCTTCCGCAGTGACGGCCGGCAGGGGGAGGGTGAGCACGCCATTACCGGCAACACCACTTGCCACCACCCGTGCCGACTGGCCCAGGTCTGCGCCCACATCATCGTTGTCGAAGGCCACCCGGGCTTCAAAGGTCCGCGAACGCGGGTCCGCCGACGGGGACAGCTCCCGCAGGGTGCCGGGGAACACCTTGCCCTTGCGTGACCACAGCTCGATAGCCACCGGCATGCCGATCACGAAACGACCTACGTCCTGCTCCGGCAGGTCGATACGCACTTCCCGGTCTCCATCGACCGCCAGCACAAACACTGGCTGCCCGGCAGCGACCACCTGGCCGGCTTCCGCCCGGCGCTGGGCGATCACCCCATCCTGGGGCGCTTGCAGGGTGGCGTAGTCGGTCTGGTTGCGGGCTACATTCAGGTTGGCGCGGGCCTGGCGCAACTGAGCCTGGGCCGCATCGAAACGACTCTCTACCGCGTCGTACTGGGAGCGGCTGATGACCTGGCGCTCCAGCAGTGCCTGATGACGATCCAGCTCGGTGCGGGCCAGCTTGTGGTCCGCCTGGGCGGAGGCAAAACGGGCACGGGCCGCATCCAGCTGCAGGTTCACATCATCGGTATCGAGGGTGGCCAGCACATCGCCCTTGCTGACGCGATCGCCCACATCCACCTTGCGCTGGCTGATCTTGCCGGCAATACGAAAGCCCAGCTCCGGCTCGTAGCGGGCGCGGACTTCGCCAGGGAAAACATCCTGACTGGCCCCGGCGGTCAGCGGCTGGACCACCAGCGCCGGACGCGGCGCTTCGGTTTTCCCTGACTCTGCATCGGAGCAACCCTGCAGGCCGAGAGCCCCCACGGCTCCGACAATCAGCCCCGATATCAACAATGAACGAAACATGGCAGCTACCCTCTAGCCTTGCTAACCCGTGTATACCTCGAAAGCCACCGACGGCGACCTTTCCAGTATGCTATACTGTCCGGTATAGTAATTTTATTAAACTGAACCGTCCAGTATTGAAATATGACCGAGATGACAGACACCTCCGCCCCTGCCGCCCGTGGCCGCCCCAAGGATCCGGCCAAGCGTGCCGCCATTCTGGATTCCGCCAAGAAACTCTTTGTTTCCCAGGGATTTGCCGGCACCAGCATGGATGCAGTGGCCAAGGAGGCCCGGGTCTCCAAGCTGACGGTTTATAGCCACTTCAGCGACAAGGAAACGTTATTTTCCGCCGCTATCGAGGCGAAATGCCAGAATATGCTGCCGGTGCCGATCTTTGCATTGGACGAAAGCCAGCCCCTGCGCACCACCCTCACCAAGATCGGCCTGGCCTTTCTCGAGTTGATCCACAGCCCGGATGCCGTGGAGCTTCAACGGCTGATGAACAGCCAGGCCACCCAGGACCCGGAAATGTCTCGGTTGTTTTTCGAGGCGGGCCCGCAACGCACCCTCACCGCCATGGAAAATCTGATCCGCAGCGCCAACGCCTCCGGTCAGCTTGACGTCAGTGATCCCAAGCAGGCATCGGAAAACTTCTTTGCCCTGTTGCAGGGCTGCCAGCACATGCGGGTGATGATCGGCTATCAGCAGCCGATGACTGCCAGCGAAGCCCAGCCCCATGCGGAACAGGTGGTGGAAGTGTTTTTGCGGGCATACGGGAAAGGCAATTAATAATTAACAGTGAATAGTTAATAGTTCGCGCAATAGCACTTGTCGATACTGGAAACAAAGAGGCCGCGTTCCTCAATGACGGAGCGCGGCCTCTTTTTTTTAAAACCCAAAAGGTACTCGATCACTAAACCGGTGAAAGAAAATTTTCCGTTGACTGATAAAGATGGAAGTATTTTTCCTGGAGCAAGAAGAAAAACGGGATCCGCAAGCGGATCCCGGGCCAGGATGATCAGAAGGATTTTCTTACACCAATTGAGAAGTGATCGTAATCCAGGTCAAGTTTATCGTTGTCGATCTCGAGTTCGTGGGTCGCATCAACGTACCCCAACACCAGCTCGGGCGCATCCGGGGCGAAGGAGATGGCCACATCCAACCCCAGCAATTCCGGGTCAATGTCCAGGGAGTCTCCACCGATCTTGGTATCCGTCTCACCCATGTTGTACCAAAGTGATGCGGTCACCATTTCAAAGTTGGCACGGGCGCCGACTTCCAGGCCATACCCCTCTCCAGCAATACCAATGAACGTTGGACGGCTGAACCCGACTGCACCATAAAGGTCGACCATATCCGCCACCGGGATATGCGCACCAACACCAATAAACGTCATGTCGTTAAACACGGCATTATCAGTATCACCCAATGCAAAACCCAGGTCATCCTCATAGTCCAGCGACAAATGACGGCCCATGACCATGACATAGTCACCGATTTCGAACCCGCCTTGCAGACCGAAACCCTGTTCAAGATCAAACGACTCGGACAGACCACCCTCGCTAACTTCCGAGTCACCGGATACCACATAGTCGAACTGCACGTAGTTGAAAGAAGGCGCTTCAGCCATGGCAGTCTGGCTGATGGCACCGGCAAGCGCGGCAATCGCAAACACTGGAATTTTCTTATTCATGACTTTCTCCCTGATTAATAAAAGTGAACCAAGGCCATCCTGAGCCCGTTCATGGACTCCCTTGGTCCGCGTTAAGTAGTAACCCAATTGTAAAAAAACCGCAATATTCACAAGATTGCCTTTGGCGGCGAATTGATGGGTGGGTTTCGCGTTATCAAAAAGGCTCCACGGACCTGCGGAAAACAGGACCTCCAGGGGATCGATGGAGTGCTTTGAATATCTCCCGGCCTCGGCGCCTTGCCCCCAGCTGCCACCAGATAACACCCAGCCAAACAAGCGCGTCACCATCGTTAGCGTTTCCGGCAAGGGCCTGCTGGGTCAGGCGTAGAGCCCGCCCCAGCAAACCGCGACGGTGGGCGGGAAAGCGTCGACTGGCGCGCAACAACCGTGCAATGCGACTACTGCTCATGGCCGTCATCCTGGTCGTTTTTTGCTTTTGCCGTGGCCTTGCCGGGGACGGCAAAGGCATACCAGTCAAGGTTGCGGGTAACGACCATAACCAGGGTCAGGGCAGCAAACAGCAACAGGGCGCCGAGTAGCAGGGCATAGTCTTCTGCCATCAGGATGCCGTAGATCAGGCCCTGTACCAGTAGCAAACTGACGGCAAAGATCCAGCCGGCTTTCGGTGATCGCAGTACGGCCATCAGGTAGACGCCGATCAGGGCACAGCAGGATAGCGCCGCCACCAGGTAGGCCAGGGCAAAATCAATATGCTCGCTTAACGCCACCAGCAACAGATAGAACATGGCCAGCGCCAGACCCACCAACAAGTACTGCATGGCGTGCAACGGGTAACGACGCAATATCTCGAACAGGAAAAAGGCAGCAAACGTCAGCCCGACAATCAGGTAGCTGTATTTCAGGGCCCGCTCGCTCGACAGCAAACCGGTTACCGGCTGCACCAGTCTTACCCGCAGGGCCTGACTGGCATCACCACAGGCACCATCACCCCGGGCACAGAGAATGGCACTGGCCGCTGCCAGGCTGTTGGTGCGCCACTGGCTGGTGAAACCATCCGCATTGATCTCTCTTTCCACCGGCAATACCAGCCCTTCGAAGCTGGGGTGAGGCCAGTCAGCGCGCAAGCCGATGCGGGTTTCTTTCGCCAGCGGCAAGGCAGCGAGGGATTCGGTACCGTTCAGGTTCAGGCGCACCTTGACGGTAAAGGCACCGGCCAGATCATCGGGCAATTGCACTGCCACCGCGTTGGCGCCCAGACCGGACGGCAACTGCTCGGTTTCCACCAACGGCAGGGGCACATCGTTAACCAGAATTTGCGGACGCTCCACCAGACCGCGCAGGTCGCTGATTTGTAGCACCAACAACGAGGGCCGCGACGCCAGGACTTGCTCCGCCTGTTTGATTTGCTGCCAATTGGCCGGAAACACCGCTTCCAGATGTAACAGGCTGCGATAGACCGGCGTGCCGTAGATGCCCCGGTAACGCATCTGCGTCTGTAGCTGGCCATCCACATTCAGCACATCAGGAATCTGACTTTCCAGTACGGTGCGTTTTTCCACCACGGTACAGCTGTCGCCGCGACGACAGTCCGCCTTCTCCACCAGTTGTTTGCGGACCCGCTGGGTAACAATCACCGGGCCACTGATCTGCTGCTCGCCACTGACCTGACGGGCGATCTGTTGTTTTACCTGCCAGGCTTCCTGGCTACGGTCGATAACCTTGTCCTGGATCATCAACAGGGGAATCACCAGCACCATGAGCAGGCCGGCAATGGTGAGCATCTTCAATAACAGGTTGGGTCGCATGGTTCCTCTCCCTCATTTGGAGAGGCCAGTTTGCGTAGTCAGCTTGGGGGTTTTGTGGGGATTGTGTGGGGGCAGGAGAGCGGCAAGCTACAAGGAAAATCAAACCCCAAACCTGACTGACCCTAGGAGCGTTTTCAGTTCTGGGGGATTGTCAGGGTGGCGCGCACGCCGTTGTTGGTGTTGGTCAGTATCAGGCTGCCGCCGTGCAGGCTGGCGATTTCGGCCACCATGGTCAGGCCGAGGCCGGAGCTCTTGTCGTGGCCTGGGGCAGGCAAGGAATAGAAGCGTTCGGTGACGCGGTCCAGGGCGTAGTCGGGGATGGCCGGGCCGATGTTTTCCACGGTCAGGCTATCTCCTTCCACTTGTACTGTAAGGGTGGTTTCTGCGTTGGCAAAGCGCAGGGCGTTATCCAGCAGGTTGAACAGGGCCAGCTTGAGAGTTTCCGCTTCTGCCTGGAGTACACCGTCATTCACGCTGACCTCCAGATGTTTTTCTGCCAGCAAGGAATAGCGGCTGCTCTGCCAGTCTTCGACCAGCGCCGAAATAGTCACGCGACTCTTGCGGGCGGGCAGGCTTTCCAGCTTTTCCAGTTTTGCCATGGCCAACAGCCGATCCAGCAGATCGCTGAGTCGCTGGCTTTCGTGGATCACGTTGTCGGTGAAACGCGTCAGTGATGGGTCGCTGATTTCATCGTGGAGAATTTCCCCAGCGCCACGAATGGCCGCCAGCGGGCTTTTCATTTCATGGGTCAGCAGGCTCACGTTATCTTCCAGCCGCGCCCGCTCTTCCAGGCGACGACGCATGGCGGTAACCGCATCCGCCAGATCACGGATTTCATCGTTACCGCGAAACACCGGTGGTGCCGGGCGTTCGTTGTTGGCCACCGCCTCCGCATAACGGCGCAAGCGATTGACCCGACGGCTTAGCCACCAGGCAAGCAGCACACCCAACACCAGACAACCGAACAGGGCCAAACCGCCATACAGCATCAGATGACGCTCTGCCTGTTGCACAAAAGGCTCGATGGCCCGGCCCGGTTTGCCCAGGCTGATCACCCCGACCAGGCTGCCGCCATCACGGATCGGCGCGGCCACATACATCACCGAGGTGGATGGGTCCTCAGGGTCCGTACGGGTGGTGCGCGCTCCGTAGCGCCCCTGCAGGGTCAGGTGCACATCGTTCCAGCGGGAAAAGTCCTCGCCTTCATCTTTTCCTCTGGAGTCGAACAGCACCACACCGGTGCTGTCTCTTATACACATCTGACGCTGCCGACGACTCCTTACGTGTAGATC
>OJBE01000269.1_pt1 | contig 12823 bp, 14 predicted proteins | sample 1590521 | NCBI WGS metagenome assembly OJBE01 (sample SAMN05416807, study PRJEB24817) | seawater metagenome | isolation source: Sea water | place: Canada:Atlantic | collected 2013-07
CGAGATCTAGTACGGTCTCGTGGGCTCGGAGATGTGTATAAGAGACAGGGGCTATACCTATCTCTACCCGCTGCCGCATCACGATATGACCGCCTTCTGGACCTCGCCCGAGATGGCGGCGGAATCGGCGCTGGACTGTGTGGCGCGTGGCTATACCGCGATCAAGTTCGATCCGGCGGGGCCCTATACCATGCGCGGCGGGCATATGCCGGCGATGACCGACATCTCGCAATCTGTCGCCTTTTGCAAAGCGATCCGCGCGGCGGTTGGCGACAAGGCCGATCTGCTGTTCGGCACCCACGGGCAATTCACCACCGCAGGCGCAATCCGGCTGGGACAGGCCATCGCGCCCTATAGCCCGCTGTGGTACGAAGAGCCGATCCCGCCAGATGCGGTCGAACAGATGGCCGCCGTGGCGCGTGCCGTGCCGATCCCTGTCGCGACCGGAGAGCGGCTGACCACGAAGGCCGAATTCGCGCCTGTGCTGCGGTCGGGGGCGGCGGCGATCCTGCAGCCAGCCTTGGGCCGTGTCGGTGGCATCTGGGAAGCCAAGAAGATCGCCGCCATGGCAGAGGTCTATAACGCGCAAATCGCGCCGCATCTTTATGCGGGCCCGGTGGAGTGGGCGGCCAACATCCATCTGGCAACATCGATCCCGAATGTCCTGATGTGCGAATGTATCGAAACGCCGTTCCACGACCAGTTGATCAAGAGCACGATCAAGGTGGAGGACGGGTTTATCACAGCCCCCACCGCAGCCGGTTTGGGGCTAGAGGTGGACGAGGCATTGGCCCGCGCGCACCCGTACACCGGTAACGGGCTGCACCTGGAAATGCAGGAAGCGCCGTGTGATTACGTCAACGGGAATGCGTTTGAAGGTGGGGCACCGTCGGTCAAATCCTGACGGGTCCGGTGGTATGAGGGGGCCGAAGCCCCCTCTGCCAGAGATTTAGAAGAACGCCTGCAGGCCGGTCTGGGCGCGGCCCAGGATCAGCGCGTGCACGTCGTGCGTGCCTTCATAGGTGTTCACCGTCTCGAGGTTCATCATGTGGCGGATCACCTGGAATTCGCCGCTGATGCCGTTGCCGCCGTGCATGTCGCGGGACATGCGGGCGATGTCCAGCGCCTTGCCGCAGTTGTTGCGCTTGACGATAGAGATCATTTCCGGCGCGGCGTTGGCATTGTCCATCAGACGGCCCACTTGCAACGAGGCCTGCAGGCCAAGCGCGATTTCGGTCTGCATGTCGGCAAGTTTCTTTTGGAACAGCTGCGTCTGCGCCAGCGGTTTGTTGAACTGTTTGCGGTCCAAACCGTATTGACGCGAGGCGTGCCAGCAGAATTCAGCGGCCCCCAGTGCACCCCAGCTGATGCCATAGCGGGCGCGGTTAAGACAGCCGAACGGGCCTTTCAGACCTTCGACATGAGGCAGCAGGGCATCTTCGCCGACTTCGACGTTGTCCATCACGATCTCGCCTGTGATTGAGGCACGCAGCGACAGTTTGTTGCCGATCTTGGGCGCGGACAGACCCTTCATGCCTTTTTCAAGGATGAAGCCGCGGATCTTGCCGCCGTGCTCTTCGGACTTGGCCCAGACCACGAAGACATCCGCGATCGGCGCGTTCGAGATCCACATTTTAGAGCCGGTCAGCTTGTAGCCATTGGCGGTTTTCACCGCACGGGTTTTCATGCCCGCAGGGTCGGAGCCCGCATCAGGTTCTGTCAGGCCAAAGCAGCCGATGAATTCGCCGCTGGACAGTTTGGGCAGATACTTCATGCGCTGCTCTTCCGAGCCATAGGCGTAGATCGGGTACATGACGAGGCTGGATTGCACGGACATCATCGACCGATAGCCGCTGTCCACACGTTCCACTTCGCGCGCGACCAGACCGTAGGAGACATAATTGCCGCCCAAGCCGCCGTATTGTTCGGGTACGGTGACACCCAGAAGGCCCATGTCGCCCATCTCGCGGAAGATCGCGGGGTCGGTGGTTTCATTGGCGAAAGCATCGATCACGCGGGGCTGCAGCTTTTCCTGCGCATAGGCGCGCGCGCTTTCCTGGATCATGCGTTCGTCTTCGGTCAGCTGTTCGTTCAGGCGGAACGCATCCGCCCAATCAAAGCTGCCCATGTCGGGGGCGTCTTTGGCTTTCAATACGGGCAATTCGGTGCTCATGGTATGTCCTCCTCGGGGTTCGGATTTGGGCGCAGTATTGCAAAGCCCGGCGGCAATGACTATCGCTGGTTACTCCTGAACCTATGAGTCAAAGTCATATGATCGCCCCGCGCCGCTTCCTCCCGTCGGTCAACGCCCTGCTCGCATTCGAGGCAGTGGCACGCTTGGGCAGCGCCACATTGGCGGCGCAGGAACTGTCCCTGACGCAAAGCGCGATCAGCCGGCAGCTCAAGACGCTAGAGGCGCAGTTGAATGTGGCGCTGCTGGATCGCCAAGGGCGTCAGCTGGTGCTGACAGAGGCGGGAAAAAGCTATGTAATTCAAGTGCGTGACGTTTTGAACAGGCTGGCTCAGGCATCCATCACCGCGCGCACCAACCCGATTGCGGGGGCGCTGAACCTTGCCATTCTGCCGGGATTCGGGATGCACTGGCTGGCCCCGCGGCTGCGCGACTTTGCCCAGTCCCACCCGGAGGTGACGGTGAACCTCAGCACGCGGCTGCATCCGTTTTCCTTCCAGAACAGCCCCTTTGACGCTGCAATACATTTTGGCAAGGAAGACTGGCCCGGTGTGCGCTATTTGCCGCTGATGCCCGAGACGGTGGTCCCCGTCTGCGCGCCCGACCTGCTGACCGAACCGCTGGAGGATCCCAGCCAGATCCTGCGCTATGCGCTGCTGCATCTGGAGACCCGCCCGCGCGGCTGGTCGCGGTGGCTGAGCGCGCTTGGTGTCACGCAAGAACCCCCAGCCGGCATGATGTTCGACCAATTTTCTACCATGGCGCAGGCGGCGGTGCACGGGTTGGGCGTGGCGCTGCTTCCTACCTTTTCCGCCGAGCCCTATCTGCGCGACGGGCAGCTTGTGCTGGCATCAACGCAGACGACACAGAGCATCGGGAATTACTACCTCGTCTGGCCCGAGGACCGTGCCGAAACCGCGGCCTTGCAGTCGTTCAAGACGTGGCTCGACGGGCAAACGGGTCAGGTTCTTTAGCATAGGCCAAGGTTCTGAAGCATATCCGCCCTATTTCCGCCGCAATCCTGAATTAGCACACCCTTCATCAGTTTTAAGGGGGGGGCCCCTTTTGAAAGGGAGCATGGATATGCCAATTTCACTTACCAAACTCATTTCTGCGGGCGCGACAGCGGTCATATTTGCGGCTGCCACCGCAGCGACCGCGCAAACCCATGACGTCGTGATCTTTGACGACGCCTTCTTTCCTGCCGTGATCTATGTCGACGCCGGGGACGAGCTGCGTTTTGTCAACAACGCCAGCGCCGCGCGCAACGTCAGCGCGGGGGACGGATCGTGGTCATCCGGCACGCTGGAAACCGGCAGCAGCTTTAGCCAAACGGTAGAGGCAAACAGCCAAGTGACCTTTATCGGCACATCGCTTGGGGAAAACCCCAAAAGCTACTCCGGCGAGATCAGCTTTGACCCCGCACCGCTGAGCGAGTGATCGGGTCCATCCCTGCGCTTGTCGCAGGTGCTTGAAATAAAAACGGCGCGCCCCTGTTTCCAGCGGCGCGCCGTTTCGCGTTAATATGGCGATGTGGCTTACTTCACCGTGATGCGGCCATCGGTATAGGGCGTATAGGCCCCGTTGGCGGCGATGAATTCAGCCGTCACATCCGCCAGATCGGGACCGTAGTCATAGGCGTTCTGCGCAGAGGTAAACGGCGCATAGCCGTCGCCGCCATTGCGCACATAGTTGTTGGACACGACGCCATAGGTCTTTTCGGGGTCAAGCGGCATGCCGGATACGGTGACATCGCTGATGCGGCTGCCCGGCTCGGCGCTGGTGTCCACGGTAAAGGTCATGCCCGCCACTTGCGGGAAACGACCTGCGACCTCTTCGATCTGGCTCACGCCATTTTCCAGCGCCTCTACCAGTGCCGCACCGGTGACCTGAAAGGTCGACAGGGTGTTCTGGAACGGCAGCACCGCCAGTACTTCGCCCATGGTCACCTCTCCGGCGTCGATGGAAGAGCGCAAGCCGCCGCTGTTCTGGATCGCGACCTCGATCCCCTGATCCGCCACACGGGCCAGCATCGCATCAGCGACGAGGTTGCCCATCTGACATTCCTGCACGCGGCAGACCGACCGGTCGCCCTCGATCGGCTCGGTGGTTTCGGCGACGACTTTGCTGCGCAGTTCTTCCAACGGTTGGGCCAGCTCGCCGATACGGGCGACGGTGGTTTCATCCTCTGCGACGCCTGCGTCGATCAGGATCGGATCGCCCGACGCTTCCTTGATCTTACCCTCGTCATCGAAGGTCACGTTCAGCTCGCCCAGATATTTACCGTAGGCATAGGCCTGCACGATCGCCGTATCCTTGACCATCGTCGGATAGGCCCCTTCGGCTTTCTCATCGGTATTGGACAGCAGCGTATTGGTGTGTCCGCCGACGATCACATCAACACCTGTGGTATTCTCGGCGACCATCTGGTCGACCCCATAGCCCGAGTGGCTGAGCACGATGATCTTGTTGATACCCTGCGCGGTCAGCAAATCGACCTCGCCCTGCACGGCCGCCACGGAATCGGTAAAGACAACGTTGTCTCCGGGGCTCGACAGTTCGTGGGTGTCTTCGGTGGTCAGCCCGATCAGGCCGATCTTTTCACCGCCACGCTCGATCACCGCAGATTTCGCCAGCTTGTCCGCCAGCAGCGGTTCGGCAGAGACATCGGCATTCGACATCAGGATGGGAAAGTCGATCGCTTCCATGAAACCGGCAAGCACTTCGGGGCCATCGTCGAATTCGTGGTTGCCCACAGTCATGCCGTCATAGCCCAGCATGTTCATCATCTCGGCTGCCATCTTGCCCTTGTAGTGGGTGTAGAACAGCGAGCCCTGGAATTGGTCCCCGCCGTCGACCAGCACATAGTTGTTGGTGCGCGCCTTGGCGTCCTTGATCGCGTTGACCAGCCGTGCCGTCCCGCCAAAACATTCACCGGCGGTATTGTCCTCGGCGGAGCAAGGGCCATCGTATTTGCTGATCGGTTCAAACCGCGCGTGGAAATCATTGGTGTGCAGGATGGTCAGACTATAATCCGCCGCTGCCATGCCCGAGGTCAGCGCAAGCGCTGCCGTGGCTGTCAGGAATCGTTTCATGATGGGTCCCCCCTTTGGGTTGAATTATGCACCTATGGTGACCCCCAGTTTGCCCCCTTGTCAAAGACCATCTGAGCGCAAACCCGCCCTTCCCCAAGGTCACCGCCCTGCGCTGCGGCAAAGCGCACAGCCCTTGACCGTTTGCACCGACCAAGGCATCACAGCGGCTATGTTGATTTACAAAATTTTCCGCTCCGATGAATGGCAGGCCCTGCGCCGCGACGGCTCTACCACGGGCGCGCCGGTTGATGTCGCCGATGGCTATGTGCATTTCTCGACCTCTGAACAAGCGGCTGAAACGGCTGCGAAACACTTTGCCGGTGAGGCAGACCTGTTTCTTCTGGCCGTAGAGACCGACCGCCTTGGTGATGCGCTGAAATGGGAGGTGTCGCGCGGCGGCGCCGAGTTCCCGCATCTGTACCGCATGCTTATGCTAGAGGATGTGGTTTGGGCCCAGCCCCTGCCCTTGCTGAACGGGGCGCATGATTTTCCCGCTGGCTTTAAGGAAGCTCAATGATGACAGGATATATCGACCCGGATCGCGCACAGTTCGACGCCTTCAAGGGGCTGGACCGTGACACGCCGCTGAACATGGTGAACCTTGTCAAACTGCGCGACAAGGCCGCCTACCCCGACGATCACGCGCTGGCCGCCAAGGCGCTGACAGGGGCGCAAGCCTATAAGAACTACGGTGCCGAAAGCGGTCCGGTGCTGGCGGATGTCGGCGGATCGATCCTATGGCGCGGCCAGTTCGAGGCGACGCTGATCGGCCCCTCGGACGAGGATTGGGATGTGATGTTCATCGCGCAATACCCCAACGCCCACGCCTTTTTGCAGATGATCTCGGACCCGCGGTACAAACAGGCTGTGGTGCACCGTCAGGCCGCGGTTGTGACATCGCGCCTGATCCGCAGCGCACCGCTGCCTCTGACGGATGAATTTGCATGAAGCGCATGGCCGAGCAGCTGGGGCTGCGCGTCCTGCATCAGGTTGACCCCGAAACGGCCCATGGTCTGGCAATCACCGCACTGCGGCTTGGCTTGGCCCCGACACCCGGTCCGGTCACATCGAAACGGCTGAAAACCTCGCTTGCCGGGATGAGCCTGCCCAACCCTGTCGGCCTTGCCGCGGGGTTTGACAAGAACGCCACCGCCGTCGCGCCGCTGTCCAACGCGGGGTTCGGCTTTATCGAGGTCGGGGCCGCCACGCCTCTGCCCCAACCCGGCAACGACAAACCCCGACTGTTCCGCCTGACCGAGGACCGCGCGGCGATCAACCGCTTTGGCTTCAACAACGAAGGCATGCAGGCGATCTGCACGCGTCTGGCGCGCCGCGGCGCGGGCGTGCCCGTAGGGCTCAACCTTGGGGCCAACAAGACCAGCACCGACCGCGCCGCCGATTTCGCCCGCGTGATGGAGCTTGCTCGCGATCACGTGGATTTCGCCACGGTCAATGTATCCTCGCCCAATACCGAAAAGCTGCGCGACCTGCAGGGCAAGGCCGCCCTCGCAGCACTTCTGGCCGGCGTGATGGAGGTGCGCGGCGATACGCCCGTGTTCCTGAAAATCGCCCCAGATCTCACCGAGGCGGAAATCGCCGATATGGCCGAGGTCGCCAATGACGCAGATGTGGCCGCGATCATTGCCACGAATACAACGCTGGACCGCGCCCGCCTGAAAAGCGCGCAGCGTGACCAGATGGGCGGGCTGTCGGGCGCGCCCCTGTTCGAAAAATCCACACGCGTGCTGGCGCGCCTGTCGACGCTTACCGATATTCCGCTGGTGGGCGTCGGGGGCATCGGCTCGGCCGAGGATGCCTATGCCAAGATTTGCGCAGGCGCTTCGGCGGTGCAGCTTTATACGGCGCTCGTCTATGGCGGGCTGTCACTGGCAGCGGATATCGCCAAGGGGCTCGACAAACTGCTGAAGCAGGACGGCTTCGATACCGTGGCCGATGCCGTGGGCAGCAACCGCAGCTCTTGGCTTTGACAGGACGCCCCGGCGCAGATCGGGGCGCGATCCGCGCGACTTCACCCCGACCTTGCGCGCGCGGGGCCTATCCCGCCGCACGCTCCAACGCGGGGTAGCGCAGCGCCAGCGTGACCCCACGCGCGACAAAGGACACCAGTAGCGAAATCCACAGCCCGTGGTTGCCCAGCCACGGCACCAGCAGCGCCGCACTTGCACAGTAGATCACAAAAGACACCGCCATCATGTTGCGCATGTCCCGTGACCGCGTGGCCCCGATAAAGATCCCGTCCAGCATCCATGACGCCCACCCCAGCAGCGGGGCCGCGACCATATAGGGCAAGAACACCCGCGCCTCTGCGCGCACAAGCGGGGCCGTGGTCATGAGGTCGATGATCATGCCCCCGCCCCATGCGAAGCCCACGGTCATCAAGGCACATGCCAGCAGACCCCAGCCGCTGGTCAGCACCGCGCCCCGTCGCAGGACATCACGCTGCTTGCCGCCCATAGCCCGCCCGACCAGCGCCTCGGCCGCAAAGGCGAAACCGTCAAGCGCAAAGGCCGTGATCATCAGGAATTGCAGCAGCACCTGGTTGGCGGCGAGCTTCACGTCCCCCAACCCCGATCCCAGAAACAGGAACGAGACGAACACCGCCTGCAACAGAAGCGACCGCACAAGGATGTCGCCGTTGACCTTCATCATGTTGATCCAGCGCGGCCCGTCGAACACCTGCGCCCAGTCCCGCCATGCGGGCACTCCAAACGCCGCACGGCAGAACCACAGCCCAAGTGCCGCACCCGACCATTCAGCCAGAAAGGTCGCGATGGCGACGCCTTGGATACCCCAGCCGAGCCCCAGCACGAACCACAGATCCAGCGCGATATTCAGCCCGTTCATCCACAGTTGCACCACCAGCACGGCACGGGTGCGTTCCTGCGCGATCAGCCAGCCGGTGATCGCGTATATCGCAATTGCCGCCGGGGCGGACCAGACGCGGATCCCCATATAGGACCGGGCGAGGCTTTCGACGTCTGCGCTGGCCGGAGAAACCTGAAACGCCGCCCAGAACATCGGTATCTGCAGCATCACCAGCGCAAGGCCCGCCAGCCCGCCGATCAGCAGCCCGCGTGTCAGCAGTGCCGCGACCTCTGCCGCGTCGTTGTTGCCTGCCGCCTGCGCCGTCAGCCCGACGGTGCCCATCCGCAGAAAGCCGAATACCCAGTAGAGCGATGACAGGATGATCGCGCCGATGCCCACGGCTCCGATCGGGGCCGCCAACCCGATCTGCCCGACGACGCCGGTATCCACCGCGCCCAAGATGGGCACGGTGGCGTTGGAGATAACAATCGGGATGGCGATGTTCAGCACGCGGCGGTGGGTCACCACGTCTTTCGCGGATAGTTTGCCTTGGGCGACGGCGCTGACTTCGCCCTTGGGAATCGCGTCAGTCACGGCGTTGAGGCATCAGGAAATGACCCGTTGCCTGCGCGAAAAGCTTGCTGCGGTTGTCCTGCCATGCCTCGACATGCACCGAGGCATAGCGCCGCCCCGACCGGTTGATCCGCGCGCGCGCATAGGCATCGCGTGGCAGACCCGAACGCAGGTAATCGACGGTAAAGTCGATGGTCTTGGGCAGTCGTGGCAAATGCGTTGCATCCATCTTGTCGACGGCCAGCGCACCGGATTCAAGATCCTCCCACAGATATTCCCAGCTGAGCGTGATGATCGACGTGACCTCAAGGAACGAGGCCGTGGCCCCACCGTGCAGCGCCTGCAACAGAGGGTTACCGATCAGCTTGTCGGAAAACGGCAGAACGCCGGTCAGCTCGTCGCCGCGGCGGTCGAACTCGATCCCCAGAAAGCTGATGTAGGGCACCCCGTCCACCAGCGCACGCAGCGCCGCATCGCGACGCTTTTTAACGACCTGTACCGCCTCGGGTTTGCTCCGTGTGCTCATCGTTTGCCCTCCACCGTGAAACTGCCGGTGGCGGTGGCGACCGGGCTGCCGTCTTCTTCGTCCTGTGCCGTGGCGCGCACAAAGGCGACATTCCGCGTCACGTGATAACATTCTGCCCGCGCCGTGATCCGTTGACCGGGCACAGCCGCGCGCAGATACTCGATGCGCAAATCAATCGTCGCCGTCCCGCCGGGATTGCTGGGGTGGCTCATCACCGCGGCCCCGCAGCAGGTATCCATCAACGCCGACACGGCCCCGCCATGCAAGACACCTGTGCGCGGATCGCCGATCAGCCGTTCATCATACGGCATGTCGATCACGGCGACGCCACCATCCAGCTCTTGCAGTTCCATCCCCAGGGCACCGCTGTAAGGCAGCGCCGCGATGAACTGCTTGGCGATGCGAAGTTTGTCTGACATTTTTTACTTCCTTGGCGTTATTCTCCCCATATCAACCGAGCGGCCAAGCAAGAGCAACCCCAGTGTTGCGCTTGGAAAGTGAACCGCATAGTTTCCGAACTTGAGGAGACCAAGATGACAGACAAACGCCTGAACTTTAAAGAAATGTGTGCGGAGTTTGACGTCACGCCGCGCACGTTGCGCTATTACGAGTACATTGAGCTGCTCCACCCCGAACGCGAAGGCCGGTCCCGCAGCTATGGCGCGCGGGAAATCGCCCGCATGAAGCTGATCATGCGGGGGCGCAAGTTCGGGTATTCGCTGGAAGGCATCCGCCAGTGGCTGCTGATCTATGAAAACGAAGGCACCGAAGCGCAAATGCGGGCGTGGGTCATTAGCGCGGACCGCCAGTTGGGAGAGCTGGCAGAACAGCGCAAGCAGTTGGACGAAGCCATCGAAGAGCTGCAAAAATCGCGCGACGATACAGAGGCCGCATTGGCCAAGCGCGACTGATATTTGCGTAGCGCCTTGGGTTTACGGGGCGCTACCACAACTGACAGCCGCTGGCTGGAGGGTGCCGTCGTTGGCAGCATCGAGCGATGGTATGAGAAACCGATGCGATGCGGGCCGGCTTACGCCTGCCGCGCGGCCATCCGACCCATCACATCGGAAAGACGGGTCAGGTCTGCGGCTGTCACAATCAGTTCTGACAGTGAATCAGCGTCGAGACAGGCAGCAAATTCATACGCCACGTCTTCAACAAGCTTGGCCGCATCCTTGAGCCCCCGCGATGCAGAAGACGCGGAAATCACCGGCCCTTGTGCAAGATCATAGGTATTCGGTGTTGTTGAGGGTTTCGGGGGTTTGTTCTGCGCCACGGCCTGTCCACTTACAGTTGAGAATTCGCCACGACTATGCGTCCGACAGGTGATGCGCACGTCCCGTAAGTGCGCGACATCCGGTCACGCTCCCTGCATTACGACAGGTTATCCAGCGACGGGTCGATCAGGCCAAAGGCCAGGCCCGCACCGCCGCGCGAGTCCGGTCGGTCACATCCAGTTTGCCAAACAGACGCCGCATGATCGTATCGACCGTGTGCCGCGACACCCCCATGATCTGCGCGATCGAGGTGTTGCTCTTGCCGCGCGCGATCCAACGGAGCAATTCAAGCTCGCGCGGGGACAAGCGCCGATTGGGTGCAGCAGGGCCTGCCACAAGCGCGCAAAACCGCATATGGGCAAACTGGCTGGCGAGGTGCAGGTCCAGGACCTCTGCATCGGTCGGGCGCGGCCTGTCGTGGTGGAAGCCGATACTGACCAAAGCATTACGCGCCTGTGGTCCAAAGACCTGACAGACCAGACCATCGGCAAAGCCGAATTCTCTCGCTCTGTTCAGGTAGGCTTTCTGCTTTTCGGTCAAGGTGGTCAGCTGTGGCAGGTCACGCCAGAAAAACGGGGTGATCTGTGAGGCCGCGAAGGGGGGAAACGGATCGTCCAGATACAGGTGCTCTTCGGTATACATCCGGTGAAACTCTGCCGGGATACCGATCGCGACAGCCACAAAGCTAGAGTCACCAAGCGATTGCACATCAATACTGTGATAGGTGACCGTGCGAAAATCCTGCGCTTTGGAAAAGCGTTGCACCAGCAGCCATAGCGCCGAAACGCTGCTGACCTCGCGCAGACACTCTGTGAATAATCGCGGATCCATATCCTCGGACATATCACCCCCCCCCGGCCGATAAAACTTGCTCCCCCACACCAATTAGTCGGCGCGAGATACCTATCAATGACTGCCTCGGGAAAATCCTCTCCGGGTTACGCAGATTTACTCAACGTAAAGCAAATGTTTGACGTAGCGTCCAAGTTACGTAAGCTTGTTTCTGGGTTATACCGCTCCCAGTTTAGGTGAAGTTGACCGTTCTACAGCAGTGATAGAATAGCGAGTAACTGATATGTCCAACACTACGATGACCATCCGCGAGATGTGCACCGCCTTCGATGTGACCCCGCGCACCTTGCGGTTCTACGAAGCGAAAGAACTGCTTTTCCCCGAACGTCAGGGACAAAAGCGCCTGTTTACCAAACGGGACCGTGCGCGGCTGAAACTGATCCTGCGTGGCAAGCGCTTTGGCTTCAGCCTCGAAGAAATCCGCCAGTTGCTGGACCTGTACCACATGGGCGACCAGCAACAGACCCAATTGGCGCGCACCTATGACATCGCGCGCGAACGTCTGGCCGACCTCGAAGCACAGCGCGAGGATCTGAACAACGCCATCGACGACCTGCAAAACCAGTTGAAATGGGGGGAGAAAATGATCGCCTCCATCAACAGCGCCCGCAACGCGGCAGAATAGGCCCGCAGTCCGGCGCACCCGAACACCTGATACACCGACCTAGATATACTGACCAAACGACGGCCAGATGGCCAAGGGAGAACACCACATGCCGAGCTACACCGCCCCGATCAAGGATATGCAATTCGTCCTGCACGACGTGCTGAACGTCACCGCGTCGTCCACCCCCGGTTACGACGAGCTTGAGGCGGATTTCACCTCTGCCATTCTGGAAGAAGCAGGCAAGCTGACCTCCGAAGTCCTCGCCCCGCTGAACACGGTGGGTGATCAGGAAGGCTGCCGTCTGGAGAACGGCGTCGTCTACACCCCCAAAGGGTTCAAGGACGCCTTTGCGAAGGTCAAGGAAGGCGGCTGGACCGGTCTGGACATGCCAGAGCAATACGGCGGCCAGAACATGCCCTATATCCTCGGCACCGCCGTGGGCGAGATGTTCTCGGCGTCCAACCAGGCGTTCACCATGTATCAGGGCCTGACCCACGGTGCGGCCTCGGCGATCCTCGCCCACGGCTCTGACGCCCAAAAGGATACATATCTGCCCAACATGGTGTCCTGCGAATGGACCGGCACCATGAACCTGACAGAGCCCCACTGCGGCACCGATCTGGGCCTGATGCGTACCAAAGCAGCCCCGCAGGAAGACGGCAGCTATAAGATCACCGGCCAGAAGATCTTTATCTCGTCCGGTGAACACGACATGGCCGATAACATCATCCATCTGGTACTGGCCAAGATCGAAGGCGGCCCCGAAGGTATCAAGGGCGTATCGCTGTTCATCGTGCCCAAGTTCATGGTCAAGGAAGACGGCTCGCTTGGCGAACCTGTCTCTTATACACATCCTGACGCTGCCGACGACTCCTT
>OJBE01000272.1_pt1 | contig 12726 bp, 8 predicted proteins | sample 1590521 | NCBI WGS metagenome assembly OJBE01 (sample SAMN05416807, study PRJEB24817) | seawater metagenome | isolation source: Sea water | place: Canada:Atlantic | collected 2013-07
CTTCCGAGCTCACCGGTGACTGGGCGATGGTGTATCCGCCTCTACGGTGTATATATTCCATGCCTGCGGCGCCGTCTTCATTGGCCCCCGTGAGGATCACTCCCAACAAGTGGCGGCCATAAACCGCGCCGGCAGAGTAAAACAGTTCATCTATTGCTGGCCGGGAAAAGAGTACAGGCCTTCCTGTAGAGAAAGCCAGTGTCTGGTCCTCTTCCACCAACATATGGTAGCCCGGTGGCGCCACATAAACATGCCCCCCGAGGATGGGCTCCTTGTCTTCCGGGGCAACCACCGGCAGTGCGCAATACCGGGCCAACAGCCACGGCATGCGATTATCCGCGCTGGCATGCTGGTGTTGAACCAGCATGATTGGCAACGGAAAATTCTCGGGAAGCGCTGACAGGATGCGCGTATAGGCATTCAGCCCACCCCACGACGCGCCCATTACGATTGCCCTGACTGCTCCCTTGCGAGTGCTCACGATGAGTGGCCGCTGCCCTCCTCGCCTCGGGTCTTGCCAGCCTCATAGGCAGCACGGTGTGCCTGTGCTTCTTTGAGCTTGGCCTGGAGCTCACGGCGCTGCTTGTCCAGCCCCAGGAAAAAATCCACCTTGCTCGTGAGGATCAACGGATCCAGGGGCTTGAACAGATAATCCACGGCCCCGGCCTGATACCCTTTAAAAACGTATTTCTTTTCCTTGCTAATCGCCGTCACGAAGATAATGGGAATGGTCTGGGTGTCCTTGCGCTGGCGCATCAGCTCTGCCACTTCAAAACCGTCCATGCCCGGCATCTGCACGTCCAGCAGCACCAGGGAAATATCTTCCTTAAGCAGAATTTTCAGCGCTTCCTGCCCGGAGTGCGCTTTCAGGAGGGTGCGGCCCTCCCCTTCGAGGACAGCCTCAAGCGACACCAGGTTGGCCGGCTGATCATCCACCAATAGCAGTTTCTGCTCAATCATCGGTTGTCTCTAGTCATGCGTGGTGTGGAAACTGCCGCTTGCGAAAGATTCGCAACGACTTGTTGATAACATCGAACGTGTCTTCCTGGCCGCTGAACCGCAGGCTTTCCTTGGTTCCCAGGCACAGGTAGCCGCCCATATCCAGGCTCTCGCTGAAAAGCCTGATCACTCTTTCCTGCAAAGGCCGATCAAAGTAGATCAATACATTGCGGCACAGGATAACGTGCATTTCCCCAAAGACCTGATCCGTTGCCAGGTCGTGATCGGCAAAAACGATATTGCGTTTCAGCCGCTGTTCCATGATCACGCTGTCATAACGTGCGGTGAAATAATCAGACAGGGAGTGCTTGCCACCGGCACGCCGGTAGTTATCACCATACTGTTTGACCGCCTCGATGGAGTAAATGCCCTTCTTGGCTGACGCCAACACATTCTTGTCGATGTCGGTGGCGTAGATCATGGCCCGGTCGTAGAGCCCCTCCTCTTCCAGCAAAATCGCCATGGAATAGATCTCTTCGCCGGTAGAGCAACCCGCATGCCAGATCTTGATAAACGGAAACGTCTTGAGAACCGGTACCACGTCTTCGCGGAAGGCGCGGTAAAAATCCGGGTCCCGGTACATTTCCGTCACATTCACGGTCAGGTCGTTAAGCAGCGTGACGAAGAAGGGCCGGTCGCGCAGAACCTTGTCGGTCATTTCCATGATCGATGCAAAACCTGACATGGTCAGGCGATGCATGATTCGACGACGCATGGAAGCGCGGCTATAGGACCGGAAGTCGTAGCCGTACATCTGGTAGATCGCCTCAAGCAACAGGCGAATTTCGATGTCCTCGACACTGACTTCGTCATCGTCGATCGGGTATGTTTCAGCCATAACGCTATTCCGCCACGGTTCTCGTCTTTATAAAGTGACTGCGGGCACGTTTTGCGCCCACTACTTGTGCAGCCAGACCCGTAGCAACGAGGTAAGCTTTGCCATATCGATGGGCTTGGAGCAGTAATCATTGGCCCCGGCTTCGATGCACTTGGCGCGGTCGTCCTTCATCGCCTTGGCGGTCAGCGCCAACATCGGCAGCTTGCTGAAACGAGCCTGTTCACGAATCCGCCCCATGGCTTCATAGCCATCCATTTCCGGCATCATGATATCCATCAGCACAATGTCGATGGACGGATTATCATCCAGCGATTCCAGCGCCTCGCGGCCATTGTTGGCAATGCTGATGGCAAAGCCCAACTCTTCCAGTTGCGCAGACAATGCATAGATATTCCGCATGTCGTCGTCCACCAGCAGCAATTGCTTGCCTTCGAAAATATCATCGCGGTGCTCGATGGATTCCGCAGTCGGGCGACGATTGGCCGGCAAGGTGGATTCCAGCCAGTGCAGGAACAGGGACGCTTCATTGAGCAGCCGCTCGTGAGAGCGCTCCGTCTTGAGGATGATGCGGTCCGCATACTTGCGCAGTTTCGCTTCTTCTTCGCGGGTCATGTCCTTGCCGGTATAGACCACCACGGGAACACTGTCGTAGTCGTCGCTGGCATGGAGTTTTTCCAGCAGTTCGAAACCGCTCATGTCCGGCAACGTCAAATCCAGGATCATGCAGTCGAACACGGTATTCTGCAGAGCATACAGGGCTTGCTGACCACTGGTGGCCGCTGTGATTTCCACCCCTTTCTGGTCAAACAGCTCACGGATGCTTTCATGCTGGATTTCACTGTCTTCCACCACCAGAAGGCGGCGCACATTGGTTTCAATCGCCCCTTCAATCTTGGCGAATGCAGAGAGAATGTCGTCCTGATTGGCCGGCTTGGTCATGAAGTCCAGCGCACCCAGTTCCAGCGCCTTCTTGCGCTCATCACGCCCGGACAGAAAGTGCACCGGGATGTCCTTGGTACGCGGGTCCGCCTTGAGTTTTTCCATGACTTCCCAGCCGTCGATACCCGGCAAACCGATATCCAGAATAATCGCGCTGGGACGGTAATGGCTGGCGTATTCCAGGCCATCCTCGCCATCGTGGCAGATATGCCCTTCCAGACCGTAATCCGACGCCAGTTCCACCAGTACCCGGGCAAATTCTTCATCGTCTTCGACGATCAGCACGGTTTTCTCGCGGACAACGAAGTCATCGTTGCCGGTATCCAGCGGGGTCATCGACGCAGTGTGGGCTTCCGCATTGCTGCCGATACCTTCATCGGCATGGCCGGCAGCGGCATTATTGATTTCCAGCGCATCGGCACTGCCCACGGGCAGGTAGAGCATAAAGGTAGCCCCCTGCCCTTCACCGTCGCTGTGCAGACCAATTTCCCCGCCCAGCAACCGTGCCAGTTCACGGGAAATGGTCAGCCCCAGGCCGGTACCGCCGTATTTGCGACTGGTCGTACCGTCCGCTTGCTGGAAGGCCTCGAAAATCAGCTTTTGTTTTTCATCCGCGATCCCGGTACCGGTATCGATCACCGCAAATTTCAACGTCTGCCCCGGCACCAGATGGCGTGAAGGCAGGGCTTCACTAACGTCCGGCTGTGTAATGCTCAACGTCACCGAGCCTTGCTCGGTGAATTTCAGTGCATTGGAAAGCAGGTTCTTGATGATCTGCTCAAGGCGCTGGCGGTCCGTATAGAAGTGTTCAGGCAACGTATCGCCAAGCTCGACCTTGAAATCCAGGTTGCGGCTTTCGGCCACGTGGGCAAAGTTGCGCCGGAAATGTTCGACGATTTCCGGCGGCGACAAGTCGTCGATAATGACATCCATCTTGCCTTCCTCGATCTTGGAAATATCCAGGATGTCATTGATCAGGCTAAGCAGGTCTGCCCCGGCAGAATGGATAACCTGGGCGTGTTCGACCTGTTTCTCTTCCAGATTGCCGCGCTTGTTCTGCCCCAGGGCGTTGGACAGAATCAGAATCGAGTTAAGCGGTGTGCGCAACTCGTGGCTCATGGTGGACAGGAATTCGGATTTATAGCGCGAAGACATCTCCAGCTCGCGAATCTTGTCTTCCAGCTCATGGCGTAACAGCTCGAGCTCGTCATTCTTCTGGGCCATTTCTGACTTCTGCTCGGTGAGCATGCGCGCCTGGGCCTCGAGCTCTTCATTGGTAACGCGCAGCTCTTCCTGTTGGGCCTGCAGGCTTTCTTCAGATGCCCGCAACGCCTGGGTCTGTGATTCCAGCTCTTCGTTGATGGCTTTCAGCTCTTCCTGCTGTTGTTGCAGGCGGGATTCAGACGCAGACAGCTCCATGGCCTGCTCTTCCAGGTCCTCATTGGCCTGGGCCATTTCCGTTTTTTGCCGTTCCAGAGCATCAGCCTGGGACTGCGTCTGCTCCAGCATCAGGGCCAGGCGGAAACGGCTTTGTGCACTGTGCAACGACACGGAAACGACCGCCACACACTGCTCCATAAAGGCCAGATCGTCATTGCTGAAGTCACGGAATGCACCGATTTCCAGCACCCCTTTCACTTCGTCTTCATGAACAATGGGCATCACCATGACATTGCGTGGCTGGCCGGCACCGGTGCCGGAAGCAATGCTGATGTAATCATCCGGCACTTGCTCCAGCAGAATGCTCTTGCGCTCCAGGGCGCACTGCCCCACCAGGGATTCCCCCAGACGAAACTCATTGGCCAGATGCTTACGCCGCTGCATGGCATAGGAGCTGCTCAGGCTGAGCAGCTCGGTGTCAGGGTCATAGCTGTAAAATGCACCCACCTGCGCCTCAACCACCGGCACCAGGAAACTCAGCATGTTGTTACCGAGCTGTTCGAACCCCATCTCCCCGCGCATGCGGTTATTCAGTTCGGCCAGATGGTTCTTCACCGTTTCCTGGCGCCGGTCTTCCGTATGCCGAGCCACCAGCGCATCACGCATTTTACGAATAGCATGCAGCAAGTGACCGGTTTCATCCCGGCCACCCTTCTCAATACGGGTATCCCATTTGCCATTGGCAATGTTATCCGCGGCATCAACAGCGCCTTCCAGAGGCAGCGTAATGGCCCGGGTAACACGCAAAGCGATCAGCGCCAACAAGGTAAAGGCCACCAACCCCAGGAACAGCCCGATTTTCTGGGTGCCCAGGTTATCCGAACGGCTTTTGTTCAGGGTTTCGCGAAACGCTTCGTAGCGCTGCTGCTCGAACGCCTTCTGATTGCCCTCGTAGGTGTCCTGCAGCTCTCTTACGTGTGCGATGCGCTGGTACAGATCATCCGAGGTGCCGTTATTGGTGATCAAGTTACGGGCCAGCGCAGTGGCCTCGTTGATATAGGCGGTAAAATTGCGGCGCAATTCTTCCACGCCAGCGGAAAGCGTTGGGTCGGTCCGGCGGATGTCTGCCAGCCGTTGCTCAAACGCCGAGGCTCTGGACTGCGCCTCTTCAAGCAGATCCGGATCAGCCTGGGTAATCGCCGCGATATAAGACTCGCTGATGGCGATAAAATCCACATTGTTGGCATTGATCAATTCCAGAACCGGAAAGTCCTGACTTTCAATCCGCTTGAGATGATCAATATTGGTTTCGGCGATGTAAAAGCTGTAGGCCGCGTAGACCACAAACAGCACGATCCCCAGCCCGGCTACAGACAAAATCTTCAGCCGCACGGACAGGTTCTGGAACCAGTTCATTCAGATAGCCCTCATGCCTTTTCCGGCTTGTTGTTATCCAGGCCCCTTTGCAGGGCTAAGACTAAAGTGTGAGGCTACCAGAAACTGACAGAAAGCGGCAATAAATCACATGAATACCGCAGGCTAGAAAGTTGATTTTTCAGGGATAAAACAGGCCAAATCGATAAACCAAGCGCAATAAAATGCAATAGCAGGAGCACAAAGCTTATTGCGGTCAGGCACTTAACAGGCTGCTGAAAAACCGGGCTATCCGACGGACCAGCACAATGGACTCGCAGGCAAAAATACCAGCATGGTGCGATAAGAGGAGAGAAAGAGGAAGTTGGTGCGGGTAGCCGGACTTGAACCGGCATGACCTAATGGTCGACAGATTTTAAGTCTGTTGTGTCTACCAATTTCACCATACCCGCAGGAAGATCATCGTGCGTGTTAAGCGTGAAATAAAAACAGGGACAGGTTAAGCGACTGTTTCTATTTATCTTTCTGTTGAAATGACGACATCGAGCTGTGCCTGTCACTTCATCGCCCGTGTGGGTCGGTAATTGGAGGCGCGGGTCGGAATCGAACCGGCGTTAACGGAGTTGCAGTCCGCTGCATGACCACTCTGCCACCGCGCCATTTAACTGTTTTACCAAGAAAAAACCTCGGCATAACCGAGGCTTTCAAAATCTTGGAGCGGGAAACGAGATTCGAACTCGCGACCCCAACCTTGGCAAGGTTGTGCTCTACCAACTGAGCTATTCCCGCTTTTTCTACACCGGAGTCGCGCTCCGTTGCGGGGGTGAATTCTACTCACCCCCCTTCAGGTGTCAACCCGGCATCAGGTGTTTTTTCTGACTTTTCAGGACTTTGACTGACTTTTGAGCAATTGTGGGGCTGCAGCACGCAGATATGACACCATGGACCACAGGGTGAAGGCCGTTGCTAGGTACAGCAGCCCATAGCTCAACCAAAGCCACGGGTTCATAATGATGTCACCGTCTAAAGTAAATTTCGGCTTTTGCGCCAGCAGCAACGTAATCGCCGTCATTTGGGTTACCGTTTTAATTTTGCCCAGCTGACTCACCGCCACCTTTGCGCGCTGACCAAGCTCTGCCATCCACTCGCGCAATGCCGAGACAGTGATTTCTCGAGACACAATCACCATGGCAGGAACGGCCAACCAGGCAGTAGCATGAACTTGCACCAACATCACCAAGGCCACAGCAACAATTAACTTGTCAGCTACTGGATCCAGAAAAGCCCCAAAAGGACTGGTTTGGTTCAGCTTGCGCGCTAGATAGCCATCTAGCCAGTCAGTAATGCCCGCAGCCAGAAACAATAACGCCGCGCAAACATCACTCCAGTGGAACGGCAGATAGAACACCAGCACCAATACGGGAATCGCCAATACCCGAATCAGAGTGAGGATATTCGGCAAATTCAGGATGGGGTGCACTTTCTGCATAGGGAGGGACTACCGACTAGAAGAAATAGGCTATCAGTATAGCGCAAAGGCAGCCGTGACTCATTTCCGATTTTTAGATCAATAAACGCCCCCTCCTAGCGGTGGAACCAATCATAAAGCGTTTGCGCCATTTGCGAATTGATGCCAGGCACCCGAGCAAACTCGCTGGCGGATGCATTTCGCATCTGCTTGAGCCCGCCAAAATGAGTAAGTAAAGCCTTTCGACGCTTAGGGCCAATACCGGGAATTTCATCGAGCGTCGATTGCTTGCGGGCTTTGCCGCGCCTTGCACGGTGTCCTGTCAGGGCAAACCGGTGAGCCTCATCGCGCACCTGCTGCAAAAGATGCAGCGCGGAGTCTGCCGGGCCAGGAATCATTTCTTTCCCGCAAGGCAAGTATAATGCTTCGAACCCCGGCCGCCGGCTAGGCCCCTTACCGATCCCCATCACTCGTATGCTGGCGTGCAGATCCAATTCTTGAACAACTTTCCAGCCACGCTGCATTTGACCCTTGCCGCCATCGATCAGCAGTAAGTCGGGCATGCGCCCTTGCTCTTTCAAAACACGCTGATAGCGCCGCCGAATTGCTTCTTCCAAGGCTTCATAATCATCCCCACCCGCTGCAGGATTTACATTAAAATACCGGTAATCCTGTTTGCGTGCCCCCTGCTGATCGAACACCACACAGGAGGCCACCGCTTTTTCACCTTGCGTATGGCTAATATCGAAACACTCGATGCGGCGAATCGGCTCACTGCTTTCAAGCAGCGTTTCCAGGGCCAGAAAGCGAGCCTCCATGTGTTCCCTTGCCGCCATTTCCGTGGCCATGGATTGCTGGGCATTGGTCTGCGCCATGCTAATCCAGGCGGCCCGGTCGCTGCGCACGCGCCAAGCCAACCGAACTTTCTTAGCCCACTGCTCCTCCAGCGCTTGCTGCAAAGCCTCAGCGCCGGGAATCTCCATACACAGCAATATTTCCTGCGGCTTGACCGGGTCTTCTCTGTCACCAAGGTAATACTGAGAGAGGAACGCCTCGAGGATTTCGCTGCGATCGTCCTCTCCTCGGGTATCAGGTCGGAAGGTGCGATGGCCAAGAATTCGGCCATCGCGGATCATCAGCACCTCGATTATGGCAAGGCCATGACGGGTTTCGATGGCCACCACATCCAGATCGCCTTGCCCGGTTTCTGCGTACTGCTTCTGCTGAACTGCCTGAATCGCCGCCAGCTGATCGCGTAGCAGGGCGGCTTTCTCAAATTCCAGCGCCGCAGCGGCGGCTTCCATATCAGTGCTGAGCTGGTCGGCCACCTCTCGACTCCGCCCATCCAGAAAGTCTGCCGCCATTGTTACCTGACGGGCATAATCCTCTTCGCTCACTAAGCCCACACATGGCGCTGTGCAGCGATTAATCTGATGCTGCAAGCACGGACGAGTGCGATTTCGAAAGTAGCTGTCACTGCAATTGCGAACCTGGAAAATCTTCTCGATTAACGATAGCGCTTCTCGCACCGCACTGCCGCTGGGGTAAGGGCCAAAATACTGGCTCCCCGCCCGGCGGGTTCCCCGGTGAAAGGTGACGCGGGGAAAACGATCAGAACGGGTGATGCGTATATAAGGATAGGATTTGTCGTCGCGAAGCAAAATGTTGTACGGCGGCTTAAGCTCCTTGATGAGTGACTGCTCAAGCAGCAGCGCTTCGACCTCACTGCCTGTCACTGTGGTCTGGATATCGCGAATCCGCCCTACTAGAGCGCGGGTTTTCACGCTCGCCACATTCTTCTGAAAGTAACTGTTTAGGCGTGCCTGCAGATTACGTGCTTTACCCACATACAAAACGCCACCCTCTGCGTCCAGCATGCGATAAACACCGGGTTTGCGGGCACAGTGGAGAAGGAAGTGTTTGGGGTCGAAATTAGACAAGGGGGCATCTCAACACAGTGTGGCGAGGTAATTGTATCAGCACTGCCCTAGCGATTTCCCCCTGTGTAAGGCGCAGCGGTCAGAATACCGAGTTTTCCACTGCATCCAACATGCCATGGCGCACCGCTAGAAGCGCCATTTCCACATCACTAGTCACGCCCAGCTTATCGAATATTCGGTACCGATAGGTATTGACGGTTTTGGGTGAGAGGCAGAGCTTATCTGCCACGTCCTGCACTTTATGACAACTGACGATCATCATCATGATTTGCAATTCACGTTCGGATAGCATGTCCAGCTGTGACCCTTCATCTCCAGAATAGGGCTTGAGCGCCATAACCTGGGCAATCTCCGGGCTAATATAGCGCTGTCCGGTAGCCACAATCTTGATGGCGCGGACCATTTCTTCCAAATCTGCGCCTTTGGTCATATAACCCGCGGCGCCCGCCTTCATCAAGCGCGAAGGAAACGGCTCATCTTCACACATGGTCACGGCAATAACTCGGATTCCCTCATCCACTCGCAGCAACTTACGTGTGGCTTCTAGCCCACCGATGCCAGGCATTTTCAGGTCCATGAGCACCACTTCTGGCGCCAACTCCCGAACCATCTGTATGGCCCGCTCGCCTGAATTCGCTTCCCCGACAACCTGCAAACCATCAACTTCGTCCAGCATTCGAGCAATGCCGGTGCGGACCAGATCATGGTCATCCACTACCAATACTTTGATCATTACTATGCCCCCGGGCAGTTCCCTTGCCCGCCAGTGTGCTATTTTTCTTTCGATTTTATAGGCATAAGACTACCCCTTGTACATCGACGTGCATAGAACGCCGTTAACAAACGGGATACCTCTGGTCAGTTTTTCTCGACCATGCACACTGGCGCCATTAGCCTTTAGTCACGTTGACCAAACAGTCAAAAAAGCGAACCATATAGCAACATGGTCAGTTTCATCTGGCCATTTTTTCAACACGGGTAATGGCCGTCACTAACAACGACAAAAGGCAACTCATGAGCGCAATCATTTTGCTCCTGCTGGGGCTCGGAGGCATGGCCGCTGGCTATTTCGTTTATTCGCGTTTTATTGCATCGCGCATCTATAAACTGGATCCGAATTTTCGCACTCCTGCCCACGCATTTGAAGACGGCATCGATTTTGTTCCCACCAATCGGTACGTGCTTTGGGGCCATCATTTCACCTCAGTAGCAGGTGCAGCGCCTATCGTCGGCCCTGCCATTGCTGTTATTTGGGGTTGGCTGCCTGCCTTTCTCTGGGTAGTGCTGGGCACCATTTTCTTTGCCGGTGTCCACGATAGCGGTGCCCTGTGGGCCAGTGTCCGTAACCGAGCGAAATCGGTTGGGGCACTTACCGGCGAAGTGGTTGGCCGCCGTGCGCGCACTGTGTTCATGATCGTTATCTTCCTAGTACTGCTGATGGTCAACGCGGTATTCGGCGTGGTGATCGCCAAGCTGTTGATCAACAACCCCGGCGCCGTTGTCCCTGTCTGGGGGGCCATCGCAGTAGCCTTAGTCATCGGCCAACTTATCTACCGCCGGGTGATTGGATTAGGACTGGTATCGGTGCTCGGTGTTGCCGCCCTGTATAGCTTGATTTATGTGGGACCGAGCGTACCCATAGCGCTGCCTGATCAAGTCATGGGGCTGTCGGCTAACGCCAGTTGGATTCTGTTGTTATTCGCCTATGCCGCAGTGGCCTCTCTACTGCCGGTCTGGATGCTTTTACAACCTCGCGATTACATCAATGGCCTGCAATTGTTTGTTGGCCTAATTCTACTTTACGGCGCGGTTCTGCTGGGCAATCCACACGTGGTCGCGCCCATGATCAACAGCGACATTCCTGCTGGTACGCCCTCACTGATACCGCTGCTGTTTGTCACTATCGCCTGTGGCGCAATCTCGGGCTTTCATGGGCTGGTGGCCTCAGGGACTAGCTCCAAGCAGCTGGACAAGGAAACCGATGCCCGCTTCGTGGGCTACTTCGGTGCTGTGGGCGAAGGCGCGCTGGCACTGGCAGCCATCATTGCCGCCACCGCCGGTTTTGCCTCCCTGGCAGACTGGCAGGCGGTATACACGGCCTTTGGTCAAGGCAGCCTGACCGCCTTTGTGGATGGTGGCGCCAATATTCTTGCCAATGGCATGGGCATGGATGTGGGCGTTGCCGCCACCCTGCTCACCGTGATGGCGGCCCTGTTTGCCGGCACTACCATGGACACCGGCCTGCGCCTGCAGCGTTATATCTTCCAGGAATGGGGCGAAATCTATCAGCAAAAATGGATGACCCGCCCCCTGCCCGCCACCCTCCTGGCGGTGCTTAGCTGCCTGTTACTGGCGTTTGGTGCAGGCGGTGCCGATGGCTCCGGCGGCCTGCTTATCTGGCCGTTGTTCGGCACCACCAATCAATTGCTTGCCGGGCTGACTCTGCTGGTGATTACCATCATGCTGGTGAAACGGGGTCGCCCGGCCATTTATACCCTGGCGCCACTGGTTTTCCTGCTGGTGATGACCCTGTTTGCCCTGTTGATGCAGCTGAAAAGCTTCTATGAAAAACAGGACTGGTTCCTGCTCGGGCTCGACCTTGTTGTATTGGTGGCGGCCCTGCTGGTTACGCTGGAGTGCACCGCCGCCCTCAAGCGCGCCTTCAAGGCACCACCGGAGCCTCTGTAATGGCAACGCCGACACAATGGCTCAAACGCATCAGCGATCTCGGGGCGCAGTATTACAATGCGCCCTATCGAGCCGCCATTGCCCGTGCCAAACGGGATGAAGAGGACCTGTTTATGCTGCTGGTGTTCTCGGAAATGATGGGAGTTCCCAACCCGGCAGCCTGGAGCACACTGGAGTTGCAGCCCCTGCTAATGGAGCGCTTTCATGAGTGGCACACCCGCATGGGCATGGAGCGCTCCCCCCTTGATCACTTTCGCTGCTGCTGATGGCTGACACCGACACCACCGCACAGCCTGTGCTTGATCTGGATGCCCTGCTCGCCTCCCGTACCCTGCTTATGGTGGGCGGCAAGGGCGGCGTGGGCAAAACCACCACCGCCTCGGCCCTGGCCATCCGCGCCGCCGACCAGGGCCGCAAGGTGCTGCTGGTTTCCACCGATCCGGCCCACAGCCTGGCGGACGCCTTTAACCGCCCCATCGGCAATTCGCCCACTTGTCTGGCACCGGGACTGACCGCCCTGGAGCTGGACCCGGATGACGAAGTCGAGGCCTACCTGGACCGGGTCAGCGCCCAGATGCGCCGCTTTGCCACTCCAGATCAATTCCGCGAGCTGGACAAGCAGTTACGCCTCAGCCGTCAGTCCCCCGGTGCGCAGGAAGCCGCGTTGCTGGAGCGCATCTCGCGGTTAATCGATGTCGACAGCCGCGACTACGACCTGTTGATCTTCGACACCGCGCCCACCGGCCACACCCTGCGGCTGCTAAGTCTGCCGGAAGTCATGGCCGCCTGGACCCAGGGCCTGCTGCGTCACAGCGACAAGGCCCGCAAATTGGGCCAGGTACTCGGCCACCTGACACCGGACAAGAGCGTGGACAGCCCCCTGCAAGACCCCACCGATCACGCCACCGCAGGCCTGGACTCACGCAGCCAGGAAGTGGCCGATACACTGATCGCCCGTCAGCGATTGTTCCACCGCGCCCGCCGCCAGCTGTCCGACCCTGTGCAAACCGCTTTTGTCTTTGTGCTGACCCCTGAACGGCTGCCTATTCTCGAGACGCAACGCGCCGTTGCCTCCCTGACAGAAAATGGCATCCCGGTGG
>OJBE01000275.1_pt1 | contig 12713 bp, 11 predicted proteins | sample 1590521 | NCBI WGS metagenome assembly OJBE01 (sample SAMN05416807, study PRJEB24817) | seawater metagenome | isolation source: Sea water | place: Canada:Atlantic | collected 2013-07
ACGTTCAGTTGACTGGTACTAATTGCTCGATAGGCTTGATTTGATCCAGTAGAAGAAAGACTTCTTACTAGGACAAAAGCATACACATACAATCAGTCGTACTGACTTGGACATATCCTTACCCAGAACGGTGAGGAGGCGGGAACGCGCATCCTTCGGATACGCTCTCTCCCGCTTGTTGCTCTTTTGCCAATGGCAAAAGCAGCAACATAGAGGTTTTACTCGGTTTGGTGGTCATAGCGTAAGCAAAACACCCGATCCCATCCCGAACTCGGCAGTTAAGTGCTACTGCGCCAATGGTACTGCGTCTTAAGACGTGGGAGAGTAGGTCACCGCCAAACCTAGCAAAACCTCTACGTATCTCTCAACGATGACAATTAATAAGCCAATACAAAAACATTGGCACCCGGCGCGGGATGGAGCAGCCCGGTAGCTCGTCAGGCTCATAACCTGAAGGTCGTAGGTTCAAATCCTACTCCCGCAACCAACTTTAACGAACTTTAACTAGCACCAAACGCCCGCGTCACCTGCGGGCCTTGTGGCGTTTTGAGCCAACGTGATGGCGCGAGTGACCTGCCCCCCGCTGGTCCCTCGCTCATGACGAGAGTCTGCGGGTTTGGTCTTGATAGTCGTCGGTTTCGTGCTGGGCAAGCGCGCCGGGCGCGGAGCCCTCAAATTGCTCAAGCGTCGGGCGCGCTTCGACCGGTGTTTTGTTCCCGAGCGATGAGTGTGGCCTGACGGTGTTGTAATCGTAACGCCAGAGCGCCAGCTTCCGACGGGCGTCGTCCAGGGTGTCAAATATCTCCTCGTTCAGCAGTTCGTCACGCAGGCTGCCGTTGAATGACTCGATAAAGGCGTTCTGCTGCGGCTTCCCTGGGTCGATATAGTGCCACGGAATTGCGTTCTGATCGGCCCACCTCAGAATGGCCCGGCTCGTGAACTCTGTCCCGTTGTCGCTGACTATGCATCCGGGTTTACCGTAGATCCGCACCAGCGCATCCAGCTCACGCGCAACACGCGCGCCGGAGATGCTGGTGTCAGCAATCAGGCACAGGTTTTCGCGGCTGCAATCGTCTATCACTGCCAGGATGCGGAATTTTCGGGATGGGCCGAAGCTGTCAGCCAGGAAGTCCAGAGACCAGCGCGCATTGGGATACGCAGCCACCGGCATCGGGGAGCGCGTTCCACGGGCCCGCTTGCGGCCGCGCCGCCGCTTCACTGACAACCCTTCTTCCCGGTAGAGCCGATACAGTTTCTTGTGGTTCATTCTCATGCCCTTGCGCTCAAGCAACACGCCAATCCGCCCCTCTCGGGACATCACTTCGTGATGCCCTGTCGGGCAGCGGGATAGCCGAACCGGCGCCGCTTTCCAGCGATCTCCTGCATCTCCTTGCGGATCTCAGGGCAGTCCGGCGGGCGTTCGCGCCGGACTGTCTTTGGGTCGACACCGACAAGCCGACAGGCCCGGCGCTGCGAGATGCCGTGATCCCGCAGCGCCCTGAGCGCCGCCTCTCGCCGCTTGGTCAGCGTCGTCAGTTCTTTCCCAGAAGATCCTTCAGAACCACATTGTCCAGCATCGTATCGGCCAGCAGCCGCTTCAGCTTGGCGTTCTCGTCCTCCAGGGCCTTCAGCCTCGAGGCCTCCGACACCTCCATGCCGCCATACTTGGACTTCAGCTTGTAGAACGTTGCCGGGCTGAGCCCGTGCCTGCGGCACACCTCCGCCGTCGGCATGCCTGCCTCTTGCTCCTTGATCATCCCAATAATCTGCGCCTCGGTAAAACGGCTCTTCCGCATTCGTCTACTCCTTCAGGGTTGGGCAGACTCTACATCATGGTGAGGGATTTCGCGGGGGGCAGGTCAAAATCGATCTTCCATTCATCCATCTCTACTCGTTCGTATGGACGATAAACCTGCAAACCGGAACTAACCGGTCTGAAAATTTTTACTGCTTCTTCGAGACCTTTCCTCTTCAAAACCACCTGAAACTTATCAATGCTGTGGATGGCGTTACGAACACCTTGGCGAGAAGGAACTCGAAGCGATGTCAAGCCTAGAGCTTTGCGTTTCATATTCTCTTTGTGGAACGCTACTTTGACGTCGTCCGCCGTAGTCTTTTGGGATGGCCGGTTCAGCGATAAATAGCTTGCGTATACAGTGCGCATCAGTAGCTCCTTCTCCTCGGCACTGAAGTAGCTTGTCCGGTTCCCTCGGTTTGCAATGGAGTCGGCCAGACCAGTCATTCCGAATTCGTTGAACGAAGCGAGCCATTTTCGGAGCGTTCGGGGATGCACAGGCGCTACAGACGTTGTGACGCACCCGCCGCGACGCTTTCGACGTGAGCCATCGCGAACTTCGTTTTCCCGCAAAATAGTTTCAGGGCTAGGAGCTTCATCCGACATGAACGTTTGTGCGCGCCGACAAATTTCGGGCATATTCTTTTCAATCGAAGCATCATTCACTGACACAAGCGCTTCATTGCGCATTTCCACCAAACCTGAAACCAAAGCGTGCCGTACATGAAGCCGCTTACGCTGCCTGTCGGTAAGTTGTGACATTTGAGAGCTAAAGTCTGCAGGACGACGCGTCGCCACATTTGGGTTATAGAAATCGGGCTCATGCGTAATTTCTTTGTTAGCATTTAATCGAGAAAGCAGGCCAAAATCGAACATTTCGGAGATGCCTGATCCGTCTGCATCCATCAAGACATAGCCATCTCGTGTTTGCTGCGCCAAGCGCAAAGCACGCTTTCGGATCGTGATCTTGTCGTGAGGCTTGATGTGAAAACGGTTGAAGTCGGTTTCAGAGTAGCGGGTCATTTTACGACCTCCATTTTGTTTACGAGAGTTTGTGGGTTGATAACTTCATGGTTCACAGGACGGAGATGATGATCCCGAACTAAACGGAGCAGAGCACGGTAGCCCTTCTCGTTTAGACCGGTCCTGGCGGTTAGATCCCGAAGCGAAAGAGCTCCCGAAAGCTCAGATACGGTCTTCAAAGCAATGTGATCTGCTTCGGGATCAAGTTCGCGAACAGCCGCCAACTGCCTTGCATTACTTTCGCTTATGGGATCGATGTCCCTTTCAGTGACCAACCTGACCTCGTCACAGAATCCGGCATCAAGTGCGTGTCGCGTGACGTCCTGCATTTCTGCAAGGAATTTTCCTGAACGAAGGCGGACTTCGAGTTTGACGGTAAAGGCAATCTTACGGTCACTGTCTAAAACCGCGATCAAGTCAAAGTAGTGTTTCTTATTACTTGCACCGTCGCACCATTCGAAGAGCACTTGCTCTTTGATGTGCACAACACCTGGCAAGTCATTCACCACAAACAAAGTACGCAATTCGAGATGGGACTCCGCCTGAAATCGACGGCCGTTGTCGCTCCCTAAAACGACATGGGCCGTACAGTGGCCTTTGGAGGCCTTCGCAATAGGACGATCTGCCTGCGAAGCAGCAGGTAGTCGAATACTAGTTGTGTTATTGTACATATCTCTTCATCTCACTTTTCTAGGCGACAACCCCAAATCAGGGGAAATACACCAAGTCGGACTCTAATATGGCGTATGAAAGACGATCCAACCGACACAGCAAACGTCTGTTTAAGATATTTTGTTATTCAATAAAAATTCTGATTGAATATACACAATATTTTCACCTCAATCATAAACATATAATATATTGCGCTCACTGAAATACCAATTCAGTTTTCAAAACAATATTAGTTTACACATCCGCCACCTTCTCTAGCGAAAAGCCTCGACCTCTCACGATCACTGACTACTTTCACGCCCTCACCTAAAAGCCTTTCCATATCTTATCTACATCACCAAATTTACTTCTCCTCACATCGTGAAACCGAGAACCAGAAGAGTCAACAACCTACTGTTTTACATGTATTAAATGTGAATAGCATGCATAGTTCATACATTTTAAATGCATAAATACTTCTCGCTCACCATCTATTAATGATATTTTCTTGAAACGCTGCTTTTCGAAATTCGTTTCATTTCCCTGAGTTTCTGGTTCCTTCTGGATTCAGGACCCACCATCGGGGCAGCGATTCGGGTATAGAAAGTACGTCGATGGAGAAGGATCTATAAACCGTGACATCGCGCTGCTTGAGGCCACTGTTCCTCAACCAGATCGGGTGAGCACCCAAGACTGTAAAGTCATAGTCAATTATGACGGTATATATAGCACCCAAATTTGTGCGTTTGAGAATATCTTATATTCACCTGTGTTCAAAAACTTCCGCAATCTCTCTATTGGACTTTCAGGGGGGATCTGAACCGGATCCATACAAAATAATAGTAATGAAGATAATTCAGGTTATTGCACACTCGGGAGACCGTATAGTGCGCTGCCCACCTCAAACTGGATACAGACAATACCTGCCATTTGCGAGTTATTGATCTTTCACGGAAAGGCGACGAAAAATGCCTATCGCAACATTAACGCGCCTATTAAGTGCAAGCGCCCATCCGACCTTGATCGACTTTTCTCCGGCCTACCCGTGAGCACAAGGCGCGGCCTGGTAATTAGAACAGTGAGCTTTGCCGGCCACCCGGCCAGCTTGGACCCGAGTAAAGCCAACAAACTTTAACTTGAGAACATAACTGGAACATTGCAAGATGGCGTGTGAGTTTCAGGTGAGCTAATTAGAGATGGCGCTAACAATACAGATCCATATTGACGGCCAATGGCGCGACGCAGCACAGGTCGGGTTCACTGCTAACCAAGGCGGTATCAATAGCGGAGCTTGGCTGAGCTACGAGACTGACTATTGGGCGGAACATGCTTCGGTTGATGCGTTGGAGGGACCAGTTACCGACCACCGTGCTGTGTCGGTTCAATTTCCTGTCGACCTCACTTATCACACGCTAGACAGGTGGCCCTCGTTTCTCCTTGATCTGCTGCCTCAAGGGCCTGTGCGTGGTAGGATCGCGCGAGAGCAGAGACTGCGTCCAGATGATCCTAAGTTGGATCCGCTGCTTCTGTCGATCGTAAGCAGCACGCCGGTTGGTAACACTCGTATCCGACAGGCGTGGGAGCACGAGCAAAGAAACATCCATCAGCTTAAGTGTCCGTCGCTCACCGATGCTGACGTCCTTTCTGGCAGTTCCAAATTGACTGATGTGCTTGATACCTATGTGAAGAGAGCTCCAGGTGCGACCTGCGTCCAGGGCGAATGGCCGAAGGTTCTTCTTACGCGATCAAAGCGCGACGGTTTCTTGTACCCTGACCCATATTTGGGAACTCAGGACGGAGCTGAACATTTCATCGCTAAGTTAGCCAAAACTGGAAGGCACACAGATGAGCTTATTCTCGCGTCAGAGGCACCCTATCTGGAAATTGCTAGGGTCGTCGGCCTCAACTGCGGCGCACCACTGAAATACGGCAAAGGTATCCTGATAATTCCTCGGTTCGACAGGTTTGCGTCATCGGAACAGGTCTTGCTGCACGGCCAAGAGAGCCTCTACTCCGCTATGGGTGTCACCGAATTTGGCGCTCGAAGGTCGCACGAGGATTACTTGGCTGTAATCGATCAGTTTAGCGATGATCCTGTCGCTGACCGTATCGAATACCTTAAGCGAGACGTTCTAAACATTACCGCCGGAAATCCTGACAACCATGGTCGAAATACAGCTTTGTGCCGCTATGCCGCAGGAGGCACACGACTATCGCCAATGTTCGATTTCGCTCCAATGCGCCTGTCCGATGCCGGTATCGCAAGAGCAACTCGCTGGCGTTGCCTAGGTAGTTCAGACCCCGGCGGAGACTGGTCAACCGTATGCGAAGCTGTTGCGTGCGACGGATTATCATCGAATGACGTCAGAGACATTCTCGTCGGCATGTTGCCGCAATTGTTTGGGATGCGCGATATTGCTGGTCAGCTAGGCGTTGCTAGTGAAGTCATCAAACAAGTGATTTTCGTAGAAGGTATGGCGAGCGTAATCGAAGCTCTGAAAAAAGTTAATTCTCAAACGTAACCGCCCCAATATTGCCGCAGCGATTTCACTTTGATGCGTGCCACCAGGTCGATGTCTGAGCTACTCCCCATTTGCTGGACTGGATATGGCGTAAATTAAGCTACTCGTTGTACCTGCTGATCGGGTTGGTTTGCGTCGAGGCCCTCTATTGAGCGCGAGCCTCTATCTGGCCCAATAGAAATCTGGTAGGTAATAGCCATGAACCAACTCGCGCCTAAATGGGAATTTGTGTCAGACAACGTCATGGGCGGTGTATCGAGCGGTTGCATCGCAGAAGAATTCGTTGGCGGCCACCACGCCACAGTTCTTCGCGGCACAGTCTCGTTTGAGAACAACGGTGGCTTTATCCAGATGGCATTTGACCTTCACGAAGGTGGTACGGATGTCGACGTAAGCGCCTGGGACGGCATTGAGATGGACGTATACGGCGATGGTGGCACCTACGATATTCGGCTTCGCACGGCTCAGCTAACCAGACCTTGGCAATCTTTTCGGGCCGATTTTGTGGGCGAGGCACACTGGCAAAAGGTCAAAATTCCTTTTTCTTCACTCGTATCGCATCGGGTGGACGCAGTATTCGAGCCAACCTGCCTTAGACGCATCGGGATACTGGCGATAGGGCGCGCACGAGATGCCTGTATTGCAGTGTCCAATATCGGGTTTTACTCAGTAACTAAGTAAAATTCCTGCGTGCGTCTCTACAGGACTGAAGATACCACCTAAGTCCGCTGCACCGCGCGTCAGCTTTCATAAGGTTCTGGCGAGATACTGGCGCGACCTCTTTTCGATATCGCTGTGTAAGTCGGCATGAGGACCGGAACGTACAGTCTAATTTTGCTTTCTATTTCACAAAGACACCCAACCCTTTGGATCGGTTGCTCCCCTATCTCACCACCGGTAGATCCTCCATTCGCGTGGTATAGCGCGGGCTTCGATGATCTGCGCGCAATCGCCACGCCTGCTTCATACCTTCGCTCGCAAGTACCATCGTCTTCTTCCCGAACCTATCGTTCACGTCATCCAAAGCCTTCATCAACGCCGGGGATTTCGGACGCCCCTGATCAAAGAGCGTCTGAGGGCGATCTTCGAAGCGCACCAGGTCATTCAGCATGATACCAGCCTTGGTGAAGCCATAGCTTTTAACGTCCGACTTCGGCCATGCGGCTTCCGCGCAGCGTCGTGCGGCCTCAACGAGATCAAAGGTATCCGACGACATCGGTGTCATTCGGTTAGTTCTTGATGCAGTATACTGGGGTCGATCTGGCCGGTGCTTATTGGTGTGGAAAAACACAGTCAGCGTACCAGCGACCAAGCCGTGCTGGCGTAGCTTTTCAGCGCCCCGTGATGCGTGCGCGGTGATCGCCTGGAACAGCGTGTCGAAGTCTGTCATCGGAGTACCTGCTGATCGTGTTACGGCCATACCTTTGCGCTGTGGCTCCACGTCCTCAAAGGCGAGGCAGGCCTCACCCTGTAACTCCAGCACGATCCTCTCCAGCACCACAGTGCCGACAGCCCTTGCCTGCCGGATTGGCAGGTCTCGAAGATCAGCTGCTGTGTGTACACCCAGGGCCTTTAACTTGTCGGTGGTCTTGCGACCAACGCCCCAGATATCCCCGACTGGCACGCGCGGCAGCAGCCAGTTTGCAAGGCGCTCATCCATAAGGTCCAAGACGCCTGCGAAGATAGGATTCTTCTTAGCGATATCGTTCGCACATTTCGCAAGGGTCTTGGTTGGGGCGATGCCGATGCGTACCGGCACCCCTACTCGTCTCAAGACCGCTGCACGCAGTGCCTTGGCATGTTCGGTGCGATCCTTGAACCCGACAAAGTCGAGGAAGCATTCATCGATGGAATAGATTTCGACGTTTGGCGTGAAGTCTTCGTAGACCTCAACCACCCGACGAGAGATGTCGCCGTAGAGTGCGTAGTTCGAGCTGAAGATGCGGATACCATGGGCATCAACCTTATCGCGGATGTGATGCAGCGGGGTGCCCATCTTGATCCCCAAGGCCTTGGCCTCATCGCTGCGCGCTATGGCGCAGCCATCGTTGTTGGATAGCACGATCACCGGGACGTTATTTAGCGTTGGATCAAATATCCTCTCAGCGCTCACATAGAAGTTCGCGCTGTCGCTAATGGCAACAGGCCGCTTCATGCCAAGTCGTAACGCCGGACAACACCAGCGATGACGCCCCAGATTTCGCTATCCTCTGTCAGTTCGACGTCGGGGAACTGTTCTTGGCTATTCGCGGGCGCGAGGTAGTATCTGTCACCACGCTTACGCAGGATCTTTGCTGTGACAGCACCATCTACCACGGCCAGCACGGCTCGCCCAATGCGGCGCTTGCCAGCACGGTCTACAGCGATGATATCACCATCACGTATCCCAGCGTCCCAAAGGCAGTCCCCTTCTACGCGCCACCAAAATGTGGATGAAGGATGTCTAACGACCCAGGCCATAGGGTCGATCTCATCTTCGAGATCGTCTCCAGCTGGCGAAGGAAAACCTGCGCTGACTGGTGTGCTGACAATTCGAACAGATTGGGAAGGCATGTGGACGGGTTTATCAACTGGGTAAACTGGCATGGGAATCCTAACTGTTCGCTATTTGTTCTCAATCTGCGATTCACCTGCCCGATGTCAAGTTTGGTTTGGGGTGATGTGGACTGGAGGCTGGCATCAGATCGAACCGAGTTTGTGAATTCGACGATGGAGAATAGCACCCTGAGCCCCTGCCCTGCTTACAGAAGGTGAAGAGTGCCTCACTGCAAGGGTACCGAATGAAGCATATCGTCAGTGTCTAACTTCAAATCGCTGCGCCAGAGCGGGCTTTTATACACGTGGACAGCGCGCATTTCCGAGCCTTGGTCTTGGGTCGACATCAGCAGTCCGGCCCATTCAAGCGGTCGTAAAACGCAGGCATTAAAGGCGTATATGTCCCGCCTGGCAGCATTGCGGTCACTCTCCGGTTCGCCATAGAACTTTTGGTATAGGGCAACATCGCTGATGCCGTGATCGGCCTCTACGTTGATCACATTCATCCAGACATCCCAATTCCCGAAGGGTTGGTCATCAAAGCGCGCATAAGAGGTGTGATCGACCTCGTGTACAAAATACGGGATCAATTCGACAAACAAGCGCCCGGGCGATTGGGTCAACTCTTTGCCACGCTTGGTGAGCCGGAACTCGTCTTTGAAGTGGCGACCAAGGCGTAATTCAATCAGCAGGAAGTGCAGCACTTCGAGCGGGGCGAAGTCAGCTTCGTTGATCACCCTATGATAACGGAACACCTCATCCGCACCTTCCCCTGGCCAGTCAAAATTCTGTACGGCCCAATGAACGAAGGTACGCTTGAATGCCTTGTTTTTGGTGATCCCTATCGATCCGTGTTCCTGCGTATATTGCATGGTCAGAACTGCTGCCTGTAGCAGCGGTGACCGCAAGAGGTCGGTATGGTCATCAGTGAGAGTTTGGTATTCTATCATATCTGAAACGTCTCACAGACCGCACCGCAGCGCCATGATATTCGCGGTAGCTGAATCCGTAGCGCTACGAGACGACTTTGGGCAGAAACCCAATGCAGCTGGATGTAAACACTGTATTTAGCGCGCGTGCTGAAAGGGCGGGAAGCCGTCGTTCGCTGCAGATGCAAATTCACCCTTACCATTCACTCGGAGCGGACATTCGTTTGTTGCCACTTAATTTGGCGATTTTTGGTTGAAAGCAACGTCGATCGTGTCAGATAGAAACGGAGCAGGCGCAGCGCCTTCCAAGGGCGATTAAAGGTAATGGGTGCCAATGTCGGTGTGGTAGGAATACTCCTGATAGCATCGGAGCATGCCCACCCCTCGGGCATTTAGCGCAAAGACGGAGACAACTATGCTGGCTGAGAAACGTTGACCCCGGCTGCTTTGTGCTGCCACCGGTGCGCAGGAGCACGGCAACACGCGCCCACTTATGCAAATGAGCATATGCAATTTTGTTGGTTTCAGAACCATGATGCGGCGCGGTCGCGACTATTGGCAACCAAGGCATCGGCAAGGTCGGTAAGAAAGAACAACTAAAATCCGGACCGTTCCCTAAAGGCGAGTCTGCACAGAAAAGAACACCGAGCCGTTCGTTAGTTGGTGGCGCAAGAAAGACCAGACTTTCCCTATTTATCTGGGTCAGGTGCAAAAATAGAGCGCGGATAGTCGGTGGTGCCGCTTGTTCGACTGCGTTGACTGGAAGAAGAAAACCTCGAGCGCCACCTACTGCCTGGCGTGTTTTCTCAAACCCTTCAAAGTCGAACCAGCGAGTTGGAATCCTATTACGAATGGCGGCCACCGCGAGATTGCGGATCGCTTCGCATGTCTTGAGCAGAGCCAGCCAGTACCGAGCAATCCGAATTTCCAATTCTGATACCAGCTGCTTTTGCCGATAATTCACTCTTCGGCGTGCCGACTTAAGGGCGCGGGTGGCTATGTCGTCGTTTGCCAAGTCCTCCTCCGCCCGACGAAGTGCATGAAACCATTCCGGCTCAGACAACGTCTCTTCGGAATCAAGTGACCAACCATGTCCATCGTGCCATTCCCCGGCGGGCTCTACATCGGAGGCCTGCGGCCGAGGTGCGATGTCCTGCCCACTACCTCGTTTAACCTCCTCGCCATCTACAGCGCCGATCACAGAAAAGACTTCTTCGGAGGGATTCTTTAATTCGGCATCCAATTCTCGGACTAGCTGATTGTAGAACTTAGCTGGATCACGAGCGAGTTGCGGAACAACATTGACCCAACGCCCCGGAAGCCATAATTGGCCAACACGACCAACCCACTCGTCGAGCAGAGCGGGCAAGCCACCGACATGGTCACTGTCGCCGTGTGTACAAATAACTATATCTAAGTAGTGCACGTCCCGAACATGATGCTTCAGCACATCTGCAATCTTGTCCCTTTTGTAGCCGCCATCAACAAGGACATTTTTGCCCGCTCGTCGAAGGAGAAAAGACTCACCATTTATCGGCAATGCAAGCAACATGTCCCCTAGCTTAGGCAGAACTGCGGTCATCTTCCCATATTCCTATCTACCTATTTTCGTGCGGCCCTACGCATTCCTTGGCCGAATCCCTAACCTTTACAGTAATTTTCTGTTTCAAAGTAATACTTCGGTCCTGAAGAGTAATTACGTTTCGAAGCAAACGTGCCCACGGCTATCAAGACAGTTAGTCGAAGAATTGCTTTATCCGAGTTCCCGAAGTTACAGCAAAAAATGCTGTGATCTGCAGGAATGGAAGTTCTGGTGGAAGATGTAGTGCGGCGTAGAGGCAATAAATAGGCACCCACCGCGGTGTGGCTTTAACTGCAGCTATGGAACTCGATTAAATTTATCTTCAGCCCATCTGGTTAGCTTTTCCTGCTGAAGCATGCCCGCATATTCCCTTTTGGTATTCCATGCCTGAGTCGATGGATGACCAGCTCGATAAGTAAGGATATCTTGCCCTTGCACTCGAACTACTCCATGCGCGAAGTTCGCTGCCTTGCCTAAATACACAACAATTTCCGGTCGTATCCGCTGAAGGTGCGCTATCAACCTGTCTCGGTTGTCTTGCGCCAACACCTCTCGCTTGAGAGGTTGTGTTCTTCCGTCAAATCCATCACGAGCCCGATATCTTGGAAGTGAGTGCGCATTGAGCATGCTGTAATCGTCCGCGCGGCCTGACGGAAAGATGTCTGGATGCAGGGTATGTAGTCTTTGAAGCATGACGTTAAGGTTTTGCCCGGCTTGTCCTGCGAAAGGCCGACCTTGGATCTCTTCATCTCGCCCAGGGCAAGCGCCAACAAGCAAGATTCTTGGGTTTATTTCGCTGATTCTAACGTCGGCTGCAGGTATACACATATGAGATGGGTATCATTCAACGGATACATACCCAAGCCCATTGCAAATTGAGCCAAGTTTTAGAATGCGAATGTCCGCCTTTAGAAAGTCGCGGCGCAGTGCAGGTGTCGTAAGTAAACGGCAGCTATGGGCCGTCTGTGGCGACGGCCCAGCGGTTTAGATTTCGATAGCTTCGGCGATCACCAGCGCATCTTCAAGCTCGACGCCGAGGTACCTGACAGTGCTGTCCATCTTGGTGTGACCCAACAGCAGTTGGACCGCCCTTAGGTTGCCTGTTTTCTTGTAAATCTGCGTGACTTTCGTTCGCCGCATCGAGTGCGTGCCATAGGCGCTTGCCTCCAGACCAATGGATGTCACCCAGTCAGGCACAATGCGCGCGTACTGGCGGGTAGAGATGTGAAGCCGTTCGTGAAAACGCCCAGGCCAGAGGTATTCGGATCCGACCATCAGCGGCTCCCGCATCCATCTTGCCAGCGATGCACGGGTGCCTTCGGAGATTTCGAAGCGCACAGGTTTCTGGGTCTTGCTCTGAAGAACCGACGCGCGTTCCTTGATTTGGCCGGATGCCATAACATCGACCACCCTCATTTTCACCAGATCGCAGCCGCGCAGCTTGCTGTCGATGGCAAGATTGAAGAGGGCCAGATCACGGTGGTTCTCGGCCAATTCCAGCCGCACCCTGATCGCCCAGACGTGTTTGGGCTTGAGCGGCCTTTTCGGCCGACGATCCGGCCTTTGTTCCAGGCTAGGCGTAAGGCGCGGATGGCCGGTAAGTTTGATGTTTCCATGATGCATCCTCCGATCCACCACGCCCTCCCACATCGACAACCCGACGTTGACAAGACATC
>OJBE01000277.1_pt1 | contig 12680 bp, 12 predicted proteins | sample 1590521 | NCBI WGS metagenome assembly OJBE01 (sample SAMN05416807, study PRJEB24817) | seawater metagenome | isolation source: Sea water | place: Canada:Atlantic | collected 2013-07
CTTTCTTGAAGTTGCGCTTGGCGGCTTCCTTGTAGACTTTCGCGCAGCGGATCTCCTGGCCACAGCGGACCACGAAAATATCGGCTTCCTTGCCACTCATCAGACGGCTGATGACCTCATCGACGAGACCGTCATCGACCAGGGGCTGTAAACGTTGCGGGGTTTTCATGCCGCACTTATACCTTATTTGGCGCACGGCTTCGCCTGCTTCCTGCGGTTTTCGGCGAGGATGGGCAGAGAAAGTCGGGTGTGGCGGTAAGGGGGATGATGAAAAGCCCTGCTGCGCGAGGGTGGCGCAGCAGGGTGACAGGGGGCGCTCAGGCTTTCAGCTTGTCGGCCAGAGCCGAGGCATTGCGTGCACTGAGACCGTATATGGACAACTGCGGGTTGGCCCCGATGCTGGTGGGGAACACCGAGCCGTCGATGACGTAGAGGCCGTTCAGGTGTTTGTAGCTACCGTCGCTGTTGACGGTACAGCGGCTCTCATCGGCTCCCATGGTCAGGCCGCCCATGACGTGGGCGCTGCCCAGGCCGGTGATGACCGGGGCATAGTCCAGTTGTGCAACACCTTCGCGGGCCGCCTTCCAGCTTTTGTAGTACCCGGCATCAGCGTGGCTGGGGCGAACCTCTTTGGCGCCGGCAGCAAACTGCATTTCCAGCATGGTCAGGTGGGCCCGTTTGGTGCCATCCAGCAGGTACTCGTTAACCGGGTAATCCAGCAGTGGTTCGCCGTTATCACGCAATTCCACGGTGCCGCCCTGGTTATCGTCGTGGAAGCCGTCGCGGATCATGGCGATGGACGCGGCCAGGTTGGGCAGACGTTCGATTTCATCGCGGGCCCGTTTGCCAAACCCGCCCATCAGCGCACCGGACAGGCCGGGGTGCATGGGCATCATTTCCATCTTGTAACCTGCCGGCCCGTTGACACCGTGCTTGAAGTTGAATTCGTCGGAATACACGGATTGCGGCGCGCCATAGTACGGGGCGATTTCCTTGTCGTAGATGCCGAACGCAAAACTGGTGGGATGCAGGAAGGTGCGTTTGCCGACCAGGCCATTGGGGTCCGGGGCATCGGAGCGCATCAGCAGTGCGGGGCTCTGGATACCGCCGCCGGCTGCGATCACGGTTTTTGCCTTGAGGGTCACGGTGGCGCCGGTGGGGACTTTGCCGTCGTTCAGGGGGCGCACCCGTACGCCGGTGACGGTGTCACCGTCGATGATCAGGGTGTCGGCCTGGGCGCTGTGAATCAGCGTGGAGCCATGATCCAGTGCGCCGGGAATGGTGGTGACCAGCATGGATTGTTTGGCGTTGGTGGGGCAGCCCATGCCGCAATAACCGATGTTCCAGCAGCCGCTCACGTTGCGGGGGATCAATGCGGAGTGCCAGCCCTTGCTGTCGCAGCCACGCTTCATCACGTCGTTGTTGGCGTTGGGGGGGATGGCCCACTTTTCTACCTTGAGTCGGGTTTCCATCTGCTGGAACCAGGGGTCCATTTGCGCCCGGCTGAGGCCCTGTACGCCGAATTCATCGTGCCAGTATTGCAGGGTTTCGTGGGGGGTGCGGAAACAGCTGGTCCAGTTGATCACGGTGGTGCCGCCCACGGTGCGACCTTGCAGCACGGTCATGCCGGCGTCTTTGGTCGCACGCAGGGCGCCTTCCTGGTACAGGTCGCGATAGGCGGCGCCTTCATCCAGTTTGAAATCGTCGGAGCTTTTCAGTTTGCCGGCTTCAACCAGAATGACCTTGAGGCCACGCTGGCTGAGGATTTCCGCACTGACGCCGCCGCCAGCGCCGGTGCCCACGATGATCACATCGGCTTCCAGGGTGCGGTTGTCGGTGATGGTGCGACCGTCGAGCACGTCCCAGCCGTTGGCCGGGTCTTTCCACGGATCTTTCACATTGATGGTGAGAGTAGTCAGGTCCTGCATGGCGTTATCCTTTTTCTTTGGCTAGCAGTAACACGCGATAACGGCCAAAAGTGGTGCGGGCCGAAAGCGGCGCGTGTCAGGCAACGATTTTCCGGGGTGGGCCGGGATAGCCGGTGGTACGGGCGCCGGTGGGTTTGACATACCAGGCCATATAGATCGGCTGGGTCAGGCCCTTGAAGGCCATGCGGGACAGGCTCCGTTCGCTGGCAGACCAGTTCGCCAGGGTTTGCTGGAGCTCGTCGTCGCTCTGGTCGGCAAAGCTGGCCCAGCTGCCGGTGATATACCAGCGGGCGGCGCCCAGTTGCATCAGATCCAGTACCTGAAACAGCGCACCCCGAGTGCCGGGCATGCCGCCGTCGAGCAGGTCGTCGAAGGCTTTCATGCCGTCTTCGGCAGTGGCGCCCGCATCGCTGAGGGCAGAGCCGAGCACGGCGCCCACCAGCGGGGTCAGCAGGTCCACGTCTTGCTGTCGGAAGTGTTTATAGCCGGTTGCCGGGCCGTCATTGCTGGAGCAACCGGTGAGCAGGGCCAACCCGGAACCGGTGGCCAGTACTGCACTGCCGGCGGCGCTCAGCTTGAGAAAGCCGCGGCGATTGATTCCCTGATCCATAGCGCACTCTTCTTATTCGTTAGTCGTTATCTGCAGGAACGTCGCTGGTGGAGCGATTGCATGCGCTGGGATATGGCGCTGCCAGCGACGCTACTGCAAAGGCAGGTCAGGACCTGCCGGCGTTTTTATTTCAGCATGTATTTATCGATGAACTTGTGCATGCCCCGGCCGTAAGGCGGCAGGATAAACTTGGTGGCGTTGAACTTGCCCTTTTTGTAGATCCCTTTGGCCTTGGAGAAGGTCTTGAAACCTTCCGGACCATGGTAAGCGCCCATGCCGGACGGGCCGATACCGCCGAACGGAATGTCATCCACGCCCACGTGGGAGATGGTGTCGTTCAGGCAGACACCACCGGAGTGAGTGCTTTTGAGCACCTTGTCGCCGTTGGCCTGGTTCCAGTCGAAGTAGTACAGGGCCAGCGGACGGGGGCGCTCGTTCACGTAATCAATGGCGTCGTCCAGGGTCTTGTAAGGCACCACGATCATCAGCGGGCCGAAGATCTCGTCGTGGCTGATCTGCATATCGTCGGTGGCGTTGAGCACCATGGTATGGGGCAGTTTCTGGCTGCCGCTGAAGTCTTCATTGGCCGGGTTGATCTCAATCACCTCGGCGCCCTTCTCACGGGCTTCGGTGACGTAGCCTTGCAGTCGTTTGAGCTGGCGCTCGTTAACGATGGCCGTGTAATCGGGGTTATTGACCATGGTGGGGTAAGACTGCTTCACCTGGGCGGTCCAGGCGTCCACGAATTCCTGCACGCGATTTTCCGGGCAGAGGATGTAGTCAGGGGCTACACAGGTCTGGCCGGAGTTCATGCACTTGCCGAAGGCAATCCGTTCGGCCACGTCCTTCATGGGGAAGTCCTGGCCGATAATGCAGGGGCTCTTGCCGCCCAGCTCCAGGGTGACCGGAGTCAGGTTGTTGGCCGCAGCGCGCATGATGTGTTTGCCCACGGCGGTTGAGCCGGTGAACAGCAGATGGTCAAAGGGCAGTTCGGAGAAGGCCTGGGCCACGTCCACTTCCCCATTGACCACGGCGAGTTGCTCTTCCGGGAAAGCGGCGCTGACCAGTTTTTCCAGCAAGGCGCCGGTGCGCGGGGTGGCTTCGCTCATTTTGACCATGACCCGGTTGCCGGCGGCCAGCGCGGTGAGCACGGGCACGATGGCCAGCTGGATGGGGTAATTCCACGGCACGATAATGCCCACCACGCCCAGCGGCTGGTATTCCACCCAGGTTTTGCCGGGCCAGCTCAGGGCGCTGACGCTGCGTTTTTCCGGCTTCATCCACTTGCGCAGCTTCTTGCTGTTGTACTTCAGCGCTTCCACGCTGAGCATAATTTCTGCCAGCTTGGTTTCGTCTGCCGCGCGGTTGGAAAAATCGTTACTGACCGCTTCGACCCAGGCGTCGATGTTATCCAGCAGCATCGGCTTGATAGGGTTCATCAGCGCGATGCGTTGCTCGGCACTGGGATAAGGGTGTTGGCGAAATGCGGCCTTTTGGGCATCAAAGATGCGGTGCATGCGCTCAATTGCGGTGGTGTTGCCTTGCAGTTCTTTTACTTCGGCGACCATGGTCCTCGCCTCCCGAGTTCAATCGTTATGTATGATGGAATGATTAAAAATTCACCTTGAGTCTGATTTTTAGAGTAATTACTCTAAGAGTCAACATCGTGTATCGAAAAGACCACATTTGGCCCCTTATGACCAGCACCAAAGATCGCATTCTGGAAACCAGCCTCTCCCTGTTCAACCGCCAGGGGGAACGCAACGTGACGACCAATCACATTGCGGATGCCCTGGGAATCAGCCCGGGCAACCTGTACTACCACTTCCGCAACAAGGGCACGATTGTGGCGGCTCTGTTTGACCGCTATCAGCTCCAGCTCCTGACTCTGCTGGAAGCGCCACAGGGGCCGTTAAGCTGGCAAGTGAAGGTGCATTACTTCGAGGGGTTGCTGGCGTCCATGTGGCAGTACCGGTTTTTCCACCGGGATCTGTCTCACTTTCTGCACGCGGACCCGGCACTGGCGGCCCGTTATCAGCAGTTTGTGGAAACGGTGCTGGTGCGCGGGACGGTGATTTACGAGGAGTTGCGCAGCAGCGGGATTCTGGCGCTGGACGATGAGCAGCTACAGGGCTTGATGGTCAACACCTGGGTGCTGATGTCTTCGTGGGCGGCCCTGATACATGGCCTGCGCCCGGACGCGGCGGCAGATGAAGGCCTGGATGAGCGCCTGATGCGCCATGGCGTCTATCAAATTATCTGCCTGGAGGAGCCCTTCCTGAAAGGGGAGGCCCGGGAGCATCTGGCGGAAATGAAGGCGCGCTACCGGGCGGCGGACAACACCAGCGAATTGTTGCTGGGCCATGTGCCCGGGCTGGACAGAACCGGCAGCGAATAGCTGCCCTTCCCCGCTGCTACTTAAAAAATGGTTCACCACAGAGAACACAGAGACCACGAGGAAACTTTTGTCTCTCTGCCCCCTGTGGTGAAGACGAAGGGCCTCGCCCTTTGCCCGATATATCCCACCAACCCCTTTCAAACGCAGACGTTGATAACCGATGGCTGCTTGCCTCTATGGAGCGGTCTGCACGCTGCTTGTCCTTGGGCTGGATCCTATTCTCAATAACTCTGTCTTTATGGTCAGTGTTATTGGGTCAGGGAAAAGAAGAGGTCAACATATTGAATCATGCGTAAACAGACCGGTTTGTAACTGACTGACTTTTCTGCTTTTATCTTTCGATATGCAAATTTGTATTTGGTGATATGAAGCCGGCGCGTTCATTGGATATTCGAGCCGGTTTCCTAATAACTGTTATGCGCAAAAATAGATACGGAAGATGCCAATGAGTCAGATTATTACTGTTACTCCGACCGAAGAAGGTAAGGGTTATTGGCTGCACCAGGGGCTTGCAAAAGATCATTTTGCTCAGATTGAATCGGCGGACGTACTGATCGTTCCTGAGAAGGACTTCTGTCAGGGTGTGCCGTTTGTTTTTCATCAAGACACGGCTGCACTATTCAAGTACTTGCGAACGAATCTGGAGGATTCCACCTCTGTAGAGGTGTGCGCAAGCGATGAAGAGTACATGGAGATTGCTCTTCATTCGGCTACCCACCGATTTAGTACGATTATAACTACCTACGTGGCCGCGCCATTAATCGTTGGTCTGCTGACCAACTACCTCTATGACAACCTAAAAGCAAAACCAACAGACAATGTCGAGGTCGCACTCGTCGTCGAAGATCATGAGTGTAAGGCGTTTAAGTTTGAATTCACTGGCAAGGCGGAAGACTTTGGGTTGTTGGCAGACAAGGTGGGTGAGTTGGCTCGAAACTGCAAAGCCACTGACGGAGAGTCAGACGCTAGGGAATCGAAATGACCGAAGCGTTGTCTAGAGCTGTCGATGCTCTTCGCCGATTACGAGCGCCGGAGCGGAAATCGTCGTTCGTTCATGCTGAGTTTGCCGAAGAACAAATCCGTGAGGCTAAAGCGAAGGCCGTGGAGCGCGAAGATCAAGTCGAAGCAAGCCTGTTCTGGCAAGCAGAAACAATTCTAACTATTCAGCGCGGATTCATAGAGGCGTTTGACCTGCTAAAGAAACACGAATTCTATCAGGCGTGGTGCCAATTAGAGAGATGTGAAATAGAAATTGCAGCTCTCAGGCGCCACTATGCTCAGAACGATAGTGATTTGCACCGCATCGCCTATATCGAGTCGATGGTTGAGCGCTGGCAACGCCTATATCCATACAAGATGTTCTTTAGTCCTGAGATATTGATAAAGAAGATTGCGTGCAGCATTTGTGGTGCTGCCGTTTCGCCTCGTTCCAATTGTGGTCATATGAAGTTCGAGATTTATAATGGAGAAATGTGTTACCACAAGGTTGAAGAGCTGGAGTTCTTGTCAATATCTGCAGTAGAAACCCCCGTCCAGAAATATTCGGTGGCATTCCTTGCTGATGAAGAAACCGGGGATCGGCGAGATCACTATGACTATGGCAACGTGAGATTCGTCGTAGAACGAGTCGCTTCCCCATTTCACGGATGGACGCCCGAGGCAACGACAAGAAACTTGACGGCTTCGGAGTTGGCGCATGTGTCTGCAGATAGATCTTGCCCGTGCATGTCCGGAAAGCAGTTTGGGGATTGCTGTTCTGGTAAGGCGGTTATTACTATCCCGCACCTACAAATTCATTTTTATGTGCCGCCAAATAAGGAGCTGCCGGAAAATGAGCTACTGCTATAGGGCTGCGCATAACACGGCGCTCCACCCGACCTCGCGCCGCAATGCGGCACTCGGCGGGTGAGCTTGGCGTTAGGTGAAGTCATGTCAGCAAGCACCGTGGTGATAATTCTTATGTTGGTGGTGGGGGCTGCTTCTATCTTGCGAAGCCATGTTTCGGCAAAACGGAACAGGAATGGCTTATGCGCTAAGTGCTCTGAGGTCTTACAGCGCGGTGGCCCAACTGTGGTGAGGGCAGGTGGCCAAAACTACCTCTATTGCCAGAGCTGTGGGGGCGGAGTGAGGCTACGAGATCGTATGTTTTGGGCTGTTTTTCTGCTTCTCATAGTTTCATTTGTTGGTGGCTACTTTGTGCTTAAATAGTGGCCACCTAACAAGCCAAGACAGTGGGGCAAATTTTGCATCGCTGCGCTCAAAACGCAAAATCTGCCCCTGCTTGGGGCGTTAGGCAAAAACCATGTCGCTAGAGTTAAAGATTTCCCTGTTATCTGCTCTCGCAGCGCTTGCTTCCGCATATTGGGCGTGGAGCAGTTCTAGGACGGCAAAGCGAGCTCTACGCTTGGCGGAGAAAGATGCCGACTCGAAGGAAGAAAAGATTACGCCTTACTTAATCAACTCGGTGAAATGGTTCAAGGAAGGTAGGAGCTTTATTTCCTTTGCGTGCTCTTACACGAATGGCGCGAGTGTCCCCACTACGCTCAGCAAGATTGATCTGATTGTATACACCTTTGATTTGGCGGGCAGAGGTCAAGAAATCTTAGTATCGTCCACGAGAAAAGAGCCGAATGATTCGGAGTTCTCACTCCTACCTGTTCCGCTCAACCTTGAGCCAAGGGCTACAGCTTCAGGGTGGCTTACATTCGAGCTCCCTGTGGCAACGCTAGAAAATTTGATTATAGATAGATACGAAATCTCAGCTACAAGTTGGAGCGGTGATCGTACGAGCCTTGAGAGTTACTTAGTAATGACAGAACAACATGAAAATTAAAGCCGAGACCACACCGATAGTGAGAATTGGTGCAATTAGCCTTTGGGGTCAGGTCTTGCATCGTGCATTCGAGTGCACGATGCAAGACCTGACCCTCAATGTTCCGCTCAATGTTCTCTGCGCTCCGCACCGGCAGCTTACCCAAGGCGTTATATGCTTTCGAGAGCATCTTCATCCAACTTCCAGTTGAAATGATGTCGTTCTTCTAGCAGGATAAAATTATGAATATGAATCTTACGCAAAAAGTATCTCGAATTATCATCATTCCATAGGAATGGTGGAGTTTTGATGCGTCTGTAATTTATCAAACCCACCCCATAGAGGTGGGTTTCCAGTTTCTGCCTCATGGTAATAATTCACATAAAGGAGGCAGAATGAAAAAAATAGCGGTTTTTGGTAAGCCTGGAAGCGGTAAATCTACTTTAAGCAAAGCGCTAGCGTTGGCAACTGGTATACAGTTACATCAGCTAGATTCGATAGTGTACAAAAAGAATGGGGAGCTGGTAGATCGCAGTTCATTCGATGAAGCACATGAGCGTATCTTATCGTCTGGAAGTTGGATCATTGATGGGTTCGGGCCAATAAACTCATTTCACCAGCGTTTGGAAGCAGCTGATACATTGGTTTACGTTGATCTACCATACATAGCAAGCTACTGGTTTGTGACAAAGAGACTTCTAAAAGGGATTTTTGTCAAACCTGAAGGCTGGCCTGAGGGAAGTTCGGTAATAAAAGGTACTCTTGAGAGTTATAAAGTTTTACGGCTATGCCCAAAATTCTGGAATGATGATTTCACTTCCAGATTAGAAGCAATGTCAGATAGAAAGTCATTATATATTGTTAAGTCGGTCTCTGAGCTAAATAACTTTGTATCCCGAAATTTCATATAAGCGAAGCGGCATGGGGTCACGAGAGGCACGGGGGTCAGACCTCACATTTCACTGACCTCCAGGGCACCCTGTCATGACCCCATGTTGTTGGCCTTGCCCCCCTCTCTCTCTGCCGAAAACCATCCCTGTCAGCGAAACCCAAACCCCTGCACAAATGCCATCAACCGCTGCTCCAGCCAGTATCGCTGGGGACCGTGGTTGATGAAGCCCACGTGGCCGCCGTACTCGCTCACTTCCAGAGTCACTGCCGGGCCCAGTTCTTCCTGGCGCGGTAGCGTCTCCGGGGTCATAAAGGGGTCATCGCGGTTTTGCAGCATCAGCGTGGGGGTGCGGATCTGTAGCAGCTTGGGGCCGGCGGAGCATTGTGCGTAATAGTGGTATGCGCTACGGAAACCGTACAGCGGCGCGATGATCTGGTCATCGTAGCGCCAGAATGAGCGGATGCCGCTCATGTTCAGGCGATGCAGGCGTTTGGCTTCCGGCGGATTCACCTTGTCCAGATGGGTTTTCTGAACGGCAAAATTGCCCAGCAAGGTTTTCAGCAGGTGCTGGCGGTACAGTTTAGACAGGCCCTTATCAAGCCGGTTGGCGCAGATGTCCAGCCGCAGTGGAGAGCAGACCGTGGCCACGGCGGTCAGGTCGCCATTGTCCCGGTGGGCGAGCCAGTTCAGCAGGCGGCTGCCGCCGAGTGAAACGCCAATGGCAATGCGGTGCCCGGTGGGGTTTTCATGGAACACATGCTTGATGACCGCATCCACATCGTCCACTTCCCCGGCGTGATAGCACAGGGCGGTGTCGTTGGGTTTCTTGGCGCCCCGGCTGTTGATGGCCACGGAACGAATGCCCGCATCGGCCAGCACCCTCTGCATGCCGCGCATGTAATGGGAATCGCTGCAGCCGGACAGCCCATGGAGTAGCAGCACGGTGAGCTGCCCGGGGCGACTTTCCGGCCCGGCCCAGTCCAGCAGCAGATAATCACCGTCCTTCAAGTTCAGCCGTTCACTGCGCCGTTCTACCTCGGGCAGGCTACGGCCCATGGGGCCCCACAGGGTTTGCAGGTGCGGGTTGCGTAGCCACACGGGGGGCTGGAACGGGGAGGCAACGATTTCGCCCATGGGGGTCTTCCCGATCAAAATGACAGTGGATGTGCCGGAGCCGCATAGGGTAGCGGCTGGCCGGCACAATTGGCAGTCAGTTCAACAGGGAAACGGGCAATTTTTCCGTACAGTCGGACACCATTGTTCGAATCAACGCGCTGGCGTGGCGATGTTGCAGCAAGGGTGTTGCCTGGCTGGCCCACAGGGCCAGCAGCTCCGGGTTGCCCTGTTGCTGGGCGGCCTGTTTCAGGGGCTGTGTCAGCCAGGTTTGCAGTGGATAGCCGGGGATGTCCTGTTGCCCGGCCATTTCTTCCATGAAGCGATTGCGGATCCCCCGTGCCAGGCGACCGCTGAAGGCCCGGGTCAGGCCGGTATGTTGTGCCCGCTCGCTGAACAGCGCGTCGCGGTGCAGGTCGGAGGCGTTGGATTCCTCGCAGCCCAGGAAGGCGGTCCCCACCTGCACGGCATCCGCGCCCAGCATCAGGGCGGCAGCCATGCCTCGGCCATCGGCGATGCCGCCGGCGGCGATCACTGGCAGGCGGACCGCGTCACGAACCTGGGGAGTCAGGGCGAAGCTGCCATTCAGGGAGCGTTCCGGCTGGTCGAGAAACGACACTCGGTGGCCGCCGGCTTCAAAGCCGGTGGCGACAATGGCATCCACCCCCGCCAGCTCCAGGGCCCGGGCTTCGGCCACCGTGGTGGCCGTGCCCAGGGTGCGGATACCCCGTTGCCGGCAAGCGCTGAGGATGGCCGGCTCGGGAATGCCGTAGACAAAGCTGAATACCGCCGGGCGGGCTTCCAGAATCGCTTCCACCTGCGCGCCATAGTCCGGCCAGTAATCCGCATCGGGAAATGTCGGTGGGGCCAGGCCCAGTTCGCGGTAGTACGGCGCCAGCAAGTCGGTGCCGTGTTGCACATCGGCGGGGGGCGCCGGGTCGTGGGGAGGAATCCACAGGTTCAGGGCGAAGGGGCGATCGGTGCGCTGACGGATGGCTGCGGCTGTCTCCATAATGGTTTCCGGGGCCAGGTGATGGGCCCCAAAGGAACCCAGCCCCCCTGCCTCACTGACGGTGGCGGCCAGGGTCACCGATGACAGGCCGCCGCCAAATGGCCCCTGGATCAGCGGGATGTCGAGATTCAGCAGTCGGGTGATGCGGTTGGCTTTCCACATGTTGGGCTCCTTCACAGCAGGCCTTCGGCTTTCAGGGCCTGATGGATGCTGTCGCGCTGCATCAGGGTTTGCCGGTATGTCTGCAGGCGTTCGGGCAAGGTAATGCCGGCGACGTCCGCCCAGCCGCTAACGGTGAACAGATAGGCATCCGCCAGGGTGAAGGTGTCGCCGGTGAGAAAGTCGCGTTGCGCCAGTTGCTGTGCGACCCAGCCCAGCGCTTTACCCAGGGTGTCGCGCATCAGTGTCCGGCTGGCGTCCGGGTAGCCGGGTTTGAAGAAGGGGGCAAAGTTCTTGTGCAGCTCCGTGGCGATGAAGTTCTGCCATTCGTGCACCCGGAAGCGCTCCAGGCTGCCGGCGGCGGGTAGCAGGTCACGGCGTTGGAAGTGGTCTGCCAGGTACTGGCAGATGGCCGGTCCTTCGCTGAGCCGGGTGCCGTCATCCAGTATCAGCAGGGGCACCCGTCCGTGGGTAGACAGGGAGAAAAAGTCCTGTTCTCCCGTGCGGTGGGTGGCCAGGTCTACCGTGGCCAGGGAAAAGTCAGCGGCCAGTTCCCGCAGGATGATGTGAACCGCCAGGGAGCAGGCGCCGGGGGTGTAGTAAAGTTGCATGGTGGTGATTCCTGTTAGCCGTCATGGGAACCACAGCGTATTTTCTTGTCCTATGATCAATAAATGGTGTTAATGGCACATCAGTTATTACATGGTGTAATGAATGGCGCGTTATTTCGGCAATGTGGAACTGGGTGGCATCGAGCTGTTCTGCCTAGCTGCGGAACAGGGCAGTTTTACCGGGGCCGCCCAGGCGGCCGGTATTTCACCGGCGGCGGTGAGCCGGGCCATGGCGCGGCTGGAGGCCCGGCTGGGCGTGCGGTTGTTTGTCCGTACCACCCGTTCACTGCGGCTCACCGACGGCGGACAGACCTACCTGCTGCATTGCCGGGAGGCGCTGGGGCGCTTGCAGGAGGTGGAGCGGGAGCTGACCGGTGCCCAGCAGCAGCCGGCTGGCACCATCCGCCTGAGTGTGCCGACGACCTATGGTCATGCCCGGATCCTTCCTTTGCTGCCGGCCTTTCAGCAGCGTTACCCCCAGGTGCGGTTTGATATCCATGTGGGAAACCGCAACGTGGACCTGGTCACCGAGGGCTATGACCTGGTGGTGCGCGCCCGGCCGCCGGTGGACAGTGGCCTGGTGGCCCGTCCTCTGGAGCAGGCCGAGCTGGTGGTGGTGGCATCGCCGGACTATCTGGTTGCACGGGGGGAGCCGCAAGTCCTGAGTGACCTGGACAGCCACCAGTGCATCCAGTTTCTGCTGCCCAGCACCGGCCGCCATGTGGCCTGGCCGTTTATGGAAAACGGCCAGGAAACCGCTATGCTCACCCGCGGGGATTATCAGTGTCAGGAGGATGTCAGTGCCGGCATTCAACTGGCCCGTGCCGGCGCCGGCCTGTACCAGACCTACCGGTTTATGGTGGAGGCGCCGCTGGCGCGGGGCGAGTTGCGCGAAGTACTGGTGCCCTATGCCGGTTGTGCCCGGCCGTTTTCCCTGTTGTACGCCAGGGACCGGCTGCTTTCCCGGCCAGTCCGTCTGTTTATCGATTACCTGCTGGAGGCTGTGCCACAGGTAAACCATTAACCGTTGCCAAGAGACATTATGCGCCGCTTTTTTGACGATCAGGAATTTCACTCCGGCCTTGCCACCGAGCTGGGTGCCAGCGCCAGTCACCACATTGGCAAGGTGTTGCGCATGGCGGTGG
>OJBE01000284.1_pt1 | contig 12454 bp, 9 predicted proteins | sample 1590521 | NCBI WGS metagenome assembly OJBE01 (sample SAMN05416807, study PRJEB24817) | seawater metagenome | isolation source: Sea water | place: Canada:Atlantic | collected 2013-07
TGTATAAGAGACAGGCGCCGGCCGGGAAGGTCTTGCCTTCGCCAATGACCACCACCGCCTTGATGTCATCGTCTGCCAGGGCCTCGCGCAGACAGTTCTGCAACCCTTCACGGACTCCATGGCCCAGCGCATTGACGGGGGGATAGTTGATTCGGATTACGCCAATATCGCTATCGCGACTCAGGCTGACCGGGTGACTCATAGTTCTCTCCTCATTGAACTGCCATGCTCCGGTAAAGCACGGCAGTGTCCGCCCGGTCTCGCGCCGGGTCAGGAAGATGTGGATAGGTTGACACTGATCTGCGATGCCTCAACGGCTACGCACATGACTGCCAACAGGCTCTAGTATAAGCAAAGCCGAACCGGTTTCAATTATTTTGGAATTATATTTCATTATTTGAAAAAAGCCGAAAAAACAGGGCGCCGGGCGCCCTGCTTTTTTTCCTCGCCGGGTTATTCGCCCAGCACCTCGGAAATACGCTGCAGCTCAACGGTGCCGCCTTTCTTGACGGTGGCAATGTTGGGGTCAGCCATCATCCCGCCCTTGGCATCGATCTCCGTCACACCGTAGGGGTTATGCTCTTCCGCCAGGTTCTTCAGGGCATCGCCCATGGCCGCACGGATGGCCTTGGAGTCCGCCACGGTACCGGCTTCTTTCATGGCCTGAATCACGGTGTGCATGGCGAAGTAGTTGTAGGCCACTTCGGTGGTCGGATCCTTGCCATCATTCTGCTTGTGGTACTTGGCAACGAAATCCTTGGCGCCCTGCTCTTCATACATGGTCAGCGGCACCACACCCACGGACCCTTCGAGCATTTTGTAGCCGCCGATGATCTTGGACATTTCACCCATCTTGGCCTGGTCCATGATCACGAAACCACCCTTGAAACCCAACTGACGGGCCTGCTTGGCCACCAGCGCGGTGGGCTCCGACGCCCCGCCGATAAACAACACGTCCGGCTTTTCTGCCAGCACCTTGCTCACGCCGGTATAGAAGTCCGCCGACTTGTTGTAGTCCATGGGGTTATCCGCTACCACGGTACCGCCCATGGCTTCCCAGGTGGGAACGAACGCCTTGGTCCAGTACTTGGCGTAGTCATGGGTGGCATTGGCGATGGCCACTTTCTTGCCGTTTTCCGCCATGGCGATCTTGGTGAACGGCTTCATGTAACCGGTAAAGGTGGGAGGAATGCGCACGGTCAGCTCATTGCCCTTCTCGGTCACGGTCGGCACCGAGGTATAGGACATCACCAGGAAATCATCCCGCTGATTGAACGCCTGTAACGCAAAGGTGCCACCGGAATGCGGCGTAAAGATCACCGGTGCGTTGTACTGCTGCACCAGGCGCTTGCCGTTCACCGCCGCCTGACTGGGGGCATACTTGTCATCCAGGGATACCAGGTTGATCTCGTAGGTTTCATCACCCACCTTGAAACCACCCTTGTCATTGATTTCTCTGGCGGCCATTTGCAGGCCTTCCAGGGTGTTCTGGCCGTACAACGCGGCACCGCCACTCAGCGGGCCGGTGAAGCCGATGGTAACGGTTTCTGCCGCCTGTACGCCGCTGGCAGCCAATGCGATGGCACTGGCGCAGGCCAGACGGCAGAAGCGCTTAACCAGTGTGTTTTTTCCGTTGCTCATGAAACTCTCCCGTTATTATTTCTCAATCTTGTTGTGTAGCGCACACGCTGCGGGTTATCGCCTCAGGCCCCGATGTAGGCCTTGCGAATTTCTTCATTACCCAGCATCGCGTCCTTATCACCCTCCATCACCAAGCGACCGTTTTCGATCACGTAGGCGCGGTGAGCAATTTTCAGTGCGGCGAAGGCATTCTGCTCCGCCAGCAACACCGTGGTGCCTTGCTCGTTGATACCCTTGATGGTTTCAAACATCTGCTTCACCACCAGCGGGGCCAGCCCCAGAGAAGGCTCGTCCAGCAGCAGTAGTTTTGGCCGCCCCATCATGGCGCGTCCGATGGCCACCATCTGTTGCTGGCCACCACTGAGTGATCCGGCCGGATGATCCTTCTTCTCGTCGAGGATCGGGAACAGTGCCAGCACCTGGTCCAGTGTCCTCTTGATGGCGGTCTTGTCCCGGCGGTGCACATAGGCACCGAGCATCAGGTTTTTCAGCACTGACATTTCCGGGAACAACTTGCGCCCTTCAGGACACTGCACCACGCCACTCTGTACCAGGCCGGAAGGCTTGAGGCCGGTGACATCCTTGCCATTCAGGGAAATCGTCCCGGCAGTGGGTTTGAGCAGACCACTGATGGTATTGAACAGCGTGCTCTTGCCAGCACCATTGGCACCCAACAGCACCACCAATTCGCCCTCACCCACCGTCATGGAGACTTTTTCCAGGGCCTTGAAGCTGCCGTAGCGGGCTTCCACTTCGTTAAGCTGCAGCATCGTCATCACTCCCCAGATAGGCTTCGATTACCACCGGATTGTTGCGAATTTGTTCCGGGGTGCCTTCGGCAATTTTTTCACCGTGGTCCAGCACCATGATCTTGTCGGCCAGGCTCATGATCATGTCCATTTTGTGCTCGATCAGGCAGACGGTGACGCCGTGCTCCACCATCTTGCGGATCAGTGAGGCCAGGTTCTCGGTCTCCTCCGGGTTGATACCACCGGCGGGTTCATCCAGCAGTACCAGCTCCGGATCGGTGGCCAGGGCCAACGCAAAAGCCACGCGCTTTTTCTCTTCCTGGCTGATGTCCGCGGTAATGCGGTGACCGATGTGGGACAGGCCGACAAAATCCAGCACTTCCTGGGCCCGGGAACGACATTTTTTCTCTTCATCACGCAGGCGCTTGGAGTTGATGATGACGTCCCACAAGCGTGACTGGGTGCGCAGACGGTGGCCCACGATCAGGTTGTCCAGCACCGTGGATTCATCGAACAGGGAAGTAGTCTGAAAGGTCCGCGCGATACCCAGGCGGGCAATGCGATCACAGGCCATACCGGTGATATCCATACCCTGATATTCGATGGAGCCTTCAGTGGGTGCCATGGCACCGGCCACCAGATTGAAGAAGGTACTTTTACCCGCACCGTTGGGGCCGATGATGGCGTTGATCTTGTTGGCTTCGAATTCGATGCTGACGTTGTTGACCGCCGCCAGACCCCCGAACCGTTTGGTCAGATTATTGATCTTAAGCATGGTTACCGGCCTCCTGGTTGCGAGGTGTTACCGCCTTGTTCGGTTGCGGCTTTTTTTCGCTGGCAGATTCCTTTTTGGCGGTTTCCTGCGCTGCGGCCAGACGGCGTCCTCGCCAGGTCAGGAACGTACCCACCACACCGCGAGGGAAGAAGATCACCAGCACCACCAGCAACGGGCCGAACACGATCATCCGGTACTCTTCCAGGAACTGCAGGGACTGGGTCAGCCAGGTAATCGCCAGGGTGCCAAACAACGGCCCCATCAGGGTGCCGATACCGCCCACCAGCAGGAAGGTAATCATGTCGAAGGTGTGTACCACGTCGGCTTCTGCCGGGCCGATAAAGCGCACCATGCCGGCATACAGCGCACCGGCCACGCTGGCATAGGTGGTGGACAGAACGAATGCCAGCACCTTGTTGCGCATCAGGTTGATACCCAGGGAGGCCGCCAGCTCGTCACTGATACGAATGGCCCGGAAACTGCGACCCAGCAGGGAATTGGCAATACGTGCCGCCAACCAGATGGACAGCACCATGAATACCAGAGCCAAGTAATAGAACGGCGTGGTTTCGGTGAAATCCACCAGCCCGAAACCGCTGGGTGCGGGAATATTGATAATGCCCAGGGCACCGTGAGTCAGCTCTTCCCATTTATCGATCAACAGATAAATGATGAACCCAACACAGAGGGTAAAGATGGCAAAGTAATGCTCCTTCAGTCGCAACGACACCACCCCGGCCAGGAAGCCCAACAACGCACCGGACACACCGGCGGCCACAAAGGCCCACCAGAAAGGCCAGCCGTGATCCACGGTGAGAATGGCCAGCGTATAGGCTCCGATGGCAAAGAAGCCGCCATGGGCCAGATTCAACTGGCCACAAAGCCCGGTGATAATGTTCATGCCATAGACCGCAATGGCCCAGACAAACGCCAGCGCCATCACATAGATCTGGTACTCATTGCCTGCCACAAAGGGGAACAGCAGTGCCGCGACGATCATGATGAACTTCATCGCCGGGGTCATGAAAAAATCGGAAATTTTCTGCAGGGCATTCATTAGCGCACCCCCTTGGTGAACAGGCCAGTGGGCTTGATGGAAAGAATCACCACCAGCAAGGCGAAGGCGATGATGTCCTTGTAGTCGGTGGAGATGTAGAAGCCACCAAAGGCCTCGGCAAAGCCGATGATCAAGCCGCCGACGATGGCACCGGGAATGGAGCCCATGCCGCCAAGGATGATGATCACAAAGGCTTTCATGATCAGCAGATGCCCCATGGCCGGGTACACCAGGTTAATCGGCGCGAACAGGGTTGCGCCCACCGCCGCCAACACTCCGGAGATGGCAAAAGTCATCATCGCCACCCGGTTGGCATCGATCCCCACCAGGAAAGCCCCTTCCCGATTCTGGGCCATGGCAACAATGGTGGAGCCGGTCATGGTCTTCTTCAGGAACAGATGCAGTACCGCCATCAGCGAGAACGCACCGACGATAATCAGTATCCGCTGGGCCGGCATGGTCAGACCCGCGAATTCGACAATCCCGGTGTAAGGGGTTGGCATGCGGCGGAATTCTGCGCCCCAGTGCATCTGCACCAGCGCTTCCAGAAACAGCATGATGCCGATGGCGGCAATCTTGTCGTGGATCGGCGGTGCATGGCGCAAGGGGTTGAACACCAGTCGCTCGCACAACACCGCCAGCAACGCCACCGCACCGGCGGCGCCCAGCATGGCCAGCCAGTAATTGGCGCCAAAGTCGACCATGATCACGTAGGACACATAGGCGCCCACCATATAGAGCGCCCCGTGGGCGAAGTTCGGTACGTGCAAAATGCCGTACACCAGGGTCAGACCCAGGGCCACCAGCCCGTAGATGCTGCCCAGCGTCAGGCCGTTAAGCACTTGCTGCATGAATAAGTCCAAGGCAAAGCCTCCTGTGTGTGGGAACGGTTACCCTGCGGCAATCGCTGTTTCCCGTTTTTCCTTTGTTATGTCAGCCCCTGCGGCGTAGCGCTGCCGCGTATCATTTATTGTGACGCTGACTGAGTTCAGTCCAGGCTTGCTAGCAAGCCTGCTGCTCCTGTTCGCTGGCCCATTCCTGCTCCTGCAGGGCTCGCCACATCACCTTGCCGGTGGACGAACGGGGCAGCTCATCGCGGAACTCCACCACCTGTGGCACCTTGTAGGCGGCCATTTCTTCCTTGCACCAGTCGATGATGGCCTGCTCGTTAAGCGTGCCTTTCATCTCGTTACGCAGGACCACGCAGGCTTTCACGGTTTCGCCGCGGCGCGGGTGAGGCGTGGAAATGACGCAGCTTTCCTGGATGGCCGGGTGGCGATACATCAGGCTTTCCACCTCCGCCGGCCAGACCTTGAACCCGGACGCATTTATCATCCGTTTGACCCGATCGACGATGAAGAAATAGCCCTCTTCGTCGTAGTAGCCCAGATCGCCGGTGCGGAAGAAACGCTTGCCCTCCAGCTCGATAAACGCCTTTTGTGTTTCCTGGGGGCGCTTCCAGTAACCCTGGAACACCTGCGGCCCGTGGATGATGATTTCCCCCACTTCACCGGGGCCCAGTTCCCTGCCGGTTTGACCGTCTTCTTCCACTGCCACAATGCGCGAATCGATATCGAACACCGGAATTCCCAGACACTGGGATTTGGGGTTATCGGTGGGATTGATATGGGTACCGGCGATGGTTTCGGACAGGCCATAGCCTTCCATGTAACGCAGACCGGTGAGCTGGAAGAGTTTGTCGGACACCGCCGCCGGCATAGCCGCCCCGCCGCCACCTATATTCTCCAGGGAGGACAGGTCGTATTGCTCCACGTCCGGATCGGAGAGCAGATCGATGGCCATGGTGACGATATTCACCCAGCGGCTGACCTTGTAACGCTCAATCAAGGTGGCGGCCACGCGACGATCCCAGCGGGTCATCAACACGATCAATGAACCACCATAGATCGGCGAATTCATTGAGCCCTGCATGCCGGTCACATGGAAGTACGGCAGCGTGGCCAGGGTCACCGACTCAGTGGTGCCATGAATCCAGGCGCTCCCCTGGACACAGGTGGCCATCACCGAGCCGTGGGTGTGCATACAGCCCTTGGGGGCACCGGTGGTACCCGAGCTGTAGGGGAACACCGCCAGATCATCCGGGCCGACTAAAAGTTCTCTGGGGGTTTCACCGGCACCAATGGCGTCTTTCCAGGCAATGTGGGCCGGGCTGTTCAGCGCCACCGCCGGCGCTTCCACCTCGGCGGGTAGCGGCAGGTCCGTGTTACGGGTGATGTAATCGCTATAGGCCGCCACGATCACATGGCGCAGGTTCACCATGCCCACCACTGGGGCCACTGCCGGCAACAATTCCTGGCCACAGATGGCCACGGCAGCTTCGGTGTCCTGCAGGTAATGCTCCAGTTCGGCGGCCCGGTTCATGGGGTTCACCGGCACCACAATGGCATTGGCTCGAAGGATGGAGTAATAGCTGATGATGAACTGGGGCGCGTTCTGCATGAACAGCAGCACCCGGTCGCCCTTCTCTACCCCCAGCGATTGCAGATAGCCCGCCAGGGCATCCACCTGCTGCTTGAGTTCGGCGAAGGTGATGGGGCTGTCGTAATAGTTGATTGCATCCCGGTGGGGATAACGCAGGGCCGAAACCTCCAGATTAGTATAGAGGCTGGTCTGCGGCAGGCTGAGGTGGCGCGGCATATTCTCCGGCCAGACCGCATAGTGCCGATCAAACATGTTGTGCTCTCCCGCGGCGCTTTCATAAGCGCCTTTTATTGGTGTTGCTGCTGTAGCGAATGCTGAAGGGAATCGGCGGTCCCACCGCCCTTCAGCGGAAACAAGATGTTGACTCGCCAGTCAATCTGACATGGCTCGGGAGGGTCGTCAATACTATTTTGGAATGACGTTTCGTTTTTTGAAACGAAATCTGACAAAGGCTATAAGCGGTATTTTTCGGGGAGGGACCAGAAACATACCACCGGGTATGTGCTCTGCACAGACCAGTTATCGGAAATGCGGACCGGCATTTCAGTTGCCAATTCAGTGGCTTGGAATCACAGCCCGGGAGAGGTTCGCAGCGAGGGAGAATGCTGCAGGGCAAACAGGCAGGTATCGACAAAATCCGTAGCCGCCCGCTCCAGGTCCAGCACCTCTGGATCGACTAGCCAGTTCATGATCACGCCGGTGAGCTGGCTGTGTAGCCAGGTAACAGATTTCACCCTATCCAGGTTTTTCGGGAGTTGCCCACGGGCGATAGCGTTGGCAAAGGTCCGCGTCAGCCGCCCGGAGGAGTCCCGGCAGGCGTCGCGCTGACGATCCAGCAAATCGGCATTTTCACCGCTGAATTCGCATTTCTGGAACATGATCTCGAAAAGCCGCCGCTGGCCGGGATCACAGACTGCTTGCTGTAACAGGTAGACCATAAACTCGCGCAGGCGCCCCAGTGGATCCGGCTCACTGGCGTCCTCCGCCCGCTCCGCCAGACTATCGAACGGCAGGCGGCTGCGATCCACCATAGCCATGAACACATCATGCTTGTTCTTGAAGTGCCAGTAGATTGCCCCTCGCGTCACCCCGGCCTCACTGGCAATATCTTTTAAAGAGGCGGACAGTACCCCTTTACGGTGAAAAACCTGCTCGGCGGCATCCAGGATCTGAGCCCGGGTTTGCAGCGCTTCTGCCTTCGTTCGCCTGACCATGGAATACTCTTTAATGGACTCAAGAAAATTGAATGGATTTCACTGTCGGGCCTATACATACATTGCTGAATGTATATACTGAACCTGATTCATATTTCCTGCAAGCACCGCCCCTTCGCCGAGTCGGTGCCTGACGGCGTGTATTGAAAACAGAGGTGATTATGCGCAGCGGTTTGATTCTCTCCCTTCTGGCGGGCGCCCTTGCCCTGCAGCTTGCCGGTTGCAGTGATGCTGAGCAGGCCGGTCAGCAACAGCAGCAACAGGCCCCGCAGGTTGGCTTCATTACAGTAAAGGCAAAGTCCACTACCCTTAGCCGGGAGCTGCCCGGGCGCACCACCGCTCACCAGATTGCCGAAGTGCGCCCGCAGGTAAGCGGCGTGATCGAAAAGCGCCTGTTCGAGGAAGGCCAGAAGGTGGAAGCCGGGCAACCCCTCTATAAAATCGATTCACGCACCTACCAGGCAACCGTAGCTTCTGCCCGGGCGGAGCTGGCTCGAGCCCAGGCCACCCTGAACTCCAACACCCTGCGTGTGGAACGCTTCAAGACGCTGCTGGAACGCCGCTCTGTCAGCCAGCAGGAATATGACGAAGCCAAAGCCGCCCTGGATGAAAACAAGGCCGCTGTGGCCGCCGCCCGGGCCAATCTGCAAAGCGCACAGATCAACCTGGATTACGCCACCATCGAAGCGCCGATCAGCGGCCGCATCGGGCGTTCCCCCGTGACTGCCGGCGCCCTGGTCACCGCCAACCAGGCCAATGCCCTGGCAACCATCCGCCAGCTGGATCCCATCTATGTGGATCTGACCCAGTCCAGCATCGAGCTGCGTCGCCTGCGCCAGGCCATGGAAGCCGGCGAACTGCAGCAGGTCAGCGACGATGAAGCACGTATCACCCTGATCCTGGAAGACGGCAGCGAGTACAGCAAACCCGGTGCCCTGCAGTTCTCCGAATACGCAGTGGACGAAAGCACCGGCTCTGTGACTCTGCGCGCGCTCTTCCCCAACCCGGAGGGCGATCTGCTGCCGGGTATGTTCGTCCGCGGTCGCCTCCCTGAAGGCCAGCGAGAAGATGCCATTCTGGTTCCCCAGAAAGGCATTACCCGTGACCCTACTGGCCAGGCCAGCGCCATGCTCATCGCCGACGACAACACGGTGAAAAAAGTGAATGTGGTCACCGAACGCGCCGTGGATAACGAGTGGTTGATCGCCAGCGGTCTGCAAGACGGCGATCGTCTGATCGTGGATGGGCTGCAAAAAATCCAGCCGGGCATTCCGGTCAGCCCGGTTGATACCGAACAGCAAGCACAACCCTCCCAGGCCCCCGCCGCTCAAGGCGGGGACCAAGGCGCAGCGCAATAACGCCACGCGGTTTACTTGGCGCACACTAACTCGACGTAACGAGAAACGGGAAAACCATGGCCAGATTCTTTATTGACCGCCCGATTTTTGCCTGGGTTATCGCCATCATCATGATGATGGCCGGTGCCCTGGCCATCTATACCCTGCCGGTAGAACAGTACCCGGCCGTGGCCCCGCCAGCGGTGACCATTGCCGGCAACTATCCCGGTGCCTCGGCAAAAACCGTGGAAGACTCGGTCACCCAGGTGATCGAGCAGCAGATGAGCGGCATCGATAACCTGCTCTACATCGGCTCCAGCAGCGATTCCTTCGGCAACGCCCAGATCACGCTGACATTCGCCCCGGGCACCGACGCGGATATCGCCCAGGTTCAGGTGCAGAACAAGTTGCAACTGGCTACTCCCCTACTCCCCCAGGAAGTGCAGCAACAGGGTCTCCAGGTCAGCAAATCCTCGGATTCCTTCCTGATGGTGGTGTCCTTTTCCTCCGAGGACGGCAGCCTCAGCCGGGCCGACCTGGCCGACTATGTGGCCTCCAATGTGCAGGATCCGATCAGCCGGGTACCGGGTGTCGGCAAGATCCAGCTGTTCGGCTCCCCCTACGCCATGCGTATCTGGCTCGACCCGAACAAGCTCAACAAATACGACCTGACACCTCAGGACATCACCCAGACTATTCAGGTGCAGAACAACCAGGTAGCCAGCGGCCAGCTCGGCGGTGCACCGGCCGTGGAAGGCCAGCAGCTCAACGCCAACATCATTGCCCAGACCCGTCTGCAAAGTACCGAACAGTTCCAGAACATCCTGCTCAAAGTAAACCCGGATGGATCCCAGGTGTTCCTGCGGGATGTGGCTCGGGTGGAACTGGCCGCACAGAACTACGATGTGGTGGGGCGCTATAACGGCCAACCCGCTGCCGGCCTGGCGATCAGCCTGGCCTCCGGCGCGAACGCGCTGGATACAGCGGATGCGGTGCGCGCTCGCCTGGAAGAATTGAAGCCCTTCTTCCCCGACAAAATGGAGATGGATTACCCCTACGACACCACCCCGTTCGTGGAGATCTCCATTGAGGAAGTGGTACATACCCTGTTCGAAGCCATCGTGCTGGTGTTCCTGGTGATGTACCTTTTCCTGCAGAACTTCCGCGCCACCCTGATTCCCACCATTGCTGTGCCGGTGGTTCTGCTCGGCACCTTCGGCGTGCTGGCCGCCTTCGGCTTCTCCATCAACACCCTGACCATGTTCGGCATGGTGCTGGCTATTGGCCTGCTGGTGGACGATGCCATCGTGGTGGTGGAAAACGTGGAACGGGTCATGCACGAAGAAGGGCTGCCCCCCAAGGAAGCCACCCGCAAATCCATGGGCCAGATCACCGGCGCCCTGGTAGGCATCGCGCTGGTGCTGTCGGCGGTATTTATCCCCATGGCGTTCTTCCCCGGCTCCACCGGGGCGATTTACCGGCAGTTCTCGATCACCATTGTCTCCGCCATGGTGCTGTCCGTGCTGGTCGCCCTGATCCTCACCCCAGCCCTGTGTGCCACCATGCTCAAGGCCAAGGATACAGAGCATCAAACCGATAAAGGCTTCTTCGGGTGGTTCAACCGCACTTTCGATCGTAGCAGCCTGGCCTATCAGGGCCGGGTGGAAAAAATTCTCGGGCGCCGCGGCCGTTATCTAGCCATCTATGTGGTGATCGTGGGCGTATTGGGCTATTCCTTCATGAACTTGCCGTCCAGCTTCTTGCCGGAAGAGGACCAGGGCACCATGTTCACTCTGGTCACCCTGCCAGCCGGCTCCACCCAGGAGCAGACCGTGGATGTGCTGAAGAAGATGGAGAATTACTACCTCAACGAGGAAGCCTCCGCCGTGGATGGCCTGTTCACCGTGGCCGGCTTCAGCTTTACCGGCCAGGGCCAGAACGCCGGCCTGGCCTTCGTCAACCTGAAGGACTGGAGCGAGCGTGATCTGTCCGTGGATGGCGTCAATCAGGTAGTGGGCCGCTCCATGGGCTTCTTCGCCAGCATCCGCGAAGCCATGATCTTTGCCCTCAACCCCCCCTCGATCCCCGAACTGGGTAACGCCAGCGGCTTTGACTTTCAGCTGCTGGACCAGGCCGGTCAGGGTCACGAGGCCCTGATAAAGGCCCGCAACCAGCTACTGGGTATGGCCAGCCAGGACCCGCGCCTGGCCGGGGTGCGCCCCAATGGTCTGGAAGACAGCCCCCAGTACCAACTCGACATTGACCAGCAGAAAGCTAAGGCGCTGGGGCTGAGCATCAGTGACATCAACAGCACCCTGCAGATTGCCTGGGGCTCCAGCTATGTGAACAACTTTGTCGACCGGGGCCGAGTGAAACGGGTGTATGTGCAGGCTGACGCGCCCTATCGCATGCTGCCGGAAAACATTGATGACTGGTTCGTACGCAATAATCAGGGCGAGATGGTGCCTTTCTCTGCCTTCGCCACCGGCCACTGGACCTACGGGTCTCCGAAGCTGGAGCGCTACAACGGGGTCTCCTCGGTGAATATTCAGGGCAACGCCGCGCCCGGCTATAGTACCGGTGATGCCATGGATGCCATGGAAGAGCTCACCGCCAAGCTGCCTGCCGGGTTCGGCTCCGAGTGGACCGGTCTCTCATATCAAGAGCGCCAGTCCGGCGATCAGGCGCCTGCCCTGTATGCGATTTCCCTGCTGGTGGTCTTCCTCTGCCTTGCGGCACTCTATGAAAGCTGGTCCATTCCCTTCGCCGTCATGCTGGTGGTCCCGCTCGGCGTGATCGGTGCCGTGCTGGCTGCCACCTTCCGCGGGCTGGAAAACGATGTGTTCTTCCAGGTTGGCCTGCTCACCACCATCGGGCTATCGGCGAAGAACGCCATTCTGATTGCGGAATTTGCCCTGGAGTTGGAGCAGAAAGGCGAGCATCTGGTCAAGGCCACCCTGGAAGCGGTACGCATGCGACTGCGGCCCATCCTGATGACCTCACTGGCCTTCATGCTCGGGGTTACCCCGCTGATGATCAGCACCGGCGCCGGCGCCGGCGCCCGTAACGCCATCGGTACCGGGGTATTCGGTGGCATGCTCACCGCTACTGTGCTCGCAATCTTCTTTATTCCGCTCTTCTATGTGGTAGTCCGAAAGCTCGCTGGCGTTCCGCTGAATGGCAAGCCGAAGGAAGAAGGAGGCCACTGACCCGGCTTTCAATCTGCCGGGCCCCGGGTG
>OJBE01000288.1_pt1 | contig 12271 bp, 4 predicted proteins | sample 1590521 | NCBI WGS metagenome assembly OJBE01 (sample SAMN05416807, study PRJEB24817) | seawater metagenome | isolation source: Sea water | place: Canada:Atlantic | collected 2013-07
ATACGAGATCTAGTACGGTCTCGTGGGCTCGGAGATGTGTATAAGAGACAGGAGGTACATGCATGGGAAACGGTACGACTCGATTCATCTGGCACCGCGAAAAGCTGATCCGCGCGGGTCTTTTGGCCTTTGCCACTCTGGCGATGGCGGGGGCGGCCGCTGCCAAATGTAGTGACACCAGCGTGACGCTGCGCGGCGACTGGGGGCAGGCGCGCTTTAGCGTCGAGATTGCCGATGATGCCGGTGAACGTGCCCAAGGATTGATGCACCGCACCTCACTGGCGGGCAGCGCGGGTATGCTCTTTATCTACGAAGAACCGCAACCTCTCAGCTTTTGGATGCGCAACACATTGATTCCCCTCGACCTATTGTTCATCGATTCCCACGGTGTGGTGCAGCACATCCACCATAATGCGGTTCCGCTCGACGAATCTCCGCTTGAGGGGGGCAGTGATGCGCTGCTGGCGGTGTTGGAAATCAACGGCGGATTAAGCGCGCGGATGGGCATCACACCGGGGACAGAGCTGCGCCATCCCGCGTTTGCAGGGCGCAATCCGGCATGGCCCTGTTAGTTCGTCAGAAACTATCATTTTCTGTGAACTTAGGGCTTTTCAATCCGATTGCTTGGGGCTAAGTAGGCCGCAGTCGGGGCGTGGCGCAGCCTGGTAGCGCACCTGTTTTGGGTACAGGGGGTCGGAAGTTCGAATCTTCTCGCCCCGACCACTTTAAGAACCACCACATATAGTGTTCCTGATCTGCTTCATGCAGATCAGAACGCTGTATTTGTGTGCAGTCGTTCTTTTTTGCCACAGAAGCACGCTCTAAATCTGGTGAGATAGCCGGGATTGCGAACCTATATCTGGTGGCTGCATAAATTTTTATCATCCACAGTTCCGCCATGTTTATCCCCAGCCCGCTGTTTGGGATTTTGTGGATAACTCAAGCGATACATGAGCCAGCCGCGCTAAACCTTAGCGTTTATTAACTTTATCCGCGGTGTGGAAAATCACCCTCGTGATCCGCTGTCTGTGCATATCATTTCGCTGAATCACCGCGCCGACCGAAGCTTCAAAAAATGCCGATCCGGTCAAGATGCAACTTCCCTTATTTCGATAATAAAGCCGTTGACCCAATAGGGCTGCATACGTCAGTTTGTGTAAATCGACGGGCGGGCCACTACATCTGGTGATTGATCGGGGTGGCGTGCTGATCGGGTGAAATTGGGTTTCGCACATTTGCGCCGGTTAAACGGCTTGATCCAAGACCAACCTGATGCGGGTGCGGGGGACGATGCACACCGGCGATAGGTTTGGCGGCCCGATCATGCCGCTGGTTGAGAGTTTGAAAATTTGGGGCAGCACTTATGAAAATCGAGAGAAAATTCACGCGATCCGGTCAGGATGCCTACGCAGAACTGGACTTTGTGAGCACAGCCTCCGAAATCCGCAATCCTGACGGGTCGGTGGTCTTTCGCCTCGATAACGTCGAAGTGCCCTCCAGCTGGAGCCAGGTCGCCTCTGATGTGATCGCCCAGAAATATTTCCGCAAGGCAGGCGTCCCGTCCGAGACCAAGAAGGTCAAGGAAAAGGGCGTGCCAGAATTTCTCTGGCGCTCGGTGCCGACCGATGACGCGACCATGGGCGGCGAGACGTCGTCGAAGCAAGTGTTCGACCGTCTGGCGGGCGCTTGGGCCTATTGGGGTTGGAAAGGTGGCTATTTCACCACAGAAGAAGACGCCCAAGCCTATTATGACGAGATGCGCCACATCTTGGCCAGCCAACGCGGCGCGCCCAACAGCCCGCAATGGTTCAACACCGGTTTGCATTGGGCCTACGGCATCGATGGTCCCGCGCAGGGGCATTACTATGTCGATTGCAAATCCGGCAAGCTGACGCGGTCGACATCCTCTTACGAGCATCCGCAGCCCCACGCTTGCTTCATCCAGTCCGTCGCTGACGAGCTGGTAGGGGACGGCGGCATTATGGACCTGTGGGTCCGCGAGGCGCGTCTGTTCAAATACGGTTCCGGCACCGGCACCAACTTCTCGAGCCTGCGGGCGGCGGGCGAGAAACTGTCGGGCGGGGGGAAATCCTCTGGCTTGATGGGTTTTCTGAAAATCGGTGACCGTGCGGCAGGCGCGATCAAATCGGGTGGCACCACACGGCGCGCGGCCAAGATGGTTATCGTTGATGCGGACCACCCCGATATCGAGGATTTCATCAACTGGAAGGTCATCGAAGAGCAAAAGGTGGCGAGCATCGTCGCTGGCTCGAAGATGCATGAACGCGAGCTGAACAAGCTGTTTGCCGCGATCAAAGCATGGGACGGCGCAGAGGCCGACGCCTATGACCCCGCCAAGAACGACCAGCTGAAGGCCGCGATCCGCAGCGCGAAAAAATGCGCGATCCCAGAGACATACGTCAAGCGCGTGCTGGATTATGCCAAGCAGGGTCATACCTCGATCGAATTCCCGACCTATGACACCGACTGGGATTCCGAAGCCTATTCCTCGGTCTCGGGCCAGAACTCCAACAACTCGATCCGGGTGACCAACGCTTTCTTGCACGCCGTCGAAAAAGACGCCGATTGGGAGCTGCTGGACCGCACCACCGGGCGCGTCTCGAAAACCATCCGCGCCCGTGACCTGTGGGAGCAAGTCGGCCACGCGGCTTGGGCCTGCGCCGATCCCGGTATCCAGTATCACGACACGGTAAACGACTGGCACACATGCCCCGAAGACGGCGCGATCCGCGGGTCGAACCCGTGCTCCGAATACATGTTCCTGGATGACACGGCCTGTAACCTTGCGTCGATGAACCTGCTGACCTTCCTGCAAGACGGGGAGTTCATGGTCGAAGACTATATGCACGCCTCGCGTCTGTGGACCGTTACGCTCGAAATCTCGGTGATGATGGCGCAGTTCCCGTCCAAGGAAATCGCGCAGCGGTCCTATGATTTCCGCACGCTGGGTCTGGGCTATGCCAACATCGGCGGTCTGCTGATGAACATGGGCTTTAGCTACGACAGCGACGAAGGCCGTGCGCTTTGCGGGGCGCTGACCGCGATCATGACAGGCGTTTCCTATGCCACATCCGCCGAGATGGCGGGCGAGTTGGGGGCCTTCCCCGGCCACGCCAAGAACGCCGACCACATGCTGCGTGTCATCCGCAACCACCGTAATGCGGCCCATGGCAACACCGATGGCTACGAGGCGCTATCGGTCAAGCCCGTGCCACTAGATCACGCAAACTGCCCGCAAGCCAACCTGATCGACATCGCCACCGCGACCTGGGACGAAGCCCTGCGGCTTGGCGAAAAGCACGGGTACCGCAACGCGCAAACCTCTGTGATTGCGCCGACGGGCACCATCGGTCTGGTGATGGATTGCGATACCACCGGGATCGAGCCTGACTTTGCGCTGGTGAAATTCAAGAAGCTCGCGGGCGGTGGCTATTTCAAGATCATCAACCAGTCGGTGCCTGCAGCGCTTGAAAAGCTTGGCTACGGCTCGGCCCAGATCGAAGAGATCGTCGGCTATGCCGTCGGTCACGGCACCATCGGCAACGCGCCTGCGATCAACCACACCACGCTGGTCGGCCACGGTTTTGGCCCTAATGAGCTGGCCAAGATCGACGCGGCGCTGGCGCAGGCTTTCGACATCCGCTTTGTCTTCAACCAATGGACATTGGGCGAGGAGTTCTGCACTCAAGTCCTTGGCATCCCTGCCGAAAAGCTGAACGATCCGACGTTTGACCTGTTGAAATCCCTGGGCTTTTCCAAGAAAGACATCGAAGCGGCCAACGACCATGTTTGCGGTACGATGACGCTGGAAGGCGCGCCGCACCTCAAGCCTGAACACTACGGCATCTTCGACTGCGCCAACCCCTGCGGCAAGAAGGGCAAACGCTACCTGTCCGTCAACAGCCACATCTACATGATGGCGGCGGCGCAAAGCTTCATTTCTGGCGCGATCTCGAAGACGATCAACATGCCAAATGACGCCACCATCGAGGATTGTCAGAACGCATACGAGCTGTCGTGGTCGCTTGGCGTCAAAGCCAACGCGCTGTACCGCGACGGATCAAAACTGTCGCAGCCTCTGGCTTCTGCGCTGGTCGAGGATGATGACGAGGCCGCCGAAACGCTGGAAAGCGGCACCACCCACGAGAAAGCCACCGTGCTGGCTGAAAAGATCGTCGAGAAGGTCATCGTCAAAGAGATCATCAAATCGCACCGCGAAAAGATGCCTCAGCGCCGCAAGGGGTATACCCAAAAGGCCAATGTGGGCGGGCACAAGGTCTATTTGCGCACCGGTGAATACGAAGACGGCTCCTTGGGCGAGATCTTTATCGACATGCACAAGGAAGGCGCGGGCTTCCGTGCGATGATGAACAACTTTGCCATCGCCGTGTCCGTGGGTCTGCAATACGGCGTCCCGCTTGAGGAATTCGTCGACGCTTTCACCTTCACCAAGTTCGAACCCGCCGGCATGGTACAGGGCAACGACAGCATCAAGAACGCGACCTCGATCCTTGACTATGTGTTCCGCGAGCTCGCCGTGTCCTATCTGGACCGTACCGATCTGGCGCATGTGCAACCCGAAGGGGCCAGCTTTGACAGCCTCGGCCGCGGCGATCAGGAAAGCGTTGCCAATGTGGCGGAAATCTCCGAAACCGCTGCCAACCGCTCGCTCGAGGTGCTCAAGCAGATCAGCTCCACCGGGTATCTGCGCAACCGTTTGCCGCAGGATCTGGTGCTGCTGCAAGGCGGGCAGGGGCAGGGCGACACGCAGACGCTTGACCGTGTGATGCCACAGGCAGGCCAAGCCTCGGTCGCGGCAAGCATGGGGTCGACCACAGCGGTGTTCAGCGGCGCGGTCAGCATGGACGCCCGTACCAAGGCAAAGATGCAGGGCTACGAGGGCGAAGCCTGCGGGGAATGCGGCAACTACACGCTGGTCCGCAACGGCACCTGCATGAAGTGCAACACCTGCGGCGGCACGTCGGGCTGCAGCTAAGACAAACGCCCCGGCCTTGCTGAAAAGCCAAGCATATGAAGCCCATTTCGAGTGTTTTGGCGGCCATTTACAGGGTGATTAACGCCCAGCTCGCGTAAGTTGTTGATTATATTGACGCGGGCTGGGGCCAGATCCTTTTTGAAGTTTGATGGTCTAGTTCGGCAATAACGGAGAAGAAACGAGGCAACTATCGGACGTGAGCTACCAAAAGGCATGACGTTACATCTCATTACGGTGTCAAATTGCTAGCAGTTTCGGAATGAGAAAGGAGATAGTTTCTTTTCTCATTCCATCGAACAGGGGGCCGGTGCGCTAGCCCCTAACGATGGCCAAGCCGCAGGCATAAAACAAACGAGCGGTGAACGATGAGCTTGGCTATGCGAAACTTAGGGTGCCCTCTGGGCATCTTTTTTCGATGCATGTTTAAAAAGAGTTAGTTATATTCGCACACTAAGCTCTTTTCTTGATAAATCTTTGGTCGGTATCTGCGCGAGCTGAAGGGATTTTAGTTTAGTTCATTAGCTATAGAACGTGTCTTAGTGATTGGGCTGCCTTTGGGCATTGATGGTCTTAAAACGATCACGGCCCAAAGGAGACATTCACTCATTGATCGCCATGCAGCGATGCGGCCCGTCAGACCGGCCGTTCGCTGCGCTCGCAAAGCCTATGCTCTGACGGAGGCAAGTTTACTGAAGCTTTCGAAACTGCCGTTGGCGTTTTGATATGAGAGCGTCCACAGGGCGTATCAAAATATTCTGCCCTGATAGTCCCTTCGGGCGCATGCGATTTTGCGATGAAGGCTATTTCAGTAAAGATTTCGCCGCCGAGTTGGGCGCAGTTCTCCTCAATATCGACCTCGTAAGGGCTTCTGAAGGTCGCGATGATCATGAGCCCAGTTTCGGTTCGTAGCTCACCGCGTTGTAGAATGACAAACGCGTGATTTTCTCTTCTGCTGAGCATGCGCAGCGCGCTGCGGATTACCTGCACGGACTTCAATTTGATTATCGGGCCGCCACTTAGGCGGTCCTTTCTATCGCAATAATAAGATGTTACGCTCTCAACCTTAGGGTGAGCTGTGGCGCCTGTTTGGTACGTATTTGGATAAGAAATTGAATTTAAGACACCTCATTGCCGACGGGCGGACTTCATTGCACGCGGATGTGATTGATGCGCGGGCATTTGATCAAGACATTCGACGTCTTCAATCCTACGGGTTTTGGGAGGCGGCAGACGATGCCCCCGGTCTTTGGGAACATCAGCAAGCGGCTATCGGGACAGTGGTCGCTTATCTAAACGGCAACAAATCAATTCCTGAGCGTCCGGAACAAATTGAAGCCGCTCTTCTCAAGTTACCAACCGGCACAGGGAAGTCCGGGATTATTGCCGTACTGGCGCGCTGTCTGCCAGACGTGCGGCGTGTACTTGTTCTAACGCCTCGCGCAGCACTCACAAAACAATTGATCGCCGATATTCGCCATCGTTTCTGGAAGCACATGGGTTACGAAGTTGATGCAACCGCCCTCTTTACCGGTGATGCTCAAACTATGGGAACGGCACTCGACGATGTTTATGTTGATAAACTTCTGCCAAGTGGTGCCCGGCAAATTGTTCAAAACCTCGGAGGGGATGATGTGGATAGGGCCATTCTGGTCGGCACGCATCATGCCCTCGGTGCCATTCGGAAAGCGGCGTTCGATCCCGATGCACCTGGCTCAGCGGCCTGCCAAGCTATGCTCGCGGAGATACGTGACAATTTCGATTTGGTTATTGTAGATGAAGGCCACTACGAACCAGCAGTGTCGTGGTCCCGTGGTGTACGGGAGTTCAATTTACCGACGCTTCTTCTAAGCGCCACACCCTATCGAAATGACTACAAGTCGTTCAGGGTTAGGGGCCGCTATCTCTTCAACTTTCCGCACGCACAAGCCATTGCGCGAAAGATAATACGTCCTGCCGAAGTCATTCTTCCTGCTGTTGAACCAGAGGGCGACCGGCAAGCGGCTGTAGATCAGTTTGTCGAAATCTTGCATCAAGAACTTTCCGACAGGCTCGCCGCTGCAAGAAACTGGTTTCGCGATGGTACCGAACCGAAAGTCATGGTGCGTGGTGATGACCTAGATACTCTGTATATGCTTCAATCCGAAATTGACCGCGTCTTTGAAACTCAGTCTCTAGTGATACATGACCGCGCCAGGAGGACTCCTCAAAATCAGAATCGATTTACCAGCGTTGCATCTGCTCAGCACAATCGTGCTGATGCCACTTTTTGGATTCATCAGTACAAGTTGATGGAAGGCATTGATGATCCCGCATTTGTCGCCGTCGGCATCTTTGACCTCATGGGCAATGCGCGTCAACTCGTACAGCAGATAGGCCGGGCCACACGACATTCAAAGGGCGATGCGCGCTTTCGGCAAACAGGGTGGGTCGTTGGTTCTCCGGCTAACGCATCACGAATTCACACTGCCTGGGAACGCTATAAGGGCTATGAGGATTATGCTGCACGAAAGACTGAGCACATCGTTAGCAACGAAGTGACTCTGCCTGACCGTTTGCTCGAATACATGGCTGAATACCAATATATCAGCGGTGAGTTTCGAGGGCGGTTTGAGTTTGAGCAACCGCTTGCGGCAGTTGATATCCAGCTCCCCCAATCCGCTGCCATTCTCAAAACAATTGAACCTCTTCCCAATATTCAGGTCTTTGGATCGGTTATCGAAGAAGCGATCATGGATAAAGATCGTTTCAAGATTACGCCCGTAGACGGCATGCCGGGCAATGCATTGGGGTTTTCTTACTACGCTTGGCGCAATTCACCTTATCTGATTGACCGTTTCTTTTCTGAATGGAAGCTCGGGATATTTGTCGCGGTCCAGCAGGGCGAGTTTGTGTTCATGCACGATACCGAAGGACTTGTTGTCGATACGGCTGGCCTCAAGCTAAAGCGCGCTGGTCGCTCTCTCATGGAGAAGGCCTTTCCGAAAGACGACGAAGACAATGCTTCTCGCCTTTCACGTATGTCTTTCTCTTCACTCGATATGTCGCAGCACGCTATTCGCGGCATGGCTATGCGAACACGGTCCTTTGCCGACGTATTCACTGACTTACTTGACCCATCGCTCGTGCCTTCGACGGCGGCGGGTTTTGTAGATGGCAGCGCTAGATATGTTGGGTTTGGGCGCTCGCGCTTGCGAGATGCATCTGAACGCTATGTGCCTATAGCCGAGTATGTTGGGTGGACGGCAGAAGTCGCCGCCGAGCTAAGTGACAATGGTCGTTCTCGAAGCCCTGTGTTCGATCGCTATGCTGCCATCGTTGAAGATGTCACGACGGAAGATTCCCAGCCAGTCTCCATCCTTATAGATCCGTCACTGGACGACATGCGTGACGATGACGTCGGGGGAGCGGCTTTCGTTTTGCATGAGGATGTTAACTACTTCGATCTGTGTTCAGACGTTGATGAAGCGAATGGAAACTTCACGATCGAAATCGATGATCAGGAAATCCATTGTTCAGTGGAGTTCGTTGAAGAAACAGGAAAGTATCGCATTGAAAGCGATGAACTGAACGCGCGCTTTCCGGCACAAGAACGGGACGACCGCCGTCAAGGCCAAACGCTTGTTCAGCGTCTAAACCAGCGACAGTCATTTCGCATTCTCACCTCTCGTCAGGGAGTGATTTACTCAGAAGGAAACTTCTATGAGCCACGCGTTCGCTGGCAACTCGAAGATGGAAGCATCCCGATTTTGGACTATGTTTTGGCCTCTCCGTCACTTGATCAGGTGAATTCTGAGAAAGGTGAAAATCACTTCGCGCCCAACAGGAGCATTTGGCACCGGCAGTCAATCTTTGGGGTCTTTTCTGCCACCTGTGAAGGACAACGTGCTGCCGATGGAATACCTGACGATGAACTGACTGCCGCAATTGAGGCCCTTCCGATTTGGTTATGTGATGATGACGGTCAGGAAGTTGCCGACTTTATTGGACTTGATCCAGACAACAAGAAAATGGTTCTCGTGCACGCGAAGGTCGGAAGTCAGGGACCCAATGGTCGCGGTTTTAATGTGGGTGGATTACAGGTGGTCGGGCGGCAGGCCCTTGCAAGCTTAGGATTCATTTCACTCGGAAGACCTTCACCTGTTTGGACGGCAGAGCGGTGGCAGAGTGCAGTTCAAGCGAACGCCGCTACCCTTGCTGGCCGAAACCGAATGTTTCGCCATCCTGCTGGCTTAAACGCCGAGGACGTCAATGAGCTACTGATTTCTGCCTGCAGAAATTCCTCCTTTGACAAGGAAATCTGGATTGTTGGAGCTAAGATGGCGCACCGACAGGTGCTTGAAGATGGCCTTGCACAGGAACAACTCCAGAACCGGCTGCGACAGTTCCTGATGCACTGGGATGCCATGCAGACTTCTTGTGCGCGAGCAAATGCGAAACTGAAGTTTTTTTGTTCTGATTAGTCGCGTCCTGCGTGCAAGAACGAGCTCGTTGTAATCGAGTTCGCTTCTAACGCGGTCTGGGCCCATTGCTGCCTTTGTGCAAAGATGCCACTTTCATTACATCAATCGCATTTCTTGAACACTTGAGGCGCAAAGCAGGTTAGCAGAAGCGAGTTTAAGTCGATACGGTAGCAATTACTAATCTCTGTCTCAGTAAAAACTACGACACCCAAGATGTAGGGGCAATTTCCGGTTTGCTCGCCCCCCCCTTGTACCGGACCATACTGCTTCCTATATTAATACTGCTTTGTTCTTCACAAGAAATGCGGGCTCACACTGAGCGCCGTGAAGATTGAGAAGGGCGGGTTGGCGATTGGTTATGAACCGAGGACCGGCCTACAGGGTGCCGACGACGTCGTTTACGATAATGGCGGTGAAGGTCCTGGTGAGCAAATGTTGCGTTTAGAGGTAGGGCGAGGCTTTCCGATGTCGTCTGCCAGAGAGTACGTGAATGGGTAAATTTTTTACAAAGGCCACGGAGCAGAAAACACTCTTTTCAGCCTGGCGAAAGATTAAGTCTAATGGACTGAGATCAACTTCCTTCGAGACCAGAACGGGCATAGAGAAGTTTGATCGTGACGCAATCAGCAACGTTAAGAAGATTCAACGCTCTTTGCGAACAGGTAAGTTTGAGTTTGAGCCTCAATATGGCGCGACTGTAAAAAAAGGCAGCGGTGGCAAGCGCGGCATCGTAATGGCGTCAGTCCAGAACAGAATAGTAGAGCGAGCTTTGCTTGAAACCCTGCAAGAAAAGTCAAAGTTTATTAAGGCCGTCAACTCTCATCCGACAAGTGTCGGCGGGGTTCCGAACCGGAGTGTTCCGCATGCTCTCCAAATGATTGATGAAGCGTTTCGCTCCGATCAAACCCAGTTCGTTCGATCCGACATATCAGGGTTTTTTGATCATATACCGCGTTCATCAGTCCTTGAACGCATCGCAGAAGATGTAGACGATGATGCTTTCAACCAGTTGCTGAGAGCTGCTACTACGACCACGCTATCAAACGAGGTCGCACTTGGTGAAGATCGATCTATTTTCCCAACGAACGAAGAAGGTGTGGCGCAAGGATCGCCGTTGTCTCCGCTGTTTGGCAATATCCTGCTCCACGATTTTGATATTAAGTTCAATGATAGAGGAGTGATCTGCATCCGTTTCATTGACGACTTTCTGCTGCTTTCAACATCTGAAAAAAGATGTAGGCGTGCCTTTGTGTCCGCTCAAGATTTCCTAAAAGAGATGAATTTAGACTGCCACGATCCTTTTCAATTGGCTGCAGACAAGAACAAGACTGAATATGGTGACGCTCGCTTAGGTGGGTTTTGGTTCTTGGGGTATGCCTGCCAACCAGGTTTATTTCAGCCCTCACCCAAAGCACGAGCAAGCATCTTGAAGTCCATTGACGAGCATTTTTCAAACGGCAGATCTGCGATTAAAGAAGTGCGGAGAGCGAAGGATAGCTTCGCTGTTCGTCAACGCTATACACAAACACAAACACTCATTGACCAAGTTCTGCGTGGGTGGGGCGAGGCCTTTGCCTACTCTACTTCACGCTCCACAATGAAAGATCTAGACAAGAAAATTGACGTTAAGATTGAGAATTTTCGCAAGTGGTACGCACAGCAGGCTCAATCGATGAATGCTGAAGATAAGCGCCGCACAGGTGGAATAGGCTTGCTCGCCGATATCAAGCCAAAGTTCTTTGAAGATGCACCAATCGTTCTGCCAAAAAATAAGCAATTTCGGACGAGCAAGAACACGGTTACAATTTCAACCGATGGCTCTGTGCTGACTTCGGGTAAGAAGCGCGGGAAGGAGCAAGGCCCGGGAGGTTGGGCGTATGTAGTTCATGACAAGGCAGATGAACAATCTGGCGGCGAGGCATCTACGACCAACAATAGGATGGAGCTTCGCGCGGTTCTGGAGGCACTTCTTTCCTTACCGCCGGGTGCTTCTGCAATCATACGTACCGACAGCCGGTATGTTGAGAACGGCTTCAATAAAGAAACGGCCTTAAAAACAAACATTGATCTATGGAAAGAGCTACAGCACGCGGCCGAAACGAGAAATATCAAGGTCGTTTGGCTCAAAGGTCATGCTGGTGATCTCCACAATGAACGGGCAGACAAGCTGGCAGGCCTCGCTGCAACCAAACAAAGTCAGCCCTGAATCAAGGGTGATGAGCTGTTGTGAAGCAGACTTCCACGGTCACAGAGGTGTCGGCTTTTAAAGTTGTCGTTTAAACATTTGCACCTGCAGCGAAAGTCCGGAATCCGCCCTTGGCGTCAAGGGGCGCACCTCCGACGCGAACGGCCCTAACCGGCCATTGACTAAGGCTCCATTCGCCGCGATGCAGCTTTCACTTTGCTGACATTCATGCGCAGTGCAGCATTTTATCTGCTGGAACGTCGGTCTGCGGACTCTGCTGCCATTCGCTGCGGACGCACAGTCTCTTTCGCAGTTGAGAAGACCTTTTGCAGGAAGGGCGGGAAGCAGACGTAGCTGCGAGCGCAGCCTGTTAGTTTGGATTTCCCACAAGCGGCCATCTACCTCCTCGCCGTATTGATATCCTTTAAAATCTGCGGGACATAATGGGCTTAAAATTCAAATGGAAAACCCCTGGGTTCTTTCGCAAAGCGTACTTAGTCTAATTTTGGGTGGAGCATATCGATGAAATTTCATGCGAATGGACCTGATATCCCTTGAAGTGGTCCCACTAATTCGAACAGGTTTTCGGCTCAGCTAAGATGTAATCGG
>OJBE01000292.1_pt1 | contig 12195 bp, 10 predicted proteins | sample 1590521 | NCBI WGS metagenome assembly OJBE01 (sample SAMN05416807, study PRJEB24817) | seawater metagenome | isolation source: Sea water | place: Canada:Atlantic | collected 2013-07
TTGCCTTTATTGAACGCCTGCACGGCAGCTACGCCACCATGTGGCTGGCCTGTGGTGCACTGGCCCTGATCCTGCTGCCGCTGCTGCGCCGCATCCCTGCCCTGCCCCACGCCAAACACAACCAGCACGAACGGGCGCCGGTGAACCGCTCGGCCCTGGGCTTTCTGATCGCCAGTTACACCCTGGCCGGTTTCGGCTACATCACCAGCACCACCTACCTGCCGGTGATCGCCAAGGCCCAACTGCCCGGCCTGGACAGCGCCGCCTTCTATACCTGGCTGGCCGTAGGCCTGGCCGCCGTGCCCGCCAACCTGCTGTGGGGCAAGCTCGCCAGCCATGTCGGCGAACGCAACGCGCTCATGGCCGCCCTGGTGGTACAAGCAGTGGGTGTCAGCGCCCCCGCCTGGCTACCGGGCCTCACCGGGCTGATCATCAGCGGCCTGCTGGTGGGCGCCACCTTCACCGCCGTGGTCGCCCTGAGCATGTACTGCGGCCGCCAACTCGCCCCCCACGCCGCCAGTGCCGCCCTGGGCGCGTTAACCGCCTGTTATGGTGTCGGGCAGATACTGGGGCCGGTGGTGACGGCACGGTTGCTGGAAAGTAGCGGCAGTTTTGCGCCCGGGTTGCTGGGGGCGGCAGTGGCGCTGATTGGCGCGGCGGTCTTGTTAGTGCCGCTGGGGAAGGTGCGGTTTTAGGGTTTGGTGCGGGTTCGAACTTAAAGGAGAGGCGGCTACAGGGTTGATTTGGGATCACAGTCGCTTGTTATGTGACATTTCTCGGCTCCACTGCTTGAGCCAGGACATTGGCAGCAGCGGCAAATTGATTACATAGCAGAACAAACTCCTCCCCATAACTTGGCTTGTCAGAGCTCGTTATAAGAACCTTATGATCCGCTTCGACACGATACTTCGCAATCTCCTTTATCGCCACAGACAAACGAGTAGTGACCCCCAATTCGGACTCGACGCACTCGAGCAACTGCAATGCACTGAGTGGCCTCCCACTGTCATGTGTGAAATCGGCCTCATTCTTACCAAGCGTGTTCTTTAGGAAAGCCTTCAAGGGCTTGGCCTTCAGAGAATCAGTTCCTATTACCTTGTAGAGCTCGCTGCAACTGTCAGCAAGCGCCTTATTGGTGTTTTCTACAGGGGTTCTGAGATGCTCATTCTCAAAGCGCCCGAACAGAGGATTAGGGCTGAACTTATCATTCAATTCGATAATGGAATCCTCGACAGCCTTAACTGGTTTCGGAAACTCAACAAATGCGCCATCGTAGGTTCTGGCTGCGAACAGCCGAAAGTTACCATCGCTGGGGTCTAAGCTCGGCCGGACTATTTCATGGGCATGCCAATGCCTTTGCTCGGGGGCAGACAGGCGATAAAGATCTTTGTAGATGGCTGTAACAAATATCTTGCCATCTTGGGCTTTCCCCTTCCCAAAACGAACGTCTACACACCGGTCTCCTGGAGCAGCTGATTTTGACCGAATATGGCCACCCGCCGTTGAATCGTCTACTTCGTACCAATCGAGACGAGCAAAGTATCGAGCAAGAGCTTCTTCAGAAAAGAAGCACAACGCCAGCTGTTGCTCTCCACACAACAACCGCTTTTTAAACTCTGGTGGTTCAGAGCGTACGGCTCCAGAACTGTAAAAATGCTCAGTTAGTTCTTTTCGGCTAGGGAAGAAAATATGCGTAGTAACTGGCGAGAATGAAACTACCCCGCAGCTTCCCGGCTCAGGCAAGGAGACAAGGCTAAGCTCGACGTTCGCATTGATTCTGCCCCGACCAGCCTCCACCCATGACTCCATAACCTGCATCGCGTCTTCGTGCGGCACTTGAAGTTTACTCGCAAGGCTTATGGCGCTGACGCCGCCAAATGTCCTGCACCAACTCATAACAGATTCGGCAAAGAGGCGATCTTCAATGTCTCGCGGAAGAGTCACAGCTTGGCTCCCTACAACATTGGGGTCAGGTCTTGAATGTTGCGATCAAACGCACGATGCAAGACCTCGTATCTTGAAGATGCTGTAGGACGTAAGCATACTGAAGCTGCATTGACACCTCTTTATTTATTCGTACAAGTCCATTTCCAACCTTCTGCGAGAATATAATCCAAATCAAATTTACCGCTGCTCTCATTCTCTCCGAAAAGCCTTCAGATTCGATGCTTGGCACTATCTATCCTTTTACGTATAACGGCCGACTCACGCGCCAATTGTCATGGCCTTCTTCGAGTTAACTGGAGTGCTTTTTCCCTCCCAATCACTCCTGAGCCTGCACACAAACGACATCTTGGACGGCCATCACATTCTGGGCATTGTAACTTCTGATAGTCAGAGGCATTGATCTCCCTATTAACTAAAACAACCCCATTTCCATTACAGCATGGACAAAAATAATTGACGAATACGCCTTCACCCTCACAAACTGGGCATACCTTGGTTGCTTTGTTTTTATTTTTTGTCGACACCACATAGTGCTCATGGAGCGCTTGATAAAATGCAGTCTGCCACGAATTTTTATGTAAACGAAAATATGAGTCAGCCTCATCTGAGATCAGATCAATCAATGCTTGAGCTCCATTCTTTCGCTCAAACTCAGTTAGCAGATATCTTTTATTCGCGAGCTCGTCGGCAGCTTCAATTGAGAACCTATTAGCCAGTTTAAATTCCGCGAAATGCGAATGGACGCGTTTTTTTAATGTTTCATCCCAATCTTCCGGTGCGCGAACAAAAAACCTGACTGTCTCAGGATATGTTGACTCAACATCAGCGAAAATCCACTGCTCATCAATAACAGAACTATTATCAAAATAGGGATGCAAACTTTGTGTTTCAGCGACGGTAGAAATATTTGCTCTTTTCCCAGTGTTGCAATCTTTACAAGAAGGCACAAGGTTTTGTGGAACAACCGAAAGAGTTGGATACCTACTTTTCGGTAAGTAATGATCTAAAGTCGAGGCATTACCGATCCCACAAAATGGACACCTACCGCGTGGCGCCCTAGATAACAAGGAGTCATATATTTTTCTTGCAGGCTTCGCCCTGCCTACCATGTGAACGCCATAAACATCTTTTAGTTCTTGTTTATTAACCGAACCTATGACTATTTCTTCGTTTCTGCAGTCATTGGTTGGAAGGCTATACAACTTATTTTCAATACCATTATTCCAATATTGATATGCAGCGGCAGCAACAACATCAGAAACAGCATTGAGACGACAGCGTAAACTGTTATCTGCAATACTATTTACGCATAACTCATAAACCTCTTTGGGGTCTTCATTAGGCGCGGAGATACTTCTCATTCTTCGCCCCTTGGTTGCATTATCTTATTATTTACCATTGATCTCAGTATCGCCTTACCTTCAAAACCCAGTTGGTTTTGGTATTCGTGCTCAATTTCTTCATAACCTTTACCCTCACTCACTGAGCTTTCCAGCAGGTCATGAAAGCCGGATTTGGATACCTCTAACCCAAACACTTCTCGCGTCAAAACGCCTACATTCTCAGCAAAGGTTTCATTTTCCGGCCTTTCTACTTTGGAAATCAATCGAGTTCTTCTTAGAATAGACACGCATGATTTAGGAACTTCCTGTAATACAACTGGCGAATGCGTGGCGATAATTGCAACACCATTTCGATTAACAAGTAAATCCGATAACGCTCTTGTGAACGCGGAAAGTAGTGGTGGATGAAGGTGGCTTTCTGGCTCATCAAGGAGGATTAATGTTTTTTCTTCTACCGTTTCAACGAGCTTTGTTACAGATAGTAGTACAATCGCATGCCCCGAGCTCATCCTTTCAAATAGTGCGGACGCCTTTTCAGAAAACTGTTTTTTAGCATCGGAAAAATCATTAGCGTACACATTAACGAGCTGACATAGATCCATTTCAGAAAAATTAGAATCCGATTCTAGCTTCCTAACAGCTTTAAGCCACCTATCACTTTTGGATGTCAATGAAAGGCAGAGCTTTAAACTATCAGTAAAATCTCGACATAGATCGATTTTATCTTTCAGCACCCATTGGTTCAGATCGTTCTCAGGCACACGCTTTTTCAAGCCAACATAGTAATATCGCATTCCTGCAGCAGCATCAGGCTGATCATCAGGAGGAGTAAAAGGATCAAATGCACTGAAAGATACAGAGACGACCCCAGCAAAATAATTATTTGGGAGCTCAGAAGCCCCCCATATAGAGTTAGTGGCAAAATAGCCGGTCTCCTCTACCTCACCTCTGTTAGAGAGAAGTGCATCAACCATGTTGTTCAATAGGGTTGTTTTCCCGACACCGTTTCGGCCAATCAATATGTGAATATTCGAAGAAGGCTTGGCGTTTGGCTCTACTTTAAATTCAACATTAATTCCGGAGTAGTAATCATTGGCAGCCTTTCCATAAAAAAAATCATAATCTGTAAGCGGTGCTTCTCCGCGCAAGATTCGCCGAAACTGTTGCTCGATAGTGGAGCGATTAACATTTCTCATTAATGAAGCATTAAAAGCCCCTTCATTTTCAGCTATCGTCAAACGGTCAGAATTATTAGCAACATCCCCTAGCGCCATCAGCACATTGCTTACCATCTCAAACGAAAGGAAATATAAAAGATTTTTATAATAGTCGGGATCCTGCCCCAAAGAATAGAAATTCTCCTGCAATACATTGAAGCTGTGAGGAATTTGTTCTTCAGTCCAGCCTCCAACTTGGCCGGCAAAACCAATTTTTACGCTACCAATTGAGTGCTTATTCCCTTCTCCATCAAATATGGTAAGGCTAAATAGTGTCTTATATCCAAAATCATCCCAGTTATCAGCTTGTAGATAGGCAGTATTACGAGCTTGATTAGGAACGTACCCACCCCTAGCCAGTTTTTGAAATGATATAGCCACTAAAAATTATCCTTTTCCAATATTCGAATTACGTACAATAATGCTATGAGTCTTAGGCCATAACGCCTTAGTCAGCCGGCGCGTCAGCGGTTGGCTGCTCTGACTTGTTATTCATAGCCTGTGCATGAAGATGATCAATATATCGCTGCAAACGTACATGCCAAAAATAAAACCCAAAAACTAAAACTAGAACACCCAAGGAGCCGCCAAGAACACTTATAATCCTCGCCCATTGGTACTTTTCCAGTTTCGAATTGATTGTGACTCGTTTGGCGGGGTTAGCAGCAAGCAGTGCACCCGTCTCTATCTTCAATTTCTCTGACTCTTGAAGTATTGCGTCAATCTCTTTTATTTGCGCTTCGGACAGAGAGTTAATATCGCCATGGACGCTATTGAAAATGGCTATTCCTTCATTTGTTTTCTCTGCGAACCTACCGTATGCCTCTGCTCCCTCAAACATCATATTTACATATTCTTCATTGGTTTCAAAAAAGGTATCGAAATCGTTTGATGCCTTCCACCAAAATGCACCCGATGACAGAGAAATTAGAAGCCCAAGTACAGCGAGAAACCTGTATAAATTGTCTGTTGGAGGAGAAAGCATCTGTCATTCACCTTTGCGCATAACGCCGCCAACATCGGGAAATTTGGCGCGTAGCGAGTAATTTTCCCGTGAGCTTGGGCTTGTTAGGCATTACTATCTTTCCTCTATTTCCTTGGCCATTTTATTAATTTGACGAGAAAGCTTTCTGAGAAACTTGGGCTCTGATGGAACTTGAATTTTAGCGTAGGACTCATCTGCATTTTCACCAGCATAATTTATGTATACGTTCGATCTATCGTAGGTCATGTGAATCCCTGTGGGGTTTATCCATACCTTTTTCTTATAACCCTCAGCCTCTACTTCGTAATCTTCTGGAAGTTCAATAAAATGCGGTTTTTGAAATTTCAATTTTAACTCCTTTAGCTAGATCTTATTGATACTGGTAATGCCCGCGTAAAGCGCGCGAGGCACGAGCGTCGCCTTTAACACGTTTGTTAGCACACTGCCTATTCATACGGGTAAGACTTTCCTTCTAGCACGCCGCCATTCGATAGAGTAATTTCCAATCGCTTGAACAGGCCGAAGAAGTCAACGAGGTTCATATCCACGCGTACGCGCCTTGCTTCTATCACATCACCGCTAGCAGCAAGCAAAGAAGGAATATCAGGATGCCCGTTCAGATCGGTCACGAAAAACGTAACGTAAATTGGATCATCATGGGTGCCATGATTCTCTCCAGCCCACATCTTTACGCCCACAACGAATTCTTCGTCGCTGATCAAGTCATTGTCTTTGAGCCACTTTGCTGCATTCTCTTTATCCGCCCGGTCGGCAGCTGTACTACCTTTCATGTCATTGTATTGTACTGATGCTTTAAAAGTGTTCATTCTCTCTCCTTTTGGTTGTAGTGCTAAAAGCGTATTCAGTCGAACGATTCGACATACCTTTCTTCGACATAATTCTTTTATGAATTTCGGGAAAAACACAGAAATTCGCAAGACAGCCAGGCTCTTACAGTGAAAACAAGAACCTTTCTCGCCCGACAAAACTCGAAGAAGCGGCCTATTTCCTGACTTCCCCGATATCACCCCGTTCAGAAACCCACTCTATATCAACCATTTAGCATTTTCTGTAAGCCATCTCCTACAATTTTACCGCGCGTTCTGTTGAGCACGGCCTGACCACAAACATTCAGCGATAGCCCTCCTCCCTGGAAACCAGGCGGTGCACAACTATCCGCATTCTGTCACTTGCCTGGGGTATCGGCCCGGACACAGAATGAGACATCAATTATAAATTGTCTCAACCTATTTGGCGCCAAAGGAGCAAGCCATGGCACGCCCCACTAACAAGCACGCCTCCCCGGTTGCGCTGGGTCCGGATTCTCTGGCCTGGACGCATGCAGGAGACAACCTGCAGTTACTGATGGCGGGGACCACCCTGTTGTTGCAGGTGTCTCACCCTGTGGTGGGTGCCGGGGTGGGTGACCATTCCGTGTTCAAGAAGGATCCCTGGGGGCGGCTGAAGCGCACCACCGAATGGGGGCTGCGGCTGCTGTATGGCGGCCCGGACGGTTCGCTAGAGGCCGGGCAGGATTTGCGCGAGATGCATCGAGGGATCAAAGGCGAGGATGATAAGGGCCGCAAGTATTTTGCGCTGGACCCGGAGGCCTATGCCTGGGTGCACATGACCACTTACTACACCATGGTGACGACGCAGAGACTGTTCGGCCCGCAACCCTTCACTGTCGGCGAGGAGGCGCAGCTGTATCAGGAATGGCTGCAACAGGGCCGCGTTCTTGGCATTCGTGACAAGGATATGCCGCAGACGGTGCCGGCTTTTTGGGAGTACTTCCACAATATGGTGGAAACCCGCCTGGAAAATACGGACACCGCACGCTATCTGCTGGATGTGAGCCTGAAGTCAGTCAAAAAACCGCCGCAGCTATCGCTGATGCCGGACTGGATGTGGAACCAGCTATATCGTGTACTGGGCAAGAACGCCACGCTGACTACCTATGCCACTCTTCCGGACAGTCTGCGCAAGACACTGCATGCGCCCTGGGACGGGCGACTGGCGCGCCGTTTTGACCGCAAGCGTCGTTTTCTTCAGCGGGTGGTGCCGCTGGTGCCAGCGAAAATCCGTTATCTGCCACCGGCGTATCTGGCGGTGACCGGCCAGCAGGATCAGCTGCGGCCGGTGCTGAAGGGAACGGTGTAGGCCGGGCCCTGACCCCTAACGGCCGCAAAGCGGGGGGAAGTCATGCTTGCATGACGAACTCCGTGCCATACCCTTCGCGATGCAAGCATCAGCTCCCACAAAGCCCGTACGAATTTGGAAAAGGCGTGCGTTCAGGGGGTGATGGTGAAACGCATGACGCCGATGATCTGGTTATCCCCGGTACGTACTTCTACCCGCCAGCGCCCCTCTGATGGCACAGGAATATGGCGCTTGTGGGACCAGGTGCGGAAACCGGACTCCCGGCCGCCGGAGACCTTCAAGGGAATCCGGTCCACCTGTTCGCCATCGCGAAACCAGTAGTGATACACCTCCTGCCCTAACCCCAATGGCGCCTTGATGGCCGTGTAGGCATACAACCCCCCTGCCACTTCATCAGCACTGAACACTTCGCCGCTGACCAGCGGCTTGCGCTCGGCGCGATTGAATGACAAGGCCACGGCGCGCTCTTGCAGGGACAGGGTCAGCGGCGGCACCAGCGGGGCCAACCAGCGCGGGGACAATGCGATCAGGCACGAGACCAGAATCAGCCCGAGCCAACGAAACCATTTTCGCGGCCCGCCAAATCGCCAGAAGCTGGGCAACGCAAACAGGGCCGTGAGCCAGCCAGCCCAGGCCAGTGCCGAATCCGTGCTCCAGTGGAAGATCAGCGGCAACAGCACCAGCAACGCCACAAATAACGCCAAGGCGTGAAAACCGAAATACAGTGCCCGATGTCGGGCCAGCCAGAAATAAACCGGGTCGATGATGCTGATGGCCGCCGCACTGACTACCAGGGTGGTGAAGAAAATATATTCCGCGCCACCGGACCATTGCAGCAGCACGAACGGCAGGCTGAAAAAGAACGCCTCCTGATGGACCGCCTGCAACAACAGCTTGAGCATGCCCTGGGGCAGGCCATCAAAACGGGTGCCGATCACCTTGTTCTGCCAGATCCCTTCGGTGAGCAGCAATAGCCAGCTGAACACCAGCAGCCCGGTCAGCACTGCGGCCAGCCAGGGCTGCCGTTCCACCAGAAAATAACTGCTCAGGCCCAGCGAAAAGCTGATCAGCGCCCAGACATGGCGGATCTGATAGAGCTTGTCAGTGAGGGTTTGTAGCGTCAGCGGCAAGGTATGGCTCCGTCGGGGGGGGGGTGCGTCTTCGACGTACTATAGCCCTGTGGGTTCCCGATGGCAGCAGGGGTTCCAGACAAAGCCCTCCCGCTGTAGGAGTTCCCTTCCAGGGGACGAACGAAAACCGCTCCGCATCTTTCCGTCTATTCCGATAATAAAAGAACAGGCGAAAATCAGACTCAACCGATGATCCTTCGGATCCTTTTCGCGCTTCGCGCGGTTCGTCCCCTGGAAGGGAACTCCTACAGGGGGGGGAGGAAGGAATAGCGTGGCCCTAAGGCCACGCGGGAAGATCAGCCGGCGAAGTTGAGCAGGACGCCGGCGGCGACGGCGGAGCCGATGACGCCGGCCACGTTGGGCCCCATGGCATGCATGAGCAGGAAGTTGTGGGGGTTGGCGTCCAGGCCAACCTTGTTGGCCACCCGTGCCGCCATGGGGACGGCGGACACACCGGCGGCGCCGATAATGGGATTGACCGGGTGGCGACTGACGCGGTTGAGCAACTTGGCCATCAAAACGCCGGTGGCGGTGCCGATCATGAACGCCACCAGGCCCAGGGCCAGGATGCCAAGGGTTTCCATCACCAGAAACTTGTCCGCACTGAGTTTCGAGCCCACAGCCAGCCCCAGCATGATGGTCACCACATTGATCAGGGCATTGCTGGTGGTATCCACGAGCCGGTTCACCACCCCGGATTCTTTCATCAGGTTACCCAGACAGAACATGCCCAACAGTGGCGCCGCATCGGGTAACACCAGCGCCACCAGAACCAGCAACAGGATCGGGAACAGAATTTTTTCCACCTGGCTCACCGGGCGAAGTTGCTCCATTTTGATCTGTCGCTCTTTTTGCGAGGTCAGCGCCCGGATGATCGGCGGCTGGATAATGGGCACCAGCGCCATGTAGGAATAGGCCGCCACCGCAATCGCGCCAAGCAGATGGGGCGCCAGCTTGGTGGTGACATAGATGGAAGTGGGGCCGTCTGCGCCACCGATAATGCCGATGGCAGCGGCATCCGACAGGGAAAACTCCATGCCCAGAAAGTTCAGCGCCAGCGCCCCGAGCAAAGCGGCAAAGATGCCAAATTGCGCCGCCGCGCCCAGCAACAGGGTGCGCGGGTTGGCCAACAGCGGACCAAAATCCGTCATCGCCCCCACGCCCATGAAGATCAGCAATGGGAAAATACCGGTGGTCAGGCCCACGGTATAAATCAAATAGAGAATACCGTCGCCGTAATTGGCGTTTACTGCCAGATAATGCAGCTGGTCCTGTACCGCTGGCCCTGCCGCCTGCGCGGCCGTATAAAGCGCGTCACGCCCTGCCCCGGCCTCCATACCCAGCACCTGCGCCATGGAGGCCAACAGGTCTACAGAGCCAAAATGCAGCGCCTGACTGATGGCGGATTCCGCCAGCCCGGCCATGGGAATATTGGCCAGCAGGCCACCAAAGCCGATGGGCAACAACAGCAATGGCTCGAACTTTTTGTGAATGGCCAGCCACAGCAGGCCCAGGCAGACCAGCAGCATGACCAGCTGGCCGCCACTCATGTGAAACAGCCCGGTGCTGTGCCAGAGGGTTTGCAGCTTATCCATTGGCGGGCTCCACGCTGAGCAGGGTTTGCCCCACGGTCACGGCATCCCCCTCTTTCACGGCAACCTCGCTGACCAGGCCTGCGCTGGTACTGGACACATCCGTTTCCATTTTCATGGCTTCCAGCACCATGATTTTCTGACCTTCGGTGACCTGATCACCGGGTTTCACCAGTACCTGAAAAATATTCCCCGCCAGCGGCGCAGGCACCGGCACGCTGTTGGCCGGGTTACCTGGAGAGGGTGCGGATGGCGCAGGGGCAGAAGCATCACCCACCGCACGCAGGCCGGTTACATCACCGCCCTCGTTCACTTTCACCGTGTACTGCTGGCCGTCCACCTCAACGGTATAAACCCCGTCTGACTGGCTGCCGCCACTGGTGATTTCTTTGTGTTCGCCGGGCGCGGCTTCAAACGCCGAGGCATCGCCCCGGTTTTCCAGAAAACGTTGGCCGATTTGCGGGAACAGCGCATAGGTCAGCACGTCATCGGTCAACCGCTCCCCTTCCGCCAGCGCCATGCCCTTGTCTTTTGCCAGGGCCAGCACTTCATCGCGGAGACTGTCCATCTCGTTATCGAGTAAATCACCCGGACGACAGGTCACCGGTTCATCGCCCTCCAGGGCGCGCTGCTGTAGCTCGGCGTTGTACGGTGCCGGTGCGGCGCCATATTCGCCACGGAGGATGCCGCGGGTTTCCTTACTGAGCACTTTGTAGCGTTCGCCGGAGAGTACATTCAGCACCGCCTGGGTACCGACGATTTGCGAGGTGGGTGTCACTAGTGGGATAAACCCCAGATCTTCACGGACGCCGGGAATTTCCTGCAGCACTTCATCAAACCGGTCCGCTGCGCCCTGCTCCTTGAGCTGACTTTCCATATTGGTGAGCATGCCGCCGGGCACCTGCGCCACCAGGATGCGCGCATCCACACCGCGCAAGCTGCCTTCGAAGGCGGCGTACTTCTTGCGAACCTCGCGAAAATAACCGGCGATACGATTCAGTTTTTTGATATCCAGCCCGGTGTCCCGATCCGTGCCTTCCAACATGGCGACTACGGATTCCGTTGGGCTATGACCATAGGTCATCGACATGGACGAGATGGCGGTGTCCACGTTATCAATGCCCGCTTCTGCCGCTTTCAGGGCCGTGGCGGTGGACAACCCGGTGGTGGCGTGGGACTGCATGTGCACGGGGATATTGAGCGTAGCCTTAAGCCGTTTCACCAACTCGAAAGCCACCGCAGGCCGCAGCAGGCCGGCCATGTCCTTAATGGCAACAGAATGGGCGCCCATCTGTTCGATCACTTTGCCCTGCTCCACCCACATGTCCATGGTGTGCACCGGACTGACCGTGTACGCGATAGTGCCCTGGGCGTGCTTGCCCTGTTTCACCACAGCGGCGATGGCTCGCTCAATGTTGCGCATGTCGTTCATGGCATCAAACACACGGAACACATCCACGCCGTTTTCCGCTGCACGTTCCACAAAGGCATCCACCACGTCATCCGCGTAATGGCGATAGCCCAGCAGGTTCTGCCCCCGCAGCAACATTTGCTGCGGCGTTTTCGGCATGGCCTGCTTCAATTCGCGGATGCGTTGCCATGGGTCTTCGCCCAGATAACGGATACAGGCATCAAAGGTCGCTCCGCCCCAGGATTCCAGTGACCAGAAGCCAATGTCATCGAGTTCCGCGGCAATCGGCAACATGTCATCCAGACGCATGCGGGTGGCAAACAGGGACTGGTGGGCATCGCGTAGCACCACATCGGTAATGCCCAACGGTTTCAGGTCACTCATGGAATAATCCGGTATCTATGACAGAG
>OJBE01000293.1_pt1 | contig 12159 bp, 10 predicted proteins | sample 1590521 | NCBI WGS metagenome assembly OJBE01 (sample SAMN05416807, study PRJEB24817) | seawater metagenome | isolation source: Sea water | place: Canada:Atlantic | collected 2013-07
GGGCACAAGATATGGAGAACATGAGCGGTCGGGAAAGCCTGTTGAGCTGGGTTCGCAAGCACTGTGCGGAAGCGGTGAAGGATGCAGAAACCTGGCAGCAGCTCCATGAATACATAGCGAAACATGACTTAAAGCTAGTACCGCAAGGAGCGGGCCTGGTATTTAAATCGGGATCTGGTATAGCTATTAAGGCCAGTACCGTCAGTCGTGATTTCTCAAAAACAAGGCTTGAGAAAAGGCTTGGCTGCCACCGCGCCATTGAAGGACAAGCCACGGAACCAGAGGTTAAGTATCGAGGCGAGCCAGTTCATCGGGGCTCACATTCAGCAGAATTGTTCGCCGAATACACTAAAGCCAAATCGGAAGGGCGAGCCTTACAAAGCCAAGCCATCAAAGGAGCCATTAACAAAAGGGAAAAGTTAATTGCTGCTGCCAAACGTTCTGCCAACTTGAAGCGCCAAGCACTAAGAACTTTGACTAGAGGGCGAACAGCAAAACGCCTAGTGTATATGCGGATCAATCGCTCCCTTCAAAACGAGATCAAGCGCATCCGTGAGGAATACGCTAGAGAGCAGAATAAAATCAAGAGCCAACACCTTCTTCCTGGCTGGAAAGACTGGCTAAGAAAGCAGGCAACACAGGGTAACGATAAGGCTCTGCGAGTACTGAGGTCACATCGATCCAAGTCATCTAAGGGTAATAGTATCGGCCAGCCTCAGCACAAAAAAGACAACCAGACGTCAGGAATCAGAGCTGACGGCGTCACTAGGAAGGGCACCATTATTTACCAGCTTCATGAACAAGCTGTGCGTGACGATGGCGAGAAGTTGATATTGCCGTCGCAGCCAAAGGAGGAAACGCTTATTGCGACGCTTTCTCTAGCCAAGATCAAATATGGGGAGAACCTCGAATTATCAGGTGACCCTGCATTCCGCACTCAAATAGCAAAAATAGCAGGAAAGAACTCCATGGGAGTCAACTTCACCGACATCCATTCACAAAAGGTCATGCTGAATTCCGATCCTAATAGGCGTCATAAAGCTAAACAAAAGCGAATGACCTTACGCTAAATTTTAGCAGCTAAAATTAACCATTTCGGAATAACCCTAATACCGTGCATAAGCTCAAAGAAACATCACCACCATTTCTGATAGCATCCCGACATTCTGATTAAAATCGGTGCAACCATGAATAAAACTTTTATTGCATCTCTTCTCATCTTGTTCTCATTCAATTCTGCCAATGCTGGAATCGCCACCATCGACGTGACCAACATCATCCAAACCACGTTGTCCTCGATTGAAAATATGGCCCAAACGTCAAAGCAGATCGAGGAGTACCGGACGCAGTTGCTGCAGCTTGAAGACCAGATCAAGAACACCACGGGCGTGAATGGGTATCTATGGGATCAGACCGATTCCACCATTACTCAGCTCATTAACGCGACCGATGCCATCAAGGTGTACTCCCAGCAGGCTGGCAGTTTGAATGCCTGGCTGGACAAGTTCGGCGGCGACCTGGGCGAGTACCGCAACATCAACTGTTTCCAGGAAGACGGGTGCCGGGCCACCTATGACGATCTGTACGCCGCCGGCACCACCACCCAGAAAGCGGCCAACGACAAGGCCCTGGTAGGCGTTCAGATGCAGCAGGATCAGCTAGAGCAAGATGCCCAGCGTCTGCGTCAGCTCCAGAACCAGGCGCAAAACCCGGCGGGCCGTTTGGCTGCCCTGGAATACGCCAATCAGTTTGCCAGCCAGCAGTCAGCCCAACTCCTACAAATTCGCTCTCTGATGGCCCAGCAGAACCAAGCTCTGGTGGCCCGTATGCAGGCCGAGAACAGCCGGGAAGCCCTGCAGAAAGCCAGCTCAGAAAACCTCAGAAAAGGCGAGTTCAAAGAAAGTAGCGGTGAAGGATTCACCGTCAAATGAAGCCGTAAGAAAAACCAACATTAAGGAGCAACAATGAAATCAGCCAAAATCCTACCTCTGGTGGCGACAGCCTCTTTGGCTATCTTTCTCTCTGGATGTTTCGAGGAAAAGATGCCCGAACTGAACGACACGAATTGCAAGCCGGAAAACATCAAGAAGCTAGAAAGCAGAGCAATGCAACAAGAGTTTTCTAGCAAATGCCTGCGTCGAGGCACCTTTAAGAAAAGCTCTGGCGAAGGATTCACCGTTAAGTAATCAGCAATAGGAATAAGGCGACCATGAGCGTTTGGGAAAGGATTAACGGCTGGCAATTGCGAATCATAGCATCCGCCATGTTGTTCATGGCCAGTAGCGGGGCTCAAGCCGCTATCGACAACTCCGATGTGTCGGAGCAGATTATTCGTGCATTCAGGGATAATGCCGGCGCTTGGGCCACCGTTATCACGGATCGGGCAAGCTGGCTGTTCTGGTGCCTGGTCGCTATCTCCATGATCTTCACCTTCGGCTTTATGGCCTTACGCCAGGCAGACATAGGGGAATTCTTCGCTGAATTTATTCGGTTCACTGTCTATGTTGGCTTCTACTACTGGTTACTTCTCAACGGCCCGGATATGGCGGGTGATATTATCCTCAGCCTTCAACAAGTGGGAGGCACTGCTAGCGGATTAGGCCCAGAATTCAGGCCCGGAAACGTAATGGATATTGGCTTTGAGATATTTTTCCGGATTATAGACGACAGTAGCATCTGGAGTATGGGGGAAACCCTCTGCGCACTGATACTGGGCCTGGTGATCATTGCGATGATGTGCCTTATTGCGGCCAACATGATTATCTTGCTCTGCAGCTCCTGGATTCTCCTGTATGCCGGCGTCTTCTTCCTGGGCTTTGGAGGCTCACGGTGGACAAGCGACATTGCCATCAACTACTTCAAAACTGTCTTAGGTGTCGCAGCCAGCATCATGACCATGATCCTAATCATTGGTATAGGAAACAGCATCCTAAATGATTACTACCAAAATCTTTCTGACGGAATCCATTTAAAAGAGCTTACTGTCGTTGCCGTCGTTTCAGCCATCTTGATGCTATTGGTCAGCAAAGTCCCCCAGATGGTGGCCGGCATCATCAATGGCTCCAGCATCAGTGGACCGGGAGGCTTCGGTGCCGGCGCTGCCATGGGCGCCGTGGCACTTGGTGGGGCTGCCGTTGCAACAGGCGGCGCGGCAGCAATGGCCGGTGCAAAACAGGCCTTTGGCGGTGCTTCAGCCCTGAATGCGGCCTTCAAGCAAGCAAATACCAACATGTCATCAGGACAAGGAGCCTTCAAAAACGCCCCTGTTGGTGCTGGAAGCGGCGGCAGCAAGACATCTAGCTTTGCTGCGGCTATGAACACCGGGGCCAACTATATGAGCGATGTTGCGGCCAACCTGGGCAAAGGCACCGCCAAGGCCGCGAAAGAAGGGGTTAGCAACCGCATGGAGGGTGCGCGTGAATCCCTGTCCAACACCGCAGGCGGCAAGATCGCCTCGGCTATCCGGGAACAAGGGGCCTCACAGAACACCAGTGAAGCCCAGACCGATACCGGCAGCAGTGATGCCGGTTCAGACGTTCCCGATTCCAAGCACGATGAAGTGAACGACTTCATTAATAAATTATAAACCAGGGCATGAATGTTTTGTCTTCCGAACTCTCGTCAGGATACAGAGCATTCACCAGCCTTTCATTCTAAATAGGCGCCCCTGATCTCCTTCATCATGAAGCCTTAAAACAACCTCATCCTCATTAAAAACAGGCTCTTCCTCATCCCCCCTTTCAGGAAGGTCGGAATCAATCAGCGTAATTATAGACTGAATGCCCATCTCAGAATACTGACGAAGAGTAGACAATAGGTTCTCTTTCTTGCGTTTATCTAATGACTCAAAAACTCCATCGTGAAAAACAAAATGCGGAAACTTGTCATTCAAATGAGCTCTCAGAACAGCCAGATCAAATGCGATGCACAGTAGCTTTTTATAAGTATGCCCCATATCAGCACTAGTTGAATTCCCCGATTCATCAAGAATCTCAGCTTTGAACTGTAAATGCCCTTCACTGTTAGGAGAAACGCTTAAAAGAGCTTTCCTATTTATTACATCGTCCACTATTTCGCTAAAATAAACCCTAATGTTCGAAAAAAGGCTTTCCTGATCCGAGTTTTGATACTCAACATCATTTTCAATTTCAGTCTGAAGATGGCCACACTGTTCATTCAGCTGCCGAATTTCTGCTCTTAATTCTTGAAGCCGGTGAAGGTGCTCTTTCTGCCTCTCAAGCGCTTCTATATCAGCCCTAAGCGTCACAAGCTCGTTAGATAACGTCTTATATTTTGCAAAAACTTCTGTATCACTCAAAAAAGCAAGAGCATCTGAACGTTTTTTTCCAAGAACATTCAGTTCTTTCGTAATTCTCGAAATCTCGGCAGAAACATATTCTTTTTCACCAACCAGATACCCTATTCTCTCCTCTGTTATAGCTTTATTGAAAGCCACAAGCTGATCAAAATCTTTTTTTATCTGCCCAGCAAAAAACACTCCGGCTTCATCAAATATCTTCGCAGCCTCCTCCGTACTAAAGACAATTTTGTCTTCGTTAATAGCCTTATCTATTTTATTTAGGTTTTGGCTAAGCGAATATCGCTCACCATTCAGACGAGCTATCGTCTCATCAATATCATCGACAATGTATTTCGTTTTATCTTTATCTTGCTGCCTAAAATCAAACGCGTCGAGCAACTCTTGCTTCTTTTCCGCATCCTTTCTCTTAATTAAGAGAATCCCTTCTATTTTACTAACATCCTGAACGGAGCCACCAAGCTCTTTTCTTACTATGCTTTCAGCATCCTCTTTCTTTTTAAGTTCATCTTCCTTATCGTAATGCTTTACAATCAAACGAGCATTAAACCCTAGCACATGCGACAAGTAGGGCTTCCAGTGAACATCTCGCGACCCAAACTTCTTCAGCTTAAACACATCACTATAGTCTTCTTGAGACCTAACTAAATAGCCCAAGCCATTCCTATATCCCCATGGTTTTATAGCCGAAAGTCCCAGAATTCCATCAAGAAGCTCTTTTGATTTGGAAAATGGAACATCCACATGATCCCAGTTTTCATCTACAAGTTGAGAAAAGTCCTGATACTTATCGTTGTGCCTTTTAAAGCTCACTCTTGACGGCTTATTAACACTACGACGAACAGTAAGATAGCCTCCCGACTCCAGCTCAATCTCGATAAAAAACACAAACGCTGCGAAAACATCTTTGTGCTTAAAAAGAAAGAACCGAGGATCTCTTTTAGAGAGGAGAGCAAAATCAATCACTCTCCCCAGGGTACTCTTACCTAGATTATGGGTATCCTTCCCTTTATTTTGGGGAAGCCTTATCTCGCCATATACCACATTCAGCCCATCTTTAAAAAAGATAGGCTCAAACAAATCATGGTTATTTGTGTAAAGCTTAGACAGTCTCATTGCTGTTTACATACTCAATAGCATCAGTTTTTGGATGATATTCAATCAACCCAAGAAGAAATAAAAAATTCAGCGCAGGAAGAAAAAGAACATCTCCGCCAACAACGCTCTTCTTAGAATGCTTAAAAAGCTCACCGTAACCCTCAATTCTGGAGTCTCTAAGCCTCATTAGAAGAACCAAGGAAACATTTACCACTGTACGATCAGGGTGCGAATGTTTAGTGGGTCTTAACATTTCCGTCGCTCCCTATATCACAATTCCAGTACATATAAAAAATCATGACCCTAGTTAGTCGCTTGTTTCTTCTCAAAACGGGGTCTCTAGCAAAAAGCAGATCCACTAAATAGTTCATCACGTCGTCGAAGGTTTGATAATCTTTCCTTTTCGCTACTATTTTGAGCTGAAACTCATCTACCACATCTTCATAAAGCTTTAATATTTCGTAGTTTTCCGGAGCGGAAAGAAACTTTTGAACTTGCGCGGTTTCTTTCAAATATCGCCCCCTAGTCGCAGCAGCATACTCATCAGACATATTATTGATTTTATTCTTTTTTTCATAAGGAGTTCTCGGAACAGGAGGGTCAGTCTCTACCTCGACCGTATCCTTTTTATGCTTTGCCAAGGCATAAACCACATCTGACAGATCATCAGGGCTAACAATAAGTGGAGAGTCCACCATATCCAGCCCGGCTCTTTCTGCTACTTTTGGAAAGGTCTTCAACCACATCTCTATAACCTCGACACCACAGAGGCAGATTGAGGATTCAGGGATGTCACATTCACTCGACAAATATGCCCGGATTTCACTCTCAGCATTAGCCGCCAACCGTCTATTAGAAAATAGCATATAGTGATCAAGCTGCTTCTTTTCACGAAGTTTCTTGATTCTATTTATCTCTTTACCGAGGACGGTTGATTCATTATTTTTGCTGTAAAAATCGGGATCAGAAAAGTGCTTGTTATACCCATTAGTATGCTTAGCCTGAACTATAGTCACTCCCTTCCAGGGGGCACGCTGGCTAGGGTAGAGTTCAGCAGTCCCAACAAACTTTGCATCTCGGCCTCCATCTGGCCCCTTAGCAAAGGCCTGGGTAGAAATCCCAAGTAGCTCATGACATAAAAAAACGATCAATTCTTCAAATTGATCGTCGCTTAGATCTTCATAGGCATATTTCATAGGCATGCTTAGAATATAGTCCAATCCATTGATTTTATTGTATTTCGTGGATGTTAGCGCTCACTCCTTTAGCGCTCAGTATTGCTCTGCACCCGCTCAAATGAATAAGCACATACTAACATAGCGCCCTGATCTTGAGAGGCAGATCATACAAGAGGAAAATGATAGGAGCTGTTCCGCACATAGCAACACCCCATAACACATTGATAATCTTGGCTTTTTTGCTTCTTTTCCTGCTTTTCTCTTGATTTCCCAAGCCCTAGAGTATAATTTCCTGTGCTTTACTATAGTAGGCAAGGAGTCCAACCGCCTTCTCTAAATAAATTCAAGGGGATCACTCATGGCAACGGTATATGACGTCGCAAGATACATCACAGAAGCACATGGAGTGATGTCCGCCATGAAACTACAAAAGCTTATGTACTATGCACAAGCTTGGCATATGGTTTGGGAAGAAGAACCCCTTTTTACTGATGACGACTTCCAAGCTTGGGCCAACGGCCCGGTGTTACCTTCAATCTACGATAAACATCGTGGGCAATTCAAAGTTGACCAATCTTTCTTTAAGGAAGGCGACTCTACAAACCTCTCCGATATCGAGAAAGAAAATATTCAGAAAGTGCTTGGGTTCTATGGTGACAAAACAGCTCAATGGCTGAGTAATCTTACTCATCAAGAAGCTCCTTGGCTTGATGCCAGAGGCGACACCCCTGTAGGAGCTTACTCAAACGAGCCAATTACCCTTAGCGCTATTCACGAATACTATTCCTCTCTGTGAGCCTACACTTATGGGGAACAAGAGTGAGGCTCGAGCTGCACGAAAAGCAAGTAGACAAAAAAGGTTTGAGGAATCCAAAAAGAAACTAATTGACTCAGTGAGCGGTGTTGACCAGCCCAAGTACATAGTCACCGTTAACGACACGAAACAACCCCAAATATCCCCCAGCGTCAACTCCGACACCATTAAGACACCTAAAGCGACCAAGGATGGCTCACGCTTTGGTAATCGCGTAACTTGGTGTATTTCTCAAGCGGACAAAGAAGGAAAGTGGAGTTGGCACGAACTCCGCGCTTGGACTGACCAAGAATGGGCAGTCGATATAGAGCCCCCATTCATTGAGTTCACTCAAATGACTTGGGCTGATGTTGACTCCCGTGGGTCCGGTAGTGGGCACAAAATGCACCATGAACAAGAAATTTCCACTTTAATAAAAGAAGCTAGGCGTCGGTGGAAGAAATTGGGATTAGAGGAGTTCGAAACCGCATTTAGATTTAGGCTAGGTGGAACCAAGCGAGCCTGGGGTTACATCGTTCAATCCCATTTTTTTCTTGTTTGGTGGGAACGACATCACAAGCTCTATCCCACTAGCAAATAAAGTTATGCTGCTCAAGCTCCGAGCACGTCCGAAACCCTGCCGAGATAAAGTCGAGATACATCTCGCTACCGCAGAACTAGGCAGAAAATAACGTTCGTGTGCTCAAATCCGTGTCAGCGGAGGAGTTTACGCCTTGCCTGGTCAGCCAGGCGCCGTGCCCGGGAAATGAATTCTTCGTCCCCGGTTTCCTTCGCCGCCTCGATGAATTCTGCTAGCGCTTCCTCACTGTCCAGTCCTTCAACCGGATCAAAAGCCGTCAGTACGTCCTTTTTGCTGATCCCTGCAGCTCTGCTGCTGCAGCAGTTCAGGCATCCCAGCCCTTGGCCGCGATATGCGCTTTCAGCCGCATCATGGAATCGCTACGGGCCTTCAGGTCTTCCCGCTCTGCAGGGTCGCCCTCGCTGGCATCCCAAACGCTGGTGAATGTTGATTGGCTCATTCCGCTCTCTATACCCTTGCCACCGTTATTATCCCGATCCGAGAATGACAGCAACAGCCAGGGCCGCTACCACAGCACGAATTCCAGAGACACTGTAGTGCATGGAAAAAGGTACAGTACAGGTACACTCACCCGTTTTGGCTGCTTTCGGAAAATTACGCTAACTTACTGTTATTAAAATACTTTCCATTACGGCCAGCTACGTCACCCTACTCTTGATTTTGCTGGCTTTGCGGTATACCTTGCCAACTCATAATCGATTGGTCCCAGGTTCAAGTCCTGGTGGGCCCACCAATTTCCCCGTTCGATTTCCTCCTGTTTTTGTAACCATAGTTTGGCCGTTTTGGAGAAACTATGGTGATAATGTCGTCACAACCAAGAAGAATCTCAAACGGAAGATGACAAACCCAGAGTATGTCTTGGCTCCACTCCGCAATATAGAAATCAAGGGAACTGGTCTCGCTCCCCTAACTTCAGCTGTGGCCGACACATCAGTTTCAGGTGATGTTATAGCAGCCCGCAAGATGCATAATTACACCATGCATGCATATTGAAAGCCTTATAATCACCTGTTTAAAAAAAGGAATTTTGCGGGATATGCTGGTCTACAACGCCACTAAGCAGCAGTTCATCGACGATGTTCGCGCCAACGTTATCACCGATGCCATCGAGAACGAGGTGGCACGCAAATTGAACCGCAACTCACCGCGCAGTGAGGTGGCGTCATGGGAGAACTCCCTTCGCTTCATGATGAGCGCACTGTTAGACGAAGCAATTCCCGCGTCGGCCGGAGTGGCCATCGAATACAACATTCCGCTGACCAATCGCCGCGTGGACTTCATTCTGACCGGCAAGAACCACCAACGGAATGATGCGGCAGTCATCGTGGAGCTGAAACAATGGCAATCCGTCGAAGTGACGAAGAAGGATGCCATCGTGCGTACCCAGCTGGGCGGCGGCGTACGTGAGACCAACCATCCGTCGTATCAGGCATGGTCCTATGGCGCGTTGATCGAAGACTACAACGAGACAGTGCGCTCCGAGTCGATCCGCTTGGTGCCCTGCGCCTACCTGCACAACTTGAAGCAGAGCGACGCGATCAATGATCCCTTCTACGAGCAGCACACAAGTCGGGCGCCGGTTTTTATCTCGCAGGATGCCATGAAGCTCTCGGCGTTTCTTGGTCAGCACATCAAGTACGGTGACAGCAACAACATCATGTATCGCATCGAGCACGGTGCGATCAAGCCGAGCAAAAGCCTAGCGGATGCACTGGCATCGATGATGCAAGGCAGCGCCGAATTCCTGATGATCGACGAGCAAAAGCTGGTCTATGAAACTGCGCTTGACCTCGCTCACCGCGCAAGTAACGGCGCCAAACAGTGCCTCATCGTCAAGGGCGGGCCAGGTACCGGCAAGTCGGTGGTCGCCATCAACCTGCTGGTGGAGCTGACAAAGCGCGAGATGATGACGCAGTACGTCTCGCGCAACTCTGCCCCTCGGGAGGTTTTCAAGAAGAGGCTGACCGGCACGCGCAAGAAGACCCATATCGACAACCTTTTCAAAGGCTCGGGCAGCTACGTCAACGCCGAGCCAAATACCTTCCATTCGTTGATCGTCGATGAGGCGCACCGCCTGAACGAAAAGTCCGGCATGTACCAGAACCTTGGTGAGAGTCAGATCAAGGAAATAATCGCCGCATCACGCTTCCCGATCTTCTTCATTGATGAAGCGCAACGCGTAACACTAAAGGACGTCGGCACGGTCGAGGAGATCCGGCGGCGTGCGGCCCAGTGCGGCGCCGATGTCCACGAGCTCGAGCTTGCCTCCCAGTTTCGCTGCAACGGCTCGGATGGCTATCTGGCCTGGCTCGATCATGCGCTCCAGGTGCGCACCACGGCCAATACCGATCTGGCAGATATCGACTACGACTTCCAGGTATTCGATGATCCGAACGCCATGCGCCTTGCGATTCTCGAAAAGAACCGCAAGGCCAACAAGGCTCGGATGGTGGCGGGCTACTGCTGGCCTTGGGCCAGTAAAAAGGACAAGCACGCCATGGACATCATCTTTCCCGAGTATGGCTTTGCTGCCCAGTGGAACCTCGATGACGACGGTATGCTGTGGGCGATCGCCGATGGATCAGCTGAACAGGTCGGTTGTATCCACACCTGTCAGGGGCTCGAATTCGACTACGTTGGCGTCATCATTGGCAACGACTTCGTGATTCGTGACGGCCGTGCGGTGACAGACGCGACCAAGCGGGCAGCGCAAGACCGCTCGGTGCATGGCTACAAAAAAATGCTCAAAGAGCAGCCTGAACATGCACATGCCCTGGCAGACAAGATCATCAAGAACACCTATCGCACGCTGATGACGCGGGGCCAGAAGGGCTGTTACGTCTATGCCACGGACCCTGAGACCCGCGAGTACTTCGCGGCTTATGCTGACTCCCAAGCAATGGCCGTCGAGCAGCTGGCCGCGACCGAGAATGCCATGACGCTAGATGGCCTGCATCTTCCCATCGTGACGCGTGATGAGGCAGTTCAGTTCGAGCGGCACGTACCCGTGTACGACCTGAGCATTGCAGCCGGCGGGTTCAGCGAGATGCAGCTCGCCGACGCCGAACACTGGGTCGAGCTGCCGGACTTCATGCGTGTGAGCCCCGATTTGTTCGTCAGTCGGGTAGTGGGGGAGTCGATGAATCGGCGCATCCCCAACGGCGCCTGGTGCCTGTTCCGTGCCAACCCCAGCGGCACACGACAAGGCAAAGTCGTCGTGGTGCAGCATCGCGCCATTGAGGACCCGGACCACGGCGGCAGCTTCACGATCAAGCTGTATCGGAGCGAGAAGGTCGAGGAGTACGGCGAGTTCGTGAACCAGCGGATCGTACTGAAACCCCAGACCAACGCCTTCGACTACAAGGACATCGTACTCGAGGACGAGCTTGAGGATCTGAAGGTCATCGGTGAATTCCTTTCTGTGCTGTGACAAGTGGGCCGCTTATGCCGATGCTGACTGGATAGCGAGCGGCAGAGCAGGCATGCTCATCGCTATCCGATACCGTACAAACAGGTGATTTCCTGATGTCAGATCCGTTCAAGCAGCTCCGCAACGCCATGGACCAGTTCGCCACCGAGCGTGACTGGGATCAGTTCCACTCGCCCAAGAACCTTGCCATGGCGCTGACGGTGGAGGCAGCGGAGCTGCAGGAATGCTTCCAGTGGCTGACCGAGGCGCAATCCAGGGAGCTGGATGAGCAGCAACTGGCAGCCGTGCGTGACGAAATTGCCGATGTTCAGCTCTATCTGATCCGTTTGGCGGGCAAGCTGGACGTGGATATCGAAGCGGCCTGCCGGGCGAAGATGGAAAAGAATGCGGAGAAATATCCCGCCGACCAAGTGAAGGGAAGCGCGAAAAAGTACACGTATTATCAGGACTGATGTGTAGCAATTCAGCCACGCGCCCAGGTCTTCCTGCAATGTGTCCACGCTACTGTAGGTCTTTCACCGCCATATTGGCGGGTCGAACTCCGGCAAAATAGTCTTGTGAACCCTCCAGATTCAGTTTTACTGATCGCGTTAGACGAGTTTGGATTAGCCGAAACTAACGGGGATGAACGGCAGACAGGATAGAAATGACCGAAGGCAAACTCCGGCCATTGTCATGACGAGGACTACAACTTCTTAACGCGCCGGTTTTTGCCCTTGATTTTGCCTTTCAATAATCGCT
>OJBE01000314.1_pt1 | contig 11694 bp, 10 predicted proteins | sample 1590521 | NCBI WGS metagenome assembly OJBE01 (sample SAMN05416807, study PRJEB24817) | seawater metagenome | isolation source: Sea water | place: Canada:Atlantic | collected 2013-07
AATCAATATTTAATTCAGTAAAGGAATACAGAATGAATTACTTAATCGTATTAGGCGCTCTATTCGTTTTAGTAGCGCCGCCTATCCTTAGCGCTAAAGAAAATCCAGTGCTGCAAACACTTGATAGTGTGAAACGGGAATTGAAAGAGGGGGAAACTCACAATTACCTCATTAAGGCCACAGAGAAGCACTTTTTTTCTGGAGAGGTTAGGCAAAACTCAGTAGATGTTAAAATTCAGGTCTTTGATCCCGAAGGCACGGAAATTAGATCCTTCAATAGTACTAAAACTGGTTTTGAGCCTTTCACCATAAATACCAAGATGACTGGCGACTATAAAGTAGTGGTAAGTCCCTTTGGTGAAAGTACCTCTGGTCTATATTCAATACAGCTCGTGCGTAACGAAGCTATCGCTAATAATCCTTCGAAACGTCTAGCGCAGTTGCTTAGTCCCTATGATAAAGAAGCTACTCCTGGTGCTGTAATTGGCGTTTTTGAAGGCGGGGAAGTCACCCACATTCATTCTGTAGGTATGGCGAACATTGCGCATGATGTCGCATTTACTCCTGATATGCCAACCAATATTGGCTCTGTTTCAAAGCAGTTTACTGCAATGGCAATACTACTGCTTGAACAACAAGGTAAGCTAAGCTTAGACGACAACATTCGTAAGTATCTCCCAGAACTCCCTGAATTCACTACTAGTATCACTCTCAAAAACGTCCTTACACATACATCGGGTTTACGAGAAATATTCAATTTATTAGGGATGCGTGGTTGGACCGGCGAAGAATTCATTTACAAAGATCAAGCTATTGACGTGGTTAAGAAGCAAACAAAGTTACAAGCTGCGCCGGGCGAGGAAATGAATTACAACAATACAGGCTTCATTCTGCTGTCACTCATTGTTGAGAGGGTTAGCGAGCAGTCATTTCCCGAATGGATGAAGGAAAATATTTTTGTACCACTTAATATGAGCAGCACTTATGTAAGACGGGACCCTGGCCATATCATCCCTAATGCGGTTCAAGGATACGACACTGACGAATTTGGTTTTCGAGAAACTGGTGACTTGTATTCAGCACCGGGTGCTGGCGGTATTTATACTACTGTCTCAGATATGGCTAAGTGGTCGCAAAATTTCATCACGGGCGCGTTGGGAGGCAAAGAATTAATTACTAAATTGACAACCCCTAATGTACTCACTAACGGTGAAGAACAAACTTATTCTCTAGGACTGGGAGTAACAGAATATAACGGATTATTGGAGTATTCTCACAGTGGTGCTGATATGGCACATTACACTAACTATGCTTTTTTTCCCAAGCTTGAAAAAGGGGTATTTTTAAACACTAATAACACAGCCTTTAACATGGGTATGTGGAACGATATTGTTGACCTGATTTTTGGCGAGCATTTTATAGAGCCATCAGAAGATGACGATAACAAAGAAGGCACAAGTAGTCTTAGTTTACCCGCAGAATATTTGGATCAGTTAGCTGGAAAGTATAAATCTGAAATGCTTGGAATGACACTGGAGATAATTGCTTCAGACGGACAGCTAAAAATGGCTTTTAATGATGAGAACAATTTGCCGATGATTGCGCTATCTGAGACAGAATTTACGGTTAACGATGGGCAATACAATGTACTCTTTTTAATGGACAATGAGGAAATAAGCGGCATCTCGATCAAAGCCAATTTCAGTACGCAGCGCTACGAGTTCACAAAGCTAGAGCTATTTGAGCCGAGTAAAGAGCAATTGGCCGACTACACTGGTAAATACTTTTCCAATGAATTAGAGGTTCTCTACACAATAGAAATTGACGAAGAGAATAGTCTTACACTCAAACTGTACAATCTCCCAGAATTGACGTTGACTCCCTCAGAGCGGGATGTCTTCAGCGAAACGTATTTCCTTTATAGTGATTTGAGTTTCATTCGAGATGAAAACGGCAAGGTAACTAAAATAGATATTAGTAACGGTAGAACGCAGGGGGTAATGTTTGAGCGTATGCCATTGTAGTTTTGAGCTTACCTGCATGGAAAGCCCAGTGATTGCTGGTGTAGTCAGATAATTTCGCAAAGAAAGCCGGTTTTCGTTCTAAGAAAATCGGCTTTTTAATGCTTACGCAAAAGATGAGTTTGACATTACGCTGAATTGAGCCAGAGACGAACGAGTAGAAGTTAGGATGTACTTGGCCTAGTCTAAAGCTTTACTTTCTTCTCTTACTTTTAAGGTCAGCTCGCTGTCTTGGGGGCTAATGGAAAAGTCGAATTTACCTAAAATATTCATGCCTAACAGCCCATCTGCGTTGGGTAACGCGTCTGTTGGTAGTACTAAGGCAGAAACTTCTTTAAATCGATAGCCCGCAAAAAGGAAACTAGGGATATGTACCAAAGGCGCATTAATGGTGCCCGACGCGGTATTTACGTCAAAGTTACCAATAAAAGTAAGGCGTCCCAAACCGCCTAAGCGGTTGAATAAGTCAGTGGTGATAGCAGTAGTGCTTGCTCCAGTATCTAACACCATGTCGGCGGTTTGATTGAGTGCTTCAACGTTTACCCGGTACTGATCGCCTTCTCGAAGGAGTGCCACGCGAGTAACGTCCTTAACTAAAAGTTCACTTCTTGCCAATGTCTCGTCTGTAGCAACTTCATTGTCATAGTTTCTTTCTCTATACGCGATATTTCGTATAGCATTGGCGGCGTTATCATCGTAAGCCAAGCTTGCAAGAACATCTTCCATTAAGGTTATTTTTTGCTGTCTAGCATAAGCTTCGGCAAGTTGAAGCGTATAACGTCTGTTATCTGGCACTCGCTGAAACAAAGGTTCATTCAAGCTTGCCACTAAATCCCACTGCCTATTTGCTTTAAGCTCTTTTTGCGCGTTGTCGTATAGGCTAGTAATCCGGCTTTCAACGTTATCTTGCATGTTAGGTGATAATGGTAGTTCAGCTAAATCGTGAAAATAAATAAGCGCTTCGGATAATGGCTGAGTTCTTAGTACCAACTCTGCCTCTAACAGTAAAAGATCTTCATTGTTAGGGAAGCGCTGTAATTCGTAGTTAAGTTGTTGATTGAGAAGTGCGTAGTTACCACTACTTAACAGTTGATGTAATGCATCAATGTTCGTTTCAGATATACCTGCCTCACGGTATGCTCTCGCATTATTGGTTGACGAGATGACCCCCTCGCTATTACCTTCGCCGTCAGTTGACGTCGAGCGCTTTGTACCTTCTGCATTCACAGCATTTTCTTTGTATGTAGCGATTTTTTCATAATCAGACATACTATTAGACGTAGCTATATCTACAGCCTGGTTTAATGACAGCCATAAATAGCCGTTCAGAAATACGGATGCAGTAAGTACCACAACTAAACATGCTAATAGCCCTTTATTCATAATGTAAAACTCCGTTGGGCTTCGCAATTAAAAGTTGGGTTTAATGCATGCATTACCATAAATTTCCTTAAAGGGTTCAGGCAAACGCTTGGGAGCGCCAGTATCTAAACTCACGCAAACAAAAGTGGTTAGTGCTTCAAATACGGTTTTTTGTCTGCGCTCACAAATAAATTGAAAGTGTCGTTTTAGGGTTAGCTTGTTATCACAACTCACAATCCACGTTGCGCATTGTAGATTGTCACCTTCGTGAGAGGGCAGGTGGTAATCAAGTTCATGGCGTTTAATCACCATGGCGCGGTTGAGCGACTGATAGTCAGAAAACTGCAATCCGAGTGAATTTGAATGGGCCCACGCCAATGCTTCTACTTGGGTTAAGTAAGCCACATTATTAACGTGGTTATAGTGATCTAAGTGACTAGCATCTATTTGCCAAGATTTGATAAAGGGCGATTGATATCGCCATGGTAATAAAGACTCTGGCATTCGGTGTAAACTCAGTTGCTACCTTGGTGCGACCGTGTAGAAGACCACATCAGGCTGTTAAATTAGTAGAAACGATAGGAAGCGGGTTATCTTCTGGCAAGGGGACTGACTCATCAAACAACACATGCATCAGTGCTTCTTCTCGTTCAAGTACAGGATGAATAAAGCTTTGCACATCGCCGATGGCTTTAAATGAGTGAAAACCATTTTCTAGTAGTTCGTGCAGCGACAATAGTCCAGCCAGTTTGGCGGGGCGTCTTGATAAGCTAATCAGCATGCCAATCCCCCTAATTTTAATTACATCGCCAAGTTGTTCGCCAAGGTGCGCAATAATATCGAGCTGGCGTTGCCTGTCTGTTTGCCGGCCTGTGTTGCGATAGGCTAGGGCGTAACTATCTCGATTTAATGGCGCTCCTTTGAGTTGATGCACCATTTGCATATCTAAATCGAAAGACAGGGCGTTCAGTGCTAACGCATCGTTCATGGCATTCATGGCTTTGGCGGGAAGCACTTTAGCAAGTTTGGGGATGACCCGAACTAAATCGGCGTCACGCTGGCTGAAATCTTTGGGGCCATACAGTTCATCTACAAAAAACTGCATGGCTTTTTGATATCGCGGTTGTTTGGCTAAATCATCGTGAGACACTAACAAGCGCTCACATTGCCAATGCTGAAGTTCGTGAATATTATCCATAATACTCACTTTATGCGCTAGGTCTCGAAGCGCATTCACTCTATGTATATGCTTAACGATATTCTGTGGCACGCAAATAACATCCTTCCGTAGTGCTTTAATACTAGCTTGACGCAAGCGAGTGGCGCATGCAAGCCGCTAAGCCTATTCCCGCCATATTTTCACTGTTATAATACCCGCCCTTAAATGTATGGCTAACGGGAAACGTCTTTGAATTTTAGTACTTGGTGCAATATAACACGGCTAACTTATTTACTCGCTACTGGAGCTGTACAGCGTGGCGAATAAGATAGACCCTGAAGTACCTGCGCTTATTACTTTGTTTAACAGCACCTTTACCGACTTTAAAACGCAGCTGGTATTAGGTGATGACGAGCCTATTTATCTTCCTGCCAATGAAGATACTCCCTATCATCGTATTGTATTTGCCCACGGCTTCTTTTCCAGCGCGCTGCATGAAATTGCCCACTGGTGTGTGGCGGGTGAGAAGCGTCGTTTACTTGAAGATTACGGTTATTGGTATTGCCCTGATGGGCGAGATGCCAAGCAGCAAGCTGAATTTGAAAGTGTAGAGATTAAGCCGCAAGCTATTGAGTGGGCGTTTACCGAAGCTGCAGGGCGCCAATTTCAAGTGAGTACCGATAATTTAAATGGTGCAGAGCCCGATAGAAAAGGTTTCACTAAAAATGTAGAAGCCCAGTTAGCGTGGTATAAAAACAATGGCTTCCCCCCAAGGGCGGCACGCTTTATCGATGCTTTAAAAAAACACACAGAAATTAACGGGAGCGCAGTAACCCAATGAACAAGCCGGTATTTCGATTAGGTGTGGTAGTTAACCCTTTTGCAGGTATAGGCGGCGCGCTTGCATTAAAAGGCAGTGACGGTGCCGATGTGCGTGAAAAGGCGTTAGCAATGGGCGCTGAAAAAAAAGCTAACGAAAAAATGGCTAAAGCGCTGTCTATAGTAGAGGCCTTGTCAGAACAGTTCACTATCGTTACCGCCGCTGGAGAAATGGGCGAAGACGTGTGTGCATCGTTAGGATTACCCTTTGAGGTGGTGTACAAGAGTGCATCGCAACAAACAGAAGGGGAAGATACCGAGCGTGCTGTACAGGCTTTCCTTAACTGTAATCTTGATGTTATTTTATTTGCTGGTGGCGATGGTACTGCCCGCAATGTGTGTAAAGTTGTGGGTGAAAAAGTGCCGGTGTTAGGTGTGCCGGCGGGATGTAAAATCCACTCGGGCGTGTACTGCGTGACTCCGTCTGCCGCAGGACAGGTCATTAGCCAAATGATCAAGGGCGAAATTGTCAGTGTGATGGAAGGCGAAGTGCGAGATATCGATGAAAACGCATTTCGAACCGGAAAAGTGATAGCAAAACACTATGGCGAGATGCGAGTGCCCGCCGAACTAACCTACGTGCAAGCCGTAAAAATGGGTGGTAAAGAGGACGAGGCGCTAGTCCTCGATGATATTGCCGCTACCATTAGCGAATTAATGGACGACAACCCAGACACCTATTTTGTTATGGGGTCGGGCTCTACCGTTGGCGCGGTTATGGAGTTTCTGGGTTTAGAAAATACCTTACTAGGTGTTGATGTAGTGCTGGATAAAACGCTTGTAGCTAGTGATGTAACTGCATCTGAATTGCTTTCGCTTACCCAAGGAAAGCCAACCCAAGTGGTATTAACCGTTATTGGTGGGCAAGGTCATATTTTGGGGCGTGGAAATCAGCAGCTTAGCCCAGACTTTATCCGCGCTATTGGCAAACAAAATATGCGGGTTGTTGCGACTAAACAGAAGTTACAATCGCTTGGTAATAAACCATTACGATTAGATTCTGGCGATGCTGAGTTAGATGCATCGCTACAAGGTGCGTTCACCATTATTACCGGTTACAAAGACAAGGTTCTTTATAACGCCGAATAGTTTAGAAATTTTAGATTACGTTTAAGAATAGGAGAAATACGTGTTACCTCCGGCTTCAGCCCCCCAACAAGTAGTAAACCAAATTGCAGCGATAGAGGCTGCGTTAGATGATGTGGTTAATCATGGTAGTGACGATGAGCTGTTTACAGCCAGTTACTTACAAGGCCATTTCGCAGTGGTATCTCGTCAGCTAGAAATGCAAAGCAGCGCAACTATGCAGCAACTAGATTCAGATATGGCAGCAAGCTTGCAAGCCGCATTTGATAACAAAGAACTAGAGGGCGAGGATGCTGCCCAGGTTAAGGGCCTTTGGTCACGATTATTCGACCAAGCGCGCAGCTAAGCGGCCAAATGTCGCACAACAAAGCGCGTAACAAGCGCACAATAAAGTGCTATGTATGAAAGCTGGAAACGGAATAATTATCCGGCAAATTACGCCTGAAAGCGGCATGGCCTTGCCGCTTAGGCACCCTCACTTTCTTTCAAGTGTTGGTGTTATTTTAAACCCCCCAGCCACGTTGACTGGCGTTCCTTTTCTAACGTTAGCTAAAAACAATATTTTCCCTCTAAGCGCCAAGTAGCGGAGTAATGCGGCTTACGGCTGTGTTTTATAGGCTTTCTGACATGGCTTGCTTTAGTTCGGCACTTTTCAGCGTTTACCTTTTCTCAGACTTTACGCGCTACATGTCATGCCCCCACAGGTTGTGGTGCGAATATTGCTAATCTTGTTGTTGATAAGAAAAGACAACAAGTGTGACGTAACGCGCTTTTTACAAATGGCTTATTTCTAGGTGAATATATGTTCGGTTTAATTCAACTTGCGAGTTACAAGCGTAGCGCTAGTAACGCACCCAAAATAGCAGGGTACTGCACGGTGCGCTGTACCTTTCGCTGTATCTTGCGCAACACTTCGCGAGCGATTTCTGCCGGATTAATACTTGCCATCATTGGGGGCTGTCAATCGTCGGACGACCCTAAAGCCCAAATGTCACAGTCTGATCCCTTGGCGGTTCCAGCCCTTGGGAATGTTGAATATCACACCTACATTTTAGCCAATGAGCTGTTTGCTGATTTGCGACCTTCTAGGCAAGCGCGCTATGCCGTGGCGGGATTTGTGCCTGTTGATACCATGAAATACAACAAGAATGATCAACATCCATTGATGATGTTAGGGCATCAATTAGAGCAGGGCATGATGACCGAAGCCACAAAACGTGGTTTTACTACTCAAGAATTTAAGCTTTCGAACGATATAATTGTTAATGACGAAAGCGATAGAGTACTTACGCGCAATATCGACCAATTGTCCGATATTGAACGGGTCGACTTCTACATAACGGGTACCTTGGTTTACCAACAGTCTGGGGCTGTGGTTAACGCAAGAATTATCAACGTAAGAAATAAAGACGTGGTGGCGGCAGCTACCCGCTTTTTCCCAGCGGAGATTTTTTGGGAAGAAGAGCGAGTAACGAGCCGTAATGGTCGACTGTACAGAACTGAAGGTGGAAGGTAACGGGATGAACGCACTATTTAAACGCACGGCTAAATGCACGGCATGTATCCTAGCAACATCAACGCTAGCCTTGAGCGGTTGCTCTATGATGTTAGGCGAAGAAGAAGTGGCAGTTGAAGAAACGTCTCGACCGGCCATGAATGTAGTAGATATTATGGCGATAGACCGTCCTTCACCAAAAAAAGAAGACGATGACGAACAGTCAGACGAGCAAGAGGGTATGGATGCGTTTGGCGCTATAGGTCAACCTACACTTTATTCCAGTGTCCAAGGGGCCTATAAAGGACGACCGCTAACTAAGCATATTGGTGATTACGTAAAAAATATGACCCAAGACCTTATCGCAAATATGGAATATGTGAATGAAAAAACGCCTATAGGCGTAACGCATTTCGCGCTTATTGATACCAATCTTCAAGAAACGGATTTGCTGGGTAAGCAAATGGCAGAGTCATTTGTTCACGAACTGCATAAATTTCGTGTGCCCGTTATCGATTTTAAAGCCACAGACTACATTCGTATTACCGACGGTGGCGACTTCGTTCTTAGCCGCGACTATTTAGAATTAAGCAGCAGTTTACCCATAGATTACGTACTTACGGGCACCATGGCTAAACACCAGGGCGGCGTGTTAGTTAACGCCAGAATTTTGGGCATAGAATCTCGCGCGGTAGTGGCGAGTGCACAAATGCTAGTGCCATTTTATGTGGTAGAAGCGCTAATCCCTAGCGACGGTAGCCAAAAGAACGGCATGCGTGATGGCGTAAAATTAAGTAGAGGTTAATCATGAAAAGGCTTATTGCTTTGCTGGCAATGGGGGTAGTCGCTAACCTCACCGCGTGTACCAGTACTGAATCAATCGGCTCTTTTTGGCTAGGTGATGACGGAGAAATTTCTCACTCTGCTGAGCCTGTTCCTGTGCCAAGGGGATCAGGCCTTGAGTACCACCCAGACTCTCGTGACCGTGAATATCAGCAGCACATTGCTGTGGATCCAGGCTACAGAGACCCTTTGCACCAAGGTTTTTCTCCTTCACAAACCCACAAACGCTTAAATGACTACGCATCGCAATTGGCGATGGACTTAATGGATAACGCAACCCGCCTTACACAGCAAGACATGGTGGGGGTGACCAGTTTTGTGCGCTTGAATGAATCTTTAGGTGATAGCACGGTGTTAGGAAATCAACTTTCTGAATACCTTATTGCCGAACTTCAAGAATTTGGGCTAGCCATTGTAGACTTTAAAATGGCTGGTGGCGTGACAGTAACGCCCTTTGGTGATTTTGTATTAAGCCGCAAAGCGAATGCACTGGCCAAGCAAGTGTCGATGGACCATGTAGTGACAGGCACTATTATTGAAGACGACAGGGGCGTTCGCATTAATGCCCGTATTGTCTCAATGCAAAACAGGCAAGTTGTTGCCAGTGCGAACATCTATATTCCCGCGTTCATCGTGACCGATTTAAATAAAGGCTTAACGGCGCAGGTGCCAGTACAATAACGGGTTACGCATCGGTGAGTTTCTAACTGCCGGTGACAATCGAATTTAACAAAAAAGCGCAGTCTGAAGTGGCCCAGTAAAATAGGCGTTCAGCACTGCGCTTTTTTATTGCAGCTTAAAAAATTGCTGCTTAAAAATAGCGATAAAAGCCATCGCTATTCATCAAAGATACTTCGTATACAGTCTCTCACCATAAACCGTGCAGGATGTACCGCCTGACACAAGTCGTTGTTTAACGGCAAAGGCTCATGAGTTAACGTGCTTGCTAATAATTCCGCCATTAAAGGCGCGGTAGTGAGGCCGCGTGACCCTAAGCAGCATAATGTGCTTACTGGAGTTGCTGGCAACGGGGCTGCGGTAGAAAGCGGCTTACCTAACGACAAACCAACATATTGAGTTTTAAGTGCGGAAAAATCTGCAAGCATGCCAGATACAGGTTGATGATCCGGTGAACCTAATCGCGTGGCAGCCCTTGCTTCGCCGTCATGCTCGAGCTGTTGTACAACATCGGTATTCGCCATGGCTTGCTGGTGGGTTTGCAGGTTTTGTTCACTTTCCTGAGCTCGTACTTCAGTAGATAGGTCGTTTTTGATGTAGGTTGAGCCAAGCGCATGTCGGTTATTTAATGCAGGAGTCATATAGCCTTTGTGGCATATCACAGTGGTTAATGCGTTTATGGGCGCTTGAGTGGTAATGGCTTCTACTTGCCCGCGCACGGGGCGCAGCGGTAATGAAGCAAAGGCATTACTGCCCACAGCACCAGCACCTGTGGCCAAAATAAGATGATCAGCAAACAAGGTCTTATTATTTGATGAATCCTTTATGCCCGCCGTTACACTAAACTCCACAGCAAGGTGGTGTGCTTGGGCAAGCGCATCTGATAATGATGTTTTGTCATTGTCATTCAGTACCGTGTGAGAAAGGTACTCATGGTGACATAATACGGTCACATCTGCGTACTGTTTTGCTTGCTCAATTAGCGCTTGCACTAAGTCAGGTGGCGATATCCAGCCCCCTTGCTCTATAAACAGTCCATCATAAGGTAAGGCAATGCTCGCTTTTTCCGATAGCGCCTCAGGGCTTATTGGTTTAATTAACGCTTCGGGCCATACACCATTAGCCTCCAGTTTTTTCTGCCGAACGGCGACCTTCTCGTTAAAGTTAAGCTGCGCAACACCGCAAAAGTCGTGTGCCACAGGCGTTTTTTTCAACGTAGTACTTGGTGGGGTATCTTTATCATCAAGCAAGGTGTGGTAAATATGCGAAGCATACAAAAAGCTATGCGCTTGAATACGGCTGGCAATACTGGCCTCGGAATGAAGCTGAGGGAAAAACCCCCCTTGTGGGTTGCCTGACGCGCCTGAGGCTAAAGCCTCTTGATCATGACATACCGTAACGTTAATGCCGCGCTTAGCTAAAGAAAGTGTCACCGTAGCTGCCGCAAGGCCATTGCCCACCACAATAACGTGGCTTTTAGGTGTAACAGCAGCTTGATTATAACGATAGTAGGGGCCTTCGAAGGCACGCTTTTCAGCTAATGTCGACGCAGCTTCTGTTTCATAAATACCCACCAACATATCGCGTTTTCTACCAAAGCCTTTACGTTTTGATACGGTAAATCCAGCGGCAGCCAACCCGCGCTTTACAAAACCCGCTGCTGTAAAGGTGGCAAAGGTAGCGCCTACTTTCGACAACCGCGCCATTTGCTCAAATAACGTGTCGGCCCACATATCAGGGTTTTTACTTGGGGCGAAGCCATCTAAAAACCATGCATCAATCAGCCCAGCTGTTGGGCTATGCCATTGAGGCAATAAATCGTGTACATCCCCAATCCACAAATCCAACGTGGTATCAAATTCAGCGAAATGACGCCTATGGCAGCCATCTAGCTCCATAGGGTAGCGCGTACTTAATGCGCCAGCTTCTCCTTTCAAAGCGGGAAATGCCAGTAATGCCTTTTCCATATCTGGTTTGGGTAGTGGGAATTTTTCCGTACTTAAAAAGAATAATTGTTTAAGCGGGTGGCTGGGATTGGCGTTTCTAAAGTGTTTAAACGCTTGCATGGCAACCAGAAAGTTAAGCCCAGTGCCAAAGCCGGTTTCAGCAATCACAAAGCTAGGGTTGCTATGTGCCTGCCCTGTCTCTTATACACATCTCCGAGCCCACGA
>OJBE01000317.1_pt1 | contig 11607 bp, 10 predicted proteins | sample 1590521 | NCBI WGS metagenome assembly OJBE01 (sample SAMN05416807, study PRJEB24817) | seawater metagenome | isolation source: Sea water | place: Canada:Atlantic | collected 2013-07
CCCTCGTATTGTCCATCGACCCCATCGGGCCAGCCGACGATCTTGGACATCTCTGCCTCAAGCACATCAAGGTTCAGCTTCCACGCCTTGTTGGGCACATCCAGAGACTGGGTGAAAAAGCTTTGCAATGCGGGCTCGACCCCCGCAGCCGCCAATTGGTCAGAGGCGTCCGAGCGGCGGGTGAGCGTGGCCAGATCAACCGTGCGCATCGCATCGATAAACTCTTGCTGGCTGTGGCCATAGGCGACAGGAGCGATATCGGCGACCACCAGACGGTTCACAACTTCGGGATGGTTCAGCGCCAGCATCATGGCCGCCTTACCGCCCATCGAATGCCCGCAGACGTCCATTGGCGCGCCAAGATGGGTGATGACCTCTGCCAGATCGGCGGCCATCTCGGGGTAGCTTTGCGTCTGCGCGCGCGGGCTGTCCCCGTGGTTGCGCATGTCGACGGTCACCACGCGGCGCTGGTCGGACATCCGTTTGGCGATCACGCCCCAATTGCGGCCTGACCCGAAAAGACCATGCACGATCAGCAGGGCAGGGGCGTCGCCTGTGGTGCCATATTCAGTGTAATTCAACATGCCCAAGATGTAGGGCCATTGCAGCCGATGTGCCAGACCGTTTAGGGTCGAAACATGCTGGATCAAAAAGACCTAGAGACCAAGGCACGTGAAATGCAGCGCGGCTTGCAGGCAAAGCTGGGTGTGCAGGGGCGCGATGTCTCTCATGCGTTGGCGCGCGCAGGGCGACGTCTGCCCGCGCGGGTGCGGCGTGAGGGCAAGGTCTTTGCACAAGCGGCGTTTATGGCGCGCAACCCCAAGATGGCACGTAGGCTCGAGGGGGCAACGGTGCAGTCCGCCTATGACCGCGTGATGGAGCATCTTGCCGGGATCGACGTGGCCGAACGGCGCAAGGACCGCTGGCTTGGTCTTGCGGCCAGCGTGGCGTTCAACCTGATTTGCGTTGCGGTGGCGTTCATCACATTTCTGTGGTGGCGCGGCTACGTCTGACGGGCGCTGCTGTTACGATCAAATACGCAAAAGCCCCGCTGCGGACCTGCAAGCGGGGCTTTGTTTTGAAGCGTGGTTTGGGGCGCTGCCCCGCCCTTGCGGGCCCCCCGGGATTTAATCCATTTGGAAGGGCCCGGGGCACATCGCTTTAGAGGTTGGGGCTTTAGAGGTCGGGGTAGATCGGGAAGCGGGCGCAGAGCGCTTCGACTTCGGCTTTGACCTTGGCTTCGACCTCGGCGTTGCCATCGGCCCCATTGGCGGCCAGCCCGTCGACGACCTCGATGATCCAGTCGGCGATCTGACGGAATTCCGCCTCGCCAAACCCGCGTGTTGTTGCCGCAGGTGAGCCCAAACGGATGCCGGAGGTGACCATGGGCTTTTCAGGGTCAAACGGCACACCGTTCTTGTTGCAGGTGATATGCGCGCGGCCCAGGGCTTTTTCGGTGTCGTTCCCTTTGACGCCTTTGGGGCGCAGGTCGACCAGCAGCAGGTGGGTGTCGGTGCCGTGGGTGATCGTGTCGAGCCCGCCTTTGATCAGCTGGTCGCTCAGTGCTTGGGCGTTCTTGATGACCTGTTGGATGTAGGTCTTGAACTCGGGCTGGAGCGCTTCACCAAAGGCCACGGCCTTGGCCGCGATCACATGCATCAGCGGGCCACCCTGAATACCGGGGAAGATGGCCGAGTTGAACTTTTTCGCCAGCGCTTCGTCGTTGGTCAGGATCATGCCGCCGCGCGGACCGCGCAGGGTTTTATGTGTGGTGGTTGTCGCCACATGCGCATGGGGGAAGGGGGAGGGGTGTTCGCCCGCAGCGACCAGACCGGCAAAATGGGCCATGTCCACCTGCAGGTAGGCACCGACCATATCGGCAATCTCGCGCATCCGCTTGAAGTCGATCTGGCGCGGGATGGCGGAACCACCGGCGATGATCAGCTTGGGCTGGTGTTCCTTCGCGAGCGCTTCGACCTGGTCATAGTCAAGCTGGTTGTCTTGTTTGCGCACGCCGTACTGGATGGCGTTGAACCATTTGCCGGATTGGTTCGGCTTGGCCCCGTGGGTCAGGTGGCCGCCCGCGTCGAGGCTCATGCCCAGAATGGTGTCACCGGGTTGCAGCAGCGCGGTGAACACGCCCTGGTTGGCTTGGCTGCCCGAATTCGGCTGCACGTTGGCGAAGTCGCAGTTGAACAATTTGCACGCGCGTTCAATCGCCAGGTTTTCCGCCACATCGACAAAATCACACCCGCCATAATAGCGGCGGCCCGGGTAGCCTTCGGCATATTTGTTGGTCATCACCGACCCCTGCGCCGCCATGACAGCCGCAGACACGATGTTTTCGGAGGCGATCAGTTCGATCTCGTTACGCTGGCGACCCAGCTCGTCTGTGATGGACCCAAAGATTTCGGGATCGGCTTCGGACAGGGGGGTGGTGAAAAAACCGGACATGGGCGTGGTTCCTTTGACTACGTGTGCGGGTTGCGGGCTATCTAGCTTAATCCGGCACGGGGGTGAAGGTCGTAATGCGCCGGTCGCACCGTCATATGCGGCAAAGCTGGTAGGTCGGCGCGATATGTGGTTCTTTTGACTGTGAATATCCCTCATTGGAAACATCCGCCCATGAAGATCGCTTTTATCGCCAGCCGCTCTGATGTTGCACAGGATGCGTTGACGGCGCTGAGCGCACGATACGGCAACGTCACGCGCGAGGAGGCAGAGGTCATCGTCGCCCTCGGGGGGGACGGGTTCATGCTGCAGGCGCTGCACGACTCGCAAGAGCTGTCGACGCCGGTCTATGGCATGAACCGCGGCACCATCGGGTTCTTGATGAACGCCTATGCCGAAGAGGATCTGGTGGATCGTCTGCGCGCAGCAGAAGAGGCGGTGATCAACCCGCTGGTGATGGTCGCCACACATGCGAATGGCGAGACTTCCAAGGCGCTGGCCTTGAACGAGGTCGCCTTGCTGCGCGAAGGACCGCAGGCCGCCAAGCTGCGGATCAGCGTCGACGGGCGCGTGCGGATGGAGGAGCTGGTCTGCGATGGCGCACTGGTGGCGACGCCTGCCGGGTCCACCGCCTATAATTACTCCGCGCACGGCCCGATCCTGCCGATTGGCGCGGATGTGCTGGCCCTGACGGCGATGGCGGCGTTTCGGCCACGGCGCTGGCGCGGGGCTTTGCTGCCGAAAACGGTGACCGTGCGCTTTGATGTGCTGGAGCCCGCCAAACGCCCTGTGATGGCCGACGCCGACGGGAATTCCTACCGCGATGTCGTCGCGGTCGAGATCACCTCGGACCCGTTGATCAAGCACCGTATCCTGTTCGATCCGGGCCACGGTCTGGAAGAGCGGCTGATCAGCGAGCAGTTCAACTAATCCGCGTTTCAGGCGGAACCGCGGTGCCTTTGGCGCGTTGATATTCCGAGACGCATGAGAGGCCGTTCAGGTGCTTTCATCGTTTGGAATTTTAGCAAAAGGAGACCTGACATGAATTGGGATACAATCAAAGGTAACTGGAGCCAGATGACCGGTAAGGTCAAAGAAGAATGGGGTGATCTGACCGACGATGACCTGACAGAAGCCGCCGGCGAACGCGACCAGCTGGTCGGCAAGATTCAGGCGCGCTACGGCGTTGCCAAAGACGAGGCGGAGCGTCAGGTAGACAGCTTCGTGGCCAAACACTAACTGGCCTAGATATTGAATAGAAAAGGCGGCTGTTACAGCCGCCTTTTTCGCGTTCTGGGAAGCCGAATCTATCAGGTGTCCCTGGCGTAGCCGATGGTTTGCAGTGCCGACTTGATCTCGTCCAGAATGGCCGGATCGTCGATCGTTGCAGGCAACTTGAACGGCTCTGCATCCGCCAGTTTGACCATCGTTGCCCGCAGGATCTTGCCTGAACGCGTCTTGGGCAAGCGATCCACCACCAGCGTCATCTTATAGGCTGCCACTGGCCCAATCTGGTCACGCACCCGTTGCTGACATTCGGCTGCAATCTCGGCATGGGGGCGCTCGACCCCTTTGGACAGGCACACAAACCCCATCGGGGCTTGGCCCTTCAGCGGATCGTTGACGCCGATCACGGCACATTCAGCCACATCGGGGTGGCCGGCCAAAACCTCCTCCATCGCGCCGGTGGACAAGCGGTGACCGGCGACGTTGATCACGTCATCGGTGCGCGCCATGATATAAAGATATCCATCCTCGTCGATCCTGCCCGCATCGCCCGTTTCGTAGTATCCGGGATAGGTCGTGAGGTAACTTTTGCGGAAGCGATCTTCGGCATTCCACAGGGTTGGCAGCGTGCCGGGAGGCAGGGGCAGCTTGATCGCGATAGACCCCAAAGTGCCAGCGGGTTGCGGTTCACCCGCCTCGTTCAGGATCTGCACGTCATAGCCCGGCATCGGCACCGTGGGGGAGCCGACTTTGACCGGCAGCGCCTCTAGTCCGGCGGGGTTGCCGACGATGGTATAGCCGGTTTCGGTCTGCCACCAATGGTCATAGACGGGTATGCCCAGTTTTTCCTGCGCCCAGATCACGGTGTCTGGGTCGGCGCGCTCGCCCGCGAGATACAGCGCGCGCAGGCAGGAAATGTCATATTTGCCAATCTCCTCGCCCTTGGGATCTTCGCGTTTGACGGCGCGGATCGCGGTGGGGGCGGTAAAGAAGCTGCGGACATTGTGTTCGGAAATGACGCGCCAGAAGGTGCCCGCATCGGGCGTGCCCACAGGCTTGCCTTCGAACACAACGGTGGTGTTGCCATGCACCAGCGGGCCATAGCAAATGTAGCTGTGCCCCACGACCCAGCCCACATCGGAGGCGGCCCAGAAGACATCGCCCGGATCGACGTTGTAGATGTTCTTCATCGTCCAGTTCAGCGCCACCAGATGCCCCGCGGTTTGGCGCACCACGCCCTTGGGCGCGCCGGTCGTGCCCGAGGTGTAAAGAATATAGGCGGGGTGGTTTCCCTCCACCGCGACGCAGGGCGCGGGGGTGGTGCCTTTTTGCGCGGCGTGCCAATCCAGATCGCGCCCCGGTGTCAGATCGCAGGGGGCCTGTTCGCGTTGCAGGATCAGGCAGAAATCGGGTTTGTGGTCGGCCTGTTCAATGGCCCCGTCAAGCAGCGGCTTATAGGCCACCACACGTGCCGGTTCCAACCCGCAGGATGCGGCGATGATCGCTTTGGGGGTGCAGTCGTTGATCCGCACGGCCAGTTCGTTCGAGGCAAAGCCGCCGAACACGACCGAATGTACCGCCCCGATCCGCGCACAGGCGAGCATCGCCTCAAGCGCTTCGGGGACCATCGGCATATAGATGATCACGCGGTCGCCTTTGCCCACGCCATTGGCCTGTAGCGCACCGGCGACAGCGGCGACGCGGGTTTGCAGCTCGGCAAAGGTGATCTTGGTCTGGGTGCCGGTGATCGGACTGTCATGGATGATCGCCACCTGATCGGCACGGCCGTTTTCCACATGGCGGTCAATGGCATTATAGCACGCATTTACTTTGGCGTCGGCGAACCATTCGTACAGATCATTGCCCTTGTCGAACAACGCCTGACGGGGCGCTTCCTCCCAATCGATGGCTTTGGACTGCTCTAGCCAGTAGGCTTCAGGGTTGTCCTGACAGCTTTTGTAAATGTCGTGATATCCCATATGCGGCTCCCTCCCGTGAACGCGAATACCATTTGGTAGGCCACGGCCGCGGGAAAGAGCAAGAGCTTGCGCCTATATCGCGGCCATCCGGCAATAAAATTTACAGCCGCTCACCCGCGCGCGGTGTCAAAATTTACAAGCGCGTTTCGGCCTATTTCCGGTAGCGCACAGAATTTCGCACAGCGCGTGTCGAATATGACTTACCGCGTCGAATTTGGATCAGATCAATCGCGCAAAGGGGCGCAGCATCGCGGATAGGGACGGCATGTCGCCGCCCTTCGTCTTTGAACAAAGGTTCAGAACAATGGGTGATAAGCTCGCCAACAAGAAGAAAAAGGCCAAAGCAGACGCACGGCCTGCCAAGCCGATGCCAAGCAGCGTGTCTGACATCAAGGCACCTTTTGCGGCCAAGGGCACCAAACCGGCCAAGTAATTCCGGCCGGTTCCGGTCCATGCGCCGCCCCGCATAAGGGCGGCGTTTTCACGCGGGGCGTCAGCCGTATTCGGCGACCGGCGTACCGGCGATAGCACCGACGTTCAGCAGCCCGCGCGCGGTGATCGACGGAGAGACGATATGGGCACGGTTGCCCATCCCCATCAGGATCGGCCCGACCTCAAGCCCGCCCCCCTTCATCTTCAGGATATTGCGCACGCCCGATGCCGCATCTGCATGGGCAAAGACAAGAACATTCGCAGCACCTTCCATCCGGTTCGAAGGCAGCAGACGGCTGCGCAGCTCGGGGTCGAGTGCGGCGTCGATGTTCATCTCGCCCTCATAGCAGAAATCATGGTTGCCCGCATCCAGCAGCCGCAGCGCCGCGCGCAGACGTTTGCCCGACCCTTCGCCCTGATTGCCGAACTGGCTTTGCGAACACAGGGCGATCTTGGGTTCGATGCCGAAACGTTGCACATGGCGCGCAGCACCGATGGCGATCTCGGCGATCTGTTCGGGGGTGGGGTGCAGATGCACCTGCGTATCTGCGATAAACAGCGGCCCATCTTCCAAGATCATCAGCGACAGTGCCCCGTGGGGGCGCCGCCCGTCGCGACCGAGAACCTGTTCGATATAATTCATATGCCAGCGGAATTCCCCGAAGGTGCCGCAGATCAGGCTGTCGGCCTCTTCGCGGTGCACCATCACCGCGCCGATGGCGGTGGTATTGGTGCGCATGATGGCGCGCGCGATATCAGGTGACACGCCGCGACGGGCCATCAGGTTGTGATAGGTCTCCCAATAGTCACGGTAGCGCGGGTCGTTTTCGGGGTTCACCAGATCCACCGTCTCGCCCAGCTTGATTGTCAGACCAGCCTTTTCGATGCGCCGTTCGATCACCTCGGGGCGGCCGATCAGGATCGGGCGTTCCTTGGTTTCCTCCACCATGGCTTGGGCGGCGCGCAGCACGCGTTCGTCTTCGCCTTCGGCAAAGACGATCCGGCGCGGGGCCACGCGCGCGGCCTCGAACACGGGGCGCATCAGCATGGACGATTTGAAGACCGAGCTGTCCAGCTTGTGGCGATAAGCGGCCAGATCCTCGATCGGGCGGGTGGCGACGCCGGTGTCCATCGCAGCTTTCGCGACGGCGGTAGACACGACACCGATCAGGCGCGGGTCAAAGGGTTTGGGGATCAGGTAGTCGGGGCCAAAGGTCAGCTGTTCGCCCTGATAGGCGGCGGCAGCCTCGGCGGAGGTGGTGGCACGGGCAAGCGCTGCAATCCCGTCGATACAGGCGATCTTCATCTCGTCATTGATGGTGGTTGCCCCCACATCCAGCGCACCGCGGAAGATAAAGGGAAAGCACAATACGTTGTTGACCTGATTGGGAAAATCCGACCGGCCCGTTGCGATAATCGCATCAGGGGCCACCGCACGGGCCAGATCGGGCATGATTTCCGGCGTGGGGTTGGCCAGCGCAAAGATGATCGGCTGCGGCGCCATTTTCTGCACCATTTCGGGGCTCAGGACACCGGGGCCAGAGAGGCCGAGGAACAGATCGGCATCATGGATCACATCGGCCAGATCACGCAGGTCGGATTTCTGCGCGTATTCCGATTTGATCGGGTTCATGTCGATCTCGCGTCCCTCGTAGACCAGACCGTGAATATCACAAAGCCAGACGTTCTCGCGCTTCACACCGAGTTTCAGCAGCATGTTCAGACAAGCGATGCCCGCCGCGCCGCCGCCTGTGGATACGATCTTGATGTCCTCGAACTTCTTGCCCGCCACGAAAAGCGCGTTCTTCACGGCGGCCCCAACGACAATCGCGGTGCCGTGCTGGTCGTCGTGGAAAACCGGAATGTTCATCCGCTCACGGCAGATGCGTTCGACGGTAAAGCAATCGGGGGCCTTGATGTCTTCGAGGTTGATCGCGCCGAAGGTCGGCTCTAGCGCGCACACCAGTTCGGCGAGCTTTTCGGGGTCATTCTGGTCCAGCTCGATGTCGAAACAATCGATATTGGCGAATTTCTTGAAAAGGACGGCCTTGCCCTCCATCACCGGTTTGGAGGCCAGCGCGCCGATGTTGCCGAGCCCCAGAACCGCCGTGCCATTGGTCACCACACCCACAAGGTTCGCGCGGGTGGTGTAATGCGCGGCTGTGGTCGGGTCGGCCTTGATCTCAAGGCAGGCTTCGGCCACGCCGGGGGAATAGGCGCGCGCCAGATCGCGGCCGTTCGCCAGTGGTTTGGTCGCGCGCACTTCGAGTTTTCCGGGCTTGGGGAAAGCGTGATAGTCAAGTGCGGCTTGGCGCAGATTGGGCGCATCGGTCATGTTTTGGCGGTCCTTTAAGAGAGTAGTTTAGCGTTAAACTATTTTGCCAGCCGCGCCAACACGACTTTTGGAGCGGGGCGTGTCACCGCCCATGCGGCGCAGATTGTGGGGCGGGAAGGGGGCCAGCCCCCATCGTGGCAGGCCACGATTCCCCCGGAGTTTGTCTGGCAAAATGAAGCATGGCATTTTTCCGCTTTTGGCATCGCAACTTTGGCGAAAGGTTTTTATAGTTTTGTGAAACTTGGGGGAATTATGACCAGTGATTTGCGACAGCACGCCAGCGCCGTGCAGGAAAATGCCTATGCGCCCTATTCCAACTTCAAGGTGGGGGCCGCGTTGCGCACGGTCTCGGGTGCGGTGTTTGTAGGCTGCAACGTGGAAAATGTCGCCTACCCGGAAGGCACCTGTGCCGAGGCCGGTGCCATCGCCGCCATGATCGCGGCGGGCGAGACGGCTTTTGTCGAGGCCTATGTGATTGCGGGCAGCCCCACGCCTGTCACGCCCTGTGGCGGCTGCCGTCAGAAACTGGCGGAATTCGGTCAGGGGGACGCGCGGGTGACCATGGCGACCCTGTCGGGCGTTGAAGAGGTGATGACCTTGGCCGAGCTGTTGCCCGGTGCCTTTGGCCGCGCGCATATGGAGGGCTAAGCCATGGATGCCCGCGCGATCCTATCCAAACTGCGGCACCGGCGGTCGCTGAACCGAGAAGAGCTTGTCTGGTTCGCGATGGCCCTTGCCGACGGGCGGGTCAGTGATGCGCAGGCGGGGGCCTTTGCGATGGGGGTCTGTCAGGTCGGGCTGAGCGATGTGGGCCGCGTTGCCCTGACGCTCGCCATGCGCGACAGCGGGCGGGTGTTCGACTGGGATCTGAACGGGCCGGTGCTGGATAAACATTCGACGGGCGGTGTGGGCGATTGCGTCAGCCTTGTGCTGGCCCCTGCCTTGGCCGCCTGCGGGGCCTATGTGCCGATGATCTCGGGCCGTGGGCTGGGGCATACCGGCGGGACGCTGGACAAACTCGAGGCCATTCCGGGTGTGAATACCACATTGGACGAGGCGCAGTTTCGCGCCGTGGTGGCCAAGGCAGGCTGTGCGATTGTCAGTGCGACCGACGGTATCGCCCCCGCGGACAAGCGGCTTTATGCGGTGCGCGATGTGTCCTCGACCGTGGACAGCCTTGATCTGATCACCGCGTCGATCCTGTCGAAGAAGCTGGCGGCGGGGCTGGATGGTTTGGTCTTGGACGTCAAGGTCGGCAGCGGTGCCTTCATGAAAGATCTGGCGCAGGCGCAGGCGCTGGCGACGGCGTTGACCAAGACTGCGAATGCGAGTGGATGCCGGACGACGGCGGTGATCAGCGATATGAGCCAGCCCCTGGTGCCGAGCCTTGGGAACGCGCTGGAAGTGGCCGAGGTGATGCGCGTGCTGACGGGTCATAGCAAGGGGCCGATTGTCTCGGTCTGTGCGGCTCTTGGGGGGGTGTTGCTGGCCAATGCAGGGCTGGCGGGCGATGTGCAGGTCGGGGCGGATATGATCGTGCAGGCAATCCGGTCGGGCCGCGCGGCGGAACGCTTTGGCGTAATGATCGCGGCCATGGGCGGGCCTGCGAAGTTTGTCGAAAACTGGACGCGGTTCCTGCCCGAGGCGACGATCATCGCAGAGGTCCCCGCACCGAAAACCGGATATGTGACCGCGATTGATGGGGAGGCCTTGGGCCTTGCCGTCGTCGCTTTGGGCGGCGGGCGCGCGGTCGAGACGGACCAGATCAACCCGGCCGTGGGGATTTCGGATGTCGTCCGCCTAGGCGCGAAAGTATCGTCTAAGGGGCCACTGGCGGTGGTTCATGCCGCCCGCGCCGGTGACGCAGAGCGGGCCGCACAGGCGGTGCGCGGTGCGATTACCATCGGCCCGAAGCCGGTCGCCGTGCCGGATTTGATTGTAGAGAGGGTCGGCTGATGGCGCGTGCTTTTCTGGTTGTGATGGATTCAGTCGGTATCGGCGGTGCCCCTGATGCGGACACCTTCTTTAACGGGCGTGTGCCGGACACCGGCGCGAATACCTTGGGCCATATCGCGCAGGCCTGTGCCGAAGGCCGTGCAGAAGACGGGCGCAGCGGCCCTTTGAACGTGCCGCATATGGCGTCGCTGGGGCTTGGCCCCGCGATTGAACTGGCCAGCGGGCTGCATATCGCAAGCCTTGATAACACCGTCAGCGGCACATGGGGCGCGGCGACAGAAATTTCGCGCGGCAAGGATACGCCCTCGGGCCATTGGGAATTGGCCGGCTTGCCGGTCCCGTGGGAGTGGCATTACTTTCCCGATGTGTCGAAGTCCTTTCCGCCCGCGCTGGTCGCGCAGCTTGCGGCCTTTGCCGGCACGGACGAGATCTTGGGGAATTGCCACGCCCCCGGCACCGCCATTATCGAGGAGTTCGGCGCGCAGCATATCAAGACCGGTTTCCCGATCTGCTATACCTCGGCTGACAGCGTGTTGCAGATCGCCGCGCATGAAGAGAGTTTCGGCCTGCAACGGCTGTTGGACCTATGCGAAAACATGGCCCCGATCGCGCATGAGATGAAAGTCGGGCGGGTGATCGCGCGTCCCTTCGTCGGGGATGCGCAAAGCGGTTTTACCCGCACCACCAACCGTCGTGATTTCGCGATCAAGCCACCCGCGCCGGTGCTGAGCAACTGGGTGCAGGACAGCGGTGCCCGTGTTTATGCCGTTGGAAAGATCGGCGACATTTTTTCGATGACCGGTTTTGACGAGGTGCGCAAAGGGTCTGACGAGACATTGATGGGCCATCTTGGCGATCTGGTCGAGAGCGCCGAAGACGGCAGCCTGACGTTTGCGAATTTTGTGGAGTTTGACAGTCTTTATGGGCATCGGCGCGATGTGTCGGGCTATGCCCGCGCGCTTGAGTGGTTTGATGCCGAGATTGGTAAGCTGCTGGGGCAACTGCGGGACGGGGATCTGCTGGTGCTGACTGCAGATCACGGGAACGACCCGACATGGGTGGGCACCGACCACACCCGCGAACGGGCGCCGGTTCTGGTGGCAGGGCAGGGCGCTGGCAGCTTGGGGCAGATCGGTTTTCGCGATGTCGCTGGGCTGGTGGCGCGGCATCTTGGGGTTGCGGTGCCCGACTAAACTCTGTTCGGCGGCGTATCGATCGGGTGGGGGC
>OJBE01000319.1_pt1 | contig 11547 bp, 7 predicted proteins | sample 1590521 | NCBI WGS metagenome assembly OJBE01 (sample SAMN05416807, study PRJEB24817) | seawater metagenome | isolation source: Sea water | place: Canada:Atlantic | collected 2013-07
TTCAGCTTTTCCAAAGCCGAAATCGCCCCTGTCGCCCCCGAAACCGAGCTGCCCGATGAATTCGCCGCAGGTGAAACCGCAAGTCTCGGCGTCATGAAAGAGGCCGTCGCCGCTGGTATCGAAGGCTGGCGCGATCAGGGCCACGCCAAAGCCGAACTGGCCGACCAGCAGCTGACCGCCCGCGTGCCCGATGCCACGCTGGCGGCAACCCTGCGTCTGCGCCCGGGACCGCGCCTGCGTTTCGGAGAGTTGACGGTAAAGGGGAAAAGCGATGTGCGCCTGCGCCGGATCGTCAAAATCGCCGGACTGCCCACCGGAGAGGTCTATTCACAAGAGCAACTTGATCTGGCCGCCACACGGTTGCGGCGCACGGGCGCTTTCAGTTCTGTCGCGATGATCGAGGCCGAACAGATCACCGCGCCCGATGTTCTGCCGATTACAGCGCAGATCACTGACGCGCCCAAGCGACGCTTTGGTTTCGGCGGGGAACTGTCGTCGCTTGAAGGGCTTAGCGTCAGCACCTACTGGCTGCACCGTAACCTGCTGGGCGGGGCCGAAAGCCTACGTGTCGAAGGCGAGGTGTCGGGGATCGGCGGCGATTCCGGCGGCACAGATTATCGTCTTGGCACACGTTTTGAACGCCCTGCGACCTTTAACGCCGACACGAATTTCTACGCGCTGGCCGAGATCGAACAGCTTGACGAGGTGAACTATTTCTCGCGTCAGCTCGACCTTGAGGCCGGGATCGAACGCATCGCCAGCGAGGAACGGACCTATACGCTTGGTGTCGGTTTGCGGACGGCTGAAACCCGCGACGCTTTTGGCGAGAACAAATATACGTTGCTGACGCTGCCCCTAAGTGCGGAACATGATTACCGCGACAATCGGCTTGATGCGAAAGATGGCTACTACGCCAAGGCCAGCGTGACGCCTTTTGTGGCGCTGTCGGGGTCGGATAACGGCGTGCGCACCTACATCGACGTGCGCGGCTATAAAACCTTTGGCACCACGCGGCCCGTGACCTTTGCCCTGCGGGGACAGCTCGGGTCGGTCTATGGCCCGACACTGGCTGAATCGCCCGCGGACTATCTGTTCTATTCCGGCGGCGGCGGCACCGTGCGCGGGCAACCCTACCAATCGCTTGGCGTTGATCTGGCCAGTGGCGATACAGTAGGCGGTCGCAGCTTTGCGGGCCTGTCCGCAGAGGCACGTTGGCAGGTACGCGACAAGATCGGCGTCGTGGCCTTTGCCGACGCAGGCTACATCGGTGCCGAGGAATTCTACGACGGGTCAGGCACTTGGCAATCAGGCGCAGGGCTTGGTCTGCGCTATGCCACGGGCATCGGCCCCATCCGCGTCGACCTCGCGGTGCCTGTGTCGGGCCCCGAAACAGATGAGAATTTTCAAGTTTATATCGGTATTGGACAATCGTTTTGATCCACTTCATGCGCAGCTTTCTGGTTTTCGCCCTGATCTTTGTCGGCTCTGTCGCTTCGGCCCAAGAGGATGACAAAGGCTTCCTGACCCGTACGATCCAAGACGCCCTTAGCGGCGCGGGCCGCACGGTCAGTATTGACGGTTTCGCGGGTGCGCTCAGCTCGCGCGCGCGGTTCGACCGGATGACCATCGCCGACGACCAAGGGGTCTGGCTGACGCTGGAAGAGGTGGAGTTGGACTGGAACCGCTCCGCACTGTTGCGCGGCCGGCTGGAGGTGCAGGCTCTGACCGCAAAACGCCTGAGCGTGCCGCGATTGCCCGTGGCGCAGGAAGAAACGCTCCCCGATCCCGAGGCGAAACCCTTTACCTTCCCGGCGATCCCCGATCTGCCCGTCGCCATCGATGTGGCTGACTTTTCGGTCGAAGAGATCAATCTGGGCGCGCCAATTCTGGGCGAAGCGGCCACACTGACCGTTCAAGCCACGGCGCTGTTGAATGACGATACGGCGACGGTCGATATTCTGGCCGCGCGCACCGATGGCAAGAAGGGCGAGTTCAAAATCACCGCTGATCTGGATCGCAATGACAGCCTGCTGGACATGGCCGTGACCCTTTCCGAGGAAGCCAAGGGCATCATCTCGCGCACGCTTAAACTGCCTGATGAGCCCTCTGTCGATCTGGTGATTGCGGGACAGGGGCCGCTTTCGGATTTTGCGGCAGATATCAACCTTTCAACCGACGGGGAGCAACGGCTCGCCGGTCAGGTTATCGTTGCCGCCCAAGGCGATAGCGCAGCGCCCGACCGCCGTATTCAGGCCGACCTGAACGGCGACGTAACCGCGCTGATACTGTCGCAATACCGCGAATTTTTTGGCCCCGATGTCGCGCTGACCGTGGATGCTTTGGTACAGGCCGAAGGCGGTGTCGAGGTCAGCGATTTTGCCCTCAAGGCGCAATCCGCGGAATTGCAGGGCAAGGTCACGCTGAACAGCGACAACTGGCCCAGCCTGATCGACATCACGGGCACTGTCGCCAGCGCCGATGGCAGTCGCGTTTTGCTGCCAGTGGCCGGAGGCGATACTTACGTGCGGCGGGTCGGGCTTGATGTGAACTATAACGCGCAAGATGGCGACTCGATTGACGCGACGTTCGACGTGACCGAACTGGCCACAGACGCGCTGGCGATTGACGCGACACAACTGACGCTAAACGGGACGTTGCAAGGTGCGGCAGGGACCGTCGGCGAATTCATGGGCGATCTGGCGTTCTCGGCTGACGGGCTGACGCTGACCAACGCCGCGGTTTCCGAAGCGGTCGGCCAGTCCATCAAGGGACGTACAACCATCGCCTATACCGAAGGCACACCGGTTCAGATCACGGGGCTTGATCTTTCTGGCGCGGATTATGGTCTGACCGGCGATGTCACGATTAGCGGGCCAGCCGATAGCTTTCTTACCCAGTTGAAAGCCCGTCTTGAAGCCACTGACATCAGCCGCTTTTCCGCTCTTGCAGGACGCGAGATGGACGGGGCCGCGAATGTAGAGATCGCGGGTCAGATTACGCCACTGGACGGGACGTTCGACCTGAATATCTCTGGCCTGACGCAGGATTTGAAAGTGGGGATCGAACAGGCGGACGCATTGCTGGCCGGCGACACGACGCTAAGCCTTGGCGCATCGCGTGACGAGACGGGCACCTTCGTGCGTGACCTGCTGCTGGAAAACGATGCATTGACCGCCAGCGGTGGCGTCGAGCTGCGTAGCAATAATTCGCAAGCGCGATTTGATGCAAAACTGAACGATATCGCGACCGTGCTGCCGCAATATTCCGGTCCCATCACAATCAAGGCCGAGGCCGAGCAGGACACCCGTGGCTGGACTGTTGATGCCGTGACGGACGGCCCCTACGGTGCCGCGCTGACCGCCAAAGGGCTGGCAACGGGCGAGAATGCGGCGCTCAACTTCACCGCCGATGTGCCCGAACTGCGTGACTTTGTGCCCGACGCGCCGGTCGAGGGCCCTATCGCGTTGGATGGTGCGCTCCGCCAGACGCCGGACGGGTGGCAGGTCGACACCAAAGCCTCCGCCCCCGAAGATGTGACCGCCTCGGTCCAGGGGCTGCTGACGCCGCTGGATCTGGAATTTAGCGCCTCGATCCCGCGGGTAGAGGCTTTTGCACCTCAGGTGACCGGCGCGGTAGAGGCGTCGGGCAACCTAAAGCAGTTGGAAGAAGGGTTCCAGATCGACGCGAAAGCAAGTGGCCCCTACGCCGCGCAGGTCGCCGTTCAGGGGATGTTAACACCTATGGTCGATATCTCTTTCGACGCATCGGTCCCGAACCTTCAGGCGGTGGTGCCACAGGTGAACGGGCCACTTGCGGCGACAGGGACCGTGCGTCAGACGGAAAAGGGGTTCTTTGTCGATACCAACGCGACGGGCCCATATGGCGCGCGCGCGATGGTGGAAGGCTTGGCCACTGGCCCCGATATGTCGCTGACGTTTGACGTGTCGGTGCCAAATGTGCAGCCGCTGGTGCCGGGCGTGTCCGGCCCGCTGGCGGCAAAAGGATCGGTGCGGCAAACGCCCGCCGGCATCGCCGTAGATACAAACGCGACGGGCCCCTATGCGGCCCGGGCGTCTGTGCAGGGCGTTGTCACGGGGGATGCGCCCGCGCTGAATTATGATTTCACGATCCCCAATCTGGGGGCCGTGGTGCCAAAACTGTCCGGCCCGCTGAATGTGACCGGTACCGCACAGCAGGAAAGCGCTGGTTGGCGGGTCAATACGAACGCCACCGGACCAGCGGGCACCCGTGCCACGATCGCGGGGCTTGTGGGCAGCGATGGCAATCTGAACCTTGACGTGAACGGGAACGCGCCATTGGGGATGTCCGCCCCGTTCATTGCGCCGCGGAGCTTGCAGGGTCAGGCACGGTTCGATTTGACGGTGAACGGCCCGCCGGCACTTGCGTCGGTCAACGGGAGCATTCAAACCTCTAACGCGTCGCTGTCCGCCCCCAACCTTCGGGTGACACTTCAGGACATCGCAGCGGATATCCGGCTGGCCAATAACCGCGCGCAAATCGACCTTTCGGCACGCAGCGCGGACGGGGGGCAGATCAAGGCGGGCGGGGCGGTGACCCTGACCGGATCACTGCCCGCCGATATCCAGATCGGATTGAACAACCTCGTGCTGATCGATCCATCGCTGTATCGCACGTCGCTTGATGGCACCCTGCGTCTTGCGGGACCGCTTTCGGGGGGGGCGAATATCAGCGGTCAGATCGACGTGGGCGAGACCGAGGTAAGCGTGCCGTCAACCGGTATGACCAGCATCGGTGATATTCCACAGATCGATTTCATCGGCGCGCCAGCAGATGTTGTGGCAACCCGTCGCAAGGCCGGTTTGACCGGTGCCGACGCGGGCACGGATCCCGCAGCAAGTGGCGACAGCGGGCCGGGGTTTGGCCTGAACGTCCGCATCAATGCGCCACGGCGGATTTTCGTGCGCGGCCGTGGTCTGGATGCGGAACTGGGCGGTAGCCTGTTGCTGACGGGATCGACCAATCGCATCATCTCGGCCGGTCGCTTCGACCTGATCCGTGGTCGTCTGGATATTCTTGGCAAACGGTTCGAGCTGGACGAGGGGGCCGTGCGCTTCCAAGGCGATCTGGTGCCCTACCTGAGGTTTGTAACCTCGACGACCACCAACACAGGCGAGGTTCGTATCGTGATCGAAGGCAAAGCCACATCGCCCGAGGTCTCCTTTGAATCGACACCCGATGCACCGCAAGACGAGGTGCTGGCACAGCTTCTGTTTGGGCGAAACATCTCTGAAATCTCGGCGTTTCAGGCGCTGCAACTCGCCAGCGCGGTTGCGACACTTGCCGGGCGGGGTGGCGCGGGGGTGATCTCTAATCTGCGCACAGGGTTCGGGCTGGACGATCTGGATGTGACCACCACAGACAGCGGTGCCACGGCTGTCCGCGCGGGTAAATACATTTCTGAGAATGTCTACACCGATGTGACCGCCGCCTCTGACGGGACAGCGGATGTGTCTATCAACCTTGATCTGACCAAGAACCTGACGGCGAAGGGGACGGTCGGGTCCGATGGGAACACCGGGATCGGTATCTTCTTTGAGAAGGATTATTGATCCGCTATTGAGCGCATCGTTCTGCGGTTCAGCTAGGAGGGGGGGCAGCCCCCTTCCCGGCGATGCCGGGACTCCCCCGGGATTTTGACCATTTGGAACGGCTTACGGGCTATTCCGTCAGCGGTGTAAAACGGCCATAGCGGCCTTGGTCATACATCAGGCCCGCAACGCTGTCATCTGGGTCATAAGCGGCGTGCGTGACCTGCCCGAGGACAATGGAATGGTCACCCGCCGGATGCACGCCGAAGGTGTCACAGTGGAAGCTGGCGAGGCAGCCTGCCAGTGTCGGCGCGCCATTGGGGCCAATCGTCCAGTCGAATTGGTCGAACGCGTCGCCAGAGACAGCAAAGGCATCTGCCAGTGCCCGCTGACCGCTACCCAGAATATGCACAGCGAACTGCGCCGCGTTGGTAAATGCGTCATGACGTTTGGAGCTGAGCGCGGGGGACCACTGCACCAAGGGCGGGTCCAGCGAAACCGAGGAAAAGGAGTTCGCGGTCATCCCCAATGGGCCATTCGCGGTCTGCACCGTCACAATCGTTACCCCCGTACCAAAACGACCAAAGGCGCGGCGAAGCTCGACTGTAGCGTCGGGCAGAGGGATGAAGTGGTGCAAAGGATCAGCCATGCCGCAGCGGTGCCACGGGGAGCCGGATTTGTCCAGACAGCAAACCCCGGCCCGTTGCGGCACGCCCTCTGCGAGTGGCGATGGTGGTCGATAAATACCGCTGTTTGGAACCGAATAGCGCCTGCCGTGTTGTTCCCCCACTGAGAGGCATGACCGCGAAATTTCGCACTGCCTGTCGGAGAAGGGGTGTTGGGATATGAGGTTCCAGCTACCGCCAACAGGCACCCGAATGCCGACGCTCACGACTGTTATTGGCGGGTTTCCCGCCGGAAGGATTAACTATGACACTGAATCGTTTTGCCCCCATCAAGCTGACTGTCGCAGCCCTTGTCACCGGCGCTGCTTTGTCCACGCCTGCACTGGCCGACGACGGCGAGACTGTGGACCACACCGAGGTCGGCTCGCTGAGCTGTGATGTTGGTGATGGCACAGGCTTTATCTTCGGGTCTACCCGTGAACTGACCTGCACCTTCAATCCCGTGCAAGAGGGTCTGGCTGACGAGACATACATCGGCGACATCAAACGCTACGGCATTGATATCGGCAAGACCCAGAATGGTCAGATGTCCTGGTTGGTGTTGGCACCAACTGAATCTGAATATTACGAAGGCGGGTTGAACGGCGACTATCAGGGTGTTTCTGCTGAAGCCACTGTTGGTGTTGGCCTAGGTGCCAATGTCATGGTCGGCGGTTCCGAAGACACACTGGCGCTGCAACCGGTGAGCGTCAACACGCAGAACGGCGTAAACTTTGCCATTGGCGTGGGTGAAATTACACTGCAACGCGTCGAAGGCTAATTCAGGCCAATAGATCGATATGCAAAAGGGGCACCATTTGGTGCCCCTTTCGCGTTATGTGGTCCTAGCGGTTCATCCGGTTCGCGATCAGATCGTCGACAACCTCGGGCTCTGCCAGGGTGGATGTATCGCCGAGCGTGCCATAGTCATTCTCTGCGATCTTGCGCAGGATGCGGCGCATGATCTTGCCTGAACGGGTTTTGGGCAAGCCGGGGGCCCATTGGATCATATCGGGCGAGGCGATCGGGCCAATCTCCGAGCGGACCCAGTTGCGCAGCTCGGCCCGCAGGTCCTCGCTCGGGCTTTCGCCGCTCATCAGAGAGACATAGCAATAGATGCCCTGTCCCTTGATATCATGGGGGAACCCGACGACCGCGGCCTCTGCCACCTTAGGGTGCGCGACCAAAGCGCTTTCGACTTCGGCCGTGCCCATCCGGTGACCGGAGACGTTGATCACGTCATCCACGCGGCCCGTGATCCAGTAATCGCCATCCGCGTCCCGGCGGCACCCGTCCCCGGTAAAGTAGTAGCCCTTGTAGTCGCTGAAATAGGTCTGCTCGAACCGCGCGTGATCGCCCCAGACCGTGCGCATCTGGCCTGGCCAGCTGTCAGCGATACATAGAACCCCCTCGACGTCATTGCCCTCGATCTCGGCACCGGTGGTGGGTTCAAGTACGACCGGTTTGATCCCGAAGAAGGGCTTCATCGCAGCGCCGGGTTTGGTGGCGTGGGCACCGGGCAGCGGCGTCATCAGGTGACCGCCGGTTTCCGTCTGCCACCATGTGTCAACGATGGGGCAGTTTCCTTTGCCCACAACGTCATTGTACCAATTCCAGGCTTCGGGGTTGATCGGCTCGCCCACGGTGCCAAGCAGTTTCAGGCTGCTGAGATCGCAGCCGTCAACAAAGGCGCGGCCCTTGCCCATCAGCGCGCGAATGGCGGTCGGGGCGGTGTAGAACTGATTTACCTTGTGTTTTTCACAGATCTGCCAAAAGCGGCTGGCGTCGGGGTAGGTGGGCACGCCTTCGAACATGAGCGTTGTCGCCCCGTTGGCAAGCGGACCGTAGACGATATAGCTGTGGCCCGTCACCCAGCCCACATCGGCCGTGCACCAATAGACATCGCCATCGTGGTAATCAAACGTGACCTCGTGGGTCAGCGCGGCATAGACCAGATAGCCACCCGTCGTATGCACGACCCCTTTGGGCTGACCGGTCGAGCCAGAGGTATAAAGGATGAACAGCGGATCCTCGGCGTTCATCACTTCCGGCGCGCAAGTGTCAGAAGCCTCTTTTTCAAGCGCGGTATAATCCACGTCGCGCGCATCATTCCATGCCACATCACCGCCAGTGCGCCGCACCACCAGACATTTGACCGATGGGTCGCAGCCTGCCAAAGCCTTGTCCGCATTGGCCTTCAACGGTGTCGCTTTGCCCCCGCGGGGCGCATAATCTGCGGTGATTACAACCTTGGCGTCCGACCCCTGTACACGTGCCGCCAGCGCATCCGGAGAGAACCCGGCGAAGACGATCGAATGGATCGCACCGATGCGCGCGCAGGCCAGCATGGCATAGGCGGCTTCGGGGATCATCGGCATGTAGATGATAACCCGGTCGCCTTTGCCGACGCCGATATCGCGCAGGATATTGGCCATTTTACACGTCTGGGCATGCAGGGCGCGATAGCTGATGTGCTGCGCGTCTTCGTCCGGGCTGTCCGGCTCCCAGATGATCGCGGTCTGGTCGCCGCGCATTTCAAGATGACGGTCGATGCAATTGGCGCTGACGTTCAGCGCACCGTCGGCAAACCAGTTGATCTTGACCTGACCGAAAGTGAAATCGACGTCCTTGACCTTTGTAAATGGCTTCATCCAGTCGATGCGCTGCGCCTGCTCCAGCCAGAACCCTTCGGGGTCCGCGATAGAGGCACGATACATCGCGTCATATTTCGCGGCGTTCACATGGGCATTGGCCGCCATGTCTTCGGATGGCGGATAGGTCTGTGTGGCGACGTTGGACATGGTTCCTCCCTCAGAACTCTGTTCGTTTTCTGCCGCTCGGACGCATGGGCGTGGCGGCTCTCCCTTGGCAGATCATAACGGGAAGTGAAAAGAAGGAAATAAGCATATGGAAACACGCGGTTTGTCTGTAAATATTTTTCCGTCTGCTGCGCGGACTAGTAAATTTCACTGACAACCCTGCCAAAACCCTAGGAAACAGCACCGATTGCCTGTTAACGGGGCTGATCGCGCGCGGGGCATGGTTCCAAATGGTGAAAAATCCTCGCCGAAGGCTCCCACAGGGGCAATCAAGAGATATGTTCAGGGGTTGGCAGCAAGTTGCCCTAAGGATAGTATTTCGCCCAAGCGGGCCCCAAACAGCCCGCATAAGGGAGATATCAATGAACAATCTACTGAACGGCGCAGCTGTCTGCGCTTTGACTTTCGCTTTTGCCTCGCAGGCGGCCGCGACGGAATGGAACGCCTCTGTCTGGGGTAAACGTCGTGCCTTCACCGAGCATGTCGAAAAGATTGCCGAGCTTGTGTCCGAAAAGACCAATGGCGAATTCACCATCAATGTCAGCTATGGCGGTCTGTCCAAGAACTCTGACAACCTTGATGGTATTTCCATCGGTGCCTTCGAGATGGCGCAATTCTGTGCTGGTTACCACGCCGACAAGAACCGCGCGATCACCGTGCTAGAACTGCCCTTCCTCGGGGTTCAGAACCTTGAAGAAGAAGTCGCCGTATCCCGCGCTGTGTATGCACACCCCGCCGTGGCCAAAGAGATGGCACAGTGGAACGCCAAGATGCTGATGACCTCGCCAATGCCGCAATACAACCTTGTCGGCACGGGCGAGCCTCGCGATACGCTGGAATCCTTTGACGGCATGCGCGTGCGTGCGACAGGTGGTCTGGGCAAAGCCTTCGAAACCGTGGGCGCTGTGCCGACCTCCGTGACCTCCTCCGAGGCATATAACGCAATGGAATCCGGTGTTGTGGATACCGTGGCGTTCGCGCAGCACGCCCACCTGAGCTTTGGTACGATCAACAAGGCCGATTGGTGGACCGCGAACCTCAACCCCGGCACGGTGAACTGCCCTGTCGTGGTGAACATCGATGCCTATGAGGCCCTGTCGGACGCGGAAAAAGAAGCGCTGGACGGTTCTGTCGACGAGGCGCTGGATCACTATCTGGCGAACTATGGCGAGCTGCTGAACCGCTGGGACGCCGTGCTGGAAGAAAAAGGCGTTGAAAAAGTGATTTTCACGCCCGAAGTTCTGGCCGAGTTCAAATCCAAGGCAGCTGACCCTGCGCGTGAAGCCTGGATCAAGGATATGGAAGCCCAAGGCATCCCTGGCCAAGAGCTTTATGACCTGGTCGTCAAAACGCTTGAAGAAAAACGCGCGTCCAACTAATTGGCGCGAGGAGGGGGCTTGCCGATGCAGGCCCCCTTTGTTTGTACGATCTCCCTCCCACTCATTTGAAAGGAAAGCATCATGGCCGGTTCCTCCGCCGTGCTCGAAGACGGCAGTCTGCTTAGCCGTATCGACAAAGGGCTTTTACGCCTTGAAACCGTGTTTGCTCTGGTCTCTGGTATTGCCGTTTTCATGCTGATGGTGCTTGCCGTTTGGTCCGTTGGTGGCCGCAAGTTCTTTGGCACGCCGCTGGCGGGGTATGTGGACTGGATTGAATTCGCCATGCCGTTGATCGCGATCATGGGGATTTCCTATACCCAGCGGAACGGCGGCCATGTGCGCATGGACATCCTGATCGGCCAGCTCAAAGGCCGCGCGCTATGGGCCGCCGAGACATTCTCGGTCGTGCTGATCTTTATCCTTATGCTGGCGCTGATCTGGGGCTCTTGGGCGCATTTCCAGCGCAGCTTTGACTTCGCCGCCCCGATGTGGAGCCGTGACAGCTCCATCGATATCGGTCTGCCGATCTGGCCTGCGAAACTGATCGTGCCAATGGCCTTTACGGTGCTGGCTTTGCGGTTGCTGCTGCAGATCTGGGGCTATGGGCGGGCCTTCGTATTGGGGTTGGAAAACCCCGTTGCTGTACCCTTGGTACAATCCGCGGCCGAACAGGCGATGGCGGAAGCTGAACATCTAGACGGGCGGGACTGATTATGGATCCTATTGAAATTGGCCTATGGGTCTCGGGCGGGCTGCTGCTTATGGTGGTGCTCGGTATGCGCGTGGCTTTCGCCGCAGCAATGGCGGGTCTGGTCGGCCTGATCTGGATCTTTTGGTCCAAGAAAGGCATGCAGTGGTCCGAACTGGACTGGGCGCTGACGGTCGCGATCAAGACCGCGGGGCAGGTGCCACACTCCAAAGTGTCGAGCCAGACGCTAAGCTTGATTCCCACCTTCATTCTGATCGGCTTTCTTGCCTATTACGCCGGTCTGACCCGCGCCTTGTTCGAGGCCGCAAAACGCTGGATTGCGTGGCTGCCCGGCGGTCTTGCTGTGTCGACCGTCCTGTCTCTTATACACATCTCCGAGCCCACGAGACCGTACTAGATCTCGTA
>OJBE01000324.1_pt1 | contig 11457 bp, 10 predicted proteins | sample 1590521 | NCBI WGS metagenome assembly OJBE01 (sample SAMN05416807, study PRJEB24817) | seawater metagenome | isolation source: Sea water | place: Canada:Atlantic | collected 2013-07
ATCTACACGTAAGGAGTCGTCGGCAGCGTCAGATGTGTATAAGAGACAGGTACGATGACATTGTCGATATCCGCGTTGATCAGGGTTTCCTGCGCTTCTTTCGCCATCTGCTCGTCATCCTCGACGGCAACGACCGCTTCGGCCATATGTGCGATCACGGCAGAGGAATAGCCGTAGCCACAGCCGATATCGAGCACCAGCTCGTCATTCTCGACCCCAAGATCGTCCAGCATCTTGGCCAGCGTCCGCGGCTCAAGCAGCACACGCCCTTCCCCCAAGCTGATGTTTTCGCCGAGATAAGCTGCCTCGCGGCGGGCCACCGGCACAAAATCCTCGCGCGCCACCTTAAGCATCGCATCAATGATCGGGAACTTGGTAACATCCGAAGGGCGCACCTGAGTATCAACCATCATGGTGCGGCGGGCTGTGAAATCTGTCATCAGCTAAACTCTTTCGTTCAGTTATTTGTCTCGTGAGATGCCACATCACCGCCCGCCGGGCAACGGCCAGTCGGGTCAATAGGCGCAATTTTCCGTGTTTGGCGGATAATACGGTTAAAACATAGAGGATGCCATAGCCACGACGCATGGCGCGCGCGGCCAGCCTGTGAGAAACGTAATTTAGACAGGTAAATATAGTGGAGGCGAGTAGGAGAATCGAACTCCTGTACACGGATTTGCAATCCGCTGCGTAACCACTCCGCCAACTCGCCTCGGCCGCGATGACGCGGCTGGCACATGGGCCAGTGGCCCCTATGCGTTTGGCGCTTATCCCGATTTTCTGGGGAAATGTCTAGCCCAGTTTAAAGCAAAACGGCGGGAAAAATATCTCCCGCCGTGAAATGGTCAATTACAGGGAAATGACGGGCTTGTCGTCTTCTTCGGGCGCGTCGAGCTGCAGGTGGTGATCTTCGAGGATCAGGATGTTTTCCGCCCCCACAACCGCGCTTTTGGTTTTGTAGCCGATGACGTCTTCGATCTCCATCTCGGGGTTGCGCGCCATCAGGATCGTCTCTTCGGACGAGAAGTTGGTCAGCCCGCGGGCGAACTCGTTTCCCTGCTCGTCATAGACGTGCAGCACGTCACCTTTGGAGAATTCGCCCTGGATCGACACCAGATCATCACGCTGCAAGCCGCGCTCCTTGGCGGTGATCGCGCGGACAGCCTCGTCCGTGACGACCAGCGTTCCGGCAACCTGCAAACGGTTGCTTAGCCAGATCATCAGCGGCGACGCGGCCTTGCCCGACGCCAGACAACGGGTGTGGCGGCGTTCGTTGTTCAGCACCGATGAAATCGGGCGTTCGATGATACCGTCGGCGATGATCGTCTCGACACCGGCGTTCTGTGCCATATTGGCCGCCAGCATCTTGGTCAGCATGCCGCCGCTGCCCAATTCGCTGATGCTTTTGGTGGATTCGAGGTGTTCGGACACATCTTCGATTTCCTCGATGAACTGGGCACCGGGTTCGGAGGGGTCACGGTCATACAGGCCTTCGACGCTGGTTAGGATGATCAGGTGATCGGCCTCGACCATCTGGGCCACCTTGGCGGAGAGACGGTCATTGTCGCCCACTTTCAGGTCGCGTGTCGCGATGGAGTCGTTCTCATTGATGATGGGCAAGATCTGGTTTTCAAACAGCCGCAGCATGGTGTTCTTGATGTTCAGAAAGCGGCGACGCTCTTCCATGTCTTCGACGGTCACCAGCATTTGCGCCACGTCGAAGTTGTATTCGTTCGCAACCTGACGGTAGGCGTTCATCAGCAGGGGCTGACCACAGGCGGCCGCCGCTTGCTTGTCCAGAATACCGGCCTCTTCGGGGCGTTTCCCGATCATGTTCAGGCCAAGCGCGACCGAGCCTGACGAGGTCAGGATGATCTCGTATCCCTGGTCCTGAAGGTCCCCCAAATCCGCCATGAGACCGTTCATGAAAGCATAGCGCAATGTCAGCTTTTCTTCATTGGCCAACAGGCTGGATCCGATTTTAACGACGATACGTTTCTTCTTGGACACGGGGAGATTTCTCCGGTTTATTGTTAAATTTCAACGCGTCATCCCGCGCGACACAGAATGCCGCAACGCAGAAAAACGCTGTGATTCGGGGATGTATAACATGTGGACACCAAGCATTTGCAACCGCCAAGCTAGGGCGCGCGGGATTACGCCACGCTCAGGCCGTGGTTTTCAGCCCTTCTAGCGCGGTACGGGTCGCGGCGGGAATCTCGGTCGGGCGGTGGTCGTCACGGTTCACATAGACATGCACAAAGAACCCTTCGGCAGAGGCGTTCTCCTCGTCGTTCCGGAACAGGCCCAGCTCCATCCGGACGGAGCTTTTGCCAAGCTGCGCCACCCGCAGCCCCGCTGTCACCCGGTCGGGGAAGGCCATCTCTCCGAAATAGCGGCAACCGGTTTCCACGACGAGCCCGAAGGCGGGGCTGGTCTGCGGGTCCAGCAGCCCCCGTTCGATCAGCCAGCCGTTTACGGCCGTGTCAAACAGCGCATAGTGCACGACGTTGTTCATATGCCCATAGGTGTCATTGTCGTTCCATCGCGTCTGCAATGGATAGAAATCCGCGAAATCGGCACGGGTGGCAGCGGGTGCGCGGGCAGCCATTACCAAGCCGCCTCGTAGATTGCCTGAGCATCGGCCTGTGTCACCTCGCGCGGGTTGTTCACAAGCAGACGGGCCTGCACCATCGCGTCTTCGGCCATCTTGGGGATCGCGGACTGGGGGATAGCGACATCGCGCAGGCGCGGCGGCAGCCCAATCCGCTTGGATAGATCCGTCAGCGCATCAACGAAGGCGGCGGTGCGGGCCTGACCGCCTTCGACCTCTGCCAGGTCGGGGAAGGCATCGGCAGCGATCTCGGCATAGACACTGCCCGCTTGGGGCGCGTTGAAGCGCAGCACGTGGGGCAGCACCAACGCATTGGACAGCCCGTGCGGGATATGGAAGGTGCCGCCGATGGGATAGGCCAGCGCGTGTACCGCCGCGACGGGGGCATTGGCAAAGGCTTGCCCCGCCAGCATCGACCCCAGCAACATCGCGCCGCGGGCCTCCAGGTTGCTGCCATCCGCGACGACGGTTTCGATATTGGCCCCCAGCAGGCGCAGCGCCTCGCGGGCAAGTAGCTTTGACACAGGGTTGTTGTTGGCATTCACCGAGGCATAGGATTCGATCGCGTGCACCATCGCGTCAACGCCTGTGGCCGCCGTGATCGACGCGGGCAGACCGACGGTCAGGGAGGCGTCCAGAATGGCCATGTCAGGCAGGATCACGGGCGAGGATACGCCGCGCTTTTCCTCTGCCCCGACGGTGATGATCGACACAGGCGTGACCTCTGACCCGGTGCCAGCGGTGGTAGGAACCAACACCAGCGGCAGGCGCGGCCCCTTGGCCTGCCCTACCCCCCAAGCGGCATCCAGATCCTCGTCAGAGCCAAGCAAAAGCGCCACAAGCTTGGCCACATCCTGCGATGACCCACCGCCAAAGCCGATGACTCCGGTCGCACCCGCACTGCGCCCTGCCTCTACCGCGCGCATCAATGTCTCGCGCGAGGGGTCGGCCTCTACATCATCAAAAACGGTGACTTGATGACCGGCTTTCTCAAGCGCGTCGATGCAAGGGTCGCACAGGCCAAGTTTGCGCAAACCGGGGTCGGTGATCAACAGGCACGTCTTGCCCAGCAACCCGCCTGCCAGCGCGGCGATACGCACGGCGGCCCCGTTTTCGAATACGACGGATTTTGTGGTGTTGAATACAAAAGGGTTCATATGCCCGCGCCTCTCCCATAGCTGGCTGCAGCGTTCCTCCGCGCTGCGACTTGGGGCATTAAAGGGAATTATCCTGCACGCGCATAGCCGTTATTTCGGTTACTTTTTTCGCTCTGCGAAACTGAGGTAAGAGCTTGGCCCGCCACGCGACAAATGTGCATAATCGCCCTACGCGATTGGGTTTTTCAACGCGGCATCCAGCGCCCACGTGGATAAATCGGGCGCGTTTGACAAATCAGACAAGCCGTCGGGCCCTTCAGGGCAAGCGGCGGACTTCGTTGGTCTGACTGCGCAGATACTCCATCACCGCGGGGCGAACAGATTGATCCCCGCGATCACGTGCGGCGTGGATCACCTCGCGGATTTCCCCCAGATCAGAGCGGTGCAACATGCTTTTGACCGGCCCGATGGACGCGGGACGCATGGACAGCGTCGTGATCCCGATGGCAGCAAAGCACAGCGCCTCTATGGGGCGGCCCGCATCCTCGCCACAGAATGACAGTGGCGTACCGGTTTCGCGGCAACGGTCCACGATATTCTCTAGGAAAGTCAGGAAACTGACGTTCAACGTGTCATAGCGGCGGCGCACCAGCTCGTTCTCGCGGTCGGCGGCAAAGAAGAACTGCTTCAGATCGTTGCCCCCGATCGACAGGAATTCGACCTCTTCGAAGAACTTCGTCGGGGCAAAGGCCAGCGACGGGGTCTCCAGCATCGCGCCCACTTCGATTTGCGACGGCAGCACATGGCCCAAACGCGCCTCGCGGGCGAGCGTCTTGTCCATCTCGGCACGGGCGGCGCGGTATTCTTCGAACTGCGCCACAAAGGGGAACATCACCGACAGGGGGCGCCCGTTCGCCGCACGGATCAAGGCCTGCAACTGCATCCGCATCATGCCCGGCTTGTCCAGCCCGACACGGATCGCACGCCAACCCAAAGCGGGGTTCGGTTCGTCGTTGGGCTTCATATAGGGCAGCACCTTGTCCGACCCGATATCCAACGTACGGAACACCACACGTTTGCCCGACGCGGCATCCAACACGCGGCTATAAAGCGCGGACAGCTCCGACCGTTTCGGCATTTGGCTGCGCACAAGGAACTGCAACTCTGTGCGGAACAGACCCACCCCTTCGGCCCCTGACCCGTCAAGCGAGGGGAGATCCGCCATGAGACCCGCATTCATATGCAGCCCGACCCGCGTGCCGCATTTGGTGATCGCCGGTTTGTCGCGGATCGACGCATAGCGTTCCTGCGCCTCGGCCTGCATCGCGATTTTGTCGCGGAAGGCAGAGGCAACGGTTTCCTCGGGGCGCAGATGCACCACGCCCTGTTCGCCGTCCACCATGATCCGGTCGCCGTTCAGCGCATCATTGGTCACGCGGCTGGCATGGACGATCAGCGGGATCGCCAGCGCCCGTGCGACAATCGCGGCATGGCTGCCAACTGACCCGCCCTCCAGCACGATACCGCGCAGGGAACGGCCGTATTCCAACAGCTCAGCCGGTCCGATGTTGCGCGCCACCAGAATAGGGTCGGTGGGCATCTCGGCGCCCGTGTTCGACCCCTGCCCTGTCAGAATGCGCAGCAAGCGATTGCTGAGGTCATCGAGATCGGACAGACGTTCGCGCAGATAAGCGTCGGCGGCCTGCCCCATACGGGCGCGCGCCAGAGATTGTTCTTTCTCGACAGCCGCTTCGGCAGATAGGCCACGGCCGATGTCTTCCTCCATCCGGCGCAACCAGCCTTTGGAGTTGGCGAACATCCGATAGGCTTCAAGCACCTGTTGCTGGTCCTTGTCTCCCCCCGCCATCGCCATCATCTGATCCACGCTGACGCGCAAATCATCGACCGCCTCGTTCAGGCGTGCGGTTTCACTGGCAGGATCGTCGGCCACAAGCTTTGACACGACAACGCGCGGCTCGTGCAGCCAGACGTGGCCCTCGGCCACGCCCTCTTGCGCCACGGTGCCGCGGATCAGAACCGCCTGACTGTGCCGCGCCGACATCGCGGCACCCTCACCGACAAAGGCCCCCAGCTCGGTCATTTCGGCCAGTACCATGGCGACCACTTCCAGCGCATAGACCTCGTCAGCCGAGAATTCCCGCGCGGCTTTGGATTGCACCACCAGAACGCCCAGCATCTCGCCCAAGCGCTGCACCGGTATACCCAGAAAGCTTGAATACAGTTCTTCGCCCGTTTCCGGCATAAAGCGGAAACCGGGGGCCTGCGGGGCATTGGGCGTGTTGATAATACGTTTGCGTTTGGCGACGCGGCCGACCAGCCCCTCGCCCATCTTCATGCGCGTCTCGTGGACCGCATCGGCCTTTAGCCCTTCGGTCGCGCAAAGCTCCAGCGTGTCTTCATCGCGGAACAGGTAGATAGAGCAGACCTCGCAGCCCATAGAGGACGCGATCAGATGCGTGATCTTGTCCAGCCGCGCCTGCCCTGCATCATCACTGGCCATGGCATCGCGTAGGCGACCCAACAGCTTGCGGCTTTCTGTCTCTATCCCATCAGCCATGTGATCATTTCCCCCCGGCGATGCCAGCTTAGATCACAGGCGTCCCAAAATTGAAACGCCTGATATCATTGACATCTATCATCTGCTCCCCGAGGCCGGAAGATGCGTTTTCCCCTGTTGCGGGAAAACGCTGTGATCTTCGCAGGCGGGGTGCCCGGGAATTAGGCGCGTTTGTCCAGCTCGAACGCGTCATGCAGCGCCTGAACGGCCAGCTCCATGTATTTGCGGTCGATCAGAACAGAGATTTTGATCTCGGAGGTGGTGATGACCTTGATGTTCACGCCCTCGTTCGACAACACCTGAAACATCTTCGCCGCAACGCCGGTGTGGCTGCGCATGCCGATACCCACGACGGACACTTTCGCCACATCTGTGTCCGCGATCAGATCGTCGAAATTCAGCTCGCCCGATTTTTTCGCGGCATCGATCGCGACTTCCGCGCGTTTGATCTGATCGACGGGGCAGGACCACGTCATATCGGTGCGCCCCTCTTCCGAGATGTTCTGAACGATCATATCGACGTTCACGCCACCATCGCTGAGCGCGGTGAAGATCGCGGCGGCAATGCCGGGGCGATCCGCGACCGATACCAGCGTCATCTTTGCTTCGTCACGCGAAAACGCGATACCGGATACTACATTGCTTTCCATAATTTCCTCCTCGGCGCAGACCAGCGTTCCAGCCTCGTCTGATTGTTCCTCAAAACTGCTCAGCACGCGCAGCTTGACCTTGTACCGCATGGCCAGTTCGACCGACCGGGTTTGCAGGACCTTGGCCCCCAGCGACGCCAGTTCCAGCATTTCTTCAAAGGCGATCTTGTCGAGCTTGCGCGCCTTGGCGCTCACCCGCGGGTCGGTGGTGTAGACCCCGTCCACATCAGTGTAGATATCGCAACGCTCTGCATCAAAGGCAGCGGCAAAGGCGACGGCGGTGGTGTCCGACCCGCCACGCCCCAGCGTGGTGATCCGGCCCTCGGGGGAAACGCCCTGAAAGCCCGCGACAACCGCGACGCGCATGCCTTCGCCGAATTTCGCCATGATGTTTGCAGGCGGAATTTCCTCGATCCGGGCGGAGGAATGCGCGGAGGTCGTCTTGACCGGCACTTGCCAGCCTTGCCAACTGCGCGCCGGTACGTCCATTTCCTGCAAGGTCAGCGCCATCAGGCCCGCGGTGACATTCTCGCCCGAGGAGACGACAGCGTCATATTCGCGCGCGTCATATAGCGGAGAGGTTTCGTTCACCCAGCCGACCAGCTCGTTCGTCTTTCCCGACATGGCGGAAACGATGACGATCACGTCATAGCCCTTGGCCACTTCAACGCCCACGCGTTTGGCCGCGCGGCGGATACGGTCCAAGGTGGCCACCGACGTGCCACCAAACTTCATCACCAGAACAGGCATATGTCCCCCGTTGCAAAACTCCGGCGCGGTGTACGCGCAAGCGCCGCCCTTAGCAAGCCCGCAGGCCGCTGTCGTAACGCAGGGAAATTATGTGTGAACCGTAAGTTGCAAGGTGACGCGGCGGGGTATCCGCCCGCCCAGGGTCGCCTGCGACCCGCCGTCTATGACGTGGTGCGTTTGGCCCGAAACGGCAGCGGCGTCAGCGGGATACCCTCTTCGATCAGGGCGACGGCTTCGTCCAGACGCGCCTCGCCATAGATTGACCGGTCGGGCGCATCCCCGATGTGGATGGCACGGGCTTCACGCACAAAATCATCGCCCACATATTCCGAGGAGGTTTCGACCTCTTTGCGCAGCGCCTTCAGCGCCTCTTCCAACGCGCTTTGAGGTTTCGATAGTACCGGCACTGCGGCGTCCGGCTTTTGATCACCCTCATTGCGGTTCTCGCGGCGCTCGCCGGTTGTGACACGGGGGGCCATCATGCCCTTGGTCACCTTGGTCGACCCACACAGCGCGCAGGTCAGATGCCCCGCCTGCGCCAGCGCATCAAAAGCGGCGGCAGATTTGAACCAGCTTTCAAACTGGTGGTCCTGATCACATTTCAGCGAAAACTTGATCATCGCGCCCGCAGGCATCCTCTCGTTGTTAAGATATGTTAAAAATGGGGGCGCAAGCCGGTCCCGTCAAGCGGCTCAACTCCGCCCGCGCGGATCGAAGTCCCGGATCATGCGCGCCAGCTCGGGCTCTGACACCATTTTGGCGGCCTTCTTGCGCGACATCCACTTGCGGCGCCGCTGGCCGGCTTCGGGGTATTTATCGGCGGTGATCTTGACCTCTACGGGATAGAGCATGGCCACCACCGGCAACATCTCTCCGTCGTCCATTTCCTTTGTGTAGGAATAGACGCCAAGGCAGCCGCCCGTGACCCGCCCGCGCACGCCCGCTTCTTCCCATGCCTCGCGCGCGGCGGCGGCACCGGGGGTTTTGGCATCCATCGGCCAGCCTTTCGGCACAATCCAGCGTTTCGCCCCCCGAGACGTGATCAACAGCACCTGCACCTTGCCTTGGCGCACGCGGTAACACAGCGCGGCGAACTGTGTTCGCACCTCTCCCTTGCGGGCACCTTGCAGTGATATGGGCAACTGTTTCATGCGGGGCATTCTGTCTCCGGGGTGGTACGGCAACAAAAGCCTACCCGTGCCGTGATGACAAGACCAGTCGCCCTTGCACGCCCCTACGGCATGGCGGATACTGCGGGAATGAAACGTTTTTTGCCGCTCATTTTTGCAGCGCTGCTGCCCACCCTCACGCAGGCAGAGCAGCCTTCGGTGACGGTCTTTGCGGCCGCCAGCCTGCGCGGTGCCCTGGACCAGGTCGCGCGCGGCTATGACGGCGATGTGGCGCTGTCTTTTGGCGGGTCCGGCACGATGGCACGGCAGATTGATGCGGGTGCCCCTGCCGATGTGGTCTTGCTCGCCGCACCGGTCTGGATGACATGGCTGCGGGATCGCGGCGCGGTCAAATCGGACGCGGTGGTTGATCTGCTGGGCAATTCGCTTGTGGTGATCGCCCCCGCCGACAGCAATATCGCCCCGGACCCCGCCGATCTTGCGGGTGCCCTTGGCGATGCGCGGTTAGCGATGGGTCAACGGGACGCGGTGCCCGCCGGTATCTACGCGCGCGAATGGCTCGAGGCGACCGCACAATGGGAGGCGATCGCCCCGCATCTGGCAGAAACGGATAACGTGCGCAGCGCACTGGCTTTGGTCGCACGGGCAGAGACGCCTTTGGGCGTGGTTTACCGCACCGATGCTTTGGCCGAACCACAGGTCCGCATCCTCTACGATATCCCGCAGGACACACACAGCCCGATCACCTACCCCGCTGCCGCGCTTACTGACAGCGGCGCGGCCTTCATGGCGCATCTGCAGTCCGACGACGCCCGCGCGGTCTTTGCCCGCCACGGTTTCAAGCCGCTGCCCGAATGACCGCAGACGCCGCCGCCTGGGACGCGCTGCGTCTGTCGCTTTGGGTTGCAGTTTGGGCGACGCTGCTGGCGATTCCGCTGGCGCTTTGGGTGGCGTGGCTGCTGGCGCGGCGGGATTTCTGGGGCAAGGCGCTGCTGAATGCCGCCGTGCATCTGCCGCTGGTTTTGCCGCCCGTGGTCACGGGGTATCTGCTGCTGATGGCCTTCGGGCGGAACGCGCCCTTGGGCCGCGCATTGGACGCCATCGGGTTGCAACTGGCGTTCCACTGGTCCGGCGCGGTGCTGGCGGCGATCATCATGGGGTTCCCCTTGATGGTCCGCGCCATGCGCCTCGCGATAGAGGCGGTGGACCCCAAGCTTGAAGACGCCGCTGCCACGCTCGGTGCCCCCCGCGTGGCGGTTTTCGCCCGTGTCACGCTGCCCCTCATTTTGCCCGGTGTGCTGGCGGGGACCGTGATGGGCTTTGCCAAAGCCATGGGCGAATTTGGTGCCACGATCACCTTCGTCGCCAATATCCCCGGCCAAACGCAAACCCTGCCAAGCGCCATCTGGGCCGCCTTGCAGATACCCGGTGGCGAGGGTCAGGCGGTGGCGATGGTGCTTATGTCTTCGGCCATCGCGGTCAGCGCCGTGCTTCTGTCCGAGCTGCTCGCCCGCCGCGTTGCCAAAAGGATCGCGGGCACATGACGCTTTCCCTGTCCCTGTCGCACCGCTTTGACGGCTTCGCGCTGGACCTCGCGCTTGAGGCCGGGCCCGGCGTCACCGCGCTGTTTGGCCGGTCGGGGGCCGGAAAATCCACCGTGATCAACGCCGTTGGTGGCTTGCTCCACCCCGACCGCGGGCGCGTCGTGATCGAGGACGAGGTGCTGCTGGATACCGAAGGCGGCATCTACGTCCCCCCGCACAAGCGCCGCCTTGGCACCGTGTTTCAGGATGCGCGGCTGTTCCCGCATCTCAGCGTGGCGCAAAACCTGATGTTCGGTGCCCGCTATGCGCCGCGCGGCAGCAGCGGCCCGTCACAACGCGACGTGGTGGCACTGCTTGGGCTAGAGACATTGCTCGACCGCGCGCCTGCCACGCTATCAGGCGGTCAAAAGCAGCGCGTCGCCTTGGGCCGTGCCTTGCTGAGCCACCCGCGCATGTTGCTGATGGATGAACCGCTCGCCAGTCTGGACGGGCCCCGCAAGCAAGAGATTTTGCCCTTTCTCGAACGGCTGCGCGACGGGCCGCTGGGGCTGCCGATCCTGTATGTCAGCCACGCAGTGGACGAGATCGCGCGGCTAGCCGATACGCTGGTGCTGATCCAGAACGGAAAGGTTCAGGCGCAGGGTCCGCTGTTCGATGTCATGGCCGATCCCGCCGCCGTGCCCCTGCTTGGTGTCCGCGAGGCGGGTGCCGTGATCGAGGCGGATGTTCTTGAGCATGGCAATGACGGGATCACGACCCTGCGGATCAGCGCCGGAGAGCTTGAGCTGCCCGGCGTGCATGCCGATGCCGGTGCCCGCGTGCGTCTGCGGGTGCTGGCCCAAGACGTGATCCTGTCCCTGACCCGCCCCGAGGGGCTGAGCTCGGTTAACGTGCTGCCCGTCACGGTCGAGACGGTTCACCCCGGCGACGGTCCTGGCGCGGCCATTGCCCTGCGTGCGGGGCGTGACCGGTTGCTCAGCCGTGTGACGGCCCGCGCTGTCGCCGAGCTTGGCCTGACACCGGGCATGACCTGCTATGCGATCCTCAAGGCCACCACCTGTCTCTTATACACATCTGACGCTGCCGACGACTCC
>OJBE01000325.1_pt1 | contig 11449 bp, 9 predicted proteins | sample 1590521 | NCBI WGS metagenome assembly OJBE01 (sample SAMN05416807, study PRJEB24817) | seawater metagenome | isolation source: Sea water | place: Canada:Atlantic | collected 2013-07
GATCTACACGTAAGGAGTCGTCGGCAGCGTCAGATGTGTATAAGAGACAGCCGCCAGCGCGATCTGCTGTTTGCGCGCCATATCCTGCAAGGTCGCCAGCCCGTAAGGCCAATAGCTTTCGCCCCCGATCAGCCGCACCAAAACCGCCTTGGCCCCCGCAAGGGTCTGTTCGGCATAGGTATCGACCGACAACGGATGTTTCAGCGCGACCAGATTGGCCAGCCGCAACGACGGCAAGCCCCCTTCCGCACGATGCCAGCCCGCCGCGAAAGCCCCCAGATCACTGTCCGAAAAGGACAGCACCACCAGATCCGCCGGCGTCTGCCCTAGGTCTTGGGGCAGATCGCTTTGGTCCAGTCCGTGGCTTTCGCGAAAGACGACATGCATGGCGGCTTAGCCCTCCAGCACCGCGCGGATCGCGGCTTCGTTCACATGATCATGCTCCGCGATCACAACCAGCTGGCTGCGGCGCGGCATGTCCCCCCAAGGGCGGTCGAACTGGCTGCGCACGCGTTCGCCCACGGCCTGCACAAGCAGACGCATCGGTTTGTCCTGAACAGCGATATAGCCTTTGACGCGCAGGATTTTCTGCTCGCGCGCCAAGCGCAACACGGCGGCCTCAAGCGTGGCGACATCGGCGACTTCGCCCATGTCGATCACCACGCTTTCAAAGTCGTCATGTTCGTGATCGTCATGCCCGTCGTGGTGGCTGGGGCGCGCGTCGATGTCATCTTCGGCGGCGGCTTCCAGACCCAGTACAACGCGGGGGTCGATCACGCCTTCGGTCATCGGAATGATCGGCAGCTTGCGCGGCGCATGCGCCTCGATCACCTTGCGCGCAGCCTCGACGCCCTCGGGGCCCGCCAGATCGGCCTTGGACAGCAGCACGATGTCGGCGCAGGCGATCTGGTCCTCAAAGACTTCGGACAAAGGCGTTTCGTGGTCCAGACTGTCATCGGCATCGCGCTGCGCGGCCACGGCCTCCAGATCGGGGGCGAACTGCCCGCTGACCACGGCTTCGGCATCGGCAAGCGTAATCACGCCGTCCACGGTGATGCGCGACCGGATCGCTGGCCAGTCAAACGCCTTGAGCAAGGGTTTGGGCAGCGCCAGCCCCGACGTCTCGATCAGGATGTGATCAGGCGTTTCAGGCAGGGCCATCAGCGCTTCGATGGTGGGGATAAAGTCATCGGCCACGGTGCAGCAGATACAGCCGTTTGCCAGCTCGACGATGTTCTCGGCGGGGCAATTGTCAATCGCGCAGGATTTCAGAATGTCGCCATCCACACCGGCGGTGCCGAATTCATTGACCAGCACGGCCAGACGCTTGGAGCCCGCGTTCTCCATCAGGTGACGGATAAAGGTGGTTTTGCCAGCGCCCAGAAAGCCGGTGATCACGGTAACGGGGATTTTGGTAAGGTTGGTCATTCGGTAGGCTCCTGTGGGGGAATGCGGGCGATGGATTGTTTGCGGAAGACCACGGGGCGTTCGCGCCAGGGCACCACGCCATCAGAGGTCTGGGCATAGGCAGAGACGCCCTTCACGATATCGGACAAATGCGCGTCAGTGTCGAGATCGCCGTACACATAGGTCCAGCGCGACGGCCCACCCGACAGGACCATCGAACAGCCCCGCGAACAGGCCGACAGACATTCGGCTCCGCGCAGTTGCACACCGTCGGGCAGATGCCCCGACAGCGCGTCAAACAGTTGTTGCCCGGGGCGCGGCGCGTCCTCGGCGGTGATCTGACCTGCGCGACAGGTGGTGCAGATGGTGACGGTGACCGGTTGATCCGTGGTGGTCATATCTTGCCTCATACGTCGATGGGCCAAGGGGGATCGCCAGCAGCGAACGACATGCGAACAGCGTTCTAGGCCAGTCGCGAAACACCCCGTTCGCCCGTTACAAACTATGCTGGCAGGTCTCCCGGCTTGCGGATCTAAGGCAGCTTGCCTTGCGAACCTTCACCTTCCCAGCCTGCGGGCCAGTGGTTGAAAGCTCTCTCCGGTCACGGTCGCGGGGGCGGCTGCGCTTAGCGCTGACCCAAGGCTGGATCAATGCGTATCGCGTTCCCTCTTCGCCTGTCTGGGACAGGAACCAACATACGCCCTGCATTGGTCATTTGCCCGCCCCTGTCAAGCTGCGCCTGTCATAACGCAGGGGCCAAACCCGCTTTGCGCGGATTTTCCCGCGGGCGGCCAATGGGCAGGGGGCACCCGCGGATGCTTGACGGGATCACCGCAGGCTGACACCAAGGGCTGCACAAAAAACACGAGGTCCCGCCATGCCCACCCGCGCCATCATGATCCAGGGCACCGGATCGAATGTGGGGAAATCCATGCTGGTGGCGGGCCTGTGCCGCGCGGCCACGCGTCGGGGGCTTTCCGTCGCGCCGTTCAAGCCGCAGAACATGTCGAACAACGCCGCCGTCACCGAGGACGGCGGAGAGATCGGCCGCGCCCAAGCCCTGCAAGCGATGGCCTGCGGGCGGCCCCTCTCGGTGCATATGAACCCCATCCTGTTGAAGCCCGAAACCGACAGCGGGTCACAGGTGATCGTGCAAGGGCAGCGCCACAGCACCCTGCAAGCGCGTGACTTCAGCAAGGCCCGCGCAGGGTTGATGGCTCCCGTGCTCGAAAGCTTCGGAATCCTCGGGCAAAGCGCCGATCTGATCATCGTTGAAGGGGCGGGCAGCCCGGCTGAAACGAACCTACGCCAGAACGACCTTGCCAATATGGGTTTTGCCCGCGCCGCAGGTGTACCCGTTGTATTAGCCGGAGACATCAACCGCGGCGGCGTCATCGCCCAGATCGTCGGCACCCAAGTGGTGATGGACCCAAAGGACGCGGCGATGATCACCGGCTTTCTGGTCAACAAGTTCCGCGGCGATGTCAGCCTTTTTGACGACGGCTACCGCGAGATTGAACGCCGCACCGGCTGGACGGGGTTCGGCACATTGCCGTGGTTTGCCAACGCGCATCTGCTGCCCGCCGAAGACGCGGTGGACCTGTCGCGCGCGCCCTCCGACGGCGGGTTCCACATCGTCTGCCCCATGCTCTCGCGCATCTCGAACTTCGACGACCTCGACCCGCTGGCGGCGGAGGCTTCGGTGCGGCTGACCATGGTCCCCCCCGGCACGCCGCTGCCCGCCGACGCCGATCTGGTGATCCTGCCGGGCACGAAATCCACCCGCGGCGATCTGGCTTTTCTGCGCGCCCAAGGCTGGGACATCGACCTTTATGCTCATGTGCGGCGCGGCGGCGCGGTGCTGGGAATTTGCGGCGGCTACCAGATGCTGGGCCGGTTTATCGAGGATCCGCAGGGCTTTGAGGGACCTGCGGGCCGCGAAGAGGGGCTGGGCCTGCTGGATGTCGAAACCCGCATGGCCCCGGACAAGACCCTGACCCGCGTCACCGCCGACCATGCCGCCACGGGCACGCAGATAGACGGCTATGAAATCCACATCGGACAGACGGTGGGGGCCGATTGCGCCACACCCTTTGCGCATATCAACGGCACCCCCGACGGGGCAGGGTCGCGCGATGGCAAGATCACCGGCACCTATCTGCACGGGCTCTTTACCAACGATAGTTTCCGCAGTGCCTGGTTGGCGCAACTGGGGCTGGGGGCAGGGCCGACCTCCTACAGTCAGACCGTGGAAGATACGCTCGACGCGCTGGCCGACCATATGGAAACCCATCTGGACGTGTCCGCCCTGCTGGCCTGTGCCGCACCGGTTGCATAACGCCCGCGCTGACCTTTGGTCACGATCACGACGCTTGCTTAATTTTGTGATCGCGGGGATACATGCCGTCAAATTTACGCAAAGGACCCTTTGTTATGGAACGTAACCTGACCCTCGTTGCGCTGTTCGCTGCCCTGATTGCAGCACTTGCGTTGATCCCGAAATTCTCGCTTGGCTTTGGCGTGCCGATCACGGCGCAAAGCTTGGGCATCATGCTTTGCGGGACCGTGCTGGGGGCCAAACGCGGCGCGCTGGCCGTGCTGCTCTTCTTGCTGCTGGTCGCTTTGGGGCTGCCGCTTCTGGCCGGTGGCAACGGTGGGCTGGGTGCCTTCATGCTGCCGTCCTCGGGCTTCCTGATCGGCTTCCCCGTGGCGGCTTTTGTCACCGGCCTGATCGTCGAAAAATGGTACGGGCCCTCGCTGACCATCGTTGCGGCGGTTGCTTCGGTCATCGGCGGGATCGTCGTGCTTTATATCTTCGGGATCATCGGCCTGTCGATCGCGCTGGATAAATCACTGCTGGAATCCGCCGCGCTGGTGACCGTGTTCATCCCCGGTGACCTGATCAAAGCAGTGCTTGCAGGGTTTATCACCAGCGGTCTGGCCAAAGCGCGCCCCGCCAGCGTCCTGTCGCGCAGCTGATCCGACGCAAAGCCTGAACAACGAAAGCGCCCCTAAAGGGGGGCGCTTTTTTCGTTGCCAAGGCAGACGAAGCCTTACCCCCGCGCATAGACATCCTCGTAGCGGATAATATCGTCTTCGCCAAAATAGCTGCCGGTCTGCACCTCGATCAGCACCATAGGTAGTTTGCCGGGGTTCTCCATCCGGTGCACGGAGCCAAGCGGGATGTAGACTGACTGGTTCTCGCTGATTAATTTGATGGTATCGTCCACGGTCACTTTCGCGGTGCCTTCGACCACAATCCAATGTTCCGACCGGTGGTGATGGCTTTGCAGGCTCAGGGCAGCACCGGGGTTCACCACGATGCGTTTCACCTGAAACCGCCCGCCGATCACAAGGCTTTCATACCAGCCCCACGGGCGGTAATCGCGCGGCAGTTGGACCGCTTGGCTGGCATCCCGCCGTTTGAGCGCCTCAACCGCTTCCTTCACCCGCTGCGCTTGCGATTTATCCGCCACCAGCACCGCATCGCCCATAGCGACGGCGATGATATTGTCCAGCCCGATGCCGACCAGCTGCAACCCGTCGGTTTCAGACCGCAGCAGCGTGCCCGCACAGTCAATCGCGGTGGCATTGTCCGAACAGACATTTCCCGCCGCGTCAGGCCCGCTTTCCAGCCAGACCGCATCCCAACCGCCCAGATCGGACCATCCGGCGGCGAACGGCATCACCGCGAGGTTATCCGCCTTCTCCATGATCGCATAATCGATAGAGATATCATCGGCTTGCCCCCAAGCCTCGGGCGCGAGACGGGTCAGCCCCAGATCAGAGGTCGCCCCGTCAAGCGATGCGCGCACCGCGCGCACCATCTCGGGCGCGTGGGTCTGATAGGCGTCAATAATCGTCTGCGCCGTGAACAGGAAGATCCCGGCATTCCACAGAAAATTCCCCGCCTGCAGCATCCCCTGCGCCTGTGCGCGATCCGGCTTTTCGACAAAGCGCGCAAGGGGTTGCGGGGTTTTGGCACTCGCATCCGCCCCCTCGGCCAGCTCAAGATAGCCATAGCCCGTTTCGGCCCGCGTAGGCGTGATGCCAAAGGTCACCAGATCACCGGCCTGCGCGCGCGGCACCGCGGCTTGCACGGTCTGGACAAAAGCATCGCAGTCGGGAATCACATGGTCCGACGGGGCGACCAGCATCAGCGCTTGCGCGTCAGTGCGCGCAATATACAGCGCCGCGGCAAGGATCGCAGGGGCGGTATTGCGCCCCTCGGGTTCGATCAGGATCGCCTGCGCCGCCCGTTCCACCTGCGCCAGTTGTTCGGTCACGATGAACCGGAACGGGTCGCCCGTCACCACAATCGGAGGGGCGAATCCGGGGCCGGTCAGACGCTTGGCCGAAATCTGGAACAGGCTTTCATCCCCCATCAGCTTGGCAAACTGTTTGGGGTAGCATTTGCGCGACAGGGGCCAAAGACGTGTGCCCGACCCGCCGCAAAGGAGAATAGCGTGCATCATGAGAGGCAGTTAATCTGAAAAATTCTAACGAGAGATTAATCAAATGCGAGAGATTTAGCTGCGCAGGTGATCCTGTCGCAAAAACCAAACATATGTCTCCCGAAGCCCGTCTTTCAAATCGATCCGCGCGCGCCACCCCATATCTGCGAGACGCGAGACATCCATCAGCTTGCGCATCGTCCCGTCGGGTTTCGACGTGTCGAACACCAGCCGCCCTTTGAACCCCGTTACCTCCGCCACCATCCCAGCCAGCGCCGCGATGCTGATGTCGCGGCCCGTGCCCACGTTGATATGGCTTTGCATCGGGTGCGTCTGCGCAGCGTAAACATCACGCGGCAGGTCGAGCACAAACAGCGACGCTTCCGCCAAATCGTCCACATGCAGGAATTCCCGCATCGGTTTGCCGCTGCCCCAAATCACAACCTCCGCCGCCCCGTCGCGCGTGGCCTCGTGGAAACGGCGGATCAGGGCGGGCAAAACATGGCTGTTCTGCGGATGAAAATTATCCCCCGGCCCATAGAGATTCGTCGGCATCACACTGCGATAATCCACGCCATATTGCCGGTTATAGCTTTCGCAAAGTTTAATGCCCGCGATCTTGGCGATGGCGTAGGGCTCGTTCGTGGGCTCAAGCGGGCCGGTCAGTAGGGCCTCTTCCGCCATCGGCTGCGCCGCGTCACGCGGATAGATGCAAGAGCTGCCCAGTTGCAGCAGCTGTTGAACCCCCGCCCCAAACGCCTGATGGAGCACATTACATTCGATCATCAGGTTTTCGTAAATAAACTCAGCGGGATATGTGTTGTTCGCCATGATCCCGCCAACCTTGGCCGCGGCGAGGATCACCACATCCGGCGCCTCAGAACGCATAAAGTCACGCACTGCGGCCTGATCGGTCAGGTCCAGTTCTGCACGGGTCCGCGTCACCAGTTCCAACGCCTCCCCAGCGTCCTTGCGCGCCTGCAACTGCCGCAAGATCGCCCCGCCGACCATGCCGCGATGCCCTGCGATATAGAATTTCCGCATGGGCCTACCCGTTCTCGAGCGGGATCGGCAGATCCAGCCCGTGCTCTTTCAACAACGCATGCCGCCGTGCGACCTTGAGGTCATTCGCCACCATCTCTGCACACATCTCTTGCGCGGTGATCTGCGGTTCCCACCCGAGTTTCTTCTTCGCCTTGGCGGGCGACCCCAGCAGCGTTTCCACCTCGGCGGGGCGGAAATACTGCGGATCAATGCGCATCACCACATCGCCGGGGCTGACCGCGGGGGCATCCTCCCCGCTGACACTGTCGACAATCGCACATTCCTCCACGCCCATCCCTTCGAACCGCAGGGTGATCCCCAACTCTTCCGCCGACCATGTGATGAACTGGCGCACGGAATACTGCACGCCGGTGGCGATCACGAAATCCTCTGCCACGTCCTGCTGTAGCATCATCCACTGCATGCGCACATAATCCTTGGAGTGCCCCCAATCGCGCAGCGCGTCGATGTTGCCCATATAAAGACACCCCTCCAACCCCTGCGCGATATTGGCCAAGCCGCGCGTGATCTTGCGCGTGACAAAGGTTTCGCCACGGCGGGCGCTTTCGTGGTTAAAAAGGATGCCGTTGCAGGCATAGATACCATAGGCCTCGCGATAATTAACCGTGATCCAATAGGCGTACATCTTGGCAACCGCATAGGGGCTGCGCGGGTGAAAGGGTGTTTCCTCCGTCTGTGGTGTCTCTTGGACCAAGCCATACAGCTCAGAAGTTGATGCTTGGTAAAAGCGGGTCGTTTTTTCCAACCCCAGAAACCGGATCGCCTCTAGCAACCGCAGGGCCCCGTTGGCGTTCACCTCTGTCGTATATTCGGGCGTCTCGAAACTGACCGCGACATGGCTTTGCGCGCCAAGGTTATAGACCTCGTCCGGCTGCACCTCGCGCATGATCCGCGTCAGGTTCGAACTGTCGGTGAGATCGCCATAATGCAGGATCAGATCGGGGTCATCCTCGTGAGGGTCTTGATAAATATGATCAATCCGCTGCGTATTAAGGGATGACGACCGCCGCTTGATCCCGTGCACCTCGTATCCTTTGTCCAGCAAAAACTCCGCCAGATAGGACCCGTCTTGACCGGTGATACCGGTGATCAGCGCGCGTTTTACCATCAGGGCCCCTAAACGAAAAATGTGCCTGCCCGAGGGGGCAGACACATCAACATTTACTCAACTTAGAGGATTCTGGCGAGTCTTGATGCAATCAGAAGGTTTGGTCGTAGTCGCCAACCTCCGGCTCTGTCCGGATCACCGCGTCCAGATCGGCAAAGATCGCGCGCAATTCTTCCTCGGATTCAGAGCTTTCGCAGACCACCACAAGGTTCGGCGTGTTCGAAGATGCGCGCACCAGCCCCCAGCTGCCGTTGTCCAGGATCACCCGCGCGCCATTCACGGCCACGACCTCTTTCACGGGGCGGCCGCCCAACTCGGTCACGTCTTTCAACTTGGCGACGATCCGGTCGAGAATATCGTATTTGTCCTCGTCCGACGCATAGGGCGACATGGTGGGGGTGGAATATGTGTGGGGCAGGGCGCGGCGCAGGTCCGACATCTTCATGTCGGGGTTGCGGTCCATCAGTTTGCAGACTTCGACCGCAACGCGCATGCCGCAGTCATAGCCACGTCCGATGGGTTCAGCCAGGAAGTAGTGGCCCGACTTCTCGAACCCCGCCAGCGCGCCCAATTGTTTGACCCGCCGCTTCATGTGGCTGTGGCCGGTTTTCCAATAGTCCGCCGTAACGCCATTGGCCTGCAAAACAGGGTCAGAGGCATAAAGCCCGGTCGATTTCACATCGGCGACAAAGGTGCTGTTGGGGTAAATCGCGGACAGATCGCGCGCCATGATGACGCCCATCTTGTCGGCGAAAATCTCTTCGCCCTCGTCATCCACCACGCCGCAGCGGTCGCCGTCGCCGTCAAACCCAAGCGCGAAATCCGCGCCCGAGGCTTTCACGCTGTCGGACATATCATGCAGCATTTCCATCGCTTCGGGGTTCGGGTTGTAATGCGGGAACGTGTAATCCAGCGTGTTGTGGCTATCGACCACCTCGACCCCCAGACGGCGGAACAGTTCGGGCGCAAAGGCGGCCGCGGTGCCGTTCCCCGTGGCGCAGACGACCTTGAGCTTACGGGTCATTTTGAAGTCACCCACCAGATCATCCAGATAGGCTTCGCGCACGCCATCGACGAATTCATACTTGCCGCCGTCGCGCTGTTCGCCACGCCCTTCCAGAACGATATCGCGCAGTTCGGCCATCTCGTCGGGGCCGTGGGTCAGCGGGCGTTCAAAGCCCATCTTCACGCCAGTCCAGCCATTGGGGTTGTGCGACGCGGTGACCATCGCCACCGCTGGCGCATCCAGATGGAATTGCGCGAAATAGGCCATGGGCGACAGGCAGGGGCCGATATCCTTAACGTGAATACCCGCCTGCATCAGGCCCAAAACCAGCGCATTTTTAATCGATAGGGAATAGTCGCGGTAATCATTGCCCACAGCGATAACGGGCTCGATCCCGCGCTGTTGCATCTGCGTGCCCAGACCAAGGCCAAGCGCGGTGATGCCCGGCAGGTTGATCGCCTCTGGGTACTGCCAGCGCGCGTCATATTCGCGAAAACCGGTGGGGGCGATCATGGGGTCGCGCAGAAATTCCCATGTGTTCGGCGTGACTTTGGGCAACGGCTTGGTCATGAAATATCCTGATCTATCAGCGTTAAAATACTGCCCTCTTCGATAGAAGGAATGCGTGCAGGGATCAACTGACAGCAAGGGCGCGGGACGGTTTGTTGCCGACGGGGCGGCAAGGTGCCGGTCAAACAACCGGCAGTGCCTGCGAATGGTTCCCAAAGAAAACGCCCCGCCCTTTTGCAAAAGGACGGGGCGGATAGGTCGCGATGCTGTGGTGCCTTAGCCGATGATGGCGTTCAACGTGGCCGAGGGGCGCATTACCGCTTCGGTCTTGGCGGGGTCCGAATGGAAGTACCCGCCCAGATCGACAGGCTTGCCCTGAACCTCTGCCAGCTCGGCCATGATCTTGTCCTCATTCGCCGCCAGTTTTTCGGCGATGGGGGCAAAATGTTCGGCCAATGCGGCGTCGTCGCTCTGGCTGGCCAGCGCCTGTGCCCAATAGAGGGCAAAGTAATAGTGGCTGGCGCGGTTGTCCGGCTCGCCCACTTTGCGCGATGGCGATTTGTTGTTGTCCAGAATGCCTTGGGTCGCGGCATCTACGGCTTTGCCCAGGACGGCGGCCTTGGCATTGTCTTTCTGGTCCGCGAGGAACTTGAGGCTCTCCCCAAGCGCACAGAACTCGCCCAGGCTGTCCCACCGCAGGTGGTTTTCTTCAACAAGCTGCTGCACGTGCTTGGGGGCAGACCCGCCGGCACCCGTTTCAAACAAGCCACCGCCCTGCATCAGCTTGACGATCGACAGCATCTTGGCCGAGGTGCCCAGTTCCAGAATGGGGAACAGGTCGGTCAGATAGTCGCGCAGCACGTTGCCGGTGATCGCGATCGAATTCTCGCCTTTGCGGATTGTCTCCAGCGTCTGGCGCGTGGCCTTGGCGGGGGACATGATCTGGAACTTGTCGGCCACGCCCTTGGCTTCAAGGATCGGCTTTACGTAGGCGATCAGCTCTGCGTCATGGGCGCGGTTCTCGTCCAGCCAGAAGATCGCCTCGCAGCCTTCGGCTTTCTGACGGTCGATGGCCAGCTGCACCCAGTCCTCGATCGGGGCCTTGCGGGCAGAGGCCGCGCGCCAGATGTCGTTCGCCTCGACGCTGTGCTCGGAAATCACGTCGCCATTGGCGGCGATCATTTTCACGGTGCCATCCGCGGGGATCTCGAAGGTGGTGGGGTGCGACCCGTATTCCTCGGCCTTCTGCGCCATCAAACCGATGTTCTGCACAGTGCCCGAGGTCGTCGGGTCCAGCGCGCCGGTTTCCTTGAAGTAATTAATGCTTTCTTCATAGACGGGGGCATATGAGTTGTCGGGGATCACGCAGTTGGTGTCGTGTTCCTTGTTGTCGGGGCCCCAGCCCTTGCCGCCAGCGCGGATCAGCGCGGGCATGGACGCGTCGATGATCACGTCGGATGGCACGTGCAGGTTGGTGATCCCTTTGTCGGAATTCACCATATACATCGGCGGGCGTGCATCCATCGCGTCTTTGACGGCTTGGGTGATCTCGGCGTTGTCCTTGATCCGCTCCATCATGTCGCCGATGCCTGCGTTCGGGTTCACACCGGCCGCTTTCAACGCGTCACCGTATTTGTCGAAGACGGGCTTCAGATATTCCCGCACAGCGTGGCCAAAGATGATCGGGTCCGACACTTTCATCATCGTCGCTTTCATGTGCAACGAGAACAGCGTGCCGTCTTTCTTGGTCTCTTCGATCTGCTCGGCGAGGAATGTGTCCAGCGCCTTGGCAGACATGAAGGTGGTGTCGACCACAGTGCCCGCGGGGAAAGAAACGCCATCCTTCAACACCTGTCTCTTATACACATCTGACGCTGCCGACGACTCCTTACGTGTAGA
>OJBE01000327.1_pt1 | contig 11403 bp, 12 predicted proteins | sample 1590521 | NCBI WGS metagenome assembly OJBE01 (sample SAMN05416807, study PRJEB24817) | seawater metagenome | isolation source: Sea water | place: Canada:Atlantic | collected 2013-07
CTGGTGTCCTTCTCTCTGTTCTCAGTCCATTGGCTTTTCTGGATCCCGTTGGTGCTCACTGGGGCATTGATCACCTACTGGTATGGGAAGCTGAGATGGTCCCAGTGGAAATACTTTTCTCCAGAAGAAGACAAGCCTCTAAAGCTGAGCAATATCCGAGATTGGCCGAGCATCTGGAAGTACGGTCATCGCGCGGTGTGGAAACTTGAAAATTACGATAAATGGCTCGATTCAGACGTTGGCTACGCGCGCCACGCATTGGCTATCGATGAAAGTCGTAAAGATTTCCCTCGGGTGAAGTGGGCTACCATTGAGGAAGCAGAGAAAACCGAAGGACGAGAGCCGACTTGGCTCAAGCAGGTCTGGTTTCCCGGCTGCCACAGCGATGTAGGTGGCAGCTACCCTGAATCCGAGTCTCGACTAAGTGATATTGCCCTAGACTGGATGATTGAAGAGTTGAAGGAATGCGTTCCTGAGGTGCAGGTGAATACCGACAAGCTATACATCTTCCCGGACCCGCTTGGCATGCAGCATGTAGAAAAATTTATGCTGGACTTTGGCCGGATTAAGCGGCGCTGGCCGGTTCAACCTCGAAAAGTACACCCCGGCTTCCCCCTACACCCTTCTGTGTCAAAACGGCTCGCCGCTGACAAGATATCTCATCTCGGAGAAATGAAGCCGTACCGGCCAGTTCATTGGAAGACCATCCAGAAGCGGAGGAGTTTTACAGCGGGGAGTGATCAAGAAAGCGCCTCTCGACAAGGTGCTACGGCAACTCACAGCAGGGTGCAACGCCCTAAAAGGCGCTTTCTTGGCCTTGCTCAGCTCGTCGATCTGTTTAGCAAGGGCATAGAGGACTTCTGCTACAGACAGAAATGCTTTTTCGTTTTAGCTGCAAGTGGCGTGACCATTTGCGCAGAGCTTCACTCTTAGGTGCATACCGGTACACCGGCCGAAGCTTTGCATCGGGGCTGCATCAGTGCTACCGGCGGAAAAGGCTTTAGGTTTGTGATGTATCAATATGGCTAAACGTATCCTTCATGTAGATGATGACCCGATTTTCCTTGATCTGGTTCGAGCGACTTTTGCCGGCGATCCAGAGGTTCAGATCAGATCGATCAGAAACGCGGAGGATGCATTAACTGTCCTCCCGGACTTCAAGCCTGACCTCATCATTGCCGACATCGCCCTGCCAAATATAGGCGGTTTCGAATTTATCTTAAGACTTAGGGAGGCACCTCAAACGACCACAGTGCCTGTTATCGCGCTTAGCGGCAGGGCTAGAAACCTTGGGTCGCAAAACCCGTTTCATCAAATGGCTGTGGTCGTTTTGGAGAAGCCTGTGGGGCCAGATATGCTTCGCCGCGAAGCCATGAGATTGCTCTCCGCTTAGGTGATGACTAAGGTTATAGGGGAATGTCAGCAAATCGTGTTGGTTGCCTTCGTTCCGCCTGAAACGGCCAATATGACCTCTCCCACTCTACCGGAGAGATCGGATGCAACACCCCCCCGCCCAGCTCCTAGATGACCTGCTGAGTGCCATCGCCAATCTGCTGCCTGCCCAGATCGTGAGGGCCGAAGCCGCCCTCGCGACCGCGCGCCGTCGGGCGGAAGCTGTCGTCGAGATCGACACCGTGGGTCTGGCGCGAGGCTGCCCGCATTGCGGCAGCGCGCAGCGCTCTTCGTGGGGCTCCACACGGGCAGGCGCACAGTGCTGGCGGTGCAAGGATTGCGAGCGGACTTGGACGGGACGGACGGGCTCGCCTCTCTCGCGCATCCACCGGCCCGGCTTGTTCATCGGTAAGCGGCGGCTACGTAGCACTTAGGATCAGCTTGACGGCTGGAAATTCCACGGAAGAAGGTCGTCGATGCGATTGGCCGGATGGCCTGCTGCAATCGCTTCAAGCGTCGCTTTGAGATATGCGAACGGTTCGACATCATTGACCTTCGCGGTCGCTATGAGAGATGCGATGCGACCCCAGGCGTGGCCACCTTCGTCGTGACCGGCAAAAAGCGCATTCTTTCGCGTCAATGCAATTGGGCGGATCAGGTTCTCGACTGCATTGGAGTCGATCTCGACCCGGCCGTCGTGCAGGAAGGTCTGCAGCCCGCTCCATTGCCGATGGATATAGGTCAACTTCTCGCCGAGGCGGGACTTCGAGGACATCCGGCACCGTTGGTTCTGAAGCCACTCGCCGAACTCTGCAATCAATGGCGCCGTGCGGGTCCGACGTGCCGAGAGGCGCTGACCGGGACCCATCCCCCGGAACTCGCTTTCAATGCTGTAGAACTCTGCGATCCGGCGCAGCCCTTCTGCAGCGATCTCTGAGCCGTCTCGGTCAAAGACTTCGTTCAGCTTGCGACGCGCGTGTGCCAAACAATACGCGACGGTGATCGGCGTGCCGCCTTTCCGCGACGGGCGCGTCAGTCGGTTGTAGCCTGCATAGCCGTCCGGTTGCAGAGTGCTGTCAAAGCCCCGTGACCTGCCCCCCCGCGAAATCCCGCACTGTAATGTAGAGCCTGCGCCAACTTTGAAGGAGCAGACACATGCGAAAGAGCCGTTTTACCGAGGCGCAGATTATCGGGATGATCAAAGAGCAAGAGGCCGGAATGCCGACGGTCGAGGTGTGCCGCAGACATGGCTTGAACGCGGCCACGTTCTACAAGCTGAAGGCCAAGTATGGCGGGATGGAAGTGTCCGAGGCTGCCAGATTGAAGGCGCTTGAGGATGAGAACGCCAAACTGAAGCGCCTGTTGGCCGACACCATGCTGGACAACGTCGTCTTGAAAGACCTGCTGGGAAAGAACTCACGACATTGACGAAGCGGCGAGACGCGGTGCTCCGGGTGATGCGGGATCATGACATCTCGCAGCGCCGAGCCTGCAAGCTGGTTGGTGTCGATCCAAAGACAGTCCAGCGTGAACGCCCGCCGGACTGTGCCGAGATCCGCAAGGAGATGCAGGAGATCGCTGGCAAGCGACGTCGGTTCGGCTACCGCCGGATCAGCGTGCTTCTGGAACGCAAGGGCATGATCATGAACCACAAGAAGCTTTACCGGATCTACCGGGAAGAAGGGCTGTCCGTGAAGCGAAGACGTGGCCGGAAACGGGCGCGTGGAACCAGGGTGCCAATGCCAGCCGCTGAATACCCCAATGCCCGCTGGTCGCCGGACTTTGTATCCGACAGCTTCGGTGCTTCGCGGAAGTTCCGGATCCTGGCTGTGATCGGCGATTGCACGCGCGAATGCCTATGCCTCGTGGCAGACACCAGCCTGTTTGGTGCGCGGGTCGTCCGGGAACTCAGTGCCCTGATCCGAGTTTACGGCAAACCCGGCTGCATTGTCAGGGATAACGTCCTATGCGAGGAATAACAGGCTGATTTGGCATCAGGTCATTGTCGTATCGAGCTGCCTCGACACGTTCACAGAATGCCTCAGTTCGGCTTTTTGTCAACGACAGTCTCTCCCATAACAAACACAGAGTACGCTTTTGCGGCTCTCACCGTCCTTAAGACGAGATCATCGGGTCGCTAACACAGAAGGCCTGAACATTATCTACGAGGTCAGTTACCCGCCTCCACGGCACCTACAGAGAAAGGTCCTTCTGCGATCGATCACCCCTCAAAGAAGGGGCGATAGGGCTCGCCATGTTCAATGATCCCGTGAACTGTGCGGGCCATTCACTGCCCGACAGGGTATTGCGCAGCAATGTCCCGAAAGGGTGGCGGCGATTGCGGTATACGCCTTTCGGCGCAAATGTGAGTTGTGGCGGTCCTTGGCAATGTAGCGCTAAACTTATCCCGGAAGCTGTTGGTGCGCTGCAGAATGGCAACCTGACCAGCCATCCATAGGGTGCGGCGCAAACGGGCATTCCCGTATTTTGACAGCTTGGTTTGGCCCCGGAATGTGCCCGACTGAATGGTTGCCAAGTCCCTTTCGGCAGATTGCTTCGCAATCGCCTGCCGGGCAGTGCATGCCGCAGAACTTCAAGAACTGCCGATGATGTCCAAAACGGCGCAAGTCGCCAGCTTCTGCGAGGATGGTCAAAGCGTTGATCGGGCCGATCCCAGGTATTGATGTCAGCAACTGATAGTCAGGTAGATCCTTGAGAAGCGCGACGGCGCGATCTTCAATTTGATTACGTTGCGCAATGAGACTGCGGCCTTCTCCAAGGACCAAGCGGAACATTCTGATCGCATCAGAATCTGGGGCAACCGGCAACCCCACTGAAGACTTAGCTGTCTCGTAAATATCTGCAAGAAAACGCTCTTTCGCGACCTTGCGCCCAATGACATCCCAAGGATCAGTGGTGAAAGCGGCTTTGCCCATTGCTGTGATCAAATGTGGTGATGGATAACGCTCAAGGAATGCAAAGAACCAATCACTGCGTGAGCTGCGGTAAAACCGACCCGCTTCAGGGAAGTACAGCGGCAGATAATGGGGCAACACCCGGTGCCAAAGTTCAGTCTTCGACTTGGAGACGATATCGTGGGTTTTGGACAGCTCTTGAATGTCATTCGTGCCGCATACCAGAGGATCGTGGTAATATTGCTCGTTTCCGATCTCCATCATATGCAGGATCACTTGCGCATCCTTTGGGTCATTCTTATCCCAGCTGTTGTTGAGGGCTTCCCGCGTCCGCGCCAAAGCCACTGAGGACACCAGCTTTATCTCAAAGCCAGCAGTTGCCAGATAGTACGCCAAGGCACGGTGATAATTGCCTGTCGCCTCAAACGCCACACGAACTGGGCGTCCGTATTCCTTAAGTGCGGTGGCGAGGCGGTTGAAGTCGGCGAGTTCGTTCAAAACTGTTAAGCGACGTCGCCGTTTCTTATCTGGAATAGCGATCAAAACTTCATGCCGGGCCTTGGCGATGTCGATAGCCCCCAAAACAGGGGCATCTTGTGCAACACTAATCTTGGTCATAGTTGGTCTCCTTTGCGGTGTGGTTTGTGCAAAACCACTGTAGGGACCCGAGACCCGGCTATGACCACCTGCTGCGCTATCTGGAGGCTGCGCAGGCGGCCATAGCCTCTCAATCAGCTTCATTCCAAAGGTGTTACGGGACAGAGTTCACTAGTCGGGCGATCCTGAAATGGGCCGGTGAGAACGAGGTGCCGTGGCACTACGTCGACCCGGGTAAGCCGCAGCAGAACGCTTTCGTCAAAAGCTTCAACGGCAGCCTCAGGGATGAACTGCTGAACGAGGAAATCTTCGACAGCCTGGACGACGCACGGCGAAAGCTGGCCCTCTGACGCTACGACTACAACATCGTCAGGCCGCACTCGTCCTTGGGCAACCAGACACCGCAGCAAGCGCGCCGGACGCTTGAGCAATCTGAAGGCTTCGCGCCCGGCGCACTTGCGCCAGACGGAGAAGCCGAATACCCAAATCCAACCTGTAGACTCTCGTTATGAACGAGGGACCAGCGGGGGGCAGGTCACGTTGCATCGACCTCAAGCGTGTCCGCCACCGCCTGTGACTTTGCGGTATCCGACCAACGGCGGTGGCCGGACGCATAAATCTCAACGCCAAGCGATCTGAAAAACGAATTTGTAGCGCACATTGCGAAACGCACTCCCCATCATAAGTGAGTTCGTTCTCGCGGCGCGGATCACACCCTACAACGTGACCCCGGGCCACCGCTTACCTTAAATTTTTGTTGAAGCCTTTTTTAAGGCCGCTAGAATAATAACTATTGTGAATAGAGCTAAAACAGAGAATCTGCTTATGTAGGCCAACTCAGGCAAGCCGTCTCTAACTTCATATCCGTAGGAAAATGCAAAAACTGAGAAAATAATTATCATCTGAGTTTTTCCGTTGGCTGTATAATATGTTAATTCCCAAATTAATTTTCGAACTATACCTGATAAAATTGCACCTACTATCAAACCGCCAAAACCTAGATTAAGCCAAAAATAACCAACTAAGCTTGGCGGGATCTCTATAAAATACCTATCCTTAGAAAGAATTTCTGTTGTATCGCGTACGATCCCTTCGCCAATCCAAGATGGCTCCATGAAATCTGGAAGAATCCGAACAAGGGATGTAAAGATATCCCAGAAGAAGTTTTCGTAAATACTTATCTCCGATAGGGTGCCTAGGAGAGCATAAGCTGGAAGGGCAAGTTCTCGAAAGCTTGAACGTAGTGACTGCGCTTCGTATGCGAAGTTTGTTTGAAGTATTTGTTGGCTCGCCAAAAGTCGAATTCCCTCAGCAAAGAGAAAGAAAGAAAGCCCCAATAATATGAATATAGACATCCTATAAAGAGGTATTAGTCTCAAGTTTATAAGTGAAATCATGGTGGTAACCATGATAATCAGAGTAACCCTACGAGATCCGTTCGCAAGGGAGAGAAATATGAATGGTAACATCGCTAGAATAACATAGCTCAATCTAGCCTTATATTTCTCCAAAACCCAAGGGAGAACTACACAAAAGAGAGATATTGTGGATAGGTCTATAATTGGTCTCAAGAATTGCATCGATCTATCGAGGCCGAGATTCGCATTTCGGATTGCTGGAGCAATCTTCAGCGTCCTAATTATCCCTCCATGATGAGAAGTGTATAAGAAGAACGCAACAAGAGATATAGCCAATAATATTAGAGAAATGGTCTGAAAGTGGTTCTTTCTGCTGACATTGTACTCTAGGTCGAGTGGTGAGCTGCTAACCTTAAAAAATGAAAAAGATATATATAAAGCAATGTGAAAAAATGTTATAACAATTACATAAAGGAAGAAATTCCATTGATATAAATAAATTTCATGATTTAAATCTTGGTAGATAAGAATATCATTTGCGAGGATGATTCCTCCAAAAACGTAGAAAACTATATGAAAGATTGTATATATTCGAAATGCCCCAAGGGGAATTTTATCTACCGAAGTAAACCCTAGCAGCGTGGATAAGATGCCGGAGACAATTAAGCAAGTTGTAATCATCAAGAGAGCCTTTTCTCGATTGCGCTCAGTTGTATTGCCTCAGTGAAAGTTTTTCACCGCGATTGAGTATTGCACGAGTGCTTGGAGTATCGTGGAAACTGCTAGTGCAGCTGCGATTCCGAAGACTCCAAACTCTAACCCAAGAAGAATACTTAAAGCCAAGTATACAGTTGATCTCAATACCATGCAGAGAAGTGTAGCACGATCCAGACCATGCATATTCAATAGAATGCCGGTAGGCCCTAGGGCTATCTGAACCATGATCGCGACGACAATCAGGCGCATTTCTGTATCGAATTGCGCAAAGCTCTCGCCAAAAACAGTGGAAAGAAATACGGATGGGAATGTCAGCGTGAGCAAGGCATAGGGAAGCGCCATGAATGTGCAGGTTGTTCGTGCCTTTGTGTAAAGTTTCCATAGTTGCAAACCCTGAGCTGAGGCAAATTTTGGCGCCATATAGAAGTCTACAGTCAAGATCAGGAATTGCAGAGGAGCAAGAGTGCGGAACAGTGCATTCAACACTGCTGTATAGGACTCCGCCAGTAGCCAGTTTGAGATCACTACTCCGCCCCAAAGTGACATGTAGGCAAGAACGGACATCAGCCATAGAAAACGGCCCTCGAATAGAAGTGGAATATCCAAAACCGGGCGAACGAAGGGTCGGAAGTGACGTGTGCCAGCAAGAACAACAGCTGCCGTCATTCCAACCCAGCACGCACTGGAAAAGACTATCCAAGCTGTCATGGCATCTTTCGGAGGAGCTACAAGCATGACGCCACAGGCAATAAGAGACAGAATTCCGACTTCCCAGAAGCCGCCCCGGCCCGGATAGCCTTTTGCCTTCAAGTATGACGACAACGGTCCCATAGCCGCAGTCGGCAAAATATTGAGCCACACCCACGCGGTCGGCGTATGAAAACCACTAGTCACGTAGAAAAAAGTCAACCAGAGCGCAACTACGATACCTGAAATAGCACACAAGCTCGCCAAAGCCCGCCCCAAGATTGCATCAGCTTCTCCGGGATCGTCGCCTAACCTGGCAACTGTTCGCAGAATAACCGTTGGCATCCCGAACTGGACGGCGATAGCTACTCCCATCAGAGTGATAAAGGCCTCGAAGAAGAGGCCAGCCTCTGTCAGCGACAGTTGGCGCGACATAGTTATGCTGAGTGCAATGACACCTGCTGCCGACAGAAAGCGCCCCGAGAAAGCGCGCGTCAAAGGTAAGAATATCTTCATCTATCCCTCATGACATGTGTAATCGAATAATGTACTGAGAGGCGATAAATCTATACAGCATAAAACTCTATAACTCCGACAAGCCCAAGGGACTCAAGCTTTTGTGAGAAAGACCGTATTGCACATCATTACCGGATTGGGAACAGGTGGCGCGGAAAGGTCGTTGTTTAACCTGCTTAATGGTCCCCTCGGCACTTCATTTCATCATTCCGTCATATCTCTGACAACCTTGGGGATTTATGGGCCACAGTTGAGCGCAATCGGCGTTGAAGTGACGGCTCTAGACATCAAGCATGCACCTTGGCGGTTTGGAGTTCTGCGGGGTTTGGTGCGAAGTCAGGAGCCGGATATCGTTCAGGGTTGGATGTATCATGGCAATCTGGCAGCGTCTTTTGCATGTCAAGCATCTGCGCGACTGATTTGGAATGTCCGGCATGGATTGGAAAACCTTACGGGGGAAAAACGGACGACGCGGTGGGCTATTCAGGCAAGCAGCAGGCTTTCAGCGCGGCCCGACAAAGTCTTGTTCAATGCCGAGATTGCCCGCCGTCAACATATCAAGGTTGGTTTTACCGAGAAAAACACCCAAGTCATCCCGAACGGCTTTGATACCGAGGTGTTCCGCTTTGATCCGCACCAGCGTGCTGAAGTGCGTGAGCAATTGGGAATTCCAGCAACCGCGCCTGTGATCGGCCATCTTGGCAGGTTTCACCCGGTCAAAGACCATGACGCCTTTCTGAGGGCGAGCCTCAGAGTTCTGGCTGACAGATCTGATGTGCATCTTGTTCTGGCGGGATATGGGGTGAGCTATGAGACACCTTTCTTCAACGAGTGTGTTCCAGCATCTTTGCGACCACGGGTACATCTTCTCGAAAACCGGCGCGACGTATCAGGAGTTCTATCTGTGATGGATATTTTCGCCCAGTCCTCGCAGGTTGAAGGGTTCCCCAACGCACTCGGCGAGGCGATGTCCATCGGACGGGCTTGTGTAGTCACTAATGTCGGGGATAGCGCTTTTGTGCTTGATGGTGCGGGACTGATTGTGCCACCTAAAGATCCTGACGCGCTGGAGGGGGGGATGCGAAAGTTTCTTAATGATCCAGAGTTGCGCATCACTTCAGGCGCGCAAGCACGCAAGCGGATCGAGAGGGATTTCCCTCTCGACAGTACAGCCCAAGCCTATATCACCCTGTATAATTCATTCTTATGACCGGTTCTATTTCAAGAGGGTTACTAACATGTGTGGTTTTGTAGGTTACTGGGCTCCTGATCGGGATCTCTCTGCTCACTTGATTGATCACATGGCGCAGCAAATTTGGTACCGTGGGCCGGACAGTTCGGGGTGCTGGCACGATGACAGCGCAGGGCTAGCACTGGGTCATCGCAGACTGGCAATTGTTGATCTTTCCGAAGCAGGGCATCAACCAATGGCCTCGAAATCGGGACGTTATGTGCTGAGTTACAATGGGGAGATCTACAATTTTCAGGACATTCGAGCTGAACTTGAAGCGGCCGGAAACGCATCGGCCTGGAAGGGCCATTCAGATACGGAAATTCTGCTCGGTGCAATCGAGGCCTGGGGATTAGAGTCAACTCTGGCGCGATTGGACGGAATGTTTGCCTTTGCCTTGTGGGATACAGTGAATAAGGTTTTGACACTTGCCCGTGACCGCTTAGGGGAAAAACCACTTTATTTCGGGTCTTCCGGCAGTGCGTTTTTGTTTGGTTCTGATCTGGCAGCTTTCAGGCCTTTTCCTGACTATGAACCCGAAATCGACCGTGATGTGCTCGCGTTATATCTCCGGTTTAGCTACGTTCCAGCACCGTACAGCATTTATAAGGGCATTCGGAAGCTGGAGCCCGGACACTACATTGAGATTAAATCACCCGATGACATCAATCAGCCGAGCGTATGCTATTGGGATATCATCGACAAAACGCATAAGGCCGAACTCTACAAGGATGACAGTAACAAGCTGTCAGAGACGCTGGATGGTCTTTTGCACCGCTCTATCGCGCGGCGCATGGTGGCTGATGTACCGATCGGAGCTTTTTTGTCCGGAGGTTACGATTCAACCCTGACAACGGCCATCATGCAAGCTCAATCGCGCCGTCGAATAAAGACTTTTACCATTGGCTTTTCCGAAGAAGGCTACAACGAAGCCATACATGCCAAAGCCGTCGCAGCGCACCTTGAGACAGATCATACGGAACTCTACGTCTCCCCTTCCGAGGCGCGAGACATCATTCCCCATCTGCCGGATATTTGGAGCGAACCATTTGCTGACAGCTCGCAAATTCCGACATTTCTGGTAAGTCAGCTTGCTCGCACTGAGGTGACAGTAACCCTTTCGGGAGACGGAGGCGACGAGTTGTTCCACGGATACAGCCGATATGGTTTCGCGGAGCGAACATGGGGGAAAATTAAATCTGTTCCTAGATTCTTGCGAAAAGGCGCTGCTGCTGGAATGTTGGCTCTGCCATCAAGTGTCGTGCGTGGAGTCACTGGTATCTTGCCAAAGCGCCTGCATACCATGCAATTGGCTGACCGGATCCCCAAGGCTGCAAATATTATCGGGGCCAACTCTGCGATGGCATTCTACAAGGCGATGGTTTCGAATTACACGGCACCAACCAGTCTGGTATCGGGTGCCACCGGCGAGCCTGCAACAGCTCTAGATTATGCAGATCATCTCGTGGAGCGTCTGGGTTTTGACCGGGCGATGGGGCTGATTGATACGGTAACCTATTTGCCGGGGGATATTTTGACGAAAGTCGATCGGGCAGGTATGGCCGTCAGTCTGGAAAGCCGCATTCCTTTTTTGGACCACCAATTGGTGGAATTTGCTATGCGCGTTCCTCAGAAATTCAAACAGCTAGACGGACAATCGAAGTGGCTGCTGCGTCAGGTACTTTACCGCTATGTGCCTCGGGAACTTATGGACCGGCCCAAAATGGGATTTGGCGTTCCTATTGAAGAGTGGCTCAGGGGGCCGCTTCGAGACTGGGCCGAGACACTTCTTGACGAGGATCGATTACTAAGCGAAGGCTATTTCGATCCAGCTCCTATTCGCAAGATGTGGGAAGAGCATCAGGCGGGCGAACGACGCTGGCATGCACAATTGTGGAATGTTCTGATGTTTCAGGCTTGGCTAGAGCGGCATCACAGTGGACAGACACGCCCATTTGAAGCCGCAGCAGCCTAAAATGCAGGATCTGTC